>Ga0335069_10000802_pt1 | contig 50762 bp, 45 predicted proteins | sample Lox_Sample_11_FD_206714 | JGI IMG/M metagenome (GOLD analysis project Ga0335069, IMG submission 206714) | Soil microbial communities from Loxahatchee National Wildlife Refuge, Florida, United States - Lox_Sample_1.1 | ecosystem: Environmental > Terrestrial > Soil > Wetlands | place: USA... | reverse complement strand
TCTCCCCCCCGCCACTGACGCGGTCCCTGTGTGCATGATGCCGTTCAGAAATGTCCCCGTGCAGACCACCAGTGACGAGCACCGGATAAGCCTCCCGCCGTCGAGGACCGCTCCCCGGACGGCTCCTTCTTCGACTAAGAGGTCGCGGAGGCTCCCCTCGACGATCGTGAGCCCGTCGTGCTCCTCGAGACGGCGGCGCGACTCACGGCTGTACCATTCCCTGTCGTTCTGTGAACGGGGAGACCAGACTGCCGGGCCCTTCGACCTGTTCAGTACTCTGAAGTGTATCCCGGTGGCGTCTGCGATCTTTCCCATCTCCCCGCCCAGCGCATCGATCTCACGGACGAGGTGCCCCTTTGCCGTTCCTCCAATAGCCGGGTTGCATGACATCCTGCCGATTGCACCGGCGTTCATTGTCAGCAGTACTGTGTGGCACCCCATCCTGGCTGCTGCAAGTGATGCCTCGATGCCGGCATGCCCTCCCCCCACCACCACGATGTCCGCAACATCAGGGCTCAATCAACGCTCCTGTTTCACGTGAAACATCCCCTCACTTGCCTATGCAGAATTCGGAAAAGATCGAATTCAGAACATCCTCGCTCGTCACCTCTCCGGTGATCTCTCCCAGTGCGGTGAGAGCCTCCCTGAGATCAAACGCCACGAACTCATTTGTCAGGCCTGAACGAAGCGATTGAAGAGCACCATCAAGGAGCCGGGCCCCCCTTTTCAGGGATTCGGCATGCCTCTCGCTCAGTATGCAGAGCGATTCCTCTCTCCCCAGCTCCCCGCCTGCCACGATTCGAACGATTTCCTCCGAGAGAGCGTGGACTCCCTCGCCGGTCAGCGCCGAAAGGGCCACATGTGTTTGCGCGCGTGCACCTGAGCGGACATGCGTAATCCCGCAGGACATTCCGGGAACAATATCAATCTTGTTGCTGACATAGAGGACTTCCTGATCTTCGCGCGGACCGATGACATCGGAAACCTGTTCGGCAGACCCCTCCCGCGCATCCGTCACAACCAGGAGAACATCCGCAGCCCTGGCACTTTCGACCGCTTTGGCTATCCCTTCCGACTCAACGGGATCTTCCGCAGCGCGGATCCCCGCAGTGTCCCTGAGCGAGAAGAGTATCCCCCCCAGTGTTACGCTCTCCTCGATGAAATCCCGCGTGGTACCGGGGACCGGTGTCACGATCGCGCGGCTTTCCCTGAGCAGGGCGTTGAAGAGGCTCGATTTCCCCGCGTTGGGGGGACCCGTGATTGCAACCGAGATGCCGTCCCTGTACATCTTCCCACGCCTGAACGAACCGGCCAGCTCGTCGAGGCGGATGCGCAGGCCCTCTATCTTCCCCTCGACCTCCCCGCGCGGGACCACGGTCAGCCCTTCCTCGGCAAAGTCGAGGTCCAGCTCCAATAACGCACATAGAGATTTAAGGGCATCCCGCAGCTCACCCACCGCTCCGGAAAGCCGTCCGTGCAGCTGACCCAGCGACGCCCGGTGCGAGCGAGCGCTCTTCGCGGCGATCAGCGCGGCAACCGCCTCGGCGCGGGAGAGGTCCATCTTGCCGTTGAGAAACGCCCGCCGCGTGAATTCCCCCGGCGCCGCCCCCCGCGCGCCGGACGCCAGGATCGTCTCCAGGACCGCGCGTGAGACATAGATGCCGCCGTGGCAGCTCACTTCCACAACATCCTCCCCCGTGTACGAACGGGGCGCCCGGAACACGGCTGCCAGGCACTCGTCGATCTCCTCCCCCGCGGGACTCATGATCTTTCCATGGTGGACCGTGAAGCCCTCCGCGGATGACAGCGTCCCGGAGCCGCGGAAGACGCTGTCGACAACCTCCAGCGCGCGGTTCCCGCTCACCCTGATCACCGCGATCGCTCCCTCGCCCGGGGGCGTCGCCAGCGCGGCTATCGTATCCTCGGGAAGAATTTTCATGGTGACTCCGGCAGGCACATCCAAACTACGATTTTCCCCGTAGAGTATCAACGAAGCGAACGCACGGAGGTCCCGACACGCGCGCGCCCCGCGGCACTGCCGCAGGGCGCGTCACACAACACGGGGAGTGGGGAACAGCTACCGGACTTTTGGCATGTTCTTGCTCAACCGCGCCATGATGCCCCCGCCTCCCTTTTTCGGCTCCACCTTCCGCAGCGGCTCATCCGTCGTCGACTTGTTGAACCACACCTGCTGACCGATCGCCAGCAGGTTGAAGACGAAGTAGTAGAGATTCAGACCCGAGGGCAGGCTGTTGAACATCAGCGTCATCAGGACGGGCATCATCCAGACCATCGCCTTCTGGCGCGGGTCCGTGACAGTCATCTTCTGCTGCAGAAACATTGTCACGCCCATTGCCAGCGCCAGCCCGCTCACGTCCGTGATGCCGAACATCGGGATCTTAAAGGGGAGGCGTACCACCGTGTCGGGTATGGAGAGATCGGTAATCCAGAACATGAACGCAGACTGGCGCAGGCCGATCGTGGAGCGGAACACCGCGTAGAGGGCGAAGAGGATCGGCATCTGCAGGAGCATCGGGAGGCAGCCCGCCGCCGGGTTGACGCCGTACTCCTTGTAGAGGTTCATGATCTGCTGGTTCTGCCTGTTCGGGTCGTCTTTGTACTTCTCCCGGATCTCGTTCATCAGCGGGGTGAGGGCCTGCATCCGCTTCATCGACTTCATGCTGGATCTGGTCAGCGGCTGGAGGGCCAGCTTGATGATGACGGAAAAAACGATGATGACCCACCCGTAGTTCGGGATGAACATGTGGAGGAACTGGAACAGCGGGATCATCACGTACTCCGCGATGGGACGGATGATCCACGCGGCGCCGAGGCTCATGATCTGGTCCAGTCCCCGGTCGTATCCCTTCACGAGATTGAAGTCCAGGGGTCCGAGGAACACCGTCATTCGCGCCCGTTCGGAACCGGTGGCAAGCGGCATCTTCAGGGCCAGGGTGTAGTTCTCGCGGACGCCGTTGTCGGGGGTGCCGCTGCGCGTCCCTTCCAGGTACGCCCCTTGCGCGACGCCGTGCTCGGGCATCATCGCCAGACCGAAGTACTTGTTCCTCGTCGCCACCCAGTCGGTGTTCCCGTTGATGTCCCGCTTGACTGTCTCGCCGACCTTTGACGCGTCGATGTCGGTGAGCTCACCGCCGGAATAGGCGTACGCCTGCGCGAAGTTGGATTCGTCGACGCTGTTATGCTCGGCGTACCGGAGCCCGTTCTCCCACACGACCTGGTACTCGAAATTGGAGATCGCTCCCCCCATGCCGGTGAAGTCGAACTCGGTGTCGAAGGAGTACTTGCCGTTGGTGAACGTCATCCGCTTGACGATCGAACGCCCCTCGCCGATCGGGAGCGTCAGGTCGACGACGATCGACTGGTCCCCCTTCAGCCGGTACGTGGTCCACGGCTGCTCGCGCGCTTCGAAATACAGCGACCGCGTATTGATCAGCTTGCCGTCACCGGACGTGAACAGGAGGCTCAGGTCGCCCCCCCGGTCGTAGTCCACGAGCTGCACCGGGTTGCCGTCCCACGTCTTGAACCCCGTGAGCTCCCACTTGCGCAGGAGTCCCCCCTTTGTCGTGACCTCGGCCGTGTAGAGGTCCGTTGCGATGACGATGACTTTCTCCTGCCCCGCGGCACGGGAGACAAAAAACGTTCCGTAGAGGTCGGCGGGCGTGCGCGCAACGGTGTCAACAGCCGCGCGGCGGGGTTCCGGTTTGACGGTGTCGCGCGGCACGGCCTGCGCGGTGCGGAGACTGTCCCCCACCGGGGGCCGGGCCGCGGGCGGGGGGGGCGCCTGCATCCACATCCAGACAATGAGGACGAGCCCGATGAGCACAAATCCGATTGTTGTGTTCCTGTCCATGACCGCTCAGCTGAGGTGGCAGATGGCTGGTGCTCAGGCGGGATCGTACCCGCCCGGGTGAAACGGGTGGCAGCGGCCGATGCGCTTCACGGCGCGCCACAGGCCGGCGCCCACGCCGTAGGCGCGCACTGCGTCAATCGCATACTGGGAACATGTGGGAGTGAACCTGCATGTGTTCGGGGGCAGCAGGGGAGCGATCAGCACCTGGTACGCGCGGAGGAGCGAAACGACTCCGGTTCTCACATCTGTTCCTTTTCCATTGTCGCACAGAGCGTGCTGCAGAGCCGTGCAATGTCGTCCCGTATCTTCGTCGCGTCCGGGCGGGCGGTGGCGGCGCCCTGCGCGCCGCGGTACACGAACAGCACGGTGAGCGCCCGGGGAACATCTCCTCCTGCGGCAACAAGACCCGGCCGTTCGGCGGCGAACGACGCCCGCATGACCCGCCTGGTCCGGTTTCTCCTGACCGCGTTGAAGAGCTTCGCAGAGACGGAAAAGCCGGCACGCACTGGCGTCCCGGCTCCGCGGTCCAACCGGAAAAAGCACCTCACCACGTCGCCGTCAAGCCGCCTCCCCGTCCTGTACATCTGTTGAAACGACCCGCGACCACGAAGTGTTGCGTCTCTCCTCACCTAGCGTTCATCACTGACGGAAAGTTTCTTCCGCCCCCGTGCCCTCCTGCGGGCAAGAACCTTCCGTCCGGTCTTGCTCGCCATGCGCGCGCGGAAGCCATGGGTGTTCTTTCTCTTGCGCTTGTGGGGCTGAAACGTAATGCTCATTCCGGTCTCCCGCTCCTGGTGGTCGAGGTGCAGCGTGGGTGCGTCAAGCATAGAAGGTATAAAAAAAATGCCATACTCACAAGGAAACAGGGGGGGAAAAAGAAATATTGGGCTTGCGTCGCGCAGCCCATTGTAGTATAATCGTTCAGCAGGCAGGCACGGTATTGATGTGCGCAACATGTTGACAACTTCAAGCGTCCGCAGTTCCCGCCATCCCGGACTGTGCGGCTGTCGCCTGCTCTCTCCCTGAACCGTAGTAGCCGGCAGAGACTGTGAAACTCATGCGTTTTGGGGGCATCTGCGTTGTCCACAGAACTGTTGATAAGATATTGACAGTTGTGAGCTGCCGGGTGGAACCCGGCAGTGTGGGTAACATTGTGGATAACCTCCCCGATGCTGTGCACAACCCCGTAAGCCTTTGTGATTCACATGGAATCCAGCACACAGTTGCTCGTCAATCCTTCTGAAGAAGACCAGGCGCGCGCAGTCTGGAGCGCATGCCTCGATCGCATCAGGGAGAGCGTCAACACGCAGAGCTTCAAGACCTGGTTCGAACCGATGGTCCCGCTTCACCTCAGGGCGGGGAAGCTCACGGTCCAGGTCCCCAGCCAGTTTTTCTATGACTGGCTGGAGGAGCACTACTACACGGTGATCAATGAAACGATCGCCACAGTCCTGGGCAAGGACGCCTACCTGGAGTACTCCGTCAGGACGGATGAGCCCCAGATCGACCTGGACTACGGCGTGTCGCCCCCCCCGGTGCCTCGGGTGGACCGCCGGACGTTCCCTCCGCAGCCCAACTCGTTTACGATGCCTCCCCAGCCGGCTGCCTCCGGCGGCCGGACGGAACCGGGGCAATTCCAGACATTTCTCAACCCCCGGTACACGTTCGGGAACTTCATCAAGGGGGACAGCAATCAGCTTGCGCGCGCTGCTGCGTCCGCCGTCGCCAACAACCCGGGGGGGACGTCATTCAACCCCCTGGTGATCTACGGGGGAACGGGACTCGGGAAGACACACCTGATCCAGGCGATCGGAAACCACGCCCTGGCCAACGGGAAGGCAAACCGGGTCATCTACGTCTCGAGCGAGAGATTTACGGTTGAGTTTGTCGAGGCGATCCAGCGGGACACCACGAGCGAATTTGCCAGCTTCTACCGGAGCATGGATATTCTGATCGTCGACGACATACAGTTTTTCGCGGGAAAGGAACGGACACAGGACCACTTCTTCCACACGTTCAACGAGCTTCACCAGCTCGGCAGGCAGATCGTCCTGTCCTCCGACCGCCCCCCCAAGGAGCTGAAAGGGCTGGATGACCGGCTTCTCTCCCGGTTCCAGTGGGGACTCACGTCCGACGTCCAGCCGCCGGATCTCGAGACGCGCATCGCCATCCTCCTGAAGAAGAGCGAAAACGAGGGAATCTCCATGCCCCAGGACGTGGTGGAATGCATCGCCACAAACGTCACGTCGAACATCCGGGAGCTGGAAGGATGCCTGATCAGCCTGATGGCGAAGGCGTCGCTGGAGGGGAGGGAGATTTCCGTCGACCTTGCCCGCGAGGTCATCAAGGTCGTGGTGGGCGATGTCAAGTCGCCGCTCACAATCGAGACGATCCAGCGGACCGTCTGCGATTATTTCAACATCCCGGAGGACCTGATCCGGGCAAAAACGCGCAAGCAGGAGATCGTGAACGCCCGCCAGGTCGCCATGTACCTGGCGAAAGAACTGACAAACTGCTCGCTCAAGACGATCGGACTTCACTTCGGCGGCCGCGACCACAGCACGGTCATTCACGCATACCAGTCCGTGGAGGACCAGATGCGCATCGACCAGAAGTACCAGGCAAACGTCCAGCAGATCAGGCGCCGCCTGCAGATGCTCGGACACGTGTGAAATTTCCGTCTGTGGATAAGAACGTGGAGCGCGTGTGCAGCGGCGTGTGCTCACTGTGCACAAGCACCTCCACCGCGGCGCCCGGGTGCACACGGCGGCACAGATGTGCATCGACGGGCGACATATCCACACGATTTTCCTTCAAGTACAGCATCAGGTAATCGCGCGAGCACGTCCGCCGGGTGCTCCTTCCCGGCCGCGCGTATCGGCCGTCCACATGTTCACACGCCTTATAATAACTCTTCTTCTTTCTCTGTATATATGTAGAAGAGCATTCCCGGCAGCGGTTGAAAGTTGGGCGCTTTTTCCGTAATTTATAAGGGTTTTCCTTTTTACGCTGTGCTCATACAGCTCACCTCAGGAGAACACGATGAAATTCACCGCCAACAGCATTGAGCTGCAGCGCACGCTGAACAAGGTCGGTGGTGTGGTTCCCGCGAAATCGACGATGCCCATTCTTGAAAACATCCTCTGCGAGCTGTCCGGGGATGTTCTGACGATCACGGCGACGGATCTTGCGATTTCGCTGACGGTGTCGCTGCAGGTGAGGGGGAGCGAAGACGGCAGGATTGCCATTCCGGCACGCAGGCTGATGGATACGATGCGGTCGCTGCCGGATACGAGTGCGGCGTTTCTTGTTGATACGGCTGCCAGCAAGATCAGGATCACCACGGACAACGGTGAATATGCGCTGACGGGGGAGCCGGCCAAGGAATTTCCGTCGGTGCCGGCGTTCAAGGGATCCTCGGAGATTGCGCTCGACAGTGCCACGCTCAGGGGCATCATTCACCGGACGACGTTTGCCGTGAGCACCGACGAGCTTCGCCCCGCCATGATGGGGGTGCTGTTCCAGGGGAAGGACGCGGAACTGCGCGCGGTGTCGACCGACGGTCACCGGCTGGTCAGGCTGACCTACCGCCAGCAGAAGCCGCTGGGCCTGAAGCGCGACGTCGTCATCCCGGCCAAGGCGCTCCAGGTGCTGGGCAAGTCGATCGACGAGGGAGACACCGCCATCAGCATCAGCGACACGCACGTCCGGTTTACGTTCGGTCAGTCCATCCTGATCTCCAGGCTCATCGACGAAGCATATCCGAACTACGAGAGCGTCATCCCGGCGGACAACGACAAGCAGATGACCGTGAAGCGCGATGACATGATTTCCTCGATCCGGCGCGTGGCACTGTACGCCAGCGCCACGACGCACCAGGTGCGCTTCGACATCGGCGCGTCGAGCCTCCAGATCACCGCCCAGGACATCGATTTCGGGGGAGAGGCGCGCGAGACCGTGCCGTGCGCATTTACCGGAGACAAGCTCGAAATCGGGTTCAACTCCGTCTACCTGACAGACATTCTCTCGCACCTGGAGAGCGAACAGGTGGCATTCCGGTTCAGCACCCCCACGCGGGCGGGGATTGTCTCGCCGGTCGGGGAGGACAGCGACCGTGTCATGATGCTGGTGATGCCGGTGCGCCTCACCACATAGGCGGATACGGGTGACGGCAGCTCGTGCGGCGGTCCCGCCTCCGGCGGGACCGCGCTATTGTCGGACGTGTCATGGGCTATGATGCTCTCCAGGATCCGGCTCCGGAACTTCCGCAATCATGATGCCACGGCCATCGAATTTGCCGGCGGCATCAACGCGTTTCTGGGAGATAACGGCCAGGGGAAGACGAGCATCCTCGAGGCCGTGTCCTACCTGTCCCTCACGAAGAGCTTCTATGCCGCGGGGGACGCGGAAGTCATCGGCGCCGGCCGTGACGGGTTTGAGCTCGAGGGGCACATTGCCTCCGACGCGGGGATCGAGCAGCGCGTCGCCGTTGCCTGCCGGCGCATGCCGCCGGAAAAGAGATTCCTGCTCAACGGCGCACCGCCGGAGACGCTGGCCTCCGTCATCGGGAGGTTTCCCCTGGTTGTGCTTTCCCCGGAAAACGGCGCGATCACCTTCGGCGGTCCCGGTGAGCGGAGGAAGTTCCTCGACATGACGCTCTCGCAGGTCAGCCAGGCGTATCTCGGGGACATCCTGGAGTACCGGAAGGCGCTCCGGCAGCGGAACAGGGTCCTGGCCGACGGCAGGCTCCGGGGCCAGTGTCCCCCCGGACTGCTCGAGCCGTGGACCGAGAGCCTGATCGCCCACGGCAGCACTGTCGCGCGGCGACGTGCGGAATTTGTCCACGAGTTCCGTGAGTATGTCGAGCGCTCGTACAGGAGCGTCATCCCGGAAGGGGAACAGCCCCAGGTATCGTATGTCTGCGGGTTTGCAGCGGGTGATGCGGCGGATGCCTCCGCGTACGCCGGGCGCCTTGCGGCCGATCTCGAGGCGCGGAGCGCCGAGGAGCGGCGCCGGGGACTGACGCTCGCGGGTCCCCACCGCGACGACCTCCGTCTTTCGATCAACGGGCTGGACGTGCAGCGGTTCGCCTCGCAGGGGCAGCACAAGACTCTCCTGGTCGCGCTGAAGCTGGCGGAATACACGTACATGAAGGAGCGCAGGGGGGAGACGCCGATGCTCCTGCTCGACGACGTCTTCAGCGAGCTGGACAGGAGCCGCGTCCGTCGCATCCTGTCGCTGGCCGCGGAGCTGGGGCAGGTGATGATCACGACGACCGAGGGGAGCGTGTTTGACGGAACGATCCCCTGGGGAGAACGTCACAGGAGGTTCATCGTTGAGCGGGGCACGTGCAGGCAGGAAACGTGAACGGACCGGACCGGTCCCGGTGCGCAGCGCCATGCAGGATCTCCTCCGGTCGCTCGGCGTCGAGAAGCGGCTGGCCGCGTACGACGTGATGGCGCTGTGGCCGGACGTGGTGGGAGCGCAGATCGCCCGCGTGACCGCGCCGCAGCGGGTGGAACGGGGAGTGCTGTACGTGGACGTGGCCAGCGCTCCCTGGCGGGCGGAGCTGACGATGAAGCGACAGGAGTTGATAGACAAACTGAACGCGCACGCCGGTGCGAGGATTATCCTGGACATCCGGTTCCGGTAGAGGCGCAGGGGCAATCGAGAGATACGGGGCATGAGCACACAAAAAACGGGTAAGAACGCTCCGGCGCCGGCCGAGCAACCGGAGCACGGATACACGGCCGAGGACATCACCGTACTCAAGGGACTGGAAGCGGTGCGCCGGCGGCCCGCCATGTACATCGGCGACGTCAGCATCCGCGGCCTGCACCACCTTGTGTACGAGGTGGTTGACAATTCGATCGACGAGGCGCTGGCCGGGTTTGCGAAGAACATCGACGTCACGATCAACAAGGACGGGTCCGTCACCGTATCGGACGACGGGCGCGGCATCCCGACCGATCTCCACAAGGGGGAGAACCGTTCGGCGCTCGAAGTGGTGATGACGGTGCTCCACGCGGGAGGGAAGTTCGACAAGAATACCTACAAGGTGTCGGGCGGTCTCCACGGCGTGGGCGTGTCGGTGGTGAACGCCCTCAGCGAATGGCTGGAGGTGGAGGTCTACCGCGACGGAAAAGTCTGGTACCAGAAGTACAGGCGGGGGGACCCTGTCGCGGCGGTGAAGGTGACGGGGAAGGCGGACCGGGGCAGGACGGGCACGCGCACGACGTTTCTCCCCGACGGGCAGATCTTCAAGAACAGGACGTTCAAGTTCGACACGATCGCGGAGCGCCTCCGGGAGCTCGCGTTCCTCAACGCGCAGGTGAAACTCCGCATCATCGATGTGCGACCGCGGAGCGAGCAGGAGGAGACGTTCCATTTCAAGGGGGGACTGGTCGAGTTCGTCAAGTACATCGACGCAACGCGCCCGGCGATCACGAAACGGGTCTTCGCGGCGCAGGGGTCGGAGAAGGACGAGAACGGCCGCGCGGTTGAGGTGGAGGCGGCGCTCCAGTACAACGACCAGTACAGCGAGAACATCTTCACCTACGTCAACAACATCAACACGCACGAGGGGGGAACGCACCTGGTCGGCTTCCGGACCGCGCTCACCCGCTCGCTGAACACCTATGCGTACAAGAACGGCATCCTCAAGGAAGGGGGGCTGACGCTCACCGGGGACGATTTCCGGGAGGGCTTCACAGGCGTGCTGAGTGTGAAGGTGCCCGAGCCCCAGTTCGAGGGACAGACAAAGACGAAGCTCGGCAACAGCGAGGTGAAGAGCATCGTCGAATCCGTGATCGGGCAGGCGCTCGCGACCTGGCTCGATGAGAATCCCGGCGATGCCAAGCGCATCCTGGAAAAATCGATGCGTGCGGCGGAAGCCCGCGAGGCGGCGCGGAAGGCGCGCGACCTGACCCGGCGGAAGAACGCGCTGTTCTCGGGCGGCCTGCCCGGGAAGCTCGCGGACTGCTCGATCAGCGACCCGGAGCACTGCGAGCTGTACCTGGTGGAGGGGGATTCCGCCGGGGGCAGCGCAAAGCAGGGGCGCGACCGGAGATTCCAGGCCATCCTCCCGCTCAAAGGGAAGATCCTCAACGTCGAGAAGGCGCGACTCCACAAGATCCTGGAGAATGAGGAAATCAGGAACATCTTCACCGCCCTGGGGGCGGGTGTGGGGGAAGAGTTCGACGCCGCGAAGCTCCGCTACGGGAAGATCATCCTGATGTGCGACGCCGACGTCGACGGTTCGCACATCCGGACGCTGCTGCTGACGCTCCTCTACCGCCACATGAAGGAGCTGATCGAGCTGGGCCACGTCTACATCGCGCAGCCCCCCCTGTTCAAGGTGAAGAAGGGGAAGCAGGAGCACTACGCGTTCGACGAGGACGAGCGGGACGTGCTCGTGAAGCGCCTGGCGGCCGAAAAGGGGAAGAAGGCCGACGAGGAGGCGCCCGAGACGGTCCCGGAGGAGGGGGGCGTCGTCGCCGCGGGGGGCGTGGTCATCTCCCGGTTCAAGGGCCTCGGGGAGATGAACCCGGAGCAGCTCTGGTCCACCACGATGAACCCCGACACGCGCACCATTCTGCAGGTCTCGATCGAAAACGCCGCCGACGCCGACAGGACGTTCTCGATCCTGATGGGCGACGAGGTGGAACCCCGGCGCGAGTTCATCGAGAAGAACGCGAAGTACGTCCGGAATCTGGATATCTGACCCAGTCAACCATTTGGCGTGATGCGTTATGGCCACAGTGAATGAGAAGATCATTCCCGTCGACATCGAAGACGAGATGCGGGGATCCTACATCGACTACTCGATGTCGGTGATCGTCGCCCGCGCGCTGCCGGACGTGCGGGACGGGCTCAAGCCCGTCCACCGGCGGGTGCTGTTCGGGATGCAGGAGCTCGGTCTCGCCTCCAACCGCGCCTACAAGAAGTCGGCGCGCATCGTGGGGGAAGTGCTGGGCAAGTATCACCCGCACGGCGACTCGGCGGTGTACGATACGATGGTGCGCATGGCGCAGGATTTCTCCATGCGCTATCCCCTCGTGGACGGGCAGGGGAACTTCGGCTCCGTCGACGGCGATTCCCCGGCGGCCATGCGCTACACCGAGGCCCGCCTGGCGCGGATCGCCGAGGAGATGCTGCGCGATCTGCAGAAGAACACCGTGGACTTCGTGCCGAATTTCGACGACACGCTCCAGGAGCCGTCGGTGCTCCCCGCGATGATTCCCAACCTGCTCGTCAACGGGACGAGCGGGATCGCGGTCGGGATGGCCACCAACATTCCCCCGCACAACCTGAGCGAGGTGGTGGACGCCTGCGTGGCCCTCATCAGGGATGAGAGCCTGACGGACGAGAAGCTGATGAAGTTCATCAAGGCCCCCGATTTCCCGACGGGGGGGATCATCTACGGCTTCGAGGGGGTCCGGAGCGCCTACACGACGGGGCGCGGGCGGATCGTCGTGCGGGCGAAGGCGACGATCGAGACGGGGAAGAACGACCGCCAGAGCATCGTGATCACGGAGATCCCCTACCAGGTCAACAAGGCCAACCTGATCGAGAAGATCGCCGACCTCATCAACGAGAAGAAGCTCGAGGACATCGCCGACATCCGGGACGAGTCGGACAGGGACGGCCTGCGGATCGCGATCGACCTCAAGCGGGACGCGAACGCCGAGGTGATCCTGAACAACCTGTACAAGCACACGCAGATGCAGGCAACGTTCGGGGTCATCATGCTGGCGCTCGTGGACGGGCGGCCGAAGATCCTGACGCTGAAAGAGATGCTCCGGCGGTTCATCGACCACCGGAACGAGGTGGTGGTGCGCCGGTCGAAGTTCGAGCTGGAGGAGGCGGAGAAGCGGGCGCACATCCTCGAGGGCTACATCATCGCCCTGGACAATATCGACGCCATCGTGAAGCTCATCAGAGCCTCGAAGGACGTCGACACGGCCCGCGCCGGTCTCATGAAGAAATTCAAGCTCTCGGAGATCCAGGCGAAGGCGATCCTCGACATGCGGCTGCAGCGGCTGACGGGACTCGAGCGGAAGAAGATCGAGGACGAGTACCGCGACACGATCAAGCAGATCGAGCGCCTCAAGGCGATCCTCAAGAGCAAGCAGCTCCAGCTGGAGATCATCCGGGAGGAGCTCCAGGAGATCAGGAAGAACTACGGCGACGAGCGCAGGACGGAGATCGTGTACACGGCCGAGGAGTTCTCGATCGAGGACATGATCGCGGAGGAGCAGGTCGTCATCACGATCAGCCACGGGGGCTTCATCAAGCGCTTCCCGGTGAGCGGGTACCGCCGCCAGAGCCGCGGGGGACGGGGAAGCACCGGCGCGACGACGAAGGAGGACGACTTCATCGAACACATGTTCGTCGCCAGCACGCACGACTACATCATGCTCTTCACGGACGCGGGGCGGTGCTACTGGCTGAAGGTCTTCGAGATCCCCGAGGGGGGACGCGCCTCGCGCGGCAAATCGATCGCGAACCTGATCTCCAGAGAGCAGGGGGAGACGATCGCCTCCTATGTCTCGGTGAAGAATTTCGATGACCCCTTCTTCGTGATGATGGTGACCGAGCAGGGGATGATCAAGAAGACGCCCCTTGCCGAGTTTGCCAATCCCCGCAGGACGGGCATCGGCGCGATCGGGCTGGGGAAGGGGGACCGCCTCATCGACGTCCGGCTCACGGACGGCTCGCAGGATGTGGTGATCGGGACGCACGAGGGGCTGGCCATCCGCTTCCACGAGCAGGAAGCGCGGCCGATGGGACGCGGGGCGGGGGGCGTGAGGGCGATCAAGCTTGGGAAAAAGGACAGGGCGATCGGCGCGGTGGCGCTCCGGCGGACCGGGACGACCATCCTGGTGGTGACGGAGAAAGGCTTCGGCAAGCGGAGCGAGACGGACGAGTACCGCGTCAGCCACCGCGGCGGCAAGGGGATCTTCACCGTGAAAACGACGGAGAAAACCGGCCGCATGGTCTCCATCCGCGAAGTGCTCGCCTCCGACGATGTCGTGGTGGTGACCACCGGCGGCATCGTCATCAGGCAGCATGCGTCGGAGATCCGCCTGGCGGGGAGGAACACACAGGGGGTCAGGCTCCTCAAGCTGGGGGTGGGGGACTCGGTCTCCGACGTCGCCTCCGTGATGGCCGAAGACCAGGACATCCCCGGGGAGGGGGGGAAGGGGAGCGGCGGCGAGAATGAAGGCGGCGAGGCGCCAGCGGACGAAAAAAAAAATCTGAAACCCCGCCCGAAACCCCGGAACACTGAAAGCGTCAAAGGGCCGGCGAAGAAAGTCCCCGCGCCGAAGAAGCCGCCGAAGGCGGCGCCGCAACGGAAGCCGCAGCGCACGCGGAAGGCCGTGCGGAAGACAAAGAAAAAATAGCGTCAGGGAGAGGTCAGAGCATCCCGCTGCGCTTGCGGAGAATCCACTCCGCCGTGAGGAGGGCGATGATCAGCGCCAGGCTGTACGGCCAGCGGTGCATCTGGAGCGACTCGGCCTGCCGGTCTTCCCGCGCACGAAGCGAGGGGAGCGCAGCGAGCATCCCCTGCAGCGCGCCGGCGTCGTCCGCACCGACGTATTCCCCGCCGCTCCTGTAGGCGATGGCGCGGAGCGCCTCCGCGTTCATGCGCGTGTCGATGTACTCCAGGTTCATTCCCCCCACCGTGAACGATCCCGTGTCTTTCCCGAGCAGGCGGCCGCCCCGCGCGGCAGCTGCGGTGTACGTATACTCCCCCGGGGGAAGGCCTTCCATTGAACCTTCGTAGCGGCCGTTGCCGAGCGCGTGGAGCAGTGTCTCCGGGTGCTCCCCCGCGCCGCCGATCTGCACGGTCACCTGAGCATCCTCGACGGGACGGACGGTTTCGTCGTAGACCTGGCCCGTGAACGACACCGGCTCTCCCCCGGCAAACTGTTCACGGGCGGGAGTCACCCTGACGCTCCGCCCGGCGGGGGACGTCAGCCAGCGTATGGCGGAGGAGAGGAACGAGGCAAACAGCGGCGCCGTTTCCCGGTTCCCCTGCGCCATCAGCCGCCAGCGCCAGAGGCCGTACCCTGTCAGGCAGAGCGAGCGCGTGCCGCCGATGTCGCGCAGCGCCATGAACGGCTGCGGGAGGACGACGCTTTTCAGGCGGGGCGAGCCCAGCAACACCGATCCTTCGCGCAGGCGGTACGGCGTGCGCCCGGCGAAGACGGGGGGAAGGTCCTTCCACACGTCCTGCGCCCCCGCGGTGCCGAGAGCGAGGAGGGGGTGATCCAGGTGCGACGGGTCGGGCACGAACTCCACCTCCATCTCTCCCGCGGCGGCCGCCTCGGGTGCCACGGGAAGTGACGGGAACATCCCGGGAAGGCGCGCGGCGTCGATCCCTCTGCCGCCGATGAACAGGAGAGGGAGGCGGCGGCCGTCGATGAGTGACCGGACGAGCGCCGCGGCTTCGGCCGTGGTCCGCCGGTCCGGCATCCCGAGCGTCAGGAGACAATCGGCGCTGTCGGCTGCAGCGGCGGTCAGGGCGCCCTCGTAGTATCCCCCGCCGGACTTCTGCGTGAAGACCCGCAGCGAGACTCCCGCATCTTCGCCGAGCGTGCTGCGCACGGCGCTCAGATCGGGGTCAGGACCGGAGGCAAGCAGCAGCACGCGCGTGGTGCTCCTGAGCACGGTTGCGCTGAACGTGCGGGTGTTGTTGGCCCCGGTGAGCTCGCCCGGGAGGCGCGCGACGCGCACGGTGTACCGCCTGCGTCCTTCGGCGGAGGGGGTGTAGCTCAGCCGGGCAGGCACGTCGGCGGTGCCCGGCGGGAGCGTCACGACGGTCCTGTCCAGCACGCGCGATCCTTCCTCCAGCGTCACTTCCGCCTTCATGCCGCCGTAGCCCGAGCTTTTAATGACCGCGTCCACGGGGGCTTCTGTTCCCGCGTAGACGACGTCGTTGGCCAGGACGCTTGCCACGAGCACGTCCTTCTGCTCCGCCGTGTCGCCGATCCCCACCGTGAACAGCGGTATGCCGCCGGCCTCCGCCCTGCGCGCGGGGTTTTCCCCGCGCGTCACCGCGCCGTCGGACAGGAGTATGGCGGCCCGTATATTGAGCCGCTCCTTCTCGCGGCCGAGCGCGTCGAGCGCCCCCGCGATGTCCGTGACCTCGTCGCGGAGCGAATCGGGGGGCTCATGCAGCGGTCCCTGCAGGCGTGCGCCGAACGCGTAGAGCGCCATGTCGGTTCCCGCCGGGATGACGCCCGGAATCACGGAGGTGAGGAGCGAGTGAAGAACGGCCGCGCGGCTCCCGCGTGCGTCCGTGATCGTCATGCTCTCGCTCCGGTCCGCAAGGACGGCCACCACGGCGGGGTGACGCGTGACGGTCACGGTGCGGAAGACGGGCTCCAGGAGGAGAAGCAGCACGAGCGCCAGCGCGGCGCCCCGCAGCGCGGTCAGGACAATTCTGTAGGGGCGGGACACCGGGGGAAGCGTGACGCGGTAGAAGAGGACGGCGACTGCGGCGGCGGCGAGGATGATCAGCACCGCAGCGAAGGCGGGGGAGGCAAACGACAGCTCGAATGAGGGAAGGACACCCATCGGGCGGGGAACTCAGCCCGCTTCCTGCAGAAGCCGTTCGACGATCTCGATGGCGGTGACGCCGTCGGCCTCGGCGTTGAAGTTGGGAACGATGCGGTGGCGGAGCGTGGGACCCGCCACGCCGCGCACGTCCGCGATATCGGGAGCGTGCCGGCCGTCGAGGAGGGCGCGCGTCTTGGCGCCCAGGATGAGGTACTGCGAGGCCCGGGGTCCCGCCCCCCAGCTCAGCCAGTCGCGGATGAACTTCGGCGCGGTGGGGGATTTCGGGCGGGTCATGGTGGTGAGCCGGACGGCAAAATCGATCACATCGTCCGCCACCGGGACCTTCCGGACAAGCTCCTGGAAGCCGGCGATCTGCTCGCCGGTCAGGACCCTGCGGGGCGCCGCCTGCGCCATGCTCGTGGTGGCCTTCACGATCCGCGTTTCCTCCTCGTGCGAGGGATAGTCGACCCAGAGGTTGAACATGAAGCGGTCCAGCTGCGCCTCCGGCAGGGGGTACGTCCCTTCCTGCTCGATCGGGTTCTGCGTGGCCAGGACGAAGAAGGGTTCGCCGAGCGTGTACGTCTGTCCCGCAGCCGTGACGCGGTGCTCCTGCATCGCTTCCAGGAGCGCGGCCTGCGTCTTGGGGGGCGTGCGGTTGATCTCGTCGGCCAGCACGACGTTGGCGAACACGGGGCCGCGGACGAACTTGAACGACTTGGAGCCCGTGGAGACGTTTTCCTCGATGATCTCAGTGCCGGTGATGTCGCTCGGCATCAGGTCGGGGGTGAACTGGATCCTGTTGAACGTGAGATCCAGGACGTCGGCGAGCGTCCGGATGAGGAGCGTCTTGGCGAGCCCGGGGACGCCGACCAGGAGGCAGTGGCCGCGCGCAAGGAGCGCAATGAGGAGCTGCTCCACCACGGTGTCCTGGCCGATGATGACGGTGGCGATCTCCGCGCGCAGCGCGTCGTACGATGATTTCAGTGCGCGGGCCGCCTCGACGTCATGTGCCCGCTCGCGCGCGCTCATGGGGTGGGATATTCCTTCCAGTAGAACTGCGCTTTCAGATCCTCCAGCCAGGCATTATACTCGCGCGTCCGCTTGAAGTTGAGCGCGATGGCTTCCACCTTGTGATAGTCCTGCTCGAGCGTCATGACATGCGCCGCGGTGCGCTTCCGGAGCCAGACGATGTAGTACCGGTAGCCGCTCGCTTCGGTCACCTTCACCGGCGCGCTGATCTCCCCCTCCTTCATCGTGTCGATGGCGGGGCGGAAGGCCTGATTGACCTGGTCGACTTCCACCGTGCCGAGGTTTCCGCCGATGGTGTTGTCGCGCAGCTCCGAGTACTTGCGCGCCAGCTCGGCAAAGCTCTCCCCGGCCATCGCGCGCGTGCGGAGCGAATCCAGCAGCCGGATGGCCGCCTGGTCACCCTCCGCCGTGCGCTCGATCCTGAGGAGGATGTGCCGGCAGTGGACGGCGTCCCCCCGCCGCTCCAGGAGCTGGATGATGTGCAGGCCGTGCTCGGATTCGACGATGTCGGAGATCTGCCCGTCGCTCAGGGAGAACGCGGCGGTCTCGAATTCCTTGACGAACATGCCGCGGCGGACGAACCCGAGATCACCCCCCTGTGCCGCAGAGCCCGGATCCTGCGAATACCGCTTTGCCATCACGCCGAAATCCGCGCCGGCGCGCACACTGTCCAGGATCGCCTGGAGCCGGGCGCGCGTGTTCGCTCGTGCCTGGTCGTTGGCGCGCGGGGCCATCCCGATCTCCGACAGCTCGCACTCCTCAGGCACACGCGGCAGGCTGTCGCGGTACGTGCGGAAGAAGTCCTCCACCTCGAACCGCCCGACGCTGGTGTTGCCGATATGCTGCTGCTGGAGCTTCTGCGCGAGCAGGTTCCTGCGCACCTCGTCGCGGAACTCCCGCTTGATCCGGCTGAGGGGCATGCCGTACATCTCTTCCAGGCGGGCTTCCGAGCCCAGCTGCTGCACGCGCTGCTGGATCAGCGCGTCCATCTGCTGCTGCACCTCGTCGTCGGTGACGGTGATGCTGTCTTCGACCGCTTTGGCGATGATGAGCTTTTCGTTGATCATGGACTGGAGCACCTGCGTCCGCACGGCGGGGGAGGAGGGGTCCATCTTGTTGTTCAGCGCGAAGAACTGCACCTGGGCGTTCAGCTCGGATTCCAGAATCAGGTCGTTGTTTACCGTTGCCACGACCCTGTCGAGCACCTGGGCCTGCGCGGCGGCAGCCGCGAGGCACAGCACCGCCATCCACCACGATCGTCTCATGCTGTCTGTTCTCCCCTGTGTCACTCGGCTGCGGCGCCCGCCGTATCCACAACGCTGATGTTGACTTCCACCTTGTGCCTGGTCCTGAGCTCCGAGACGAGCTGCTCGTAGCGCGCACGGCGGCGTTCGATCAGGAGCCGGTCGCGCACCTCCGGCCTGGCGTACTCCTCCTCGGGCGCCTCACCGGCGTGCCTGAGGGCGTGCACCCTGATGATGTAATACCCCGCCGGCGTCTTCACGGCGTACGACACCTCCTCCTTCGGCAGCGAATGGGCGAGCTTCCAGAGCTCGTCCGGGAAGAGCATCGCCTGCGTGAAGAACTGGTTCCGCGCGACAGCGCGGAGCGACTGTGCGCGGGCGGAATCGCGCTGAACAGCGGCCAGGGCGTCATCCCAGGAGCCCCCCCGCAGCAGCGCCGCGCGGAACTGGTTTGCCGCGTCGCGGTCCGCGAACAGCGCGTAGCTGAGCCGGGCGACGTCCTCCCTGAGCGTGAACGACGAGGCGTTCTTTGCGAACGCCGCCGCAATCTCCGCCTGCGGGATGCTGTCCGACGCCGCGCCGTACACTTCCCGCTCGAGCAGCGCTTCAATCGCCAGGCGCTTGCGCGTGGCTTCGAGCTGCCTGTGCAGCTCGTCGCTGTCGGCGAGTCCCCGGCGCTCCGCCTCCTGGTACAGGAGCTCGCTCACCACCCACTGGTTGATGAACGCCATCGACTTCCCCCGGGCGCGGGCGAGCGAATCCGCCGGACCCGTCATCTCGTCCTCGGTCAGCTCCGCGGAGCCGACGCGCGCGACATAGGGGCGGTCGGGGTGATTTCCCGTGCAGCCGGCGAGCGCCCCGAGGAGCGCGCAGAACGCCAGCGCACGGAACTCACGGTTTGTCGGGGGCAAAGGCATTCTTCAGTGCCGACGTGTTCTCCACGACAGGATACGTCCGCCGGAGCTGCGCAATCCAGTCGCTCTCGAGCCGCTTCGATTCATAGTCCTGGTAGGCGCTCGCCAGCTCCGGACCGGCCTCCTCGTACGTCTTCTGCCGCGCCTTCTCGCGGCCGTTGAGGCGGACGACCGTGTAGTATCCCTTGAAAAGGAACACCGGCGTGACGCCGCCGATGGCGAGCGTGTCCGCGCGCTCGGTCCGTTCGTCCGCCGTTACGGGGAGCAGGCTGGTCTCAGGCCGCGCGGCGAACCACGATGTCCTCCCGACGACCTCTATCTGGAGCGCATCGGTGATCCCCGGGCCGGGATGGTCTCCCTTGGGCGGCGGAGGCAGGGCGGCGAGGACCGTGTTGACGCGCGGGGCGGGCACCTTGAGCGTGTTGACCAGGTACGACCGCACCACCTCCAGGCGCGCCTCGGCCAGTTTCATGTTGCGCGCCTTCTGCTCGGCCGTGTCGGGACGAATAGTGGCCACGATGCGGACACCCGCATCGGCGCGCGCCTCTTTGGCGAACATGGCCAGCGCACCGCGGGCCGCGGCGTCCAGCGTTGTTGAGCGGGGGGCGAAGATGGTCCGGTGGCCGATCGGCGCGGAGGTCCGGACAGAATCCTGCGTGGCAAGCGCCTCCACGGACTTCCCGGAGCGCAGCTCCCGCGCCAGGACGCCGGCGAGCGAGTCGGACGCTCCGCGGACCTCCGTGATGCTGATCCGGTCGGGCCACGTGAACTTGTCCCGGTTGGCGGCGAAGTAGGGCTTGAGCACGGAATCGCCCATGACGATCCTGTTCCAGACGTGCTCCTGTTCGACCTGGTAGAGGAGGATCCCCTCCTTGTACTCCGCGAGGAGGGCGGCGAACTCCGGCACGCTTGCGGCCAGGAGATCCGCCTTGGCGGAGAAGACGAGTCCCTCGCCCACCTTGTCGGCCGCTGCCCGCAGTGTGGGCGCGCGGAGCGGCGTGCCGAGGAGATCCGGCCGGGCGTTCATCAGGCGTACGGCGCTGTCGACGGAGACGTCGTGTCCCTGCACCGTGTACAGCGCCAGCGCGCCGACGTCCGGACGGATGTGTCCCCACCAGGCGCTGTCGCGCGTCGTGCCGTTCGAATCGACGGAGGCAACGAACCGGGCGAACGCCGAGTCGTGGAACGCGTAGCGGACCTCTTTCCGGAGCCGGTCCATAAACTTCGCATAGTCGTCCTGGTACCGGAGCTGCTGGTAGATGGGCTGCAGCTCCGTTCGTGCCGCCTCGAACGACTTGCGCGGGCGGACGTCATAGCACTTGATGAGGTGATAGCCGTACGGGGTGCGGACGATGTCCGACACCTGTCCCGGCTTCAGGCTCATGGCCACCTCGTCGAACGGCTGGACCCAGCGCCGCCGCGAGAAGTAGCCGAGGTCACCCCCCCTGCCCGCGGAGCCGGGATCCTCGGAGTGCCGCGCGGCGAGCTGTGCGAAGTCGACACCCGCGGCAAGGCTGTCCTTCAGCGCCCTGATCTTTGCATAGGCCGCTGCCGTGTCCTGCGGCGTGGGGTTCGTGTTCTGGAAACGGATCATGATGTGGCTGGCGTGCACTTCGCCCGGCGCGGGCTTGCGGTCGATCACCTTGATCACGTGCAGCCCGTACTGCGTGCGCACGGGGACAGAAGAGATCTCGCCGACATGCATGGCGAAGGCCGCGTCCTCGAACGGCGTCACGAGCTGGCCGGCGGTGAAGTAGTACAGGTCCCCCTTGTTCATTTTGACCGACGGGTCCACGGAATTCTCGAGCGCGAGCCTGCTGAAATCCGCTCCCCCCTTTGCCGCGGCGATGATCTGGTAGGCTTTTGAGTAGGCTGCGGCGGAATCGGCGGCCGAGGCGGTGGGGCTCAGCGTGAGAAGGATGTGGCTGGCGCGGATTTCCTCGTTTTGCCGCGCGTACAGCTGGCGGACGCCGGGATTGACGACCTCCCGTTCCGTCAGGTATGTCGCGGCGAGGCTTCCCTTGTAGGAGGAGATCTCGTTCAACACCTCGGGGTGCTTATCCAGTCCCTCACCGTACGCACCGGCCAGCTTGAGCCTGTACTTGACGACGAGATCCAGAAACTTCTCCCGGTCCTCCTGACTCGTGGCGGCGCCCGCTTCCCGGGTGCCGAGCGTCTTGATATACTGCTGCTCGTACTCGGCAAGCCTGACCGGCTCCCGGCCGACGGTGGCGACAATCGTCTCCTGCGGCGCGGAGGAGCATCCGGCCCAGAGCAGCACTCCGCTCATGAAGGCGGCATACCGGCTGACACGCCGGGCAATGACCGTGTGGGAGGTACGCACTCTCAATCTCCAGAAAATGAGCAATAGTGGCGGCGGGATGACCCGTAGAACTGCATACTACAGAAAAGGGGCCTGAGAATCAAGAAAACGCCGCCCCGAGCGCCCTGTCAAAATCCGCCCGCAGGTCGTCGATCCCCTCGATTCCGACGGAAATACGTATCATTCCCGGGCGCACTCCGTGACGGGCGAGCTCGCGGGCGCTCATGCCGACATGCGAAGAGTAGACCGGGATGCTCACAAGCGTTTCCACTCCCCCGAGCGACATCGCGTTGACCGCGACGCACAGCGCGTCGCACACCGCGACCGCGCCGCGCGCCCCGCCCGGCACCTCGATCGTCACCATCCCGCCGTAGCCGTCACCCCCGGCGCCGGTCATCTGCGCGCGGGCGACGGCGTGACCCGGGTGCGAGGGAAGACCGGGGTACAGCACGCGGCGGACTTCAGGGTGATCCTCCAGGAATGCGGCCAGCGCCATCGCGTTCCTGTTCTGACAGCGCACGCGGAGATCGAATGTCTTCAGGCTGCGCAGGAGGAGGTAGGCGGCAAACGGGTCTGCGCAGCCCCCGTAGTACTTGAGCTGCGTCCTGGCACCGGCGATGAACTCCGCGCTTCCCGTGATCACCCCGGCCATCACGTCCGTGTGCCCGCCGAGGTATTTCGTGGCGCTCTCGACAACGACGTCCGCGCCGAGGGCGAACGGATTCTGGTTGATGATCGTCGCGAACGTGTTGTCCGCCATGACCAGAATCTCCGACCGCAGCTTCCGCCGCGCCTCGCGCACCCCGGCGGCCAGCGCGGCGATATCCACGATCCCCAGCGTGGGGTTGGTGGGCGTTTCGAGGTACACCAGCCTGGTCTTCCGCGTGGCGAGTGCGGCGATGGCGCCGGGCGCCTCCGGGCGGAAATAGCGCACGCGGACGCCATGCCGGGGAAGAATGTCGCGGAAGAACCGGTACGTGCCGCCGTAGAGTGCCGGCGTGCTCAGGATCTCGTCCCCCTGCCGGACCACGGAGAGGATCGCGGAGGTGATGGCCGCCATCCCGGAGGATAAGAGGAGGGCTTTCTCCGCTCCCGCCATCAGCGCGAGCCGCTCCTCCGCCTCGGTGACCGTGGGATTGTGGTAGCGCGTGTACACGTAGACATCGGGATCGCCCCGGGAGTAGCGCAGGGCGTCCCCCGAATCAGCAAAGCGATAGGTCGTGGTCTGCGCGATCACGGGGGACACCGGCCCCCGGAAGGGGTACAGCTTCGTGCCGTGGATCGCCCGCGTGGCGAGCGACTGTGCGGCCGGGACGGGTCCCCTGCCGCGGGCGCCAGTGCGTTTCATCGTCGTGTCCCGCTGTTGTGAATGTGATAGGAAAGGTCACCGTATCTGCTGCGCCGCGCCGCGCGGGAGCGCGGGCGTCACAAAGAGCACCTTCTCCCGTTCGATGACGACAGTGCCCGCGGGGGCGCCCCGCGGTTTCCGGACAAACCGCTTCTCCGTCATGGCAACTGCGACGGTCCCCGCCGTCTTCATCTTGCTGTAGTACGCCGCGATTGCCGCGGCCTGCTCGCAGGCGTGCTTCCCCGGCTCGCCTTTGCCCGAGCGCGTCCTGAGCACGACGTGCGAGCCCGAGCCGCCCCGCGCGTGGAACCAGAGATCGTCCGGCTTCGCGTAGCGAAGCGTGAGGAGATCGTTGTTGCTCCCGTTCTTTCCCGCCCAGACCTCGAATCCCCCGTCGACGGTGAACACGCGAAACGGAGGGGCGTCCCCGTCGCGCTGCCGCAGGCCGAGCCCGAACTCCTTGAGATCCTCCGCGTGCGCCTTGCGGAACTGTTCCGCCCCCCCGCTGTCCAGCTCCCGCTCCGCCTCCTCCAGCAGCCGCTCCGCCCGGGCGATGCGGCTCCTCAGCTCGTCCCGGCGGCGGGATGATTCCTCCCCCGCGGCGCGCGCCCGCTTTGCGCGCGCAAAGTATTTCTGGGCGTTCTGCAGCGGCGAGAGGGAAGGCTCGAGCGGGATCGAGACCGGCTCCCCGGCGATTGCCGTCTCAAACGTCCGCTCTCCCTTGCGGAGCGCCGGGAGCGCGCCGAGGAGCGCGTTGCCGAACTTCTCGTACTCGAGCGCGCGGTCGGCATCGGCGGCGTCCGCCTCCGTCGCCCGGAGAGCGCGCCGTGACTTCTCGATCTGTGCGCGCAGCGGCGTGAGTATCGTCGCCGTGTCGTGTTCGTGCCTGTCGCCGGCGCCGGCCGCGGCGAGATAGCGGCGCACCGCGGCGTGTATGTCGGGGATCAGCTCCTCCTTCAGTGTGCGGGCGATCCGGAGGTCCACCAGCGAGAGGTATTCCGGCCTCCCGTCGTCCGCCAGGTAGAGCCTGGGTGCCGGGGTGCGGATCTCTGCAATCAGCGCTCCTATGATCTCTTCGATCGCCGCATGCGAGCGGGCGTCGGTCTCCGGGGCGGGCCGCCCGGCGTCGCATCCCGCGCGTGCAATGACCTCCGCACAGAGCGTTCCCCCGAGCACGGGAAACGACCGCCGCAGAACCGATGAGAGCGTCTTCGTCCCTGCCAGGGCGCATTCCCGGCGGAAGCGGGAGAAATCCAGCGGCTGCTCCGGTGCCGGCTCCCCGAACGGGGAACCCGCAAGGGCGCGGGGCCGCTTGAATGCATCCTGCACGACGCCGGCCTCGTCGAGGAGGAGGACATTTGAACGGGGACCGTATAGTGCGGCCGCGATCGTGCCGGCGCCGTCGAGGCCGATCCGGACAATCCTGTCGCCGGGGTCGATTGCAACGGTCTTCACGCACCGGCCGGGGCAGGCGTTCAGGAGGTCGACAGAGTTCCGCCTGGCACGCGAGGCCCGGTCACTGAGATAGAGCACGCTCAGATCCGCCCGGCAGAGAATCACGAGGCGGGGATCCTGCTCTTCGAATGCTATGACCAGTTCATCCGGGTTTTGCGTGTAGACCTCCCGGATGCGCATGCCCGGGAGCGTAGAGCCCAGCGTGGAAACGATATGGCGGAATGTGTAGTAATTGCTGATCACAGTCTTATCAACAATATATTGAAAATCAGCGATTTTCCCAATGGTTTGGCGGATCTGTGTGGATAACTTGTGAATGAGTGTGGAGCATATGTCTGCAACTTCCCGTTGCGGATGCCTCCTCTTTTTGGTATTATACCGTGCTTGGGCACTAGACTTGAAGAGGGCGCATGATTGCCAGCATGACCGGTTTCGGGAGGGGGGAGGCACACCGGGAAGGGATCACCGTCTCCGTGGAGCTCCGGACGGTCAACAGCCGCTTTCTCGAGGTCACCGCGCGGCTTCCCCGGTCGCTCACACTGCGGGAAAATGACGTCAAGGAAGTGATCCGCCGGAAGATCTCGCGGGGAAAGATCAACATGCTCGCGAGCGTCGAGCGGGAGGACAGCGGCTCGCTCGGCCTCACTGTCAACACCGCGGCGGCCAGGGAGTATTACAGGCTCCTTTCCGACCTGCGCAAGAAGCTCCGCCTCAGGGAGCCGGTCCGCCTTGAGCACATGCTCCAGTTCTCGGAGATCTTCGAACAGCGCGACGGCGCCGCGTCAGGTGACGAAGAGTGGGAGGCGCTGGAAGAGGCCCTCAATGGCGCGCTGGATGCGCTGGCGGGGATGAGGAAAGCTGAAGGGGGAGAGCTCGAGCGGGACTTCCGCGCGCGGATCGCGTTGCTCGAGGGAATGCTCACCGATGTGGAGCGGCTGTCGGCCGAGCAGGTGCCCGCCGAGCGGATCCGCCTGCGCGAGCGTGTGGCGCAGCTGCTGGACAAGACCCCCGTGGACGAAGGGCGGCTGGAAATGGAGCTGGCGTTACTCGCGGACCGGCTGGACGTCACGGAGGAATGCGTCAGGTTCCGGAGCCACAACAAGTTCTTCCTGGAAGCCCTTGCGTCGCCGGAGGCGGTCGGCCGCAAACTGAACTTCCTCATCCAGGAGATGAACCGGGAAGCGAACACCATAGGCTCAAAGTCGAGCGCTCCCGCCATCGCGCACATCGTGGTGCGGATGAAAGAGGAGCTCGAGCGGGTCAGGGAACAGCTCCAGAACATTGAATGAGCCCGGCGCCCGGGGGGAAACTCGTGGTGATCTCCGCCCCCAGCGGGGCGGGCAAGACGACGATCGCGCGGGCGATCCTGGCGGCACACCCCGCGATGGGTTTCTCGGTGTCGGCGACGACGCGGCCCCCGCGCGCGGGTGAGCAGGACGGGCGCGAGTACTTCTTTCTCCCGAAGGAGGAATTCCGGCGGCGCATCGATGCGGGGGCGTTTGTCGAGTGGGAAGAGATCTACGGCAACTATTACGGCACGCTGAAGAGCGAGGTCGACCGGGCGCTGGAGGCGGGGCGGCAGCTCCTGTTTGACGTCGACGTGAAGGGGGGCCTCTCCATCCGTGCGGCGTACCCGGGGGCGCTCCTGATCTTCATCCGCCCCCCGAGCCTGCCGGCGCTGGAGACGCGCCTGAGGGAGAGGAAGACGGAGGATCCGGCCACGCTCGCGCGGCGCATGGCCCGCGTCCCGCTCGAGATGACGCTGGGGGCGGCGTTCGATCACCAGGTTGTCAATGACGACCTCCCGCGGGCGATCGCGGAGGTCGAGACGATTGTGAACACATACCTGCAGAGACCATAGAAGAAGGGGCAGCACGCATGGGCATCAAACCGATCGATCTTGAATTCTTCAACCAGGAAGGGAAGAACGTGCACGAGTCCATCGTCGCGGCCTCGCGGCGCGCCCGCCAGATCAACGAAGACATCAAGATCGAGTTCAACCAGCGCGTCGAGATGTTCGCCGTCAAGACGGAGTCGGAGACGGAGGAGAACGACGTCAACCCGGACCAGCTCAAGGTGAGCCTCGAATTCGAGAAGCGTCCCAAGCCGACGGACACCGCGCTGGACGAGCTGCTGGGCGCGCAGCTTGCCTGGCACTACGAGGTCAAGGAAGTGCCGCCGCCGAAGGAGGAAGCGGCGGAGGAGACGACGGAGGATGAAGAGTAGCCTCTGCGGTGGCCATGCTGACCGGTAAGCGCATACTCCTGGGGGTGACGGGGGGGATCGCCGCATACAAGTCGGCGTTCCTCGTGCGGGAGTTCGTGCGCGCCGGCGCCGAGGTCCAGGTGGTCATGACCCCTGCAGCGGCGGAGTTCATCACGCCGCTCACGATGGGGACGCTTTCCAGGCGGGACGTCGCCATCGACATGTTCCCCCGCCCCGAAGGGGGCGCGGCCTCTCCGCTGCGCCACATCGAGCTAGCCCTCTGGGGGGACGTGATGCTGATCGCCCCCGCCACGGCGAACACGATCGCCAAGATCGTGCACGGTGCTGCCGACAACCTCCTGACCACGCTCGTCCTGGCGCTCCGGTGTCCGCTGGTCGTCGCACCCGCCATGGACGTCGACATGTACCTCAATGAGGCGACCCGTGCAAACATCGCTGCGCTCCGCGAGACGGGGTGCACCGTCCTCGAGCCGGACGAGGGGGAGCTGGCGAGCGGTCTTGCGGGCCCCGGGCGCATGCCCGGGGTCGACCGTCTTGTTGCCGCGGTCGAGAATGTGCTCGAACACGCCGGGCGGGACTTCGAGGGGAAACGCGTCCTGGTGACGGCGGGCCCGACGCATGAGCCGATCGACCCGGTCCGGTTCATCGGCAACCGCTCGAGCGGCAAGATGGGCTTTGCCGTGGCCGCCGCGGCGGCGATGCGGGGCGCGCGCGTGACGCTCATCAGCGGTCCGGTGAGCCTCAGGACTCCGCGGAACGTGCGGCGCGTCGACGTCCGCACCGCCCGGGAAATGGCCGCGGCGGTGACGGAGGAGTTCCCTTCCGCAGACCTGCTCGTCATGGCTGCCGCGGTGGCGGATTTCGCCCCCGTGCACGAAGCCGCACACAAGATCAAGCGGGAAGAGTCGGCGGGCAGGAGCCTCGTGCTCGAGCTTGCCGAAAACCCCGACATCCTGAAGACACTCGGGGCCGCCAGGCGGCGCCAGGTGATCGTCGGGTTCGCGCTCGAGACGGACAACGGGGAAGCCAACGCCCGGAAGAAACTCGCCGCGAAAAACCTGGACATGATCGTGCTGAACAACCCGCTGGAGGAAGGCGCCGCCTTCGGCGGCGACACGAACGTTGTGACCATCATCGGCGCGTCACCCGACGCCGAGCGGCTGCCGCGCATGGCGAAGATCGATGTCGCCCACGTGCTCCTGAGCCGCGCCCTGCCGCTCATGGGATGAAAACGGGACTTCCTGCGGATCTCGCGCGGGACGTCCGCGCATTCCTTGCCGGCGAGCGGGGCCTGTTCGGGGACTCGCTGCTCTGTGATCTCCCACCCCGCGGAGACGCCGCCATGCCACGCGCCAGAACGCACCGCGCGGACGCGCCCGAGGAACCGGCGCTGTTCGCCGCCGCCCCGTCCCCCATCACCGCAGAGGCCTGGGGGAACAGTCCCACGCTTGCGGCGCTCGGGCAATCCATCTGCGACTGCGTGAAGTGCCCCCTGGGGCACACGCGGACGAAGTTCGTCTTCGGCACGGGAAACCCTTCGGCCACGCTCATGCTGGTCGGCGAAGCGCCGGGGGCGGACGAGGACGCGCAGGGAGAGCCGTTTGTCGGGAAGGCCGGCCAGCTCCTGAACAAGATACTGGAGGCGATCAATTTCAGGCGGGGGGACGTGTACATCTGCAACATCCTGAAGTGCAGGCCCCCGGGGAACAGGAAGCCGCAGGCGGAGGAAGTCGATAGCTGCCTGCCGTATCTCAGAAAGCAGATCGCGCTCGTGCAGCCGAAGCTCATCCTCGCCCTGGGACTGACAGCGGCGGAAAATCTGCTCGGCACCACGGAGAGCCTGACAAGACTCCGGGGGCGCGTGATGCGCTATGAAGGCATCCCCCTGATGGTCACGTACCACCCGGCGGCGCTCCTGCGGAACCCGAACTGGAAGCGCCCGACATGGGAGGACGTCCAGGCCGTCCGCAAGCTTCACGACGAGCTCGTGCAACAGGGACGATAGGAACGATATGGCGGAGAACACGATGCGGCAGGGGGAGGCGCTCGCCGAGCGGGCCGCTGCGGGCGGCCGCATTCCTCCCCAGGCGGTGGAGATCGAGGAGCAGGTGCTGGGCGCGATGCTCCTGGAGAAGGAGGCGGTGTCGAAGGTGCTCGAAGTGCTGGACGAGGAGGCCTTCCACGCCGAGCGGAACAGGCGGATCTTCAAGGCCATCACCGTGCTCTTTGAGCGGAGCGAACCTGCGGACGTGATCACCGTCGCCGAGGAGCTGCGCCGCCAGGGACAGCTCGATGCCGCCGGGGGGGAGGCGTACCTGGTGGAGCTCACGATGAAGGTGACCTCAGGGGCCAACGTGGAATACCACGCCCGCATCGTGCTGGAAAAGGCGCTCATGCGCCGGCTGATTACCGAATCCGCCGGCATTGCCTCCCGCGCGTACGCACAGAGCGAGGACGCGTTCGACCTGCTGGACCAGGCGGAGCAGGCGATATTCAAGATCTCGGAGTGGCGCCTCAAGAGGAATTTCGTGTCGATGGACAGGGCGGTCCACGACACGCTCGAGATGCTGGAGAGCATCCACGGGAAGCACGAGGGAGTGACCGGGGTGCCGACGGGCTTCCGGGATCTCGACACGCTCACCGGCGGGTGGCAGAAATCCGATCTCATCATCATCGCGGGGCGGCCCAGCTCCGGGAAGACCGCGTTCGCGCTCTCGCTTGCGGCCAACGCGACAATGCACCGGAGCAAGCCGACGACCGTCGGCATCTTCTCGCTGGAAATGTCCACGCGCCAGCTGGTGATGCGCCTGCTGTGCGCCGAGGCCCGTGTCGACGCCCACGCCGTGCGTACCGGCAGACTTCCCGAGGACGAGTGGAAGCGGCTCTCGGTGGGGGCGGGACGCCTGGCCAAGGCAAGCATATTCATCGACGACACCGCCGGGCTCGGCATCCTGGAGCTCAGGGCGAAGGCCCGCCGGCTGAAGGCGGAGCACAACGTGGGCCTGGTTGTCATCGACTACCTCCAGCTCATGCAGGGACCCCGGAACGCCGAGAACAGGGAGAAGGAAATCTCGGCGATCTCCCGGTCGCTCAAGGGGCTGGCCAAGGAGCTCGACATTCCGGTCATCGCCCTCTCGCAGCTTAGCCGCGCCGTGGAAGGACGGACGGACAAGCGCCCCATCCTCTCGGACCTCAGGGAGTCGGGCGCGATTGAACAGGACGCCGACGTCGTGGCGTTCGTCCACCGCCCGGAGATGTACACCGATCCCAAGTCCGAGAAAATGGACGAGCTCCAGGGGAAAGCCGAGATCATCGTCGGCAAGCAGCGGAACGGTCCGGTGGACGATGTGTCGCTCGCCTTCGTCCGCCGCTACGCGCGGTTCGAGAACCTGGCGCTCCCGAACTTCGAAGACGTCCCCGCCCCTCCCGACGAGACACCGTTCTGAGGCTGCCATGCACGCACACGGCGAATCACGCAGAACATTTCTCCGCCGCGCGGCAGCGCTCCTGCCGGCCGCGGCGCTGCTGCCCCGGGCGCTCCAGGACACGCTGTTTGTCACGGATCAGACCATCCTCCTGAAGCGCCTGGGGCAGGGAATCGAAGAGGATCTCTTCACGCGCCCGATCGGCGAGCTTGTCGCGACGGCGGGACGGTTCTTCCTCGAGCGGCCGTACGAGGCGAACACGCTCGAGGCGCCGGGTCCCGAGCACCTCGTCGTGAACCTGCGGGAATTCGACTGCGTGACGCTCTGTGAGTCGTCGCTGGCGATGGCGCGGGCGATCAGGATGCGCGCCTCGACGGTGCGGGGCTACATGAAGCAGCTGGAGGAGATCCGCTACAGGGGCGGGCGCTGCAACGGCTACGCGAGCCGGCTGCACTACTTCAGCGAATGGATTGACGACAACGAGAAGAAGCGGGTCGTGCAGAACGTCACGGCCGCGCTGGGCGGTGTGAAGGACGGGCGTCGCATCGACTTCATGTCCACGCACCGGGAGTCATACCCCCGCCTGGCGGAGGCGGGAGAGTTTGCCGCAATCGTCGCAATGGAAAAGTCGCTTGCCGGCCGCACCAGGCTGTACGTGCCCAAGGCGCGCGTGGCCTCGATCGAGGGGCGCATCCGGAGCGGCGACATCATCGCCATCACCACGTCGGTGCCGGGACTGGACGTGGCGCACACGGGGATCGCGCTGCGGGAGGAGGGGACCACCAGGCTCCTTCACGCTCCCAACGTGGGTCAGCTGGTGCAGATTACCTCCGGCAGCCTCTCCGCGTACCTCCACGCGCACGAGAAACAGAGCGGGATCATGGTGGCGCGCCCGCTCGATCCTGTGACCTAAGGCGCTCGAGTCCCGCCATGCACCGCGGCTCGCCGAGCCGCCTGATCATCTCGAACCGGTCCCAGCAGGCATCGGAGACGGCGGTCCTGGGGTGCCAGACGTGGTACTGTATGGCGAGGTTTCTCAGCGATTTGCCGGTGATGCCGGCGAGCGAGAGCCGGAACTGGACGTCCGAATCCTCGCCGCATCCCGGTCCGTCGTAGAGCTCGTCGAACCCGTTGATCGCCGCCAGATCGCTCCGGGCGACGGAGAAATTGCTCCCCAGCATCCCCGTGACGTTCCGGAGGAGCATCCGCCGCACGAGGCGGCTCCTCATCCTGATGCCGTCCTCCACGCGGAGCGACCTGCCCGCGAGACCGTCCCGCAGCTCCGCCCAGGTGAGCTTCTCGAACTCCCCGCTCGCGATCCTCTCCACGGTCAGCGCGCGCGACCAGCGCTCGCTCGTTTCCACGCGGCGCCCGAGCAGCACCCGGCGGGCTTCCCGCTCATGCCAGTGATCGAGCAGGAAATCCCCCGCGGGGATGCAGTCGCCGTCGATGAACACGAGGTATTCCCCCCGGGCCGCGCGCACGGCGGCGTTGAGTATGACATTCTTCCGCCATCCCCTGTCCTCGTGCCACAGGTGTGTGATGGAACGCCCGGAGGCGCTGCGCGCGGTATCAACGACGTTGCGGACGGCGGGACCGGAGCCGTCATCGGCGATCAGGATCTCGAACGGGCGGAACGACTGGCGGGCGCACGCCGTGAGAACGAGCCGGAGGACCTCCGGTTTGTTGTACACGGCGATGATGAGAGAGATGTGCGGAACCGGGTTCACGCCCCAATATAGCAAATCGGGGCGTGAATCCATCACTCACTTCGGCTGCCTGAACTTGAACGGGATCGTCAGCCACGCGGCGACGGGGCCCTGCCCCATCTGTGCGGGATTGAACTGCGATTTCATCACCGCGTCGACGACAGGCTGCTCGAACACCGGGTTCGTGCTCTTGAGGATCTGCGAATCGAGCGGCTTCCCGTTTGCATCGATCAGCACGCGGATCACCACCTGACCCTCTCCCCCCATCCTCCAGACAAAGCTCGGAAACTCGGGCTTCTCCAGGCGCACGATCTGCGGATCCTTCTCCACTGCGACGAACGCCGGTGGCGGGGTCTGCGGTGCGGGAGTGACGGGAACGGATGCCGCGGGGGACGGCGAGGCCGGGGCGGACGCCGCGGGCGGCTGTGCCGGCGTGACGGCCGCGATCATCTTCGACGGCTGCACGGCTGTGCCGGTCTGCGGAGAGGAAACTGACTGCGCGGCGGGAGGCCGGACTTCTGGCGCCGCGTCGTGAATCGCCGCCGCATGTGCTGGGGCGGGTTTCTGCTCCGGCGCCGGGGCAGTTGCCGCAGGCGCACTGAGTGCGCCCGCGGCGTGTTCTTCCGGAACGGGCTGCGCCTGTTCGGGCGCGGGATTCACGGCGGCACCCATGGTTGCCGCCGCGGACGTCGTGGTGTTCTGCGCGGAAAGCGCACCGCGGTCCGTGCGCGCAACCGCCGCACCGTTCTTCGACGAGAAGACCGCAATGGCCACCCCGGCAAGGAGCGGCGTCAGGATCACCGCGGCAAGGAGAAGAAAGATCTTCGATTTCTTCCGCGGCGCATGCTCCTGGTGCCCGTCATCCCGGCTCGCGGCAAGTCCGACGGCGAGCCTGTCGCCGTAGGCCATCGTCTGGCGCGCGCTCGTGGGGGCGGGTCTGTGCTCGGGGAGCGCGCTCGTCGGCCTGGGCGCGAGAAAGTCGTCGTCCCATGCGGTGTGCCGCCGTGCCTGTGCGGGGGCGGGCTCGATCGCCTCGGGCGTCGCCGCCGCGGGAGGCGCTGCCTCATCCGGTGCCGCGGCGAGACGGCGCGCGTGCTCGATCAGCTGTTCGACGCGCGATGCGTACTCGCGTGCGATCGTGTTCTCGGGGTCGACGACGAACACGCGGCGCACTTCGGCCAGCGCCTGCTCGTATTCCCCCTTCATCACGAACTTGCTTGCCCTCTGGAAGTAGAGGAGCTTCAGGGCCTCCAGCTGCTTCTGTGCATCGGCCTGCTCGTCCTCACGGGGCGGTTCCGCCGCCGGCGGGGGCGCCTCGCGGGGCTGCGCATCGTCCGCGGCCGTATGCTGGCGGTGGTTGTCCCTGACGGCGCACTCGATGATCCCCTGCATCGGATCCATCAGCTCGTGCCTGCGGTCTTCGCTCAGGTCATCGGCCTGCGAGAGGGAGAGGAGTGCTTCCAGCTGACGCTTGAGCGCCGAGATGTAGATGTTGCCAGGGTCGGCAATGCGCGTTGCCTCCAGGCAGTCAAGTGCTTCGGCGTACTCGCGGGAGTCCGTCTTGTCGTACACCTCCCTGAGTTTCTCTTCGATCGGAAAATCCGGGGCCGCTGAGTCCATGGCACTCTCCCTGAACGAGCTGACAGATTTCGTTGCGCGCAAGTTACAAATAATGGCGAAAAACGTCAATATCTACGATTGACGGCACCGGATAACCGGGTTTTGACCAGAGCGTCAGGAGTACCCTCCTCCGGCACACTGACAATGCACAAATCATGCGCCAGATCGGGAACTCGATGATTTTGACTGTTTCAGGGGAAAAAGAGAGGATCTTCGGTAAAATTGTGGGGGGAGGGGTAACAATTACTTCCCTTCCCGCCTCCCGGCGAGGGACCAGGCAAGCGGGGCAGTCGATACTGAGACCACGGCGAATATGAGTGCGACTGTATGAATGTTCCTGGTTGCCGCCAGCCCGCAGATGCCGGCAATGAAGCAGGCGGCCGGGAGCGATGTCATGGCAATCAGCCCCTTCTCCCCCAGCGGTATCCTGAACGGACGGGAGTCCGAGGGCCTCCGGCGGCGGAGAGCGATGAGCGCAAGGAACTCCAGGAAGAGCCCGCACCCGTAGAGGACCACGTCGATCACGAGCAGGTCTTCAAACTGCCAGAGGACCATCACGCTCACAATGAGGGCGCAGGTGATGATCGATGCGTGCGGTGTCCCGTGCCTGCGATCGGTCTTCCGCAGGAGGCCGGGGAGCGAGCCGTCGTCAGCCATCGCCTTCGGCAGCCGCGAGACGGAGAGGAGATTGGCGACGAAGAGTCCCAGCGCGCTTGCCATCCCTCCGATGGACAGCAGCCCGCCCAGCGGCTGCCCGCCCACGAGCGCCCCGAGGGCCGGGAAGCCCTCACGCTCGAGCACATCGGGACTGATCCCGCCGCGGATTGCGGCCGCCATCCCTATCATGTACGTGACGATGATGAGTCCGAGCGCCCAGCTGATGGAGACGAGGTACGAACGGGCGGGGCGGTGCACTTCGCCTGCAAACGTCGTCGTATTGTCCCAGCCGAGATAGTTCCACATCACCGTGAAGAGGCCCATGCCCAGAGCGGGGAGTACGGGCGTCGCACCGGCGGGGGCCGCGGGGAGCATGCCGCTTCCGCGGAACACCGCCGCACACAGGACAATGAACGGCAGCACCACCGCGGCGCCGAAGGCCGCGGAACTCCTCCCGACGGGGAGTATCCCGAGGAGGTTGAGCCCGGTACAGAGCCAGATGATCGCCAGGCAGAGGCCGTAGCGCACCGCGGAGACGCCCGGGACGAAGAACGCGATGTACTCGACGAAGAGAACGGGATAGATCGCCAGATCGACGAACTGGTAGAGCCAGCTCCACCATCCCTCGAAGAATCCCCACATCGGACCGAGCCCCTCCCTGACCCACCGGTAGTACCCTCCGTTGACCGGCATCATGCCGTTGAGCTCGAGCACCATCAGGATGACGGGAAACGCCCACAGGAGGGGGGTGACCAGGAGGAGCAGGATCGCGATCCACGGTCCCACCAGGTTCAGGACCGGCTCGAGTCCGTACGGACCGCCCGAGACGCTGAAGAATATGACGGCGGTCAGCGCCGCGGGCCTCAGCAGAGAGCGGACACGCGGCGCCGGGGCGGTCACCGGCGTCTCCACCTACGGTTTCTGGATCGAGCGGGGGCGGGCCAGCTTCTTGAGATCCGCCGGCATGGGAAACAGCCTGTCGAGCGACGTGACCTTTATCCTGCCGTCGACGGTGGTGAGTATGATTTCCATCGAAGGATTGAACTCGGACAGCACCTGGCGGCACGCGCCGCAGGGCGGGAGAAAGCCCGGGTCGTCGGAGGCGATGGCGATCGCGCGGATGCGCGTCTTCCCCCGTCCGGCCGCCTGGAACACCGCGTTCCTTTCGGCGCAGATCGTCAGCGAGTATGAGCTGTTTTCGACGTTGCACCCCGCGACGATCGTGCCGTCATCGGCCAGGACTGCCGCGCCGACGCGAAAGCGGGAATACGGTGCGTACGCGCGTGCCTTCGCCTGTACGGCGCGCGCGACAAGCTCCCTGCGCTGTGCCCGTGTGCTCATGGGATTTCCTCCGTGAGCGAATCTAGAAAGACCGGCCCCCACATGCAAGCAGAACGCTCAGAGGAATTCCTTCAGCTTCTCGTAGCCGGAGCGGCTCACGGGGAGCTTTGCCCCGCCGGCGCACACGGCGATGCGGCTGTCCCTGGCATACGTTTCCAGCCGCGCGAGCTTCTCGATGTTGAGGATGTGCGAGCGGTGGATCCGGACGAAGCGCTTCGGGTCCAGCGTCCCCTCAAGCTCGGCAAGCGTCTCGAGCTTGATGAATTTCCTTCCGCCGGCGTGAATCATCACGTAATCGTCCTGGGCATCGATGTGCTCGATCTGTCCCACGGGGATCACGTGCACCTGCGTCCCGTCGCGGACCAGGATGCGTTCCAGCGGCGCGCCCTGCCGGCGGGTCTCGTGCACCAGGCGGTCGAGTCCCCCGGCGTCCCCCCCGGCGGCGGCGCGCTGCATCGCCGCATCGAACCGGTCGCGGCTGAAAGGCTTCAGGAGGTAGTCCACGGCGTTCACCTCGAAGGCCCGGACGGCGTACGAATCGTACGCCGTCACGAAAATGATCTTCGGGCGCTCCTCCAGCAGGTCGAGCACCTCGAAGCCGTTGAGTTTCGGCATCTGGATGTCGAGGAACACGAGGTCAGGCTTCATCTCGGTGATCGACCTGACAGCGTCGAACCCGTTCGTGCATTCGGCCACGATCTCCGTGCCCGTGTGGGAAGAGAGATACTCGCGGATGACGGCGCGCGCAAGATCCTCGTCGTCGACAATCATGATGCGCATGTGTGTGCCCCTCTCACGACGCGCCGCCGGGCGCCGCGGTGTGATACGGAAGCTCCAGGACGGCGATGAACCGTCCCCCGGCGGCCCGTGCCTGCACCCGGGCGTCGGTGCCGTACAGGCGCTGCAGTCGGCCGCGGACGATGGCGAGACCTTTCCCCTGCCCCGGCACGGTGCCGGCGTCGTCCACCGGGTTCTCGACCGTGATGCGCAGACGCGGGCCCAGGCGCTCGCTCCGCAGCGTGATGCTCCCCCCGTCGGGGAGCCGCGCGATGCCGTGGTTCACGGCATTCTCCATCAGGGGCTGGAGGATCAGCGGGGGAACCAGCGCTGCGAGCGTTCCGTCTCCCGGTTCCGTCGCAGCGGTCAGTCGCCGGCCGAACCGCACCTTTTCGATGTCGAGGAAATGCCCGGCGAGCGACAGTTCCTGTTCCAGCGTGACCGTCTCGAGCCCTCCGTAGCGCAGGCTCAGGCGGAAAAACTCCGCGAGCAGAAGCGTCATCGCGCGCGCTGCGCCGGCATCCGTGGCCGTGAGCGCGCTGATCGAGTTCAGGCTGTTGAACAGGAAGTGGGGGTCGACCTGCGCGCGGAGCGCCTTGAGCTCCGCATCGCGCGCGAGCACCTGGAGCTCAAGCGCCTCCCGTTCCGTCCTGCGCGCGGCGTCGTATGTCTGGATGAGATAATGCACCGCGGCGGCGATGATGTAGAGACCCACGCCGAAGGGGAGGATCAGCGCGAGCGAGGCGAGGTAATGTTCGCGCGGCGCCAGGCCCGGCACGACGCTCTCGAGGGCGGAAGCCCAGACGAAGCAGACGCCGGCCCAGAGCGCGCCCGACAGGCATGCCGCGGCCAGCACCGGGGCGAGCACGCGGGAGAGTCCCGACGTGCCCGGGGGAAACGCCCGGCAGACGTACCAGGCCGAGAGGGACACGAACGCGTACACGACCGTCGCGGGGAGTGCGAAGAGCGCCGCGCCGCCCCACGGCGCCAGCCCCGTCGCGGCAATGAGCGCGGCGAGCGTCAGGCCCGGCGCGAGCCAGGCAAGGAGGTACAGCGCGAGCGCGCGCGGGTCCCTGAGAATGGGGTGCATGGAGGACGCGTGTGCGTCAGTTGGTCACCTCGACGCCCCCCATCACGACCGCGCCGCTGATGATCAGCCGTTTGGCCGAAGGGTCCGCCGGCTTCACCGTCTTGTCGTCGAAGCCGCCCAGGAAGGGGACCCCCTGCACCAGGACGCTCCACTCGGAGGGGACCCTGATCTTGATGCCGCCCCACATCGCGAACGTGTTGATCACGGCTTCCCCGGCCTGCATCGCCGCCTGACGGAGATCGATCTCCACGCCTCCCATGATGGCGCTCGATTCGCCTCCCCGGAAGTCCTGCGTCGTGTAGGACTGCTGGACCCCCCCGAGGACCGCGAATGCATTGACCGTATTGCGTGATTCCGGGCCGTCTGCAGGCTGCAGTATGCGCCGCGAGCCCCCCCCGAACAGCAGGCTGGCACCGATCAGCACGAGCACGAGCGGCCAGAGCTCGAAGAGCCCGAACGAGGTGAGGTCGAGCGCGCGCGCGAGAAGGAGAACGCCCGCGAGCGCGATGATGGCTCCGACGAGCTGTCCCCCCCGGTGCTGTGTGCTGAGGAGCTTTGCCGCGCCGAAGGCGACCAGGATGAGCGGCCAGAACCGGAGATACAGCCGCGCGTCCAGGACGTCGAAGTTGTCAAGCAGGAGCAGCCCGCCGACGAGCACGGCGGCGGCGCCGAGAATCGCCTGGCCGCTGAGACGCATCGTTCTGTTACGTTCCATGAACCGCCTCCTTTCCTTCGCTTGTGTTTCCGGGCCCGGGAAGGGTCTTCCAGAGCATCGAGACGCCGAGCGCGATGAAGAGCGCCGGCCAGAGGTCGCCGATCGTCAGGCCGCCGACGCCGAACGTCCAGAGCGCGCACCAGATTCCCAGGAGCAGCAGCCAGATCGCCGCCCCCTGTTCCCTGCGCGTCCGCGCCGGGCCGAGGCGGACGACGGCCGCGGCAATCAGTATGCCCGGCCAGAACCGCCAGAGCGGCCCGATCGGGAGTATTCCGGTGTTGTCGAGGAGCATCGCGAGTCCCGCCAGCAGAAGCACGATGCCGGCAAATATGCGCCATCCACTCCGTCCCTGGCTGAACATGTGTTCACCTCCCTGATCGTTGGACTGCTGCACCAAGATACGGCGCGTCCGGGCCGGGGATGCAGAAAAATCGGCGGGCAGGGGATCGGCACCGGCGAACGGTGTTTCAAGGACGGGAGCGTCCCGGATGAAACACTCTTCCCGCGGCTGTCGTACACAGGGAGAGGAGGCCCCTCATGGCGAAATTCCTGCTCTGGCTCATACTGCTCGTTATCTGCTGGCCCCTGGCCGTCGCGGCACTCTTCCTGTACCCCGTGGTCTGGGTGCTCCTGCTCCCGTTCCGGCTCATCGGGATCACGGCGGAGGCGTTCCTCGGGCTTATCCGGGCTCTCTTCACGCTCCCGTCGCGACTGCTCGGCGCTCCGGGGCGCGCACGCGCCTGAGCCCGGCTAGGCGCCGCCGCTGTCGATCAGCGAGCGGAGCAGTGCCATGTTCTCGACATCCTCGTGCATGTCCTCGCTCTTGTCCGTCTCCAGGATCTTCGGTACGCCCGCAAGCCGGGGGTCGTTCATGAGCATGCGAAACGCCCCCAGGCCGATCGCCCCCCTGCCGATGTGCCCGTGACGATCGACCCGTGAGCCGCGCTCCCTCAGGGAGTCGTTCACGTGAACGGCGGCCAGGCGGGCGAAGCCAATCGTCTCCCCGAACTCATCCATCATCGCGTTCCACCCGTCGCGCGTGCCGATGTCATATCCGGCGGCAAACAGGTGGCACGTGTCGATGCACACCCCCATCCGGTGCTTTTCCTCCACCAGCGTGTTGATTGCCGCGAGCTGTCCGAAACGGTACCCCACCGACGTTCCCTGCCCCGCAGTCGTCTCGAGCACCGTGAGCGTCCCGTAGCCCGGCGTGGAGCGGTGGGCTTCGTTGATCGATTCCGCGATGAGACGGATGCCGTCGTCCTCCCCGCGGCCTCCGTGGGCTCCCGGGTGGACGATCAGGCCGGCAATGCCGAGCTGTTCGCACCTGCCGAGCTCGTCGGCGAGCGCCGCGCGGGAGCGCTCCAGGACCGTGCCATCGGTGGCGCAGAGATTGATGAGGTACGTCGCGTGGGCGTAGACGGGGAAAATGGCGGAGCGCGACGCCTCCGCCCGGTAGCGCTCAACGGCGGCGCTGTCGTACGGAGGCGCGCTCCAGCGGCTGTTGTTCTTTGTGAAGACCTGCATCGTGGCGCACCCGGTGCGCTCCCCCCTCCCGAACGCCGTATACATGCCGCCGCTGATCGACATGTGGGAGCCGAGGAGGGGGACCGTTCTCACGCGCTGTGCGTCCGCCGTGTCCTGCGGGGGGGAAGACCTCAGACCGCGCCGACGACGGCGTTGATTGCCGCGACATTGACGATGTCGCTCACGCTGCAGCCGCGCGAGAGATCGAACGCGGGTTTCTTGAGTCCCTGCACGACGGGACCGATCGCCTCCGCGCCCCCGAGCCGCTGGGCCAGCTTGTACCCGATGTTGCCGGCGTTCAGGTCGGGGTAGATCAGGACATTTGCTTTGCCCGCGATCGGGCTCCCGGGCGCTTTCGACGCCCCCACTTTCGGGACGATCGCCGCGTCAAGCTGCAGCTCACCATCCATCGCGATGTCGGGCCGCTTGGTGCGGAAGATCTCCGTGGCCTTCTGCACCTTCTCGACGAGCGGATGGCTGGCGCTTCCCTTTGTCGAGAACGAGAGCATGGCCACACGGGGCTGTTCCCCGGTCAGCCGCTTGTGGTTTTCGGCGGTCGAGATCCCGATGTCCGCAAGCTGCTCGGGCGTCGGGTCGGGCACGACGGCGCAGTCGGCGAACGAATACACCTGCTGGGGAAACACCATCAGGAAAAAGCTCGAGACGATCGTGATGTTGGGCGCCAGGCCGATGACCTGTATCCCCGCGCGCAGCACGTCCCCCGTGGTGGAGAGCGAGCCTGCCACGCTGCCGTCGGCCATCCCTTCCCTGACCATCATCGCACCGAAGAAGAGCGGATGGGTCATCGCCTTCTGCGCTTCGGTGAACTGTATTCCCTTCGCCTTCCGGAGGTTGAAGTAGATGTGTGAAAAATCGCTCAGCTTGTCCGATGTCTCGGGATCGATGATCCGGATGCCGCCGAGCGCGGTGTTGCTCTTTTTCGCCTGGTCCTGGATCGCGGCGGTTTTGCCTATCAGGACAGGCTGAACGATCCCCTTGTCGGCGAGTATGCGGGCCGCCTGTATTGCCCGTTCATCCGTCGCATCGGGGAGGACGATCGTCCGTTTCAGGGCCTTGGCCTTCGAAACGATGCTGTTCATCAGCTCAGAGGGAAGCATGGGGTTCAATCCGGGGTCAAAATGATAAGATGGAGAATTAAGGGGCTTCAAGATAGTGAACAACAGTCAGAATTCAAAGGAAAGCATTCACAAGAGCCTCGTTGAGACTTGTCATTTTGACAGATAATGACCTGTCTATTACGAAAATTAAAGAGAATTAACCTGATTCTCGGCATTTTCGATTGATTTTCTGTCACGTTCTGGATAAGTTAGGCCTACTCTCGTCACACTGATTATGTCAACTTCTCCACTCTCCCGTCGGGTATACCTGGAAACGTACGGCTGCCAGATGAACGTGGCTGACTCCGAAGTCGTCAGCGGCATATTGAGCGCCGGCGGGTTCGCGATCACCCCCCACATCGGAGAGGCCGACGTCATACTTGTCAATACCTGCGCCATCAGGGAAAACGCCGAACAGAGGGTTTACGGCCGCCTCGGTCTCTTCAGCACGCACAAGCGGGGCCGCCCGGGCACGCTCGTGGGTGTGCTGGGGTGCATGGCAGAGCGTCTCCGCTCGGACCTCCTGGAGGAAGACTGGGTCGACCTGGTCGTGGGACCGGACGAGTACAGAAAGCTCCCCTCGCTGATCGAGAAGGCGTTCGAAGGGGAAAAAGGGATCGCGGTGCGGTTGTCCCGCGTGGAGAACTACGACGACATCACGCCGCTCAGGACGGACGGCGTCTGCGCGTGGCTCTCCGTCATGCGCGGCTGCGACAAGTTCTGCACGTTCTGCGTGGTTCCCTTCACGCGCGGGAGGGAACGGAGCCGGTCGCTGGAGAGCATCGTGCGGGAAGTCGGCGCGCTCGCCGCGGCAGGGTACCGCGAGGTCACGCTGCTGGGACAGAATGTCAACTCGTTCCGGGACGGCGGCAATGATTTTGCCGACCTGATGCGCGCGGTGGCCGCCGTCGACCGCTCGATGCGCGTCCGGTTCACGACGTCGCATCCGCAGGACATGTCGGACCGCCTCATCGATGCCGTCGCCTCCGAGGGGAACATCTGCAAGTACATCCACCTCCCTGTGCAATCCGGCTCCGACAGGATTCTGGCGCTGATGAACAGGACCTACGCCGTGGATCACTACCGGGCGCTGATCGCCAGGATCCGCGGCGCGATTCCCGGCGTTGCGCTCAGCACGGACGTGATCTCCGGTTTTCCGTCGGAGACGGAAGCCGAGCACCGGATGACCGTCGAGCTCCTCGCGGAGCTCCGCTTTGACGGGGCGTTCACGTTCAAGTACTCCCCGCGGGAGAACACGAAAGCGTGGGAGCTCCCTGACGACATCTCCGAGGAAGAGAAGGGGCGGCGGGTCTGGGAAATCACCGAGCTCCAGCACGCGATCGCGCTGGAAAAGAACCGGGCCCTCGTCGGCACCGTGGCGCACGTCCTGGTGGACGGGCCCAGCCGGAAATCGGACGGCGACTACACGGGGCGTACGGACACGAACAGGACCGTGGTGTTCCCCCGCACGGCGGAAGAGCCGGGGGACTATGCGGACATCAGGATCGACAGGGCCAACTCCGCAACGCTGATCGGCGTGAATATCGGCGATGCGGCGCGCTCGCTCAGTGAGTCGGCCGCATGAAGCGCGCGTGCGTCATATTCCTCGTTGCCTGCGCCCCCGCGCTCGTGCGGGCGCAGGGAGCCGATGCGGACGTTGCCCGGTACCAGACGATGCTCCAGAACGGCCAGGTGGAGCAGGTGCGGGGGGCGATCCCCTCGCTGCTCGCCCGGTATCCCAACAATCCCGGGGTGCTCTTCCTGCAGGCGCAGACGACGAGCGACGGCGCGGAAGCTGTCAGAATCTACCAGAGCATCGTGGACAACTTCCCCTCCAGCCAGTGGGCCCCGGAGGCCCTCTACAGGGTGTACCAGTTCTATTATGCGCTCGGTCTCTACCGCACGGCGGAGATGAAGATGGCGCAGCTGAAGAAGAACTACCCCACCTCGCGCCGGGCAACAGGGGGAGCCGCGGTGGATACCGGCGCGCTCCCGGAGGACACCTCCCGTGCGGCCGCCGCGGGGGCGCCGGGCGCACCCGCGGGACGTCCCGCCGCAGGATCCCGGTTCACGCTCCAGGTGGGCGCCTACACGGCGCAGGCGAATGCCGAGCGGCAGAAGACGTTTTTCGAGGGACTCGGCTACAGCGTGGAGCTCATCAGCCGTGTGCGCGACAACCAGTCGCTCTTCCTGGTCCTTGTCGGGAGCTTTGCGAGCGCGGACGAGGCGAAAGCAAAAGGGGCCGAGATCAGGGCCCGCTACCACATCGATTCGATCGTGACGACCAACTGATGCAGGGGACGGCGGCAAAAAGCGAGATTCCTGACGAGACTCCCGGCGGCATCGCGGGAGAATCGATGCAGATGCGGAAGATTGCGGAGGTCGTGGAGCAGGTGGCGCCGACGGATATCACCGTGCTGGTCACCGGCGAGAGCGGCGTCGGCAAGGAAGTCATCGCCAAGGCAATCCACGCTGCGTCCCGGCGGAGCGCGCGGCCGATGATCACGGTGAACAGCGGGGCGATTCCGGAGGGGATCATCGAGAGCGAGCTGTTCGGTCACGAGCGGGGGTCGTTCACGGGCGCCTCCGACCAGCGGAAGGGGTATTTCGAGCTGGCGGACGGCGGGACGCTGTTCCTCGACGAGATCGGCGAGCTGCCGCTCTCCTCGCAGGTCAAGTTTCTCCGCGTCCTGGAAAACGGGGAGTTCCTCCGCGTTGGGTCGTCGGTCCCGCGGCGGGTCAACGTGCGCGTGATCGCGGCGACGAACAGGGACCTGGAAGCCGCCGTGCGGCACGGGTCGTTCCGCGCGGACCTCTTCTTCCGGCTCCGCTCGGTGAACATTGTGGTCCCGCCGCTGCGGGAGCGGCCGGACGACATCCCGTTCTTCTTCCGGCTCTTTGCCGAGGAGGTGGCCCGCAAGAACGGGATCGCGTTCCGGGGCATCGCGGAGGGAGCGATGGAGATCCTCCGCGCCTACCGCTGGCCGGGCAACGTGCGCGAGCTCCGGAACACGGTGGAGAGCATGATCGTCCTGGAGAAGGGAAAATACCTCGAGGCTGAGGACGTGCGCAGGTACCTCCCCGCCCTCACCCCCGGCGGGCCGGATGAGAGAAACCTGCCGGTGCCGGTGGGCCGGAGCGTGGAGCAGGCGGAGCGGGAGCTGATCCTGCGCGCGTTGCTGGAGCTCAAGGGGAACATCATGGAGCTCAAGGCGATGCTCGACGAGCAGCGCCAGGCGCTTGACGCCACGAAGCGCTCCGGGGGGGGACCGGTGGGGACGCCGGAGAGCGGAATGTCGCTCGAGGAGATGGAGCACCGGCTTATTGCCGAGGCACTGGCCCGCTCCAAGGGAAACCGCCGCATGGCGGCGCGGACGCTCAACATCAGCGAGCGGACACTGTACAGGAAAATCAAGGAGTACCACCTGGAATGAGCCGCCGGGTTGTGTGTGCCGCCGCAGCCATGGCTGCCGCCGCGCTCGCCGCGGTACTGCTCGCCGGGTGCGCGTACTCGTTCACGGGGGCCTCCGTCCCGCCCCACCTCAAGACGGTGGCCATCCCGCTGGTGGACGACCAGTCCGGCTTCGGCGAGCCGGGACTCAGGGAGAAATTCACCAACGAGCTCATCCAGCTGTTCACCTCCGACAACAGCCTGGAGGTTGCGGACCGGGGCACGGCGGATTCGATCATCGAGGGGGCGATCGTCTCGATCGCCGACGCGCCTGCGGTCGTCGCCCAGGGCGAACAGGTGACGCGGCGCCGCGTGACGGTCTCCGCCCGGTTCGCGTTCCAGGACCGGAAGCTGAGGAAGAAAGTCTGGGAGAAGACATTTTCGAACTGGGGCGACTACGATTCGGGGGGCGGGCTGTCGCAGCGGCAGGCCGGCCTCACGGATGCGATGCGCAAAATTGCTGAAGACGTATTGCTGGAGACCGTATCCGGCTGGTAGGGGGCCGGACCCCGGCGACATTCCCATCCTTCACAACGCGAGGTAGAGGCACGACACCATCATGGAAGAATTCATCCTCATCACGTACATGCTGTCGCTGACCGTGCTGTTCATCTTCGGGTCGCACGGCTTCATCATGATCTACTACTATCTCAAGTTCCGCTCCAGGAAGCAGGCGCCCTCGGAGGACATCGGCAGCTACCCCGTGGTGACCGTCCAGCTCCCCGTGTTCAACGAGATGTACGTTGTCGGCCGGCTGATCGACGCGGCGTGCGCGATGGTCTACCCGAAGGACAAGCTCGAGATCCAGGTGCTCGACGATTCCACCGACCAGACGGTCGACGTGGTGGCGGGGCACGTGGAGCGGTACCGGAAGCAGGGATTCGACATCAAGCAGGTGCGCCGGGCCACGCGGACGGGGTTCAAGGCAGGGGCGCTCCGCGAGGGACTCGTGACCGCGCGCGGGGAATTTGTCGCGATCTTCGACGCTGATTTCGTTCCGCGGCAGGATTTCCTGCTCAAGACGATCCCGCACTTCATGATGGACGGCAAGGTCGGGATGGTGCAGACGCGCTGGGAGCACATCAACTCGGAGTACTCCCTGCTGACCCGCACGCAGGCCATGGCCCTCGACGGGCACTTCGTCATCGAGCAGTCGGTGCGCAACAAGGTCGGCTTCTTCATCAACTTCAACGGGACGGCGGGCGTGTGGCGGAAGTCCTGCATCGAGGACGCCGGCAACTGGCAGTCCGACACGCTGACGGAGGACCTCGACCTCAGCTACCGGGCGCAGCTGAAGGGGTGGCGCTTCCTGTACCTGAACAATGTGACCTCGCCCGCGGAGCTCCCCTCCGAGATCAACGCGCTCAAGTCGCAGCAGTTCCGGTGGACCAAGGGGGCGATCGAGACGGCGCGGAAGATTCTCCCGTTCGTGTGGCGCTCGAAGCTGCCGCTGAAGATCAAGGTCCACGCGACGTTCCACCTGACCAACAACCTGGTGTTCCCGTTTATCGTGCTGGCCGGCGTGCTGAACGTTCCCCTGGTGTTCGTGAAACACACCGGACTGTACGACTCCTACTTCACGCTGATGTCCGTCGGCGTCTTCGCGTTCATCGGCTCGTTCCTGTTCTACCTCTTTTCGCAGAAGGACGTGTACAGCGACTGGCGGCGGCGGCTCTTCCTCTTCCCCGTGTTCATGGCGGGGAGCATGGGCTTCGCGGTGAACAACAGCCGCGCGGTGATCGAGGGACTCTTCCGCAAGAAGAGCGAGTTTGTGCGGACGCCGAAGTACAGCATCCGCGAGAAGTCCGATTCCTGGTCCGACAAGAACTACGTGCCGGTGAAGATCAGTCCCACGGTCATCGTCGAGGTGGTGCTGGCGGTGTACTGCCTGTTCGGCGTCGTGTCGTCGATCTATTTCCTGGAGATCGCCGCGGTGCCGTTCCAGCTGCTGTTCTTCCTCGGGTTTGCGTTTGTCTCGGCGATGTCGCTGAAGCACGCGTGGCTGGGACGCCAGGTGCATCCCAAGTAGCGCGCCGTGCAGGAAGGACGCACCATGATATCGGCGGATACCTCAGGGCACGGCGCGTCGGGTGCTGCGAGTCCCTGGTTTGCACGGATCGCGGCGGATCTGCTGGAGTCCGGCAACATGAAGGAAGCCCTGCGCGTGTGCGTGGAGGGGACGCGCGTCTTTCCCCGCTATACGACGGGCCGGCTCATGCTCGGGAAATGCTACGAGGCCCTCGGGAGCCACGTGGAGGCGATGCTCGAGTATGTGCGCGTGCTGGAGGTGTTTCCGGACAACCCGCTTGTGCGGGAGCTGGTGCGGCGGGCCGAACAGCACGAGCAGCAGGGGTTCGAGGCGTTCGCCGGCGAGTGGCAGGCCCGCTGGCAGGGCCGGAAGGATCGCCTGACATTCGAGGAGTACGTGGGGAGTTCCGCCCCGGAAGCTGCGCCGAGCGTGGAACAGATCGCCGAACAGCTGGAAGCGGCGCCGCGCATCGTGCCCGTGGCGCCGCAGGAGGCGCCGCCTGTGCCGCCGGATGCGCCGCAGGCCCAGCCCGCGCCGGGGCGGTTCGTCACCGCGACGCTGGCGGAGATCTACGCGAGCCAGGGGGAATACGACGAAGCGATCGAAGCCTACAGAACGCTGGCCGCGCAGCGCCCGGGGAGCGCCGAACGGTACCAGAAGAGGCTTGCAGAGCTGGAGGAGCTGAAGAACAAGACGGATCAGGCGGCGCCGGGCAGCGCTACTTGAGGTGGTTGACGACCGCCGTCAGGCGCGACTTGAGGTTGGCTGCCTTGTTCCTGTGGATGATGCCTTTCGCAGCGAGCTGGTCCAGGAGTTTCACCGTCTTCCGCAAGTCAGCCGCGGCCGCGGTTTTGTCGGACGCGGACCTGATACGCTTGATATCCGTCCGCATGCGCGACTTCAGCTGAGCGTTGCGCGCCGCTCTCCGTTTCGAAATTCTGGTCCGTTTTTCCGCCGACTTGTGCTGTGCCATGGACTGTTCCCGGAATGCGTTACATGTGTCCGCTGCAACATTGAACTTGTAAGATACCGAACCGGGCCCAGAAAGTCAACGAACCTTGCCTTTTTTTCCTGGCAGGAGTATATTCTGATTCTTCCCTCAACGCTCACCGGAGGAACGATGAAGGTTGCTGTCTGCGTCAACCACGTGCCGGACACCGAAACGAAGGTCCGCGTGGCCCCCGACGGCCTGTCGATCGACAGGACCGGCGTGAATTTCATGATGAGCCCGTACGACGAGATCGCCGTCGAGGAAGCGCTCCGCATCAGGGACAGGTTCACCGGGAGCGTCACCGTGATCTCGCTGGGGGGCGAGACCCACAGGGAGACGCTCCGCAAGGCGCTCGCCATGGGCGCCGACAGCGCGGTGCTGCTCCGCGACGACGCGGCGCGGGATTCCTACGCCGTGGCGGCGGGACTGGCCGCGGAGCTCAGCTCCCTGGCCCCCGACGTCATCCTCTTCGGCAAGCAGTCAATCGACTACGACGACGCGCAGGTGGGCACGCTGGTGGCGGCGATCCTCGGCCTCCCCTCCGTTGCGGTGGTGGTGAAGCTCGCCATCGGCGACGACGGCCGTGTCGTGTGCGAGCGGGAGATCGAGGGGGGACATGAGACGGTGCATACGAAGCTCCCCGCGGTGTTCCTTGCGCAGAAGGGACTCAATGACCCCCGCTACCCGTCGCTGAAGGGGATCATGGCGGCAAAGAGCAAGCCGATCGCGGAGAAGCCGGCTGCCCCCGCCTCTGCGCGCGTTGCGGCGGTGGCGCTGCGCAAGCCGCCCGCGAAGAACCCCGGCCGCATCGTCGGCACGGACGCCTCCGCGGTGCCTGAGCTCGTGCGCCTGCTCCACGAAGAAGCAAAAGTCATCTGACGACCACCATCGACCGACTGCTGCCATGAAGATCATCGCTGTTGCCGAGGAACGGGGCGGAGAGATAAGGAAATCGTCGCTGGAAACGGTCAGGGCGGCGCGCCGCACGGCCGATGCCCTGGGGGGCACATGCCTGGCGCTGGTGGCGGGCCATGGTGCCGCCGCGGCGGCCGCGGGGCTGGGGTGCTACGGCGCTTCGCGCGTCATTGCCGTGGAGGACGCCCGCCTCGCGCGGCGACCGAATATCGCCATCGCGAAAATTATCGCGGAAATCGCGCGGCGGGAACAGGCTGCGCTCGTCTTCCTCCCGGCAAGCCAGGCCGGCAAGGACATCGCGCCCCGCGTGGCCGTCGCCCTGGAGGCCGGGCTGGCCTCGGACTGCGTTGCGCTGCGTGCGGAGGGGGGCGACGTGGTTGCGACGAGACCGGTGTTCGCCGGGAAAGCGCTTCTGGACGTCCGCGTGACGACGCCCGTGAAAGTCTTCACGCTCAGGCCCAATGTCTTCGAGGCGACGGCTGATGCGGGCACGGCGTCCGTGGAGACGGCCGCCGTGCCTCTGGAAGAGGCAGATCTCGTGACGACGGTCGAACAGACAACGGTGGCCTCGGGCCGCCCGGATGTGACGGAAGCCGACATCATTGTCTCCGGGGGCCGGGGGATGAAGGGACCCGAACACTTCGCGCTCATCGAAGCGCTCGCCGACGCGCTCGGGGCGGGCGTGGGGGCGTCGCGTGCGGTGGTGGATGCGGGCTGGCGGCCGCACGACGAGCAGGTGGGGCAGACCGGCAAGACCGTGTCGCCCACGCTCTACGTCGCCTGCGGTATCTCGGGCGCCGTGCAGCACCTGGCCGGGATGTCCACGTCGCGCTACATCGTGGCCATCAACAAGGACAAGGACGCCCCCATCTTTCAGGTGGCGGACTACGGCATCGTGGGCGACGTGTTCGATGTGCTCCCGGCGCTCACCGCCGCGGTGCAGAGGCGGGGAAAATGAGGTTGCGGTTCGGGAGGTTTTCCCGTATGTTACCCGTGGTCAGTGTTCGTGAATGAGCGTGCCGGAGCGGAATGTGGATAAGGTGCTGGTGGACATCCTGGGGTTGTCGACGAACCCGGCGAGCGGAGGGGCGTATGCCCTGATTCTCCGGGAGGTAAACGGGAACAGGCGCCTGCCCATCATCATCGGCGCCTCGGAAGCCCAGTCGATCGCCCTGGAAATGGAGGGCATCAAGCCGCCGCGCCCGCTGACGCACGATCTCATGAAGAACATCATTACCGCATTCGGCGCCGAGCTCACCGACATCATCATCGACGACCTGCGCGACGGAACGTTCTACGCGAAGCTCAACATCGACAGCCAGATGATCGACTCGCGTCCCTCGGACGCGATCGCGCTCGCCGTGCGCTACGGCGTGCAGATTTACGTGGCCGCCTCCGTGATGGACGAGGCGGCGTTCGTGCCGGAAGAGGACGAAGAGGAAGGCCGCCCGTCGCCGCCGGCCTCGCCGCAGCCGTCGAAGCAGCAGCACGCGCCCCCCTCGGGCAAGATCACGCGCCTGGAGCAGCTGAACCAGCAGCTCAAGGAGGCGATCGAGAAGGAAAATTACGAGAAGGCGGCGGCCCTGCGCGACGAGATCCGCAAGCTCGAGCTCCGCGACTGACTTACCCCGGGCGCACCAGCGCCCGCATCTCCCGCACCGCCCGCTCCAGCCCCACGAACATCGCCCGCGTGATGACCGCGTGGCCGATGCTCACCTCTTCGATTTCCGTGATCGTGCTGAAGGGAACGAGGTTGAGGTAGTTCAGACCGTGGCCCGCGTTGACGCTCAGCCCGAGCTCCCGCGCCCTGCGCGCGGCGGTCCGGATCTCCTCCAGGAGAGCGCGCTGAGCGGCCCCCCCGGCGGCGTTGGCGTAGGCGCCGGTGTGTATCTCGATCGTGTCGGCGCCCGCCGCGTGCGCGGCATCGATCTGCTCCGCGACCGGGTCGACGAAGAGGCTGACGCGGATGCCGCGGTCCTTGAGCCGTGCGACCGCGTCGCGCACGCCCGCAAGGTTTCCCACCACGTCCAGTCCCCCTTCCGTGGTCAGCTCCTGCCTGCGTTCCGGGACGAGCGTTGCGAGCTCGGGACGCGTCGCGCGCGCAATGGCGATGATCTCGTCCGTGGCGGCCATCTCCAGGTCCAGCTTCGTCTTCACGGTCTCCCGCAGCAGCCGGAGATCGCGGTCGTTGATGTGTCGCCGGTCCTCGCGGAGATGGCAGACGATGCCGTCGGCCCCCGCACGCTCGCACTCCTGTGCGGCGGCGACGGGGTCGGGTTCGGATCCCCCCCGGGCCTGGCGCAGCGTCGCGACGTGGTCGATGTTGATGCAGAGTCTCATGGGCGCTTTCTCACGATGTACTGGAGGTGCTCCGGCCGCCGGGTGACCAGCTGCACGCCGGCGGGACAGGCGACCTCGGC
>Ga0335069_10000801_pt1 | contig 50763 bp, 53 predicted proteins | sample Lox_Sample_11_FD_206714 | JGI IMG/M metagenome (GOLD analysis project Ga0335069, IMG submission 206714) | Soil microbial communities from Loxahatchee National Wildlife Refuge, Florida, United States - Lox_Sample_1.1 | ecosystem: Environmental > Terrestrial > Soil > Wetlands | place: USA... | reverse complement strand
GAGCGCCTTGTCCGGGGTTTCCTTGACGTAGGCGTTGAGCGCGCGCGCGCCCTCGATCGCCTCGACGTGGGCGCGGGTCAGCTCGACGGCGGAAAAGGACTTGGCCTTCAGGCCGTCCAGCGCGGCCTTCAGGGTGAGAGAGGTCAGCTCGCCCATCTATTCGACCACCTTGGGCACGACGAAGAAGTTGTCGCGGGCCAGGGGCGCATTGGCCAGAACCCTGGCCGGATCACCGCCGTCCGTGACCACATCCTCGCGCATCGGCAGCTTGACCGCCACGGCCGAGGTCATGGGCTCCACGCCGTCCACGTCGACCTCGCCCAGTTGCTCGATCCAGCCGAGAATGCCTGACAGCTCCTGGGCCATCGGCTCCAGCCGGTCTTCGGCGATGCTTAGCCGGGCGAGCCTGGCGACCTTGCGCACCGTCGCCGCGTCGATGGCCATGGGGCCGCTCCTTCACGTCCTGGGACAGGGCGTGGGTTAGCGGGCGGGGCGGCGCGACGCAAGCTCCCATGCCCCTTCGGGGCCGAGGGCTTGGCTACTTCAGCCCCAGCACCCGTCCGGGCATGCCAGCGGCGTCGAAGTAGGGCGTATTGCCGACCATCTGGTAGTTCAGTTGGGTGACGAAGCCGTTCGGCGCGGGGTCTGAGCGCAGGGTCTTGGCGTGGAACGCCGGGACCGAGCCGCCCTTGAGACTTTCGCGGATCACCCGGCCCCGCAAGTGGCCCTGGGGCGCGATGTCCAGGCCGAGGATGCGCGCCAAGGTCGGGTTGAGGTCGGCATTGGACACGGGCGTCGGATCGACGAAGCCCTTTTTAAAGTCCGGACCGATCGCGGCCATGAAATTGTGCGTGTCGCCGCGGCCGAACGAGCCGTGGATGCCTTGGCCCTGCTGCAGGTCGGTGTCGGCCACCTCGATCTGGCAGGTATCCGGCTTGGCGCAGCGGCCGGCCCAGTTGCGGAACTCCACCAGCATGTCCGGCTGGGGCGTGCGGGCATGGCCCTCCAGCCCCACCGCGCTCATCGGCAAGGCGCCAGGGATCGGCCCCAGCGCGTCCTTCACGAAGATGCCGCCGGTATAGTCCTCCTGCACCAGCAGGGCGACGACGCGGGCCGCCATCGCCTTGGGGTCTGGACCAGTCAGATAGACCATGTCGCTGCCGCCGTTGGGGGCCACGACGATCTGGGGATGGGCCGGGTCGGGGCCGATCAGCCCGCCGACCTTGGGGTGAAAGCCGTCCTGCAGCTCCACCGGAATGCCGCCGGCCGAGGCGATAGGCATGTTGAGCGCCTGACCCAGATCGATGGTCAGGAAATTGCTCGGCAGGAAGCCCGGCAAGGCGTCGCGATAGGAAAACTTGGTCGAGGCCGAGGTCGTGCTCTGCTTGGATGCGGTGGAAAAGCCGTGGTCGGCGGTGACGACGATGTCGGTGGTCTTGTCCAGGCCCAGCGCCTTCAGCTTGGCGCGCAGGCGGGCCAGGTCGTTGGAGGCGTTGCGGATCGCCGCCATGGTCGTCGGCCCGTTGATGCCCGGTTCCACCTGGTTGAGGCTGTCGCCCTGGTTATGCTGGGTGCCATCCGGATCGCGTGACCAGAACACCATCAAGAATGGCTTATGCGCCGCCTTGAACCGGGGCAGCACCACGTCGGCGGCCACGGCCGCGAACCAGTCCTGCTGGTCCACGTTCGGCACGTGCACGCCCGGCATGTTGTAGGCGCCAGGATCGCTGTTCAGCCCCCGGTCCGGCGCGGTGGTGGGCAGGCCCAGAGCCTTGATCGCCTGCGCCACGTCGGGCGCCAGGGGAATGCCATCGGGCGCGGGCAGGCCGGTTGAATCGTCAATCACGATCGTGCCCGTCCCGTCGCGCTGGGTCACATCCTGGATCGCGACCGGGCCGAGTTTACCGATCGCCGCGGTGGAAAAGCCGTGGGTGCGCGCATTGGCCAACAGGCTTTGCTCGGTGAGGAAGTCGCCATTGTAGCGCGCGTTGAGCAGGGCGATCTGGGCGTCGTCTTCCACCGTGGCCAGCACCGACAGCGCCGGGAAAGGCAGGGGCTGGGCCCCGGCGTACATGATGTTGCCGAAATCGCCCGTGTCGCCCACCCGGTGGCCCGTCGCGATCGCCGAGGCGTTCGGCGTGGTGATGGTGGGATACATCGAGTGGCTGTTCTGGAAATCCACCCCTTGGTCGCGCACCGCCGCCAGCTCCGGCGCGTCCTGCGGCGTCACGATGCCCGAGCGCAGACCGTCGGCCACGAACAGGATCACATTGTGCGGCCGGTGCGGATGCAGCGCCAGCCAGACAACCGCGAGAACGGCCACGACCACGCTGATCGTCAGGATCGTCCGGTTCTTACGCATCGTCCTGAGCCCCTCCATCGTCCGCCGCGTATGTCGCAGGGGTTTGTGACAAGGGTTGTACAGGCTAAAGCAAACCCATGCCCGTGCTCGAACTTGCCGATCTGCCCGCCGCCCTTCCCACCTACGCCCCCGTCGCCGGATTGGACCTGGGCGAGAAGACCATCGGCGTGGCCGTGTCCGACGCCACCCGCATGATCGCCAGCCCGCAGGCCCTGATCCGTAAGACCAAGTTCACCGACGACGCCGCGCAGCTGTTCGTCTTGATGAAGGAACGCGGAGCGAAGGGACTGGTCATCGGCCTGCCGGTCAATATGGACGGGACCGAGGGGCCGCGCTGCCAATCCGTACGCGCCTTCGCCCGCAACCTGCTGCGCCTGGACGACGCCCTGCCGATCGCCTTCTGGGACGAACGCTGGTCGACCCAGGCGGTGCAGCGCCTGATGACCGACGAGGCCGACCTGTCGCGCGCGCGCCGGGCCGACCTGGTCGACAAGATGGCCGCCGCCTACATCCTCCAGGGCGCGCTGGACCGGCTGGCCTACGGCTGAAGGCATCCACGCGGGGAACGCTGCTTGCTCGGCGGGCGTCGGAGATGGCGAGGCGGGCGGCCTGATAAGGAACCCAGACCCATGATGATCAAGACTTTCGCCTTGGTCGCGGCCCTCGCCGCCCTTCCGAGGCTCGCCGCCGCCCAAAGCGCATACGGCAAGTCCGATCAAGACTTGGGACGATAGGACTCAATCGTCGCGCCATCCCTCAGCGCCCTTGCCTAGGCCATGGTCGGTCTGGCAAGGGCGGAGTGTGACGAACGCCATCCCGTGACGGGACAGGGGGCAAGGACATTCGGCTTCCACCACTCAAGCGAACCGACGCGGCGCTGGCGCTGATCGCGGTCCTCCTGCTGTCGGCCTCGATCGGCCTCAGCCTGTCTTACTGGCCTGGGCTTATGACCTGGGATTCGATCCGCCAGTACGATCAGGCGCTCAACGGCGGCATGGACGACTGGCATCCGCCGCTGATGGAGTGGATCTGGAGCAAGTTCATCCCGCTCCGGCCCGGCCCCGCGCCGATGCTCGCCTTGCAGCTTGGCCTCTACGCCGCCGGCCATGCCCTGCTGATCGGTTGGGCGATCAGGGCCGGGCGCTATCGCCTGGGCGTGGCCTTGGGGGCCTGTTCGCTGATGCCCCTGGCCGTCGCCTTGATGGGCGTGATCGTCAAGGACTCGCTGATGGCCGGCGCGTTGTTGGCGGCGGGCGGCCTCATGGCCTGGTGCGGCGGCCGGCGCGACTGGCCGCTGCGGCTGATCGCCATCGCCCTGATTGTCCTGGCGGCGGCGTTCCGCTTCAACGCCTTCCTGGCCGGCGTTCCCCTCCTGGTCGCCCTGTTGGGCGAAGGCGTGCGGCGAACGCCCCTGCGCTTGGCGGGAACGGTGCTGGCCGCGACCGCCAGTCTGATGATCGCCATGCCCATCGCCAATCATCTGATCGGAGCCCAACGCAGCGGCGTGGAGCTGTCGCTGGTGATCTTCGACCTGGCCGGCGTGACCAAGAACACCCACACGGACGCCTTCCCACCCCTGGGCGTGGCCAATCCCGTCGCGGTGGTCGACGGCTGCTACCGTCCCGACAAGTGGGACAGCTATTCGTTCTGGGCCGCGGATATCTGCCCCATCGGCTTCGATACCGTGCGCGCCTATTTCGCCAAGACCCACGCCAGCCCCTGGCTCTATTGGGCCCGGGCGGTTGTGACACATCCGCTTGCCTACGCCCGCCACCGCTTAGCGCATTGGAACATCAACAGCCGCTTCCTGGTGCGCGGCGAGATCGACCGGCCGGTGCTCAACGCCTCGGTCGATAACACCTGGGGCTATCAGGTGACCCGCAATCCCTTCCTCGACGGCGTAGATCGGCTAGCCGTGCTGAGCACGGACACGCCGTTGGGCTGGCCCTGCTTTTGGATGGCCTTGGCGCTGGGCGTGCTGCTGGTCGCGCCGGCTCTGCCCTCGCGCGAGGTCGTCATTCCCCTGGCGCTGTCTGGCCTGCTCTACGGCCTGGGCTATGGCGTGTTCAGCGTCGCCTCAGAGCTGCGTTACTACCTGTGGACCTATATCGCCGTCGCCCTGGCGGCCGCGATCGCCGGCGCCGACTTGGTCTCGGTCCACGCCGCCCTGACCCGGCGCCAATACGCTGTGCTGGCGGCTCCGGCGCTGATCGTCGCAGTGGCCGGGGCGATCTGGCGCGTGCTGCCGCCCTAGGTTTGCCGGTCCGCCTGCACCTGCGCCGGATTCAGCCCCATGGCCCGGATCTGGTCTTCCCAGCGCCGCAGGGCCCGGTCGTAATAGTCGAAGATGCACGGGTCACAACCGCGCCCGCAGCACTCCGCGGGATCGGGCGCTTCCGGCGGCGGGGGCACGGGCGATGGCGGCGGATCGACGGTCACGGAGCCTGGCAGGATGGGAACGACACGACAGTCGCGCGCCCTTATATCCAGCGCGCGGCGCTCCGGCATAGACTGAGCTGCGCCTGGACCGCCGTTCCCGTACTTCCTTTGCGCAAGGAGCGCTCATGACCAAGACCGTTCTCATCACCGGCGCCACGTCCGGCATCGGTGAGGCTGGCGCCCACGCCTTCGCGGCCGCCGGCTGGCGCGTGATCGCCACGGGCCGCCGCGCCGAACGGCTGCAGGCCCTGGTCGCCGCCATTGGGTCCGACAAGGTTCATCCGGCGGTGTTCGACGTGCGTGACGAGCCAGCGCGCGACGCGGCGCTGGACGCCCTGCCAGAGGGCTTCGCCGACATCGACCTGTTGATCAACAACGCGGGCCTCGCCCTTGGCCGCGCCCCGGCCCAGCAGGCCGATCTGGCCCAATGGAGGCAGATGATCGACACCAATGTCACCGCCCTGGCCTCGCTTACGCACAAGCTTTTGCCCGGCCTGATCGCCCGCCGCGGCGCCATCATCAACCTGTCGTCGGTGGCGGCGACCTACCCCTACCTGGGCGGCAACGTCTATGGCGGCACCAAGGCCTTCGTGCAGCAGTTCTCGCTCGACCTGCGCTGCGATCTGCAGGGCACGGGCGTGCGGGTCACCTCGATCGAGCCGGGGATGGTCGAGACCGAATTCACCCTTGTGCGCACCGGCGGCGACCAGGCGGCGTCCGACGCGCTCTACAAGGGCGCGCATCCCATGACGGGCGCGGATATCGCCGCAGCCATGCTGTGGGTGGCCGAACTGCCGCCGCACCTCAACATCAACCGGCTGGAGCTGATGCCCGTCAGCCAGTCCTTCGCCGGCTTCCACGTGGCGCGCGCGGACTGACCCCGCCCGAGGCGGATGCAGGCGCTCGGCTGGCGGCCTGGGGCGAACTGGACGCCCTGTGCGCGCATCGGGTTGAGCCGCGCGCGGAAGCGGCCTAGGTCGTGCTGGCCATGGCCGCGCTCATCGTCATCGTACCGATCTTCGCCCTGATCCTCGCCGGCTGGCTGACGCGCCGGCTGGGCGTGATCGGCGCGCAGGGCATGACCGAGCTGAACCGCTTTGTGGTCTGGCTGTCCCTGCCCGCCCTGCTCTTCGACCTCACCGCCCACGCGCGCCTGGCCGAGGTGTGGCAGCCCGGCTTCGTCCTGGCGTTCGGCGCCTCGGTGGTCGGGGTGTTCGTCCTGACCATCCTGCTGCGGGTGCGACGCCGGCCCCTGGCCGATGCGGCGCTGGACGGCCTGGGCGCCGCCTATGGCAATGTGGCCTTCATGGGCTTTCCGGTGATGACGGCGGTGCTGGGGCCGCCGGGCCTGATGGCGGCGACCATCGCCACCCTGATCGTGGTGTGCATGCTGTTCGCTGCAGCGGTCGCGTTGATCGAGACCGGACTTCAGGCCGAGGCGCGGCTGCATCATCTGGCGCTCAAGGTGGGCAAGGCCCTGCTGCGCAATCCGCTGGTCGTGGCGCCGCTGCTGGGCGGCGCGGCGGCCGTCGCCGGACTCGCCATTCCCGATCCCCTGGAAAAGGCCCTTAAGATGCTCGGAGGCACGGCCTCGCCCTGCGCCCTGATCACCATCGGCCTGTTCCTCGGCGGGAAGACCGCAAGCGCATCGAACAAGGGCGAAAACGGCTCGATCGCCCTGCTGGTCGTGCTCAAGCTGATCGTCCAGCCGCTGATCGCCCTCGCCCTGGCCAAGGCGCTGGACCTGCCCGTGGTCCTTACCCGTGGCGCAGTGTTGCTCGCGGCCATGCCCACTGGCACGGGCCCGTTCATGCTGGCGGAGTTCTACCGCCGCGAGGTTTCGGTCACGTCCAAGACCATCCTGATCTCGACCATCGCTTCGGCCGCGACCTTGTCCGCCTGCATCGCCATGGTCTACTGAGAGTTGCAGCCCAAAAGCCGGACGAGGGAGCTTCGATGAACCCCAACAAAGCGCTCTGGAAAAGGGCGACTTCACCCCCATCGCCCAAAGCATTCGCGCCAGCGGCGAAGCCTTCGCCCCCACCCTCGGCGTCACGCCAGGCCTGCGCGTGACTGTGACCAAGCCCTAAGGGTCGGGCGCGGAAGGCTAGATCCAGACCAGGCCCTTGCGGCCCAGAGCGCGCCGCCGCTTCCACATGTCGAGGTACATGACCACGCCCGAGACCGACAGGTAGATCAACGCCAGGCCCGACAACAGGTCCATGAACCGGCCAGTCAGGCCGAAGGCGTCGCCGCGATGGATCGACTTGGCCGTCTGGTGAGCCTGCCAGCCGAAGGGAAAGCCCACGCGCGGATATCCCGGCTCGGTCTCGCTTACGCGTCGTCCGGTGGAGGCGTCGTAAACCAGTTGCCGCGCTGTGGGCTCATCACTGACGATCACGCCCTGCGGCATGCTTCCATAGTAGCGCAGGCGCACAACGCGCACGCCGCCCCCTGGAACCGTCTTGGCGTAGGCGGCGAGCGTCGTTTGCATCATCCCCGGCAAGGCCGCGTCCTTCAGTGCGACAGGCGGCGCGGGCTTGGGCCGGGCCGAGGGCGGCAGCGATCGCATGGCTTCCATGTTCAGCTCCAGGCCCAAGCTTTCGACCGCCAGCCAGGCGCCGCTGAGACAGACCACCGTCAGGAAAGCCGCCGCGAGGACCGAAATCGCGCGGTGCAGGGTGCGCCACCAGCCGCCAGCCCACCAGAAAAGGCCCTTGCGACCCAGCCGAAGCCGCCCCAGGAGCATCTTGCCGTAGATGATTGATCCGGTGACGATCAGCGTGGCCAGCCCGATCGAAACGCCGATATTGATCCACAGGGCGCGCGCGCCGAATGTGGTCATCCGGTGCAGCTCCTTGACCGTGTTGCGGTCCGAAGCCGGATGGTCGTCCTCATGGACGACGGGCGTAGGTCCCAGGTTCGCGCCCGTGATCGCGTCCAAGCGCGTCACCGCCCCGGCCGCCTTGACCTGGCCCACGGGCCGGCCGCCCGCCATCCGCAGTTCCACATAGTCGAACGGCGCCGGGCCTACGGCGGCGCGCGCGCCCGTCGCCACACGCTGCACCATGGCTGTAAGGTCCGCGCTTCGCGGCAGCGCCGGGGCCAGGTAGTCGGCCGCCGTGATCACCTCATAGTCGCCCGGCCCGTTGAATGCCTCGCGCATGGCCCGGACGTTGGCGTCGAACGGCGAGGCGTGGGTGAAAATGCTCCGCAGATCGACCAGTTGGATCAGCGTCCCGGTGACGCCGAGGTAAAGGGTGAACAGGACCACGATCAAGGTCGCGATCCGGTGGATGGCGCGTAACGGCATGGCGTCCCCTATATCGACGGCGCGTCAACCGATTGCGCCACCAGCGCCTCGGCTTGACGCAGATCGACCGACACCAGTTGCGAGACGCCGCGTTCGGGCATGGTCACGCCGAACAGGCGGTCCATGCGCGCCATGGTCACCGGATTGTGTGTGATGGCGATGAAGCGGGTCTGGGTGCGCTCGCGCATCTGGTTGAGCATGGCGCAGAAGCGGTCGACGTTGGCGTCGTCGAGCGGCGCGTCCACTTCGTCCAGCACGCACACCGGCGCGGGATTGGCCAGGAACACGCCGAAGATCAGCGCCGCAGCCGTGAGCGCCTGCTCGCCGCCCGACATCAGCGACATGGTCGACAACCGTTTGCCCGGCGGACAGGCGAAGATCTCCAGGCCCGCCTCCAGCGGATCGTCGGATTCCACCAGGCGCAGCTCGGCCTGGCCGCCGCCGAACAGGGTCTGAAACAGCGTCTGAAAGTGGCCGTTGATTACGTCAAACGCGGCCAGCAGCCGGTCGCGACCTTCCGCGTTCAGCTCCTCGATGCCCTGGCGCAGGCGCGCCACCGCCCCGTCCAGATCAGCGCGCTCGGTCAGCAGGCCCTGCAGCCGCTCGGCGTATTCCTTGGCCTCGTCCTCGGCGCGCAGATTGACCAGTCCCAGGGCGTCGCGTTCGCGCTCCAGCGCGCGCAGGTGCGCCTCCACCCCCGCCGGATCGGCGGGCACAGCCGCCGCTTCCTCGGTCAGGCGGCGCGCCAGTTGGTCGGGCTCCAGCCCCGTCGCCTCGCGGATGTCGCCGCCCACCTCGGCCAGGCGCGTCAGTCCGGCCTCCAGTCGCGCCTGCATCGCGCCGCGCCGTTCGCGCGCTTCGGAGGCGGCGTGATCGGCCGCGCGCGCGGTCCGGTCGGCCTCGGCCAGCGCCCGCTCCGCCGCCGCCAGCGCATCGCCGGCCTTGGCGCGCCGCGCCTCGGCCACCACCAGTTCGTCCATCAGCTTGAGCGTGCGCCCGCTGATCGCTTGCGGCGCCTCGCGCGCCACAGCCAGGGCCTTTTCGGTCTTGGCCGCCTCTTGCGCCAGGGTCTCGGTGCGCTTGGCGGCGCCCGCGCTGCGGCGGGTCCAATCGGCCTGGTCGGCGCCCAAGGTTTCCAACCGGCTCTTGCGGCCCTCGCGCAGGCGCCGCTCCACGTCCAGCGCCGAACGGGCGCTCGAGGCCGCCTCGCGCGCGACCGCCGACGCTTGGCGCGCCTCGGTCAGGCGCGGCCCCAGACCGTCGGAAGCCGTCGCCTGGACGGCGGCTTCTTCGGCGACCTGGAGCGCGCCTTCGGCTTCCGCGCGTTCTTCCTCGAACCGGGCGATGGTCTCGTCGAGCGACTGGGCGCGGGCGTCGCGCCGGGCCCCCTCGCGCGTCAGGCCGTCCAGCGCCTCACGCGCGCGGCCAAGCTCCCTTTCGGCCTCGGGCGGTCCCTTCCGGGCCTCGCGCACCGCCTGATCGGCGCCCTGCAGCGCCGCCACGGCGGCCTTCTGAGCGGCGGCGGCCGCCGCCGCCGCCGGGGCCAGGGCGTCGATCTCGTTCTCCAGGTCGGCCAGGCGCGCCTTTTGCGCCAGACGCACGGCGGCGGGACGCGGCGCCTCGGCGCGCGCGACAAACCCGTCCCAGCGCCAGAGGTCGCCCTCTTTCGACACCAGCCGCGCCCCAACCGGCAGAAGCTTCTGCAGTCGGTCGCCGTCCGCGCGCGCCACCAGCCCGGTCAGCGCCAGCCGCGCCGCGAGCGCCGGCGGGGCCTTGATCAGCGGGGCCAGCGGCTCGGCGCCCGCCGGCCAGCCCGCGCCGGGCGGGGCTTCGGCGCCGCCCCAGAAGGCCGGCGCCTTCGGATCGAGCGCCGCGTCCACGTCGTCGCCCAGGGCCGCCGCCAGGGCGGCCTCATAGCCGCGCTGCGGCTGGATCGCGTCGCTGGCGCGCGCAAAGCCGCCGCGCGGGGCCGGAGCGGCCAGTTGCGCCAGCCCCCGGGCTTCGGCCTTGAGCCGGTTGAGTTGGTCCTCGGCCTTGCGCGCCGCCTCGCGCGCCTTGGCCTCGGCGCCTTGAGCCGCCGCCTGCTCTTGCTCGGCTTTCTCCTGCGCCGCCCGCGCCTTGCGCAGGGCCTCCAGCGCCGCGTCGAAGCGCGTCTTGGCGTCGGCCAGGCGGGGGTCTTCAGCGGGCCCCAGGGCCGCGCGGTCGCCCTTGGCGGCGTCCAGGGCGCGCACGGTCCGGGCCAGGCGCGCGCGCGCTTCGTCCAGCCGCGTCTGGGCCGCGCGGCGACCGGCCTCCTCGGCGGCGGCGGCGGCGGCCAATTGCTCGACCTCGGCCTCGGCCTTGGCCCGCGCCGCTTCGGCGGCGTCGGCGGCCGCCTGCAAATGGGGCAGGTGTTCGGGCGCGGCGGCGATCTCGCTCTGCAGCGCCGCGATCTCGTGCGACAGGCGGCTGAGCGCCGCTTCGGCGTCCTCGATCAGTTGCGCCTCACGCGCCCGGTCCGCGCCGATCCGCGCCAGGGCCTCATTCAGCCGCTTGACCTCGGCGGCGGCCAGCTCGGCCTCGCGCTCCAGCCGATCCTTTTCGATCGCGAGACGGTGCAGAACAGCGGCGGCCACCGCCTCCTCCTCGCGCAGGGGCTTGAGCGCTTCCGAAGCCGTCGCCGCCGCCGTGGCGGCTTCCGCGGCGGCGCGGGCGGTCTGTTCGACCGCGACGGCGGCCTCGGCGGCCTCGCTCTGGGCCCGCCTGCCCGCGTCTTCGGCCTCACGCCAGCGCGACAACAGGACCGCGCTCTGCACCATGCGGATCTCGGCCGCCAGGCGCTTGTACTTCTCCGCCGCCCGCGCCTCGCGCCGCAACCGGCCGAGCGCGCTTTCCAGCTCGCGGGTCACGTCGTCCAGCCGCAGCAGATTGGCCTCGGCCGCGCGCAGCCGCAGGTCCGCCTCGTGCCGACGCGTGTGCAGGCCCGAGACGCCGGCGGCCTCCTCAAGGATCATCCGGCGGTTCTGCGGTTTGGCCGCGATCAGTTCGGAGATCTGGCCCTGGCGCACCAGGGCGGGGGAATTCGCCCCGGTAGAGGCGTCGGCGAACAGCAATTGCACGTCGCGCGCGCGCACCTCGCGCCCGTTGACCCGATAGGTCGAGCCCTCGCCCTTGTCGATCCGCCGCGAGACCTCGATCAGCGGGTGGTCGTTGAACTCGGCCGGCGCGGTTCGGTCGGCGTTGTCGATGTGCAGCGTGACCTCGGCGTGATTGCGCGAGGGGCGCGCGCCGGCACCGGCGAAGATCACGTCGTCCATGCCCCCCGCGCGCATGGCCTTCGCCGAATTGGCCCCCATGACCCAGCGCAGGGCCTCCAGAAGGTTGGACTTGCCGCAGCCGTTGGGCCCAACCACGCCCGTCAGACCAGGCTCGATCCGGAACTCGGTCGGTTCGACGAAGGACTTGAAGCCCGAAAGGCGCAGCTTCTGGAATTGCACCGTTGGGGGGCGCCTAGCCGCCTGCGGCTTTGATGGCGTCGTCGAGCTGACCCAGGGTCATTTCGCCGGACGCCGCCTGCTTGCCATTGATCACGAAGGTCGGCGTGCCGTCGATGTGATCGTTGTCCTGCGCCTTCTGCACCCGGTCGTTGAGCGCCTTGAGCGCATCGGTGTTGGAAATGCAGTTGTCGAACTGCTGCTCGGTCATGCCGGTGGACTGGGCGATCTTGAGCAGGCCGCCGCGCAGGTCGCCACTCTGGTAGATTTGGGCCTGATCGTGATAGATCGTATCCAACACGCTGAAATATTTGTCTTTTCCGGCGCAGCGCGCGACCAGGAATCCGGCGGCCGCGAATTGCATCGGCGGGGTCAGAAACTCGCGGAACACATAGTGGATGCGGCCGGTGTCGATGTACTTGGCCTTGAACGCCGGAAACACCTCGTTGTTGAAGCGCGCGCAGTGAGGGCACGAGGCGGAGGCGTACTCGACCACCGTGACCTTGGCCTGAGGATTGCCGAGGCTCATCTCGTCGGCGTTCATCGCCGAATTGTCGGCCTTGTTGCAGGCGGCCAGAGCCAGCGCCGACAGGGCGATGACGGTGGAAGCTAGGCGGCTGAGACGGCCCATGGCGGTTTCCCTGAATTCCGGTCGTTGAGTTAAGCGCGATTCCCTCGGCGCCGCGCCTTTTTGCCTGCGCCCGCAGGAACCCGGCCGCGCCATCCTTGTCAATGAGCTCTAGCCGGCCCCGCCGGCGTTGATCCGGGCCAGCATCGGCTCGATCACCAACATCAGATCGCCCAGGGACTGTTCGCCCTCGAGCTTCTTGCCGTTGATGAAGAAGGTTGGCGTGCTTTCCACCCCCGCCTTCTCGGCGCTCTCGACCCGGGCCTGCAGGGCCTTGACCGCCTTGGGGTCGCGCAGGCAGGCGTCCATGTCGGCCTTGCTCAGCCCGAAGCGCGCCCCGATCGCCTGAAGACCGCCGATCAGATCGCCGCTCTCGTACATCTTCTGCTGGTCGTGGAAAATCGCGTCGACCACGCCCAGATAATTGGCTTGGCCCGCACAGCGCGCGGTCAGGAAGCCGGCGGCGGCGAAGTCTTGCGGCTCGGTCAGCAGTTCGCGGAATTCGTAATGCACCTTGCCGGTGTCGATGTACTTGGCCTTGAACGCCGGGAAGACCTCGTTGTTGAAGCGCGCGCAATGCGGGCAAGAGGCCGAGGCGTATTCGACAACGGTAATGGGCGCCTTGGCGTTACCCAGCACGGCCGCGTCGCCCATGAACGGCTGAGGCGCGGCCAGGGCGGGCGCCGAAGCGGCCAGGGCGAGGACGGCGGCGGCGATCGTGCAGGCGCGGCGAGACAGAAGCTTCATGGTCGTCCTGGACGTGGATTGAGGCGTGGGCTTAAGCAGGCTGGACAATAAGGTCAATTGTTGGTCCTGCCGCGCAGGACCTCGCGGCCGAGCCGCATCAGCGATTGCTTGAGCGGACCATCAGCCGCCTTGGCCAGCCCCGCCTCCAGTTCCGCCTCGGCGGCGGCGTCGAGCGGGGTGTTCTTCAGCCGCCGCGCCCGCGGAAGCAGCCCCGCCGCCGTCGGCGCCGCCACCTTGCCCTGGACGATGCGCAGCTTGGCCACCGCGCCCGAGCCCAGGAACAGATTCACCCGCGCCAGGATCTGGGGCGCCTGATGCTGGATCAGGGCCGCGGCGGGACCATCGACCTTGATTTCCAGCGTGCCGCCGCCGCCCGCGCGCGGGCGCACCAGCTTGACCGGTTCGGTGCGCGCGGCCAGCACCTCGCCGGCGATCTCGCGCCAGCGCACGCGCAGCACGTCCGCCCCCTGGCCGAAGCGCTGCTCCAGCCCCTTGATGTATTTGTTCAGGCTGCGCCCCGCCGTCGGCGCGGCGCGCGGGGGCGGCCGCGTCCGCCGCTGGGCGAGAATGCGCCGGGCTTCGTCCAGGTCGGGCAAGGGGCGTCGAGCCATGCGGCCATCCTAGACCGGGGTTCGGCCGGCGTAAAAGGCGCCGCTGGATTTGGCCGCCGCCCCCGCTACAACCGAGGCATGACCGCCCCATCCGTCCTGCGCCAGGCCCTGCTCGCCTGGTACGACGCCAACGCCCGCGCCCTGCCCTGGCGCGTGGGCCCTCAGGCGCGCGCCGGCGGCCAGCGGCCCGACCCCTATCGGGTTTGGCTGTCGGAGATCATGCTGCAGCAGACCACCACGCCCCACGCCGCGCCTTATTTCCTGACGTTCACCGCACGGTGGCCCACGGTGCGCGACCTGGCCGCGGCCGAGGACGGCGAGGTCATGGCCGCCTGGGCGGGGCTGGGCTACTACGCCCGGGCGCGCAACCTGCTGGCCTGCGCCCGCGCGGTCGCAGGCGATCTCAGCGGGGTCTTTCCAGACACCGAGGCGGGCCTGCTCGCCCTGCCAGGCGTGGGCGCCTATACCGCCGCCGCCGTCGCGGCCATCGCCTTTGACCGCCCCGCCAATGTGGTGGACGGCAATGTTGAGCGGGTGATGGCGCGTCTCTACGCCGTCGAACAGCGCCTGCCCCAAGCCAAGCCCGCGCTCAAGGCTCTGGCCGCGCCGCTGGTGGCCCCCGAGCGCCCCGGCGACTGGGCCCAGGCCCTTATGGACCTCGGCGCCACCGTATGCCGGCCCAAGGCGCCGCTGTGCGAGCGCTGTCCCCTGGCGTTCGCCTGCGCCGCGTTCCAGTCGGGCGCGCCCGAGACCTACCCGCGTCGCGAAGCGAAAAGCGCCCGGCCCCATCGGTACGGCGTCGCGTACCTGGCCCTGCGCGCGGGCGAGGTCGGCCTGATGCGCCGCCCCGCCAAGGGCCTACTCGGCGGCATGCTGGCCCTGCCGACCGGCGATTGGACCCCCACGCTCGAGCCCGCCACGCCGCCCTTTCCCGCCGACTGGCGCGCCATGGGCGAAATCGAGCACGTGTTCACCCACTTCTCGCTCAGCCTCAAGGTGCTGACGGCGCAAGCGCCCGGCGCTGACCCCCACCTGATCTGGACCCCCCTGGAGGAGGCCGCCCAAGCGCTGCCCAGCGTGTTCCGTAAAGCCCTTCGCGCGGGCCTCACGCGCTTGGTGTAATCAGGGCCCGCCGGCGGCCTTGGCCAGGGCGGCGCCGCGGCGCGCGACGGCGGCGGACTGGGCGCGAGCGCGGGCGTCGCACGTGGGATACTGGGCCTGGGCCGCGGCGTATCCGGTGTTGAAGTTGTCCCGCAGCGCCCGGTCGAACGCCTCGTCTGGGGTTTCCATCTGCAGCAACTGGCTCATGCGGTCGCGCCAGTATTGGTCCGACACGCCCTGGCACGCCTGGCGCAGGGCGTGACTCTCGCCCAGCACATAGGCCAGCTCGCTCAGCACCTGCAGCTGGGCCGGAGGCCGATCCTGGGCCCAAGCGGGGCCGGCCAGGGCGGCGACAATGAGCGCTGCGGCCGGCCGCCTCACGCCGCCGCTCCGCCGAACCGGTCGATCGCCTCGAAGATCACCCGCACCGTCTCCGACCAGCCTACCAGGGCCAACACCTCGTCCTGCGTGCAGAACCGCGCCTCGGCCGCGTCGTCGCCGGCCACCGGCTCGCCCGCACGCCAAACCGCCGCGAAATCGACCAGCACGAAGTGCCGTTCCTCGGACAGGAAGTCGATCACGTCGATCAGGCCCAGCAGATCGGCCTGAACCCCGGTCTCCTCGCGCAGTTCGCGCAGGGCCGCGTCCGCCGCGCGCTCGCCCCATTCGATGCGGCCGCCGGGCAGACTCCAGTCGTTCATGCGGGGCGGCTTGGCGCGCTTGACCAGCAGCACCCGGTCGCCGCGCAGGCACACGACGCCGGCGCAGGGCACCGGCGTGGTCACGCCCAAGCCCTCATGCCAGCGTCCTCACAACAGCGCCTTGAACAGCCCGACCGTCGAGGCCTCGCCCACCTGGGCGTAATCGCTGGCCAACCAATCGTCCGCCGCGTCGCGCCCGCGCGCCTTCAGGTCGTTGAGGAAATTCCAGTCGACGTTGAGCTTGCTCGACAGCTTCAGGTCGTTCAGCCGGCCGTCCGCGTCGATCATATGGAAGCGCAGCAACTGATAGCCGGGGCCGACCTTCAGGCCGCCCTTCTTCACCAAGGCATGGACCGCCGCGATCACGCGCAGTTCCGCCACCAGCGGCGCGTTGAAGGTGATCTCGTCCACCCGGTCGGTGATCTCCGACGCGCTCTTGGGCGTCTTCTTCGCCTCGAACGGGTTGAGCATGACCAGCAACACGTCGCGCGCCTTGCATTCGGCCAGGGGCCAGATCGGCGGATTGCCCAGATAGCCGCCGTCCCAATAGGCCTCGCCGTCGATGGTAACGGCATGGAACATCGCCGGCAGACAGGCCGAGGCCATGATGTGATCGGCGGTGAGTTCGTGGGCGTTGAACACCTTGGCCTCGCAGGTGCGCACGGCGGTGGCGCTGATGAACAGTTCCACCGGCGAGTGCTCCCGGATGGCGGCGAAATCGATCTGGCTCTGCAAGATGTCGCGCAGGGGATTGTAGTTCAGCGGATTGAAGTCGTAGGGCGAGACCGCCGCCGACAGGGATTCGAAGTAGCGATACGCCGGATTGCTTTCCATCCAGCCGGCGCCGAACGAACCCAGGAAGTTGCTGCCCAGCATCTGGCCGCCGCCGCTGCGGCTGACGGCCTTCCAGAACTGCTCCAGCTTGGCCCGGCCGCCCTCGGGTCCGCCCTCGATCAATCCGGCGGTAACGGCCACAGCGTTCATCGCGCCGGCCGAAGCCGCCGAGATCGCCGTGATTTCGATCGCTTGGCGTTCGAGCAAGCGGTCGATCACCCCCCACTCGAACGCCCCGTGTGCGCCGCCGCCTTGCAAGGCGAGGCTGACCGGGCGGGGACCGTCGGCGCGCGCCGATTTTGGCGACTTGGTCGAGGGCTTGTCCAAATCGGTTATTCGGCCGTCCAGCCGCCGTCGATCTGCAGGCCCGCGCCATTGACCGAACCGCCGGCGTCTGACGCGAGATACAGCAGAAGGCCAGCGATCTGGTCGTATTCGACGAATTTCTTGGTCGGCTGGGCCGCCAGGATCACGTCGCGCATCACCTGATCGGGCGTCATGTTGCGCGCCTTGGCCTGGTCGGCGATCTGCGAATCCACCAGCGGGGTCTTCACATAGCCAGGACAGATGGCGTTGCAGGTGATGTTGAAGGTGGCAACTTCCAGGGCGACGGTCTTGGTCAAACCGTAGATGCCATGCTTGGACGCCACATAGGCCGACTTGAACGGCGAGGCCACCAGGGCGTGAGCCGAGGCCAGGTTGACGATCCGGCCGCGCCCCTGCTTCTTCATGATCGGCACGGCGGCGCGGATCGTGTGGAAGGCCGAGGACAGGTTGATGGCGATGATCTGGTTCCAGTTTTCCAGCGGGAACGCTTCGATCGGCGCCACGTGCTGCACGCCGGCGTTGTTGAGCAGCAGGTCCAGCCGCCCTAGCTCGCGCTCGGCGAAGGCGATCATGTCGGCGATCTGGTCGCCCTGGGTCATGTCGGCGGGGTGATAGCGCACCTCGACCCCGAACTCCGACGCCAGGCTGGCGCGCTCGGTCTCGATCGCCGCCGCATCGCCCAGGCCGTTGAGCACCACGTTCGACCCCGCGCCGGCCAGGGCCCTGGCCATGGCCATGCCGATGCCGCTGGTCGAACCGGTGACCAGAGACACCTGTCCCTTCATATCCGTGGACGTGGCCATGGCTTAGCTCCTTGCACTGCGTTGCAACATAGACCGCTCAAACGTGCGAAGCGAGGATTAGGCGCCCGCTTTACCCACAAGCTGCTCGGGGCGCACAAAGGTCCAGTTCTGCGCGTCCGACCGGCCCGGATCGAAGGCGTAGCCCTGCTCTGTGAAGTCTTTGAGACCATCGGGCTGGTCCAGCCGCTGGTCGATCACATACCGCGCCATCAGACCGCGCGCCTTCTTCGCGAAAAAGCTGATGATGCGCGCCTCGCCATCCTTCACTTCCTTGAAGTGGCAGGTGATGGCCGGCATGCGCAGGGCCTCGGTCCGGACCGCACCGAAATATTCCTGGCTGGCCAGGTTGATCAGCGTCGGGCTCGCGTGCCCTTCTGCCGCGGCGTTGAGTTGCTCGGCGATGCGATCGCCCCAAAACTCGTACAGGCTGTGGGCTTTGCCGACCTTCAGCCGCACGCCCATCTCCAGACGATAAGGCTGGATCACGTCCAGCGGACGCAGAAGTCCGTAAAGGCCCGACAGGATGCGCAAATGATCCTGCGCCCAATTGAGCGCCGCCTTATCGAGGGTGCGCGCCTTCAGCCCGGTATAGACATCGCCGTTGAACGCCAGGGCGGCCTGCACGCCGTCCTCGCCGCCCGGATCGAAGGCCTGGAAGCGCTCGTAATTGAGCAGGGCCAGCTTGTCGGAAATGCCCATCAGGCGCTTGAGATCGCGCGCCTTGAGCTTGCGCGTGGCGGCCGCCAACGTCTTGGTCTGGGCGGCCATCATCGGCGCGGTGGCGGGAATAGTGGCGGGCGGCGGGGTGAAGTCGAGCGACTTGGCGGGAGAGATGACCATCAACATGGCGCGGACTGTGCCGTTCGGCGCCGGCGCGGGCAAGGGCGTCCCTGCAACAAGGCGCTTGCGGGGCGCCGCCTGCGGCCGCAAGCTTCGCCGTCAATCACCAAAGCCTTGGGAGGAGTACTCGTCATGGGATTCTTCAGCCCGGTTCATTGGCTTATTTCCCTGATCGAACTGGCCCTGTTCGTGGTCGGTCTGATCGCCTCGGCGCGGATCCTCCAACGGATGGGATTCAGCCCCTGGTGGGTGCTGCTGACCTTCGTGCCGATCGCCAACATCTACGGCCTGTGGCAGCTGTCCAAAATCCCCTGGCCGGCCGGCGGCGCGGGCTCAACGACGCTCTAGAACAGCACGCGCGGGTTCATGATCCGCTGGGGATCCAGGGCGGCGCGGATCGCGCGCAGGGCCTGGACCTCGGCGGGGCTCTTGTAACGCAGGGCGTCCTCAGTCTTCATCACGCCCAGCCCATGCTCGGCCGAGATCGATCCGCCGAGGTCCGCGACGATGTCGTGCACCAGCAGGGCGCACGCCTCGCGGTCCGCATCGAAGGTCGGATCGCCACCCTCGGGCTCGGAGATGTTGTAGTGGATGTTGCCGTCGCCCACGTGACCAAAGGCGGCGATGCGCGCGCGCGGCCAGCGCCGGGCGATCTCAGCTCCTGCCCGCTCCAGCAGCACGGCGACCTTGGACACCGGCACCGACACGTCGTGCTTCCACGACAGGCCCTCGGGCTTCTGCGCCGCCGACTGGTCCTCGCGCAGGCGCCAGAACGCCTGGGCCTGGGCGTGGCTCTGGGCGATGGCGGCGTCCTGGATCAGGCCATCCTCCAAAGCGCCGGCCAGTAGCCGCTCCAGCGCCGCCTCGGCCCCGCCCGGCTCTGAGCTGATCGCCTCGACCAGCACGTACCAGGGATAGCGCCCTTCCAGCGGCTCGCGCAGGCCGCTGATGTGCTTGAGGGCGAAGTCCACGCCCATGCGGCCCATCAGCTCGAACGCCTCGATGCCGCCCCCGCTCTCCTGCTTGGCGCGCGCCAGCAGCGTGATCGCGTCCTGCGCGCGGGCGAGGCCCGCCATGGCGGTGGCGCGCGAGGCGGGAATGGGAAACAGCTTAAGGCTGGCGGCCGTGACCACGCCCAGTGTGCCTTCGGCCCCGATCAGGAGCTGCTTCAGGTCGTAGCCGGTGTTGTCCTTGCGCAGAACCTTCAGGCCGGCGAACACCTCGCCGTTGGGCAGCACCGCCTCAATCCCCAGCACCAGATCGCGCATGGGGCCATAGCGCAGCACGGCCGTGCCGCCGGCGTTGGTCGAGATCAGGCCGCCGATGGTCGCCGTGCCCTCCGACGCGAGGCTCAGAGGAAACAGCCGCCCGGCGTCCCTGGCCGCCTGCTGCACCACCGCCAGCGGGGCGCCGGCTTCCACCGTGATCGCATCGTCGAGCGGCTCAAGCCCGCGCACAGTCCGCATGCGCTCGAGCGACAGAAGGATTTCGCCGCGCGGAATCTGCCCGCCGACCAGGCCGGTGTTCCCGCCCTGCGGCGTGATCGGCGTGCCGGACTGGGCGCAGACGCCCACACCCGCGGCGACCTCGGCGGTCGACTTGGGCAAGACCAGCAACGGCGTCTCGCCCGACCAGCGGTCGCGCCATTCCAACAGCTTGGGGGCCAGGCGGCCTGGGTCCTGGCTCCAGCCGGCGGCGCCCAGCACCGCCTTCAGGCGGGAGATGACATCGGCGGTCACGGGCGCGTTCATGCGATCCACTCTAGCCAGAACCGCTCAGCCGATGAAGCCCGCTGCGCGCCTGAGACGGTCGTTGATCGCTTCGCCCAGCCCTCGTTCGGGAATGGGCGCCACCGCGATCGCCAGCGGCTTCAGCCGGTCAGCCTGGCGCAGGACTGAGAACAAGCGCTGCGCCGCCTCGCCCAGGTCGCCCGCGGCGCTGAGGTTGATCACCGCCGGGCCCTGCGGCCACGGCCCGAAGGCGAGATAGATCTCGCCCGGCAACGGCGCCGGAGCGTTTAGGCGAAGTCGGGCCTCGGGCGCATAGTGGCGCGCCAGACGGCCGGGCGAGCGTTTGGCGTCGTCGTCCTCGGACGGGGCCAGGGGCCCAACCACGGCCTCGATCCGGTCGCGCGCCACGCCTCCCGGGCGCAGCAGCCGCACCTTGCCGTCCACCACCGACACCACCGTGGATTCCACCCCCACCGCGCAGGCTCCGCCCTCCAGCGCCACGGTGGCGGCGAAGCCGGTTTCCGCGGCCGCGTCGGCCAGGGTCGTAGGGCTCGGCCGGCCCGAGCGGTTCGCCGACGGCGCGCACACCGTGCCGCCGAACGCGCGCAGCAGCGCCTGGGCCACCGGGTGGGCGGGCGCGCGCACCGCCACCGTGTCGAGGCCCGCCCGCGCCAGATCGCATACCGCGTCGCCGGGCTGGACCGGGGCGACGATGGTCAGGGGGCCGGGCCAGAAGGCGGCCGCCAGGGCCAGGGCGTGGCGATCGAACACCGCCAGATTCCGCGCCTGGGCGACGTCGGCCACATGGACGATCAGGGGGTTGAAGGCCGGCCGGCCCTTGGCCTCGTAGACCGCCGCGATCGCCGCCGGATTGGCCGCGTCCGCGGCCAGGCCATAAACCGTCTCGGTCGGCATCAGCACCAGCCCGCCCGCGCGCAAGGCCGAGGCCGCCGCCTTGATCTCGTAGGCCGCGGCGGGGTTCAAGGCTTGGCCGCGCGTTTCTTGGCGAAGGGCGACATGCGCGCCAACACCGGGTTGGGGTCGAACATCTGCTGCTTGAGCACGCTCGCCATATGCAGGCCGATCAGCGCCAGGGCGACATAGGCCAGGTCCCGGTGGATCGAAGCGGCGCTCGACGCCAGGGCCCGCCGGCGCGCGACGGAGATGTGGGCCGGCAGCGGCATGCGCGGCAGGGGCAAACCGCTACTGACGCCAAGATGAAAAAGATGCACGCCGGGAATCCTGGGATCGGTCGTGGCCAACAGCCAGCCGCTCAGGGGCATGCCGATCATCCAGGCATAGAAGGCCAAGTGCAGGGCGTTAGCGGCGCTCTTCTGCCAATGAGCCCGGCCTGGGGCCTCGGGCGGCGGCGGATTGGCCAATCGCCAGCCGATCCGTGCGAAGGCCAGCGCCAGGAGCGTCAGGCCGATCCCTGCATGCCAGGCGAATGGCCCCGGGCGCGCCGGCAAGCCGGCCACTCCGCCCGTGGCCAGCGCCAGGCCCAGGCCCAGCCACAGGTTTACGCCGATCAGCGCCGCCATCAGCCAATGCAGCGCGATCGCCGTCATCGAATAGCGGCCGAGGGGTCGGGCCATGTCCGGGCGTCTTCGGGTCGGTCGTATTGGCGGCGCGATCGCGCGTCGCGCTCAGCCCAACTGCTGCAACAGGTGCTCGGCCGAGGACACTTCGAAAGCGCCCGGCTGCTCGACGTTGAGCTCAGTCACCACCCCGTCCTTGATCAACATGGAATAACGCTGCGAACGGCGGCCCATGCCGAACTTGCCCGCGTCAAAGTCCAGGCCCACGGCCTTTGCGAAATCACCATTGCCGTCGGCCAGCATCAGGATGCTGTCGCCAACCTCCTGGCCCTTGCCCCACGCGTTCATCACGAACACGTCGTTGACCGACACGCAGGCGATCATATCCACGCCCTTGGCCTTCAGTTCCGCTTCATGATCCTTGAACCCGGGCAGATGGCGGGCCGAGCAGGTGGGGGTGAAGGCGCCCGGCACAGCGAACAACGCCACGGTCTTGCCGGCCGTCAGGTCTTCGCTGCTGATCGGCGCGGGGCCGTCGGCGGTGAAGGTCATGAAGTTGACGGCTGGAATTTTGTCGCCGACTTGGATCGTCATCGCGGGCTCCGGTTGGAACGTGACTGAAAGGGTGGCGACATATCACCGCAATTGGCCGCCTGCTCAAGCAAACACTGCGATGCCGCATGGGTTGCGTCACGGCCTCGCTTGAAAGGCGAGTCATAAGGGCAAATCATCCGTCCCGTCTTGGACGCCTTGCAGCGGAGCGCATCGGTGAACGAACGCCTGACCGGCCGCGTCTTGATCGCCATGCCCGGCATCGGCGATCCACGCTTCGAGCGCGCCGTCATCTTGATGTGCGCGCACAACGACCACCACGCCGTCGGCCTGACCCTGAACCAGCCGGCCGATGGCCTGCCCCTGCCATCCCTGCTGCGGCGGCTATCGTTGGAACCCGACGGCTCCTTGCCAGAAGATCCGGTCCTGGTCGGCGGTCCCGTGGAGCGCGAGCGCGGGTTTGTCCTGCATACCGACGATTACATGAGCCGGGGGTCCAGCCAGCCGGTAGGCGAAGGTGTCGCCTGGACCGCCACGCGCGACGCGCTGCAGGCCCTGTGCGAGCGTATGCGGCGACCGCGGCGCGCGGTTCTGGCCTTGGGCTACGCCGGCTGGGGCGCCGGCCAGCTCGAGCGCGAGATCCAGGACAACGCCTGGCTGACGTGTGAGCCTGACGAGTCGCTGCTGTTCGACGCGGACCACGACTTCAAATGGGCCAGGGCTCTGGCCAAGCTTGGCGTCGCGGCCGGCAATCTGTCGGCTCAGTCAGGTCACGCATAGTCGGGTCGCGCACAGTCTGGTCACGCCGAGACCGGCGTCCGCTATGCTGCGCCTGTGCCCTTGCGCCCGGTCTTCACCACCGGCGCGGCGCCGTCGGCGTAGCTCTCGTTGAGATAGACCTCGGCTTCCTGGGCGGACAGCGCCGGCGCATAGCCATAGCCTTGACCGTAGTCGCAGCCCAGTCGCAGCAGATGCCCCGCCATGTCGGCGTTCTCCACGCCCTCGGCCACGACCTCCAGATCGAGATCCCGGCCGAGATTGACCACGGCGCGCACGATCTTGGCCGAGCCTTCATTGGTGTTCATCGTGCGCACGAAATAGCGATCGATCTTCAGGGTGTCGAAGGGCAGGCGCGTCAAATAGGAAAGCGAGGAATAGCCGGTGCCGAAATCGTCTAGCGCCAGGGCCGCGCCGGCCCGCTTGAGCGCCAGCAGGATCTGCGCCGCCCGCTCCGGATCGCGCATGATGTCGCTTTCAGTGATCTCAAGCTTGAGCGCGCCGGGCGGCAAGCCGGTTTCTCGGATCAGCTGCTCCACGTCGGGGATCAGGCCCGGACGGTCGATCTCCACCGTCGACAGGTTCACGCTCACCGTCAGCTCGCCCGCCGCGCGGTGAACCTTGCGCCAAGCGGCGAGCTGGCGCGCCGAGGTCGCCAGCATATGGGCGCCAATGTCGAGCAGCAGGCCCATCTCGTCGGCCAGGGCCAGGAACTCGTCCGGCGCGACCAGGCCGCGACGCGGATGGCGCCAGCGCACCAGCGCCTCGAACCCGGAAATGGCGCCAGTCTGCAAGCGCACCACCGGCTGAAAGAAGGGCACGATCTCGCCGCGTCCAAGCGCCCCGCGCAGGTCGGCCTCCAGGGCCAGCCGCGTCAGGCCGTCGGCGGCGGCGGCTTTGACGGTGCTCATGGCCGGCCCGTGACGGCGCGCGCCCTTGGCCACTTCCAGATTGAGCTCAGCCCGGCGCAGCAGTTCGCCCGCATCCGGCGCCTGATCCCCGCCCTCGGCTTTGACCTGCCCGATCGACAGGGTGGGATAGATATCGAAGCCCGCAACCCTCAGAGGCTGCTCAAGCGCGGTGCGCACGATGTCCGCGGGCCCTGAACCCGTGTCAGGCGTAAGGATAGCGAACTCGTCCTCGCCAATGCGCGCGAGCAGGGTGTCGGGCGGAAAGGCCGCCACCAGGCGCGAGCCGAGCGCGGCCAGCACCATGTCGGCCCGCTCGTGGCCCAAAGCCTCGTTCAGCCGGCGCAGCCGGTCCAGGTCCGCCACCATCAGCACGAACGAAGCCGGCGCGGTCAGGCGTTCGGCGGCGCGGGCGATAAAGGCCCGGCGTTCCAGAAGGCCGGTCAGGCTGTCGCGCCGCTCCACGGCGAAGCGGCGCTCGGGTGCGATCACGCCCGCGGCGCGCGTGCCCTCCTCAAGCCACACCCCGCGCCACAGGCATGAATCCGACCCGCGCATCTGCGCGCGCGTCGACACATCGGCGCCCGGCGGCTGGCGACGCAGCAAGGCTTCGAGCAGGCTGCGGTCGTGGGGCGCGGCCATGGCCAGCAGCGCCGCGGAGGAACATTCCGGGGCCAGAGGGCCAAAGCCCAGGGCGCGCACCGCGCCGGTCAGCCGCACTCGGTCTTTTTCGGGATCCCACATCCACAGGACGACGCCGGCGGCGCCCAGGGCTTCGAGGGTGGCGGTGGTGTCCCAGACGAAACGATCATGGGTCCGCTGCATCATAACGGGCCGGCGACCCTGTTCGCGCGCGTCCATAGTCGACCCAACTCCCGCCGGCTGTGTACGCCAAGCCACCTGCCCAGATCAGCTGCGCCCTAGACCGGTTTTCGCCCCGTGGCCGCGTCGCTGATCATGCCAAACAGCAGATGATCTCTCCAGACGCCGTTAATTTTGAGATAAGCACGCGCCTGGCCCTCGTGTTCGAAGCCAACTTTCAGCAACAAGCGCCGCGAAGGCTCGTTCTGCGGCACGCAGGCCGCCTCCAGACGGTGCAATCCAAGGCCCCGGAAAGCAAAGTCGGACACCGTGCGCAAGGCGGCCGTCATCAGACCTTGGCGCGCATAGGGCTGGCCGATCCAATAGCCGACCGTGGCGCTCTGGGCCACGCCCCGGCGGACGTTCGATACGGTGATCGCCCCCGCCAGCCGGTCCTGGCCGCTGTCGAAGATGAAGAAGGGATAGGCCGTGCCCGCGTCGATCTCACGCGAATAGGCGGCCAGCCGCCGCCGATAGGCCGCCCGTTCCAGATCGTCGGCCGGCCAGATCGGCTCCCACGGTTGCAGGAAAGCCCGCGAGCTGTGCCGGAGCGCGGCCCACGCTTCGTAGTCGCGCACCCGCGGCGCGCGCAGAACGATGCCCGCGCCATCCAGGCGCAGACCGTTTTCCGGCGTGATCCAGTCGAGCAAGGCCATGGCGCGTTCAGAGGCAAGCTAACCCGGAACGGCTCCGGAAATGAAGGCCTCAGGCGAACAGCGATTCGCCGAACACCTTGCCGGCGTTCAAGGCGCGCTTGGGGCCCAGCACGGCGCTCGCCGTCCGGCGCGGCGCCAACACCCGCTCGCCGAACGCGCGCACATCCGCCAGGCTGACCTCGTCGATGGCCCCGGCGATGTCGGCCGGCGAAAACAGTCGCTGGAAGATCAGCGCCTGACCAGCGGCCTGTTCGGCGCGGGCCAGGGGCGACTCGCGCGCCATGAACAGGTGCGCCTTGAGCTGGGCCTTGCTGCGCGCCAGTTCGGCCGCATCCATCCCCTCGATCAGGGCCAGCACCTGCTGGGCGCACACCTTCGCGGCCTGGTCCGCGTCGGCGGCCGCCGTGCCGGCATAGATCCCCAACACCCCGACGTCGGTATAGCTCTCGGCGTAAGCGTCGATGTTGTAGGCCAGCCCCTGCTTCTCGCGCGCTTCCTGGAACAGGCGCGAAGACATGCCGCCGCCAAGGGCCTCGGCGAACAGGCGTTGGGCGAAATAGGCCGGGTCGCGCGCACCCACGCCGGGGAGCAGCAGCACGCTGTGCGCCTGCTCCAGCCGCCGCGCCTCGCTCACCGCGCCGCCGCCGAACTCGGCCGGGGCCAGGGTCTCAGGCTCGCCCGGCGCCGAAGCCTCGAACGCCCGCTCGACCAGGGCCAGCAATTGGTCCTCGTCAATCGCGCCACAGGCGCTGACCACCAGTTCGGCCGGATGGTATTGGCGCGCGCGGAAGGCGCCGAGCGCGGCGCTGTCGGCGGCGGCCACCGTGGCCGTTTCGCCCAGGATCGGCCGGCCGAGGGCGTGGCCGGCGAAGCCGCGCCCCTGGGCCAGTTCGAATACACGGTCGTCGGGGGTGTCGGCCGCCTCAGCGATCTCCTGCCCCACCACGCCCTTCTCACGCTCCAGTTCCTCGGCGTCCAGCACCGGCCGCTGCACCAAGTCGGCCAGCACCTCGACACCAAGCGCCAGACCGCCTTTCAGGGCCCGCACCTGAAAGCTGGTGCGCTCATATCCTGTCGCGGCGTTGATCTGGCCGCCTTCGGCCTCGATGGCCTCGACCAGTTGGCGCGCGTTGCGCGGGCCCGCGCCCTTGAACACCATGTGCTCCAGCAGATGCGCCCAGCCCGACTGCTGCGGCGTCTCCGAGCGCGCCCCGCGCCCGGCCACCACGCTGATCGCCAGGGTCTCCCACTCGGGCGAGGGATCGCACACGACCCTGAGGCCGCTCGCCAGACGATGGAGCCTGGCGCTCACGCCGCTCCCGCGAAGTCGGTCAGATAAGCCTTCACCGCGCCGATGTCGTTGGGCAGATGGTCGAAGCGCTCGGGCTTCTGGCCGATGCCGACCGCCGCGGCGGGCAAGGGCGGCACACCTCCGCCCGACGCCTCGACCGCCTCTGGAAACTTGGCCGGATGGGCGGTGGACAGGACGATCAGCGGCGCCTGGCCGAGCTTGCCCCGCGCCTTCAGGCGCTTGGCCGCCGCGACCGCGACCGCGGTGTGCGGGTCGATCAGTTCGCCCGTCTCGTTGAGGGTCGCGACGATGGTGCGACTGGTCTCGCCCTCGTCGACCGCCTCGCCGCTAAACAGTTCGCGCATGGCCGCGAAGGCCTGGGGCGGAATGGTGACCGAGCCGGTGCGGGCGAAGGCGTCGAAGGTGCGCGCGGTCTCCAGCGCCTCGCGCCGGGTCGCCTCGAAATACAGCCGCTCGAAGTTGGAGGCGATCTGGATGTCCATCGCCGGGCTCTGGGTCGCCAGCACGGCGCCGCGCTCATAGCGGCCCGTCTCCAGGGCGCGCGAGACGATGTCGTTGCTGTTGGTGGCCGCGACGATGCGCTCGATCGGCAGGCCCATCTTGTGCGCGACGAAGCCGGCGAAGGCGTCGCCGAAGTTGCCCGTCGGCACCACGAAGCTGACCTTGCGGCCGGGGGCGCCCAGCGCCGCGCCGCTGGTGAAATAATAGACCGCCTGCGCCGCGATCCGCGCCCAGTTGATCGAATTGACCCCCGACAGATCGACCGCCTGGCGCAGCACGCGGTCCTGGAACAGCGCCTTGACGATGCTTTGGCAGTCATCAAACGAGCCATCGATGGAAACCGTGCGCACGTTGCGTTCGGCCGCGGTGGTCATGAAGCGGCGCTGCACCTCGGAGATGCGCCCTTCAGGAAACAGCACCAGCATGCGGGCGTTGGACGCGCCGCGAAACGCCTCGACCGCCGCCCCGCCGGTGTCGCCCGAGGTGGCGGCCACGATCGTCAGGGTGCGACCCTGCGCCTTGAGCGCCTTGTCATAAAGCCGCGCCAGGATCTGCATGGCCACGTCCTTGAAGGCCAAGGTCGGGCCGTGGAACAGCTCAAGCAGGCTGATGCCGGGATAGAGCTGCTTGACCGGCGTCACGCACGGATGGGTGAAACTGGCGTAGGCGTCCTCGGTCATCTCCCGCAGATCATCCGCCGCGATGTCCGCGCCGGCGAACTTGCCGATCACCGCGGCGGCCACTTGGGCGTAGGGCTTGCCGTCGAAGGCCGCGATCTCGGCCGGGGTGAAGCTCGGCCACTCCTCGGGCACGTACAGGCCGCCGTCGGGCGCAAGGCCCGCCAACACCGCGTCGAGAAAACCGATCGCCGGAGCTTCGCCCCGGGTGGAGACATAGCGCATCTTAGTTGGGCCGCCTGCGGAAGAGCATGGCGACATAGACGCCGACCAGGGCCGCCGCAAGGCCGAACCAGGTGATGGCGTACTGCAGATGGTTGTTGGGCAGGTCGCTCGGCAGCGGGGCGTGGGCCACAGGACACCCATCCAGCGCCGCGCCCGGGCTTTGCTCCAGCGCCACGAACGCCGGCGCCGGCGCGCCCGCGCCCAGCGCTGCGGCCATGGCGGGCAGGTCGCGCGTGAACCACTGGTTCTGCTGGGGCTGATCGGACGGGGCGACGAAAGAGCGCGGGTCCGGCGCGCGCAGAACGCCGATCGCCGGGCCGGTCAGAGGGCGCGGCGCCGGTGTTTTCAGGCATGCGGTTGGCGTTGGGTCCGACAGGGATTGGGCGAAGAAGCCCAGGTCTACCAGGAGGCTCGCCGCACCGGCCGCCGGCGGCGCCGGGCATGCGGCCATCAGGCGATACCCCGTCTGGCCGTCCTGCAGGCCGTAGAGCCGCAGGCGCGGGCGGCTCATCAGGTCGGGGCAATCGAAGGCCACGCGCACGAAGTTGACGTCGCCGCTCTTCAGGACCTGGGCCAAGGGCCTTGGCGCCTCGGTCCTGAGCGCCGCGATATGGGTCAGCAGGCCCTCTTTCCATTTGAGCCGCTGCACCTGCCAGACCCCGAGGCTGATCAGGATGGCCAAGCAGATCAGCGACAGGCCCGTCCCAAGAAGGGTGGGGCCGCGAGGGGGTTCGTCGGCGTCACGCACGGACACAATCCGTCGCAAGGGTCACTGCACGTCCCGCTCGCCAGCCTCGGACGCGCGGTGGTGGAACTGCATGGCCAGCATCACGCCCTTGAACGGCCGCAGCAGCGTCAGGCACAGGAACGCGGTCAGGGGCAGCCAGATGATCATGTGCAGCCACACCGGCGGGTGGAAGGCGAACTCGGTGATCAGGGCGCCGAAGCCGACCAGACAGCCGACGATCAGGATGATGAAAACCGCCGGCCCGTCGCCCGAATCCGCAGCGCGCAAATCCAGGCCGCACGCCTCGCAGCGCTCCGACACCTGGAGGAAGCCGCTGAACAGCATGCCTTCGCCGCATTTCGGGCAACGGCAGCGCAGGCCCGCGAGGACAGGATTGACCTGTGCGCTCAACTCATTTGCCGAAGATCACGTAGATGAAGGCGAACAGGAACAGCCACACCACGTCTACGAAGTGCCAGTACCAGGCCGCCGCCTCGAAGCCGAAGTGCTTTTCGGGGGTGAAGCCGCCGCCGATCAGCCGCAGCAGGCACACAGTCAGGAAGATGGTGCCGATCACCACGTGAAAGCCGTGGAAGCCCGTGGCCATGAAGAAGGCCGAGCCGTACAGGCCCGAGTTGGCCGCATCGGCCGAGTAGAACAACTGCTCGGTCAGGATGTGATGGTACTCGTAAGCCTGGATCGAGGTGAACAGCACGCCCAGGATGATGGTCAGCAGCAGACCGATCTTGGCGCCCTGGCGGTCGCCTTCCTGCAGGGCGTGGTGGGCCCACGTCACCGTGGTGCCCGACAAAAGCAAGGTCAGGGTGTTGACCAGCGGCAGGTGCCAGGGCGAGACGGTCTCCACCCCCTTGGGCGGCCACGTCGCCCACGCCGTGCGCACGTCGTCGATGGCCGAGGCGGTGCGCACATTATGGAAAAGCGCCATCTCGAAGAAGATCCAGAACCAGGCGACGAAGAACATCACCTCCGAGGCGATGAACATGATCATGCCGTAGCGAAGGCCAATTGAGACCACCGGGGTGTGATCGCCCTCGTTGGCCTCCTTCACCACGTCCATCCACCAGCCGATCATGGTGTAGATCACGCCGGTGAAGCCCAGGAACAGCAGCCACCACGTCCCCTTGGGCAGGCCGAACAGGCCCTTCATGAAGGTGATCGCGCCCACCGCCATAACGAAGGCCGCCAGCGAACCGACCAGCGGCCACGGGCTCGGGTTGACCAGGTGATAGTCGTGTTTGACGCCTGCGTGGGCCATGCGCGGAAAGCCCCCCTATGTCTGTCGCGGCCAGGGCCGCATTTGCTTTTGCCGAATCTATAACGCGGCCCTTGGCGATCCGCCAATAGGGGCGGCCGTCTTATTCTGCGCGCCAGGCTCCGGCGCCGCCTCGGGCGTCGATCCCGGCGCGGGATAGAAGGTGTAGGACAGGGTAATTTGCGGTGTGTTCCGGGTGTCCGGATCGGCGGCGAAGTGCGGATCGACGAAATAGACCACGGGAAAGTCCGCCGTCTGACCGGGCTTGAGCGTCTGGTCGGTAAAGCAGAAGCACTGCAGTTTCTCGAAATAGAGCCCCGCGCGCTGGGGCGCCACGTTGAACACCGCATGGCCGGTGACCGGCCGGTCGCCGTGGTTGGTCACGTGGAAGAAGGCCAGGCCCGTGGCGCCGATCTTGAGCGTCTGGCTGACCTGGTCGGGGCCGAAGTCCCACGGCAGGTCGCGCACGTTGGCGTCGAAGCGCACGGTCACGGTTTGGGCCAGCACCGTGTCCGAGCGCGCGCTGGCCCGTCGGCTCGCGCCGTCGAAGCCGGTCTGCTGGCAGAAGATGCGGTAGAGGGGCACGGCGGCGAAGGCTGCGCCGACCATGCAGAAGAACACCGCGCCGCAGATCAGCGCCGTGCGACGGATGGCCTTGCGCTGAGGGTCAGAACCCGTGGTCGAAGGCATGACCGCCCATTCTGACAATGGTCACGATAAAGGTCAGGATCACGAACACCACAAGGGCGCCGGCGATGGCCAGGTTGCGCCGGCTTCGCGCCTTGGCGGCGTCGGGCGTCTCGTTGGAGGGATCGCTCACCAGAACGCCCTGGGGCCGGCCGCCAGCGGCGCGAGTCCGAAGACGTGCTCGGCGAGCAGCGCGGCGAACAGCAAGGTCAGATAGAGGATCGAGAAGGCGAACAGATTGCGCGCGTCCTTCGAGCCGACCTTGACCTCGTACAGCCCGCTGGTGGCGCCGTCGGCCTCGCCTGAACCGCTGCGCCACAGGCGGAAGGCCAGCAGCAGGAACACCGCGCCGCCGACGCCCGAAACCGCCAGATAGAGCGCCCCCCCCAGGCCCGTGAAGGCTGGGGCCACGGCGAAGGGAACGAACACCAAGCTGTAGAGCATGATCTGGCGGCGGGTCGAGGCCCCGCCCTTGGCCACCGGCATCATCGGCACGCCCGCCTTGGCGTAGTCGCCGGTGGTGTAGAGCGCCAGGGCCCAGGAATGGGGCGGGGTCCACAGGAAGATGATCATGAACAGCAGCCAGGCGTTGATCGGCGCATGTCCGGCGGCGGCGGCCCAGCCGATCACCGGCGGCAAGGCCCCGGACGCCCCGCCGATGACGATGTTCTGCGGCGTCGATCGCTTGAGCCAGGCCGTGTAGATGATGGCGTAGAACAGGATGGTGAAGGCCAGCAGGCCCGCGGCGAGCCAGTTGGCCGCTATACCCATCATCATCACCGACAGAAGCGACAGCACCACGCCCAAACCGAGCGCGTCGGCTGACTGCACCTTGCCCGTAGGAATGGGCCGCGCGCGCGTGCGGCGCATCAGGCCGTCGATGTCGCGGTCGTACCACATGTTGAGCGCGCCGGCCGCCCCCGCGCCCACCGCGATGCACAGGACGGCGACGGCGCCCAGGGCCGGGCTCATGGACGCACGGGCGCACACCAGCCCGGTCAAGGCGGTGAACACCACCAACGACATCACCCGGGGCTTGAGCAGGACCACATAGTCGGTCCAGCGCGCGGGGGGCGAGCCGGAAACGGCGGCGGCGGTCGTGTCGGTCATGTCATTCACGGGGCCGTAGATAGAACCTGGGCGCGGCCGCCGAAAGGATTTTCCGGCCGCCGCGCCCATTCAAGACCAAGTATCGCAGGCTGGCCGCCTCAGTGGTGCGAATCGGCCTTGATCACCGGCAGTTCGCTGAACTGGTGGAACGGCGGCGGCGACGGCAGAGTCCATTCCAAGGTCGTGGCGCCCTCGCCCCACGGATTGGCCTCGGCCTTGCGCCGGCGCACGGCCGCCTCGATCAGCACCAGCAGGAACACGCCTACACCCACCAACGTCACCGCGTAGCCGAACGAGGACAAGGCGTTCCATTTGGAGAAGGCGGTCGGGTAATCCACATAGCGGCGCGGCATCCCCTGTAGCCCCAGGAAGTGCTGCGGGAAGAAGATCAGGTTCACCCCGACGAAGGTGATCCAAAAGTGCGTGGCTCCGAGAAACTCGTTGTACTTCACGCCCCACATCTTCTCGAACCAGTAGTAGAAGCCGGCAAACACCGAGAACACCGCGCCTAGCGACAGCACGTAGTGGAAGTGCGCCACCACATAGTAGGAATCGTGCAGCGAATAGTCGATCCCGGCGTTGGCCAGGACCACGCCCGTCACGCCGCCCACGGTGAACAGGAAAATGAAGCCGACGGCCCATAGCATGGGCGTCTTGAAGTCGATCGAGCCGCCCCACATGGTGGCGATCCACGAGAACACCTTAACCCCGGTCGGCACCGCGATGATCATGGTCGCGGCCACGAAATAGGCCTGCAGGTTCACGGTCATGCCGGTGGTGTACATGTGGTGGGCCCACACGACGAAGCCGACGAAACCGATCGCCACCATGGCGTAGGCCATCGCCAGATAGCCGAACACCGGCTTCTTAGAGAAGGTCGACACGATCTGGCTGATGATGCCGAAGCCCGGCAGGATCAGGATGTACACTTCCGGGTGGCCGAAGAACCAGAACAGGTGCTGGAACATGGTCGGATCGCCGCCGCCCGCGGGATCGAAGAAGTGGGTGCCGAAGTTTCGGTCGGTCAACAGCATGGTGATCGCGCCCGCCAGAACCGGCAGCGACAGCAGCAGCAGGAACGCTGTCACCAGCACCGACCACACGAACAGCGGCATGCGGTGCAAGGTCATGCCCGGCGCGCGCATGTTGAAGATGGTGGTGATGAAGTTGATCGCCCCCAGGATCGAGCTGGCGCCGGCCAGGTGGACCGACAAGATGGCGAAGTCCATCGCCGGGCCGGTGTGGCCGATGGTCGACAGTGGCGGATAGAGCGTCCAGCCGCCGCCAAAGCCGCGTCCTGGCCCCCCATCGACAAACATCGAAGCGACCAGAAGGCAGAATGACGAGACCAGGAGCCAGAACGAGATGTTGTTCATGCGCGGGAAGGCCATGTCCGGCGCGCCGATCATCAGCGGCACGAACCAGTTGCCGTATCCGCCGATCATGGCCGGCATGACCATGAAGAAGATCATGATCAGAGCGTGGGCGGTGACCACTACGTTATAGCCGTGGTTGGACCCCTCGATCACGCCGATGCGGGCCAGGAACGAGTTGGGTTGGAACAGCTGGATGCCGGGCTCGGCCAGTTCCCATCGGATCAGGCCCGACAGCGCCCCGCCCACAAGGCCCGCCATGATGGCGAACAGGATGTAGAGCGTGCCGATGTCCTTGTGGTTGGTCGACATGAACCAGCGGGTGAAGAAACCCGGCTTGTGATCTTGGTCGCCGTGAGCGTCATGCGCACCGTGCGCGTGGGCTGGAGTGGCCATGTCTTACTCTTTCCCGATCGGTCGGTTCAGCGAGGCCAGGGCGACAGCGGGCTTGGCCGCGGCGCCTGGGACGGCGTTGGTCTGGACGGCGGTCTTGGCCGGGGTCGGCGCCGCGGGAGCGGCTGCGGGCGTCAGCGCAGGCGCGGCGACGGCCGGCTTGGGCTGCTTGGAGGCCACCCAGGCGTTGAAGTCGGCCTGAGACACCACGTTCACCTGGATCGGCATGAACGCGTGATTGATGCCGCATAGCTGCGAGCACTGGCCATAGAACTGGCCGGTCTGCTCGGCCTTAAACCAGGTCTCGTTGACCCGTCCGGGGATGGCGTCGATCTTCACGCCGAAGGCCGGGACCGAGAACGAGTGGATCACGTCCGCCCCGGTCACCAGAACGCGCACCACCTGCCCGACCGGGACCACCATCGGATTGTCGGCCGCCAGGCGGTAAAGCTCCGGCGTGGTCTTGGCCTCGGGCGTGATGGTCGAGGTGATTTCGTCGATCTTCTGGTCGGGGTAGGCATAGCCCCAGTACCACTGATAGCCAGTCGCCTTCACCGTCATGTAGGGCTGCGGCATGTCGTGGTATTTGAACAGCAGCTTGAACGAGAAGATGGCGATGAACATCAGGATCAGGACCGGAACCCCGGTCCAGATTACCTCGATCACCGTGTTGTGACTCCAGCGGGCGGGCGTCGGGTTCGCCCGCTTGTTGAACTTGACGATGCAGATCAGCAGCAGCGCCAACACGAACAGCACGATCAGGGTGATGATCGGCAGCAGGATGTCGTTGTGGAAGAACATCACGTCGTCGCGCAGCGGCGAGGCCGAGCGTTGCAGGTCGATCGCCCCTGGCGTGGGCTGACCCAACAACTCGTCCGCGCGGGCCTGCGCGGCCATCGCGATTCCCAATAGCGCCGACACCAAGGCCGCCGCTGGCTTTCCCGTCCCTATCTTCATTGTCCCCACAGTTTGTCTGTGGTCGTCAGCCCGGCGATTCCGGTCCGCCGACTCTTTTTAACGCGAAGCTTACGAGCGATCAGCCTTTACCGTGGAGCGCGTGGCCGCGCCGGACGAATGCTGTCTCCTTTGGGCTCTGATGCGTGAATACGCGGTCCATCCGCGCTTGCCAAGGCGCTAGAGGCGCGGCGTGATGGTTTCGCCCGCGGCCTTTAGCGCCTATGTAAAAACAGCTGCGTTTTAGAACCGTTTTTGACCGGATTTTCGCCCATGACCGTCCAAACCCCCGGCGTTTCCATCCTCGAGGCCTCCGGCGTCGATCCTGCCCGCGCCGGGACCCTGCTGAGCGAGGCCCTGGACGGCGCGGACGACGGCGAACTGTTCATCGAACGCTCGGAGAGCGAATCCTTCGTCTTTGACGACGGGCGTCTGAAATCGGCGGCCTATGATGCGGCCGAGGGCTTCGGCCTGCGGGTGGCGGCGGGCGAGCGATCGGGCTACGCCCACGCCAGCGAGATCTCAGAGGCCGCAATCGGCAGAGCCGCCCAGTCCGCCGCGCAGGCCAAGCGCGGCTATTGCGGCGTGGCGGCCGAGGGCCCGCGCCAGACCAACGCCAAGCTTTACGGCGAGGACGACCCCCTCGCCTCGCCCGCCTTCTCCGACAAGGTTTCCCTGCTGCAGGAGATCGACGCCTACGCCCGCGCCAAAGACCCGCGGGTGGTTCAGGTGATGGCCTCGCTGGCCGGCGAACGGCGCCAGATCGAGATTCTGCGCGGCGATGGGCGGCTGCTGCGCGATGTGCGGCCGCTGTCGCGCATCAATGTGCAGATCACGGTCGAGCGCGATGGTCGGCGCGAGTCGGGCTACACCGGCTCGGGCGGACGCGCCGGGTTCGAGGCTTGGATCACCCCGGACCGCTGGCAGGCCTCGGTCGAGGAAGCCCTGCGCCAAGCCCTGGTCAACCTCGACGCCGTGGCCTGCCCGGCCGGCGAGATGGACGTGGTGCTTGGCCCCGGCTGGAACGGGGTGCTGCTGCACGAAGCCGTCGGCCACGGCCTGGAGGGCGACTTCAACCGCAAGGGCGTCTCCGCTTTCTCGGGCCGAATCGGCGAACGGGTGGCCGCGCCCGGCGTGACGGTGTTCGACGACGGCACGGAACTGGGCCGGCGCGGCTCTTTGACCATCGACGACGAGGGGACGCCCACCGAGCGCACCATCCTGATCGAGGACGGCATCCTCGTAGGCTACATGCACGACCGCATGAGCGCGCGCCTGATGGGGCTCAAGCCCACCGGGAACGGGCGGCGCGAGTCTTACGCTCACATGCCCATGCCGCGCATGACCAACACGGGCATGCTGGGGGGCGACGCCACCCAGGAAGACATGATCCGTTCGACCCAGCGCGGCCTCTACTGCGCCCACCTCGGCGGCGGCCAGGTCGACATCACGAACGGCAAGTTCGTGTTCCAGTGCACCGAGGCCTATCTGATCGAGGACGGCAAGATCACCACCCCGGTGAAGGGCGCGACCCTCATCGGCGACGGTCCCTCGGCCTTGACCCGCGTCGAGATGATCGGCGACGACTTCTGCTTCGATCCGGGCGTGGGCGTGTGTGGCAAGGCCGGCCAGGGCGTGCCCGTGGGCGTTGGGCAGCCCAGCCTCAAGATAAAGGGCCTGACGGTCGGCGGCACCAGCCTCTAGAAGTCTAAGGCCCGGCGGCCGCGAAGGTCTCGATCATCTGCGCGCAGAAGGCAGGCAAGTCGTCGGGCTTGCGTGAGGTGACCAGTGGGCCGTCGACCACCACCTCCTCGTCGACCCAATCGGCGCCGGCGTTGCGCAGGTCCGCTTCCAGCGAAGGCCACGACGTCAGGGTGCGCCCGTCCACGGCGCCCGCGTTGATCAGCGTCCACGGCCCATGGCAGATGGCGGCGATCGGCTTGCCCGCGTTGGCGAAGGCGCGCACGAACTGCACCGCCGAGGCGTCGATACGCAGCCGGTCGGGGTTGGCCACGCCGCCCGGCAACACAAGGGCGTCGTAGTCTGAGGCGTCCGACTGGCTGACCAAGCGGTCGACCGAGACCGAGCGGCCGCGCTCCTGATGCTCCACGCCCTGGATTTGGCCGGCCTCCAGCGACAGCACCTCCACCGCCGCCCCCGCCGCCCGAAGGGCCTCGACCGGCGTCTCCAGTTCGGACTGCTCGAACCCATCGGTGGCGAGCACGGCGACCTTGCGCCCCTCCAGACGATTGCTATCCATCGGACTTCTCCCTTGTTTCCGCCCAGGCAAAGCGTCCGGCGCGCCATCCGGTTCTCAGCCCCCCGCAACACGCCTGCGTGTTCATTGCGCGCCCGCGCGGGCTGAGCAGGCGCGCGGCGCCGCCATCCTGGCGCCGGGCAGACCGTATCCTTGGGTTAGACCAGGGCCACAACGTCGAGGAATGCGCGTACGTGGCGCTGGTCGCTAGACGGCGCCTACGCGCGGCTCCACCGCGTGGCAGACGAAGGCGCCTAGACCGGCTCAACCGTGGTCCCGACAGGGACCAGAGATATCATCGCCAGCTTCAAATGCTGCCAGGCGAACGGAATGCCGATGATGGTCACCGCCAAGCCCAGGGCCAGCACAAGATGGTGCGCGGCTAGCCACCAGCCCGCCAGCACGATCCAGATCACGTTCAGCACGGTGCTGGTCGCCCGAGGCGGCCCCTCGATCAGGCGCTTGCCGAACGGCGCATAGCTGAACATGGCGATGCGCAGGGCGCCGGGCGCGAACGGCAGGCCGACGATGGTGATCGCCAGAAGGGCGGCGGCCAGCAGCCACAGCGTGCCCGAGATGAACCCGCCCAGGATGAACCACAGGATGTTGAGTATCAGCCGCATCGTCTTCCGCCTGGACCAAGAACCGCTTGAGGCCATGGTAACGCTTGAAACAGCCGAAGGCTTCCCATCTGCAGGGCTGCAACCGAGGAGCGCGCCCGTGCCCACCCGCACCGAACTGGAATCGATCCGCCGTAGCGTGGCCCAGGTCGGCCGCCTGTCCGACAGCCTGATGCGGCTGGGACCGTTGCGCATTGGCCTGGACGGCGTGCTCAGCTGGATTCCGGGCGTGGGCGAGATCTACAGCACCGCCGCCGGGGCCTTCATCCTGGTGCAGGCGGCGCGGGCGCGCGTGCCCCTATCCGTGATCCTGGTGTGCGCCGGCCTGATGAGCGCGCGCACCGCCGTCAGCGTCATTCCCTTGGCCGGACCGGCGGCGGCCGACCTGTTCCGCGCCCACCGCTGGTCCGCGCGCCTGGTCGAAAACGCCATCAGCCGCCAACTCCAGTCTGTCCCCGACGACAGCCTGGCCAGAGACTTGACGCCGCTACGGGCCTGAGCGCCGGCGCCGCGCGATTTGCCTCGCCATGAACGGGTAAGGCTTGCGGCGCGCGACGTCTGAGGCTCTGCTGAGCGGATGAGCGATACACCTGCTTCGCCGCGCCCCCGCGTGGAACTGACCGCCCGCGGCCTGATCCTGGGCGTGATCATCACCCTGTTCTTCACCGCGGCCAACGTCTACGCCGGGCTGAAGGTGGCGCTCACTTTCTCGACATCGATCCCAGCCGCCGTCATCTCCATGGCGGTGCTGCGCGCCTTCAAGGGCTCGACGATCTGGGAGAACAACATCGTCCAGACCGTCGCCTCGGCTGCCGGCACCCTGTCGTCGGTGATTTTCGTCCTGCCCGGCCTTCTCATGGTCGGCTGGTGGACGGGCTTTCCCTTCTGGCAATCCTTCGCCATCTGCGCAGTCGGCGGGGTTCTCGGGGTGATGTACACGGTGCCCCTGCGACGAGCGCTGGTGACCGGTTCGGACCTGCCCTATCCCGAGGGCGTGGCCGCCGCCGAGGTGCTGCGCGCGGGCGCCGCGTCGGCCGCCGAAGCTGAAGCCGCCGGCGAGGGCCGCCATGGGCTGATGGCGCTACTGTTCGGCTCGCTCGCCTCGGCCGGGGTGGTGCTGATGACGGCCATGAACCTGTTCGCGGGCGAGATCAGCCTCTACGGCCGGCTCACCCCGCGCGCGGCGAGCGGCGTCGGCCTGTCGTTCTCGTTTCTCCTCGTCGGCATCGGCCAACTAATGGGCGTGGCGGTGGGCGCGGCCATGGCTGTGGGCCTGATCATCACCTGGGGCGTCGCCGTGCCGATCCTCACCGCCGCGCACCCGGCCGCGGGCGACGCAGCCGCGATCGCCGTCGGCGTATGGAAAAGCCAGGTCAAGTTGATCGGCGCCGGGGCCATCGCCGCCTCGGCCTTATGGACCCTGGGCAAACTGGCCGTTCCGGTTTGGACCGGCCTGATGTCCGCCATCGCCGCATCCCGCAGGTCCGGCGGACGGGGCGACGATGTGGCCGAGCACGACCTGCCGATCTGGATCGTGGGCCTGGTCGCCCTCGCCTGCCTTGCCCCGCTGGCCTGGCTGCTCAGCGCCTTCCTCGCCGTTCCCGCCGGCGCCGCGCTCCACGGCCTGACGACGCTGTTGGTTATCGGAGGCGCGGCCTATGTCGCCGGGGTCGGATTCCTGGTGGCGGCGGTGTGCGGCTACATGGCGGGGCTGATCGGCTCGTCCAACAGTCCAGTCTCCGGTCTGGCCATCCTGGGCGTGGTCGGCGCCGCCCTGCTGCTGGTCGCCCTGGCCGGCGGGGCGATCGGCCCGGAGGGCAAGCGCGCCCTGGTCGCCTTCGCCCTGCTGGTCACCGCCGTGCTGGTCACCGTCGCCACCGTGGCCAACGACAATCTGCAGGACCTCAAGACCGGTCAGCTGATCGGCGCCACGCCCTGGCGCCAGCAGGTCGCCTTGATCGTCGGCGTGTTCGCCGGCTCGCTGGTCATCCCCTGGACCTGCAATCTGCTGCTACAGTCCAACGGCTTCGTGGGCGTGGCAGGCCCCACCCTGACCGGCCAGCCCCTTCAGGCGCCCCAGGCGACCCTGATCTCGACCCTGGCCAAAGGGGTGATCGAGGGCGGCCTCAACTGGACCCTGATCGGCGTCGGCCTTCTGGTCGGCCTGGCCCTCGTCGCGGTCGACGAGACCCTGCGGCGGACCACCGCCAAGCTCAGCCTGCCGCCCCTGGCCGCGGCGCTCGCCATGTATCTGCCCTCGGACGTGATCACGCCCACCATCCTGGGCGCCCTGATCGGCTGGGCCTATGACCGCTGGGTCGGCGCCAAGCCCTGGGCTGGGGCGGCCAAGCGCCTCGGCGTCCTGCTCGCCTCGGGCCTGGTGGTGGGCGAAAGCCTGATGGCCGTGCTGCTCGCCGGCTTGGCGATCGTGACGGGCCGGGGCGACCCGCTGGCGGTGCTCGGTCAGGATCCGACTGGTGGTCACGGCGCGGCGCTCGGCGCGGCAGGCTGCGGCGCGCTCCTGATTTGGCTTTTCCTTTGGATTGAAAGACTTGCTCGTCGGCATACGGAGCCAACTCTAGCTCCCGGGCGTTGAGATTCCCGAGGAGTGCCTGTCATGTCCGAGTTTTCCGACGTTCCCTTGCGCATAAAGGCCAATCTGAAGCGCGTCCGCGCCGTGTGCATGGGCTGCGTAATCGCCGACACAAACCACGCCATCACCCTGTTCGAGGCCGACCGCCCGCCGGTGCACTATTTCCCGCCCGACGACGTGGAGCTCGAGCGGCTGGCCGCCACGGGCCGCCAGAGCCATTGCCCGGTCAAGGGCGACGCAGAGCTTTACACCATCCGCGCCGGCGAACGCGCCGCTGACGCCGCCGCCTGGATCTTCGACCATCCGCAGCCCGCGATCCTGGCGCTTAGACGCTATGTGGCGTTCGATCCGGCCAAGGTCGAGGTGATCGAGTTCGCGCCGGGCGAGGCGGTCTTCCCCCTGGGGCCGCCATCAATCGAATCCTGGGATTTGTCGCCGCGTCAGTAGGCCAGATCGTCGAACGCGCGTCCGGCGTCGCCCTGCCAGGGGCCGTGATAAAGCTCCAGCAGCCGCTCGGCCGGCGTGACGCCGCTGTCGGCGATCTCTTCCAGCTCACTGAGGAAACAGGTCTCGTCCAGCAGGCTGGCGTTGAGCTTGGCCCGGCGGCGGAGCCCCGCCTTGGCGATGGCCACCATGTCTCGCGCGACATGCTGGACGGGCCGACCGGCGATCTCGCCCTTGAGACCCAGGCGAGCCGCATTGTTCCTGAGCGTTCCGCGTTCCTCGGCGGTCCAGTCGCGGCAGAGGGCCGCAGCGGCGTCCAGCGCCTGGTCGTCATAGAGGATCCCGGCCCACAGCGCCGGCAGGGCGCAGATCCGCGTGGCGGGACCGGAGTCCGCGCCGCGCATCTCCAGGTACTGCTTCAGCCGCACCTCGGGGAACAGGGTGGTCAGGTGGTCGCTCCAGTCCCCCAGCGTCGGACGCTCGCCCGGCAATTCGGGCAGCTCGCCCTTCATGAAGGCGCGGAACGAGCGGCCCGCCGTGTCGATGTACCGGCCCTCGCGCCGCACGAAATACATCGGTACGTCCAGGGCGTAGTCGGCATAGGTCTGGAACGAGAACCCGTCCTGGAACACGAAGTCCAGCATGCCCGTGCGGTCCGGATCGGTGTCGGTCCACACGTTGGCGCGGCTGGACAGCAACCCTGACGGCTTGCCCTCGACGAACGGCGAATTGGCGAACAAGGCCGTCGCCAGGGGCTGCAGCGCCAGACTGACCCTGAACTTCTTGATCATGTCCGCTTCGGACGCGAAGTCGAGGTTGGCCTGCACCGTGCAGGTGCGCAGCATCATGTCCAGGCCCTTGCCGCCGACCTTGGGCATGTAGGCGCGCATGATGCCATAGCGCGCCTTGGGCATGATCGGGCAGTCCTCGCGCCGCCAGGTGGGGGCGAAGCCGAGGCCCAGGAAGCCGACGCCCAGGGGGTCGGCCACGGCCTTGACCTCCTGCAGGTGACGGCCGGTCTCCTGACAGATGTCGTGGATCGATTCCAGGGGCGCGCCCGACAGCTCGAACTGTCCGGCGGGCTCCAGACTGACGCTGGCCTTGCCGCGCGACAAGGCGATCAGCGTCTCGTCTTCGTAGACGCCCTGCCAGCCGAACGGCATCAGCCCTTCGAGCAGGGCCTTGATGCCCTCCGGCTCATAAGGAACCGTCGTGTGGCCGGCGGTGTGGAAGACGAACTTCTCGTGCTCGGCGCCGATCAGGAATGGACCATTGGGCTTGCAGCCCTCGGCCAGATGCTGGGCAAGGCCCTCAGCGGTCAGCGGCCTGTCGTCAACCGAGGCTGCGGCCATGCCACGCTCCCACTACGCCGACGCCTGGGCGCCTTTCAGACGGTCGCACCTGCGTCCAACCGCCTCAGCAAGGGCAATTAGTCGTCCTTCGATCCAATCTCAAGACCCGCGCCAATCGCCCAACGCCGCTTGCCACAGGGTCAGGGCCGCGATCGCGGCGGTGTCGGCGCGCAGGATGCGAGGGCCGAGCGACACGGGCGTGACGAAATCCAGCCCGCGCAGGCGCGCGCGCTCGTCGGCGTCGAACCCGCCCTCCGGTCCGATCAGCACCGCCCACGGCCCGGTCCCCTGGCCGACCAACCCTTCGAACGCCGGCTTGGCCCGCCCGCGCGGACCACCCCATTCGGCGGCGGGGTCGTCGCCCGCTTCATCGCAGAACATCAGCCGCCGCCCCGCGTCCCACCCTTCCAGCAGGCGTTCGAGCTTGGCCGGCGCTTCAACGGCCGGCACGTCCAGCCGCCCGGTCTGCTCGGCCGCTTCGGCAGCGATGGCGCTCAAGCGCTCCAGCTTGGCGTGATCGGCGTTGGTGCGCCGGGTCGTGACCAGCCGGATGCGGCGCACCCCCAGTTCGGTCGCCTTCTCGATGATGGTTTCGAGCGGCCCGCGCTTGACCAGCGCCAGCACCAGCTCCAGGTCCGGGCCGAAGGCCTGCGCCCGGATCTGCTCCGGCGTCTCCAACACGCATCCACGCTTGGAAATTTCCACTATTGTGGCGCGCCATTCGCCGTCACGGCCGTTGAAGACCGCGATCTCGGCCCCGACGCCCAACCGCATCACCTGGGTAAGATAGCGCGCCTGATCGGGCCGCGGCTCCAACCGCGCGCCGGCGCCAAGATCGCCATCGACAAACAAGCGGATCATGGCGCCTTCTTTAGTGCGCGCGCATTGAATAGGCGACGGCTTTCGCGCCGCCGCCCGCGCCCTGGAGACCCGATGGCCAAAGACGAAGATAACGACGACGAGTTCCACGCCCTGTCGGTCGAACTGGTCAACACCCAGGGCTGGACCATGGACAAGGGCTACAAGGCGGTGATCGTGTTCGAGGGGCGCGATGCGGCGGGCAAGGACGGCACGATCCGGCGACTGACCGAACATCTGTCCAACCGCGCCACCAGAGTCGTTGCGCTGCCTAAACCCTCGGACCACGAGGTGACCCAGTGGTGGTTCCAGCGCTACGTGCGCTACATGCCCAGCGCCGGCGAATGGATCCTGTTCAACCGCTCCTGGTACAATCGCGCCGGGGTCGAGACGGTGATGGGCTTCTCCACCCCCGCTCAGCAGGAGCAGTTCCTGGTCGATGCGCCCGACTTCGAGCGCATGTTGATCGCTTCGGGCGTGCGGCTGATCAAGTACTGGCTGGACGTCTCGCAGAAGGAACAGCGCAAGCGGCTGGAGGAGCGTATCGACGATCCTCTCAAGCGCCTGAAAACCGGCCCGATGGACCGCGAGGCGATCAAGCGCTGGGACGCCTACACCCATGCCCGCGACGAGATGCTGGTCCGCACCCACACACCCGCCGCGCCCTGGACCTGCGTGCACGCCGACCACAAGAAGCGCGCTCACATCAACGTCATGCGCCACCTGCTGCACACCCTGGCCCATCCCAAGCTGCCCGAGCATATCAAACAGCCCGACCCCAAGGTGCTGTTCCCGTTCGAGGCCGAGGCGCTGTCGGACGGACGGCTGGAACGGTGATTCCCCGGCCGGCTAGCCGGCTGGCTGAGGAAACCGCGCTTCGCCGTTCTCCCAGAAGTACCGCCCGGTGGTCTGATCGAAGTAGTAGTAGCGGTTTTCGCGCTGGTTGAAGTACTGCCGCCGGTTGGCGATCTTGCTGCAGGGGTTGTCCTTGGGGCAGGTGGTCCTGGGATCGGCGCCCGGCGGAATCGGCGGCTCGGACTTGTGATGCCAGAACGCGCATCCGCCCAGCGTGAGGGCCGCGGCCAGCACCGCCGCGCGCCTCGCCTTGATCCAAGCCTTGCCCGACATTGTTTGTGTCCGCATTCACGCCCCTCGTCGCCGGCTTCCATAACGCGCCGGCCGGCTGACGGCCCAGCCAAATTCGATTTCGCGGTGGCGGGCAAGGTGTTTCCGTCGCAAAAGCAGGTCATGTCCGCCGCCCTGCCCGACGCCGCACCGACCAACTGGGTCGATCGCCATGCGCCCGCGGGCCTGCGCCCGTGGCTCAAGCTCGGCCGCTTCGACCGGCCGGCCGGCGCATGGCTGCTGCTGCTGCCGGGCTGGCAGGGCGTGGCCCTGGCCTGTTCGCAGGCCGGGCGCTGGCCAGACTTAGGGCTCATGGCGCGGATTCTCCTGGGCGCCTTCGTCATGCGCGCGGCGGGCTGCGCCTGGAACGACATCCTTGACCGCGATTTCGACGCCAAGGTGGCGCGCACGGCCATGCGGCCAGTGGCGAGCGGCCAGATCAGCGTCAAACAGGCGCTCCTGTTCATCGCCGCCTGCGCCCTGATCGGCCTGGCCGTGCTCGTCAGCATGGACGCGGCCGCAATCTGGCTGGGCGTGCTGTCTCTGGCCCTGGTGGCCGCCTATCCCCTGATGAAGCGCATCACCTGGTGGCCGCAGGCCTGGCTCGGCCTGACCTTCAACTGGGGCGCCCTGCTTGGCTATGCGGCGGTCATTGGACGGGTGGATTGGCCGGCGATGCTGCTCTACCTCGGCGGGGTGTTCTGGACCTTGGGCTACGACACCATCTACGCCATCCAGGACATGGAGGACGACGCTCTGGCGGGGGTCAAGTCATCGGCCTTGCGTCTGGGCCCGGCCACGCCGCGCGCGGTGCTGGGCTTTTATATCCTGGCCTTCCTGATGGCCCTCGCCTCGGCTTGGAGCGCCGGTCTGGGCCCTCTGTTCTTGCCTTTCGCCGGCCTCTACGCGGCGCAACTGTCGCGCCAGGCCGCACGCGTGCGGATCGACGACGGGCCTCTGGCCCTGCGCCTGTTCAAGTCCAACCGCGAGGCGGCGCTGATCCTGCTCGCGGGCCTTGTCGCCGGCGTGTGGCGATCGGGCGCGGGCGTTCCCGGCGTGGGCGGCTGGTGAGGATCTGACGCCGCTTTAGCGCCGTATTCCGCCTTCAGCGTAACGTCGCCTTTCGGGCGTACCTTGGCGATAACTGCCCTCCTCGGCGGCCCGCGCGGCGCCGAAAACACGAGGGTTAGATTGTTTTAACAGGTACAGAGTTATGCTGCCCCAGTTGTCCCAAAATAACGCGCCGATCATTGTCTGATTGATTATTGCTGAAAAAATCAACGAGGGACGATATGAAAACTTGTTTGTGTTTTATTTGCGATGAAGGCTATCTCTTCCCGACATTGGTGGCGGCCAAGCAGGCTGTCGATCATTCGGACGGCCTGATCGACGTTATCATCTATCTCAACAAGAACGTTCTCGATTACGCCAGCCGCCGCCGACTGGAAGAGCTTTCGGGTTGTCAGATCAAATCGATTCCTGATTGGATCGAAACCCTGATCGACGAGAGCGTGCCGGACGGTTTCTTCAAGACCCACGTCAACAAGTTCGCCCTTTATAGGCTTTTCCTGGGCCATCTGGTGGGCGACGACTATGACCGCGCCATCTATTGCGACGGCGACGTGCAGATCCGCCGCAGCCTGACCGAGCTGATCGATTTTCCGCTTGAGCCCGGCAAGGTGGGCGTGGTGCCCGACTGGGTCGCGCACCATTCCGCCGACGGCATGCCGCGCTCGGAAGAATATCGCCGGTACCTAGCCGGCCTGGGCTTCGAGCCCAAGCATTGGGGCCAGTATTTTAATTCAGGCGTGATGGTCGCCGCCCCGGCCACCTGGCGCGACATCGGGCCCAAGGCGCTGCAGTTCCTGGCCGCCAAGCCCGAGGCGTGCCGCCTGCACGACCAGAGCGCGCTCAATCATGTGTGCATCGACCGTACGGTGGCGCTGCCGATCCGCTACAATTTCCTGCGCCAGTACATGGAACTGCCGGCCTATCGCCAGATTGATCCGGTGATCGTGCATTACGTCGGCAAGCTGAAGCCATGGGACGGACCGTTCAAGCCTTGGACCCGCAAGGAATTCCAGTGCTACGTCGAGATGTACCTCAACCTGCCCGGCGCCGGCGTGCTGTGGAAGCGCAAGTCCTGGCGCACGCGGTTCATTCACCACCTCAAGGATCTGGTGAAGAGCAGCGAGTACAAGGATCGCAGCTACAGCCGCATCATCAATAAGATCGTCTACGACCGGAATTGCTGGGATCACTGATCCCCAGTCGCGTGTTGAAGCCGATGACGATCGACGCGGCTATCGGAGTTCCGTGAAATCGGGCCGGAACGGGCGTGGCCGCCAGTCCAGGTCCGCCCGCGCGGGCTCCGCGTCGAACACCAGGTCCGCGCTCATCCGCTTGCCCATCTGGGCCGTGGCGCCCTTCAAGAAGGGTTTGGCCAGGGTAAAGCCTAGCGCCCACAGCCACTGCGGCGCGGTCAGGATTCTCGGCCGGCGGCCCATGCCGGCGAAGACCCGCTCGGCCATGGCGCGATAGGTCAGGGTCTCGCCGCCCGGCAGGTCGTAGGCGCGGCCCCGGGCCCGCGGCCGCATCGCCGCCTCGAGCGCGCCGGTCGCCAGATCGTCGGCATGCACCGGTTGGCGCAGGCCATCGCCCTTGCCCATCAAGGGCAACACGCCCATCCGCCGGATCAGGCGCGCCAGTCGGGTCACGTTCTGGTCCTGGCCCTCGGCATAGATCAGGGTTGGCCGCAGGATCGTCCAGTCGACGCCCTCGCGCGCGCAAAACGCGGCCACCTCGGCCTCGCCCGCGGCGAGCCGTTCAGCGACCCCGCGTTCATAGGCGTCATCCGACGCGGCCTTGGTGAACACACTGGTTGAGGAAAACGCCACAACTCGCTGCATTCCCGCGCTTTTCATCGCTGGTAAAGCCGCTGGCAAAAGCCAGATCGGCGACAGACTGATCACCGTCGCGCACGCCGGCAGGACCGCTTGCAGCCCCGAAGCCTCAAGGTCGGCCTGCACCCATCGCACCGCGTCGCCGGTCGCGCGCGGCGGCTTGCGGCTCAGTGCGAAGGTCTCGGCGCCCATGCCCACAACGCGCGGCAGCAGGAACCGGCCGATCAGGCTGGCGGCGCCCAGCACAAGGACGGGCGAGGCTATGGGCGGGCGCGGACTCACGGCCAAGGTCTATAGCCGGCTCTGCGGCGCGCCGCGAGCCGTGGCGCACGGCGCGCGAACGTCGTAGGTGTGCGTCGAAGCGAGGGGACATGGCCTACCGATCTTTGCGCGAATTCATGGCGATGCTGGAAGCCGCCGGCCAGCTGGTGCGGGTGAAGGAGCCCGTATCCACCGTGCTGGAAATGACCGAGATCCAGACCCGCCTCTTGGCCCATGGCGGCCCGGCGGTGCTGTTCGAGAACGTCATCCGCGCCGATGGCCAGCGCTCGTCCATGCCGTGCCTGGTCAATCTGTTCGGCACGGTCGCGCGCGTGGCCATGGGCGTGACGCTGGAGGGCAAAGACCGCACCACCGCCGGCGAACTGCGCGAGGTGGGCGAGCTTCTGGCCTTCCTGCGCCAGCCGCAGCCGCCCCGCGGCCTGGGCGAGGCGATGGAAATGCTGCCCCTGGCCAAAACCGTAATGTCGATGCGGCCCAAGACCGTGAAAAACGCGCCGGTGCAGGAGGTCGTGCTGACCGGGGCCGACATCGACCTGAACAGGCTGCCGATCCAGACCTGCTGGCCAGGCGAGCCGGCGCCCCTGATCACCTGGCCGCTGGTTGTGACCAAAGGGCCCAGCGACAGCGCCGAGGACGACTTCAACCTCGGCATCTACCGCATGCAGGTGCTGGGGCCGAACAAGACCATCATGCGCTGGCTGGCCCATCGCGGCGGCGCCCAGCACCATCGCCGGTGGAAGGCCGCCGGAAAGCGCGAGCCCCTGCCCGCCTGCGCGGTGCTCGGCGCCGACCCGGGCGTGATCCTGGCCGCGGTCACCCCGGTGCCCGACACCCTGTCTGAATACCAGTTCGCCGGACTGCTGCGCGGGGCCAAGGTCGAGCTGGTCGCGGCCAAGACCCAGCCGTTGATGGTGCCGGCCGAGGCCGAGATCGTGCTGGAGGGCCTGGTGCACCTGGACGACTACGCCGACGAGGGGCCGTACGGCGACCACACTGGCTATTACAATTCGGTCGAACGCTTCCCGGTGTTCGAGATCACCGCGATCACCATGCGCAAGGACCCGATCTATCTCACCACCTTCACCGGCCGCCCGCCCGACGAGCCGAGCGTGCTGGGCGAGGCGCTCAACGAGGTGTTCATACCGCTGCTGCGCCAGCAGTTTCCCGAGATCGTCGATTTCTGGCTGCCGCCTGAAGGCTGCAGCTACCGCATCGCCGTGGTGTCGATGAAGAAGGCCTATCCCGGCCACGCCAAGCGCGTGATGCTGGGCGTGTGGTCGTATCTGCGCCAGTTCATGTACACCAAGTGGGTGATCGTGGTGGACGACGACATCGACGCGCGCGACTGGAAGGACGTGATGTGGGCCCTGTCCACCCGCATGGACCCCGCCCGCGACATCACCTTGGTCGAGCGCACGCCGATCGACTACCTCGATTTCGCCTCCCCTGAGTCCGGTCTCGGCTCCAAGATCGGGCTGGACGCCACCAACAAATGGCCGCCGGAAACCCACCGCGAGTGGGGCGAGAAAATCGCCATGGACCCCGAGGTGGTGCGCGCGGTCAGCGAGAAGTGGGCGCGCCTGGGCCTGCCGGGCGATGGCAAGCCGATCTGGAAATAGCTGCGGTCGGTCGCTGCCCGCGACAAGGTTGCACACCGCGTCGAAGGCAATGTCGCCTGGTCGGCGGTGAAAAGCCCAAGTTCAGCTGGGCCACTATCTCTGGCCATCGGGTGGTGATCGACAACGATTCCCACGACGTGGCCGCCGTCTACCAAACAGCTTAGCCGAGACCGCCCGTTCCGGCCCCTTGCGGGCCGGGGCGGTGCTGGCCCATAAGGCCGCATGGATCAGAACCTGTTGCATGACGTCGTCGCGGCGGCCCTCAAGGCGGGCGCCGAGGCCGCCGAGGCCGTCGCGGCCGAACGCCAATCCCTCTCCGTCAACGTGCGCCTGGGCGACCTGGAAGAGGTCGAGCGCGAGGAAGCTCGCGATCTGGGCGTGCGCGTGTTCATCGGCCACAAGCAGGCCAGCGTGTCGGGCTCGGACATCTCGGCCGAGGGCCGCGCCAAACTGGTCGAGCGCGTGATCAACATGGCGCGCATGGCCGCCGAGGATCCCTACGCGGGCCTCGCGCCGCAAGACCGCCTGGCCAAGGGCCCCTTTCCCGATCTTGAGCTCTACGACGCCGCCGAGCCTTCGGCCGCCGACCTTGAGGAGCGCGCCCGCGCCGCCGAGGATGCGGCCCGCGCCGTTCGGGGCGTGACCAATTCGGACGGCGGCAGCGCGTCCTGGTCGACCAGCCAGGTGTGCATGGTGACCAGCGGCGGCTTCGTCGGCCATCATCGCGCTTCGGGCTTTTCCCTCTACGCCTCGGCCATCGCCGGCGACGAGCGCGGCATGGAGCGCGGCGGCGATGGACGCTCGACCCGCTGGCAGACCGACCTGCCGGCGCCCGAGGCCATCGGCGCCGAAGCCGGCCGCCGCGCGGTTCAGCGGCTGGGCGCGCGCAAGATCGACAGCCAGACCGCCGCGGTGATCTTCGAGAACCGCAGCGCCATGTCACTGATCTCGCCCCTGCTCGGCGCGGTGTCCGGGCCCTCGATCGCCCGGGGGGCCTCGTTCCTCAAGACCAAGCTCGGCCAGCCTGTGTTCGGGCCGGCGATCAACATCGTCGACCAACCGCACCGCGTGCGCGGCCTGGGCTCCAGCCCCTTCGACGACGAGGGCGTGGCCAACGCCCCTACCCGCCTGATCGACAAGGGCGTCCTGACCACCTGGCTGCTCAACACCGCCTCGGCCAAGCAACTGGGCCTGGAAACCACCGGCCACGCCTCGCGCGGTCTGGCCGGCCCGCCGGGCGTGGGCGTGAGCAATCTGACGGTCGAGCCGGGCGAGCTGGATCTGGCCGGCCTGATGGGCGCGGCGCGCCAAGGCCTGCTGGTGACCTCGATGTTCGGCCCTTCGCTCAACGCCAACACCGGCGACTGGTCCACCGGCGTGTCGGGCTTCTGGTTCCAGGACGGGCAGATCGCCTTTCCCGTCAACGAAATCACCGTGGCCGGCAACCTCGTCGATCTCTATGCGCGGGTGATCGCCGGCTCGGACCTGGAATTGCGCGGCTCGCACAATTCGCCGTCGCTGATGGTCGAGGACATGGCCATCGCCGGGCGCTGAATTCGGCGCTTGATTCCGCGCCGCCCGGCGTTTTGTCACCGCGGCGCATCCGGCCTCGATTGATTTTGTCGCCGGGGGCGCCTAACGACCGGGGGACGGCGCTTGTCGCCGGGATTCGCTCGTCTGGAACTGCGAACATGTCCGAAGAAAAGCACCACCTACATATCGTCCTGGGCGGCGAGCTGAAGTCGCTCGAAGGACCGCCGCATTTCCGCGACCCGGCCACGATCGAGTTCATCGGCGGCTTCCCCAACTACGACGAGGCCTACAAGGCCTGGAAGGCCAAGGCCCAGGCCACCGTCGACAACGCCCACGCGCGCTACTTCATCATCGACGCGGACAAGCTGCTCGACCCGTCGATGGAATAGGCCGGCGTCTCTATTCCCGGCGCAGCAGCTTTTCCGTCAGGACCGAGCCCAGCATGCCGGCGCGGAACTCGGCCTTCATCTTGGGCGGGTCGTAGGCGTCGCTCATCACCCAGTCCTCAAAGCTGATTCCCTTGGGTTCAGCGTCCTCCAGGTAGCGCTCGAAGGTGTAGTCGAGCACCCCGGTCTTGCCGGCCTTCACGTGCAGATACCGCAGCGACAGCTGCTCCATCGCCTGGCGGATCGGCTGACCCAGGCGGAAGTGGGCGTAGAGCACGCTCATCACGCCCGCCCGGTCCGCGCCCGACTTGCAGTGCATTAGAGCGGGATATTCGATGCTCTCGAACAGGGCCTTGGC
>Ga0335069_10000800_pt1 | contig 50829 bp, 46 predicted proteins | sample Lox_Sample_11_FD_206714 | JGI IMG/M metagenome (GOLD analysis project Ga0335069, IMG submission 206714) | Soil microbial communities from Loxahatchee National Wildlife Refuge, Florida, United States - Lox_Sample_1.1 | ecosystem: Environmental > Terrestrial > Soil > Wetlands | place: USA... | reverse complement strand
GGGCCCCCAGGCGCGCGCCATGTTGAACATTGAATAGAGCGCAGACCGGCCTTTTACAGGCTGCGGCGGCGCAACGGCCTTTTTCGCTACCGGCTGCGTAGAATCAGAGCATCCACACACGAATAGTATTGGTAGTACTGCAAGAGCTGACTTCAGTTTCATATTGTGCGATCTCATTCTATCGAACGCGCCCGCGGCGCGCTACACCAGCGAACGAGGAGCAATCTCTATGTGCGGCTATCTCTTGTTGATGTTCAAAACGAGTTCAGCTATCCTCGTGTTGACCGTTTTGGTGAATCGAATGAAAGCCCGTTCCGAAGTATTGCAGGGGACTCTCGATCTGATGGTGCTCAAGACGCTGGAAACCCTCAGCGCGATGCACGGTTACGGAATCGCCCAGCGCATTCAACAGATTTCTCAGGATGTGCTCTACCTCAATCAGGGGACACTTTACCCGGCCCTTCTCCGGTTGGAGCAGCGCGGGTGGATTCAATCCGAGTGGGGCGTTTCCGAAAATAATCGCAAAGCCAAGTACTATTCCCTGACCAAAAGCGGCCGCAAACAGCTCCGCGAGGAAACCGAAGGCTGGCAGCTTATGTCATCGATCATTAATCGCATGTTGGAGGCTGCCGGGTAGAAAGCAAGCCCTTGCCGTCATCCCGAATCGCCTCGTCCCCTGCTTCGTTTGACACCCTGTCACACCCCTGTTAGCTTGGTAATTCCATGGCGCAACCCGCAGTTCTCAGGCGCACTCCGCTTTACGACACCCATGTGTCCTTAGGCGCGCGCATGGTGGATTTCGGTGGTTGGGAAATGCCCGTCCAGTACTCCGGAATCGTTGACGAACATCTGGCGGTCCGGAACGCGGCTGGGCTATTCGACGTGAGCCACATGGGAGAAATTGAGGTTCGCGGCGCCGACGCTTCACGGCTGGTCGATTACGTAACCACCAACGCAGTGTCGAAACTTCAAATCGGCCAGGCCCAATACTCGGGCTTGCTTTACGAGCACGGCGGTTTTGTCGACGACATCCTGGTGCACAAAGTCGCTGCCGATCATTTCTTTCTCTGCGTGAACGCGGCCAATCAGGAAAAGGACTTCGATCATATCTGCGCCGCCAACAATTTCGGCGCAGAGGTCGATTTTGCGAGCGATCGCTATGCGCAAATCGCTGTCCAAGGGCCGTTCGCCTTACGCACTCTCCAGAAGATTACCAACGTCGATTTGTCGCCGATCGGTTACTACTGGTTTACCGATGGAATCGTTTCTGGTGCGCAGGCGCGCATCGCCCGCACCGGTTACACGGGCGAAGATGGATTTGAAATCTATATTGCGCCAACTGAGGCCGCGCGTATCTGGGGTGAACTTCTGGACGCCGGGCGCGAATTTGGTATCAAGCCCTGTGGCCTCGGTGCCCGCAACACGCTGCGGTTGGAGGCGAAGATGGCACTGTACGGTCATGAAATCCACGCCTCCATCACGCCCTATGAGGCCGAGCTCGGCTGGATCGTGAAGCTGGATAAAGGCGAGTTCATCGGCCGCGCTGCCTTGGTAAAACAGAAGGAGCAGGGGTTGCGCCGCAAGCTGGTAGGTTTCGAAATGCGCGGACGCGGCATCGGGCGCGACGGCTACGAGATCCGTCTCAATGGCTCGCCGGCTGGCTGGGTCACTAGCGGTTCACCCGCGCCTAGCCTGAATAAAAACATCGGCCTCTGCTACTTGCCGGTAAGCGATGCACGCCCCGGTGCCAAAATCCAAGTGATCGTCCGCAACCAGGCCGTCGAGGCCGAGACCGTTCCGACACCTTTTTATAAAAGAGCGAAAACTGCATGAAGTACCCGGACAATCTCCGTTACACGAAAGAACACGAGTGGGTGCTCGTCGAAGGCGACATCGGCGTCGTCGGCATAACCGATCATGCGCAGCACGAGCTCGGCGACATCGTTTATGTTGATCTCCCGAAGGCCGGCGCTTCAGTTGAGCTTGGCAAGTCGCTGGGCTCGGTGGAGTCGGTAAAGGCAGTCTCCGATATCTACTCCCCGGTTTCGGGTGAGGTCGTCGCGGTGAACGATGTCCTCAGCCAATCCCCAGAAAAGTTGAATCAAGACCCTCATGGCGAGGCATGGCTGGTGAAGGTCCGTATAAGCGTGCCTGATCAACTGAAGAGCTTGCTTTCTGCTGCTGACTACCAAGCCTACGTGGGAGCAGAAAGCTAGTTGCGTTACCTTCCGAAGTCTGATTCCGAACGCCGCGAGATGCTGGCGGCCTGTGGGCTCCGCTCTGCCGATGAGCTCTTTGCGCACTTGCCCGAAGATGTGCGCCTCGAAGCCCCGCTCGCGCTCGCGCCCGGTGCATCCGAATTCGAGATTGTCGACTACTTCCGGTCACGCGCCGCGGAGAACGCCAACGGGTACGTCTCATTTCTCGGCGCCGGTGTCTATGCGCACTACCGTCCTGTCATGGTGGACACGGTTGTTTCGCGCGGCGAGTTCCTGACTTCCTACACTCCGTACCAGGCCGAAATCTCGCAGGGCACTCTGACGACCATCTTCGAATTCCAGACCATGATCTGCCAGTTGACCGGCATGGATGTCGCCAACGCATCCATGTATGACGGCTCGACGGCTGTGCCGGAGGCGGCCCTGATGGCGGCGCGCATCACGGGCAAGCATGGGATTGTGGTGTCGCGAACCGTGCATCCCGAATATCGCGAAGTGCTGCAAACCTACGGTCGCCATGGCCACCTGTCCATCGAGGAATTCGCATATCTGCCAGACTCCGGAACGCTCGACCTGGAAGATATCGAGCGCAAACTAAACCCCGAGACCGCGGCGGTGGTTATCCAATCGCCGAATTTCTTCGGCATCGTCGAAGACGTGCGCATAGCCGCCGAGATGGCGCACAAAAGTGGCGCGCTGCTGATTGTGGTTTTCACCGAGGCCGTGTCGCTCGGAATTCTCCGTCCGCCTGTTGAAGCCGACATCGTCGCCGGCGAACTGCAGTCATTCGCCATCGCGCCGAGTTACGGCGGTCCCTTCGCCGGTATCATTGCGACGAAAGAAAAGTTCATTCGCCAGATGCCAGGTAGGTTGGTGGGCGAGACTACCGATTCCCGCGGCAACCGCGCATTCTGCCTGACGCTGGCTACTCGCGAGCAACACATCCGCCGCGAGAAGGCGACTTCCAATATCTGTACGAACCAGGCACTGATCGCGCTCATGGCGACCGTCTTCATGAGCGTTTATGGAAAACAGGGGCTGCGTGAACTCGCTGAGCAGAATCTCGCCAAGGCCCACTACCTGGGCAGCCTGTTGACGCCGCGTTTTTCCGGCCCGTTCTTTAACGAGTTCGTTGCCTCCACCAACGGCCGTCCGCCGGACGATATCAACCGGTCGCTGCTCAAAAAGAAAATCATTGGAGGCGTGCCGTTGGGTAAGTGGTACCCGGAATTAGAGCACTGCATACTGCTATGCGCGACGGAAATGAGCCGGCGTGAGCATATGGATGAGGTAGGGCGCGCCTTTGCGTCCGTTCCCCAAGCTGCATGATCGCTAAAGTTCGTTCTCATCCCACACAAAACGAGCTCCTGTTGTTCGAACAGAGTTCGCCCGGCAAAAAGGGTTACCAGTTGCCGCCGCTCGATGTACCGCTAGTCGACGCCGCCACGGTGCTCGGCGAGGCGAATGTCCGCGGCCAAATCGAGGGCTTCCCTGAGGTCAGCGAGGTCGAAACCATTCGCCACTTCACGCGCCTCTCCACCTGGAATTACGCCATCGATCTGGGTCTTTATCCGCTCGGCTCCTGCACCATGAAGTACAACCCGCGCGTCAATGAGCTGGTAGCGCGCCTCGATGGCTTGGCCTGGGCGCATCCTTATCAACCGGAGGCTCTGGCGCAGGGCGCCATGGAGATTATGGCGCGCCTCGAAGCAGCGCTTGCGGAAATCACCGGGATGGATGCCGTCACGCTCCAGCCGGCCGCCGGTGCGCATGGTGAATTGACCGGAATTTTGCTCGTGCGCGCGCTGCTCGAGAAACGCGGCAATCCTCGCAAGAAGGTGCTGATTCCCGATTCCGCCCACGGCACGAATCCCGCCACCGCAGCCATCGCCGGGTATAGCGTCGAGAATATTCGCTCCAATGACTGCGGCAGTGTCGATCTCGAGCAACTCGAGCGCATCGTCGACCAGGATGTCGCGGCGCTCATGGTCACTAATCCCAACACCCTCGGAGTATTCGAAGCGAACATCAAGAGCATCGCTGACATTCTGCACAAAAAAGGCGCCCTGCTCTACATGGATGGCGCGAACATGAACGCTCTGGTCGGCATCGCCCAACCCGGCCGTTTCGGTGTGGATGTCATGCACCTCAACCTGCACAAGACATTCTCGACTCCTCATGGAGGCGGCGGGCCCGGTGGCGGACCGGTCGCAGTCAAAAAGGCTCTGGAGCCGTTTCTCCCCTTGCCTCGCCTCAAGCATGTCCGCAACAGGTGGACCTTCGACTATAAGCGCCCTCGATCCATCGGCCGTGTCCGCGCATTCTACGGCAATTTCGGGGTGATCGTTCGTGCCCTCGCCTACATCCTGGCGCACGGTGGCGATGGATTGCGAAACGCCACGGTCGATGCTGTATTGAACGCCAACTATCTTCGGAAAAGACTCGAACCGCATTATGAGCTGCCTTTCAGCGCGCCAAATATGCACGAGGTGGTGTTTAGCGATGATCGGCAAGCCAAACTTGGTGTGCGCACTGGTGATATCGCCAAGCGGCTGATCGACTACGGTTTCCATCCCTATACCGTCAGCTTTCCTCTCATCGTGCGCGGCGCGCTTATGATCGAGCCTACGGAAACCGAAAGTAAGCGCGAATTGGATCTCTTCGCCGACGCCATGGCCTCGATCGCGCAAGAGGTCGAAACCGATCCTGAACTGGTCCGCTCGGCGCCTCACAGTACGCGCACCGGCCGTGTGGACGAGGTCACAGCCGCACGCCGCCCAGTGCTGAAGTGGATGCCCGAAACTCCCGGCGCTAAAGCAGCGGACTGAACGTAGTATTCTGAGTGAAGGAGATTCTAAATGGGATGCGGTTGCGGCAGTGGGCCTCCGAGCACGGTCAATATTGAAACTGGCGCGCGCAAAGTTTTTTGCGTGAAGTTCCAGAAGGAGATGGCCGGACTCGACGAAGTCCCGTTCGAGGGTCATCCGCTCGGCCAGAGAATCTACGACAATGTCTCCAAGGAAGCCTGGAAGATGTGGGTTGAGCACATGAAAATGCTCATGAACGAATACCGGCTGAATTTGGGAACACCCGAAGCACAGGAATTTCTACTGAAGCAGATGGAAGAGTATTTCTTCGGCCAGGGCGCCGCCCTTCCGCCTGACTACGTCGCGCCGCAACAAAAAGGTTAGCGCCCAACCACCGGCAGCGCCGTCGCAATCTCAAATCGCAAACACGCGTGGGCGTGTCGCAACGCAAGCTCCACTGCCTCCGGTGAGGCGGCGCGCGCAAAAATGAATCCCAGGTAGCTCGATCCCTCGGGTAGCGGCAGAATCCTCTGGCCTTCCTTCGCCGTGATCGCAACTTCTTCCACGCCGTGGATCTTCTTCGCGCTGTCGACGCCGTCCGTACCCAGATAAATACCGGCCTTCGGTATCGGGATCATCATCACCCCGCTCGCGCCGTCGTTGAGTCGCACCTGAGAGACATCTTCTCGTACAGCGTGCCGAAGAATCAGTTCTTCGAGCCCCATGCCGCCGTCGAAGTGCAACGTCCGGGCGCAAAGGCCGCCGATGGGCCGCGCCGCCACTTCCAAAACCCAGACACCTTCGCCATTTACCCGCGCTTCGGCATGGAAAGGCCCATGCGTGAGTCCGAGAGAGCGAACAGCGCCGCGCATAGCTTCCATTAAAGCCTCCTGCGCAACCTCGCTTTCGCGGGAAGGCGTTACATAGATGGTTTCCTCAAAGAACGGACCATCCAGAGGGTCCGGTTTATCGAATATCGCGAGGACGCGCACCTCGCCGTGCGTGACCATGCCCTCTACGGCAAACTCGCGGCCCTCGATGAATCGCTCCACCTGAAGATACTGGTTCTGTACTTCACGGAGAATCGCAATATCCGTGCCTTCCAGTAGCGTGCGGATGCGCTCAAAAGCGTTCACGAACTCGTCGGCGTTGTCGGCACGAATTACGCCACGGCTTCCAGAAAGCCCCAGCGGTTTCAATACGGACGGAAAAGTAACGCGGCGTGCGACTTCAATAGGATCGCTGCTGATCGGCGTCCGGAAAAACTCCGGAACCAGAAGCCCCGCGGCCTGGAACGCCCGGCGCGCAAGAAACTTGTCGCGGCATGCCGCCACGGCCGCCGGTGGATGATGTGGAATGCGCAGCTCTTCAGCCGTCAGCGCCGCAAGGAATGTGGGCCTGTCACCAACAGCCACAATGCCGTCGAACGGCCCGGCCCCCATGAGAATATCACCCGCGCCATGCGGATCTTCGAAGCGTACCGGAATCGCATGATCCCTCCAGGGATCCTCCAAAACGTGACAACGGTCCGTAGCCAGTGTGACGTCAAATCCGAGCCGCCGCGCAGCGTCCGCAAACATGCGCGTTTGGTATCCCGTGGTCGCGGCCACCAGAAGTACGCGGGGCACGACTTCATGTTACACAACAGCCGGCGCGACGCTAAGGAACCGGCGAATCTTGAGTTGCCGCTGTTGATCAAGTTGCGCGGAAATTCCAACGCCGCCGCCCATGACTTATCATTGGGTCCGAAATTTTACCTTACTATTTGCAGTATTGCCGGTTATGCCTTTATACCGTTAACCTTATCTTTCGGTGTGGAGGTTTGTCGTCGATCTTTGAAACGAAACACCGTTAGGACCCGTACAGGCGGGCAGACTGGCCTGAACTTGTGTTGTGAGGACTCTGCTGACCGATCCCGTTTCCCAAGAACCCGACCAACTGGTGAACGACCCTGCGCTGCGTAGGGTACAAAAGCGTGCCGCTGTAATCGACGACAATGTGGCGCGACTGCGATTCGTTCGCCGGTCAATCGCTGCGCGCGAAGCCGCAGTCAGGCGCCGGGCCAAGCGCACGTTAACCCTGCGCGCAACCGCCCGCGCCCGTCTCTATCTGTCGGTGCGAATACTGTTCGTCGCGTTGTTGTTTGGCGTCGCCATGGTCCCTCAAGGGCCGCACCGCAGGGTGCTCCGGACTCTGCCAGTCGCGGCTCCGCGGCAGATCGCCGCTAAGATTGCAGCCCCCAAAGTCTGGCTGGTCGCGCGTCAGGCTTCCGTCGAGATCTACAGCAACGGCCTCCGCGTGGATAATGAGTTTCTCACGGCAACGCGGCCTCGCTCCTACCATCCCTTTGACCGGGCGCAATGGCGCGTGTCCGTAGCCGAAACCCAGCCCGTTGGGATTGTCTTTCATACCACCGAGAGCCGCATGGCCCCGTTTGAGCCCGACCAGAATTTGCGCCTGCAGCGTAATGAGCGCAATTTGCTGGCTTATATCGCGCAACATCACTTCTATCACTTTGTGATCGATCGCTTCGGCCGCGTTTATCGCGTGGTGGAGGAACCGGATTACGCGAATCACGCCGGGCAATCCATCTGGGCGGACGAAAAGAACATTTACTGGGGCTTGAACCAAAGCTTTTTCGGCGTAGCGTTCGAAGCGCAGACGGAGGCACAAGCCAGCGACTCAAATGACGTTGCCACCCGGGCGCAGATGGATTCCGCGCGCGTCCTGACGGAGATGTTACGCGCGAAGTACCGTATCGCCGCGACGAATTGCGTCACCCACGCGCAGGTTTCCGTCAGCCCGCAGACCATGCGCCTGGGCTACCACACGGATTGGGCCGCTAACTTCCCGTTCCGCGAGGTTGGCCTCGGGGACGGGTATGACACACCCATCGCCGCATTGACTCTGTTTGGGTTCGACTACGATTCCGCGTTTCTCAACGCCAACGGGAGGCACGTCTGGCAGGGCCTGGTCACGGCTCAAGAAGAGCTCGTCCGTGACGCAGCGGCGCACGGTACTACGCTCACCCTTTACCAGCGGACACTGCATCAGAGATTTCGCGCTTGGAAGTCCCAACAGGATATCGCATCGCAGGAAGACGCCGGAGCCGACCGGCTGTAGCCGGTATCCCCACAATATCTCGGTCGTCCAGCCGCGGTCGCTAGGTGTAACTTGAGGTACGTCGGCGTGGCAGAAATTTCTCAGCAAGGCTCCCGTAGGAGCTTGCGCGGTTCCGCCAATTTGGTTAAAAGGGGCGCTGGGTAAGTGACTTATTGTTCGCAGAGGGTCGCGATGACCGTCCCCTTCGCGGTTGAGTGCAGCGGGTCGGCTGCGGTACGGATTTGGGAAAGCTCGATCGGGAAATCGGAGGCGCGGAGGGCCTTTTCGAATCGATCCTGGAACCCGGGAGGTATCGCCGTACCGCCACTCAACAGCAGCGGGACCGGCTGTTTGAGTTTTGGCAGCTTTGCCGTATTGCAGAAGGCCTCGTGCATTGACTTGACGAGCGATTGGATGACATCGTCATAGTAAACGCTGAGTGCCTGATATGTTTTGTTGTCGAAGAAGCCGTTAAAGCGAAATCCTCTCTCCTTCTCCACCCGAACGCTAGTTGCCAGGTCGCGGATGGCCGCGGCTGAGTTGGCATCGATGTAATCGCCGCCCTTCGGGACGCTGAAGCTGATCACTGGGACCGACAGATACGCCAGGCACACATTGCACATCCCGCCGCCGCAACTGATACCGATTCCCGTGAAGCTGGAGTCTCCTAGTTCGCCATAAACCACCGCCAGCCCTTCGCTGATGCTCTGCGGATCGTAACCCAGTTCGCGTAGACACTCTTTTAGTGTCGTCTCGTGGAAAGTAAATCGATCGTCGGTCACCCCGGCGGATGGCGCCGGAATGCTGAAGTACATCCGCTGCCCGGCCTTCTTAGCGCGTCCCAGCATGCGCGTAATGATCTGCCGGATGACCATCACGCCTTCAGATTCGCTCGGGTTCAGAATGCCATCCACCATGGGACGCCGGGTTTCGACATGAAATAGCTCGGCAAATTGTTGAGACTCATTGCCGAACACAAGAATCTCCTTACCCTTGACTGCGTGATTGATATTCTCCTTCGTCATCAGGCTCTCGGCCAGCTTGGTGTAAGGAATGCTCACAAAAGCATTGAGCTGCCGTTCGTACTGAAAGTTCTCGTCGAGGTATCGCGCAGCAACGATGTGGCTGGTGCCGATGTCGAGACCGAGCACTGGGATTTGTTCCGTCGTCTTCATAAATTCTCCACCGCGCCTCCAAAACGCGGGCTATATCCTAGCGGGTAATGTGATCGAGAGAACCGCGTGCGCCTGCCTTGCTCCCTAGGCGCGCTTCAGCTTCTCCGCATAAATTCGTTCGCAGGGGGAACGGCGCCGCTATCAACTTGCCTGCTGGCCCCGTTCCAAAAACTCCGGATCGTTGTAGGCTGCTGCCAGTTCGCGAAACGCGGCCATTCGATCAGCCGGCGGCTTGCTGGGGCCCGCGGGAGCGCCAGTGCCACTCTTTGAGAAACACAACGCCGTGGCAGCGACAATACGCTGCGCTTCCTGTTGCTTCTTTGCCTGCCAGTTGCGAAAGCCATCTCTTGCGCGGGCCACTTCGCCGAGGTTCTGAGAAATCCGTGCCGCATACTCGGCGGCTACACGATCTGCCTCCGCCTGGATGGCGACATTTTCCTGAGCTTTCCGCGCTTCGTACTCTTCCAGCCGTTTGCGCTGCGTGGTTTCGTGCGATGTCAGAGCATGCTGCCGGAGAGCTGCATCGTGCAACACCTCATCCACCTGCACGCCGGCTGCTTCGAGCGCCATGAGCAGCGAAGAGCGCTTCGTATCCGCCGGCAAGTTCTTGATGTGCTCGCTCTGGAGCATCTCGATGACCTTTTCGATGGTGTAGCCGAGGCGCGGACCCTGTATGCCAGCCGCGCGGTAGATCTCGTCTACGGCCGGAAAGTCCATGCGAGCCGCCGCAAAGCTACGATCCGACGAGTCTGCGGAAGACATGGCGCTGGGCGCCGCGGCGGCGGATTGCTCACCGGCGGTTTGCATCGGCACGTCGTTGCTGTACTCACTCGGGTGGCCTTGGCCGCGCCAGGATGAAAGCCATTTATTTTGCACGCTATTCTCTGCTCTCAAGCCTTAAATTGGTGTGCAAAAACTGTCTCGGTTCATATGTCCGGACCGCTGTCAACAACACCGAAAGATAGGTTAACGGTTTGCTGGCATACCAGCAATACTGCAAAAGGTAAAGTAAAATTCTGGCCGCAAAGGTAACGAATGAGACGACTTTTTGGGAGTATTCCGCCTTATTTTCGGCTGAAATCCCGTGACGAAGCCTCACTCTAGACAAGAGCTAACTGCTCTTCGGTCGGCTCGGCTCAACAGTACCAGGGCTCATTGAGATAGGGGATGGTGGCGCGGGAGCCGAGGTGGAAATCAGGCCGTCTCTCGTGTGCTAGCTCCCAGATCCCTTCGAAGATCTCGGCGCGCGTTGCCTTCCGCCGTTCTTCGCGCCGAATCAGCGACTGCACGCGCGTGCAAAGCTGGTCTACATCAGGGTCTTTGTGGCGCCAGGGGTAGGAAAGTGCCGCACGGTCGAACGGGCCAATCATTTCCTGAATGTCGGGCAGTTCCAGTAGAAGTGAACCTGCCGGAATCAGGAGCCGGATCGCCAACTGTATTGGACTTATATTTTCCACCAGGTCCAGATCGACCAGCAGGTGTAACAACTCTCGGTATCCTTGCCGGTTTGTCCACGGTGTGAAGGTCACGAACGTTGGCGCAAGCGTTAGTCCCGCGGCACGTGTGGCGGCAACGGCTTCCATGAAATCCGTACGCGTGTGGCCTTTCGCCAGCTTCTTCAGCACGGCGTCGTCAATGGATTCCACCGCAGTGGTGACGAACAGGCAGCCGGTCCGTTTGAGCTGGGGCAGCAGATCTCGATGCTTCAACAGATGCTCAATTTTGATGGTGACGTCGTAGGTAACCGCGGGATGCTCGCCATGCAGAGCCTGAACAATCGCCGCTGCGTGACTGGGGCCATTGAAAAAATCGGGATCGCCAAAAGTAATGTGCTGCGCTCCCGCAGCTATTTGCTGCCGGACGTCCGCCAGCACAACGTTGCGTTCGACGACACGAAAGACCCCGTTGTAAACCGGAACGATTGGGCAATGCCGGCACAAATGCTTGCAGCCACGACTGGCTTCGGTGTAACCGACGAGTTTCTCTTCTCCATTTGCCAGCAGCTTCGCATATCGGCTGAGCCCTGGCAGGCCGGAACGATCCGGCGTCACGAAGGTTTGCCGGCCCAGAGAAATGAGAGGCTCGCGCTGCGGACTACCAGCGTGATCTTGCAGTCTCGCGGCCAGATCCCGCAGCCCTTGCTCAAACTCCCCCCCCAGCACAGTGTGAACGCCCAGTTCCCGCAGGTACGCTTCGTTCATGGGTGCGTAGAGCCCGTAGCAGCATAGATGGACGTCGGGATTCTGTGCGTGCAGCTTCCGAATAACCGGAACCGCCAGACGCGTCGCAGTATGCATCGGCAGGTAAAAAGCCGCCAGTTCCGCTTCCTCGGCCGCCCCACGAGGCAAAAAGCCGCAAGCCAGATCTACACAAGTTACTTTACATCCGGCGTCACGCAACCAGGCGGCGGGCGAAGCCAGCCCGAACGGCTGGCGGCCCAATTCGTACGTTGAAACCAGTAGAACTTTCAACACGGTGCACCTTTATTATGCCGTGGGCAATCTATATGGGCAGAATTGTTACAATGAAGTGACTCGGAGATGCTGGCCACCAAAACCCTGACAGAGGAGATCCTCGACTTAAAACAGGAACGCCGCGCGGTGCTGCTTGCGCATCACTATCAGGATGCGGAGATTCAGGAACTGGCTGACGGAGTTGGAGATAGCCTGGAACTGGCGCGCAAGGCACGCGAGTTTGATGGCGACGTCATAGCATTTTGCGGCGTGTGGTTCATGGCTGAAACGGCCAAAGTTTTAAATCCAAGTCGGACCGTAGTTGTCCCGGATCGCGATGCAAGTTGCAGTCTGGTGGATAGTTGCCCGGTTGAGCCGATTCGCGATTACCGCCGCCTGCATCCCGATCACGTGATCGTCAGCTATATCAACACTTCGGTCGAGGTGAAGGCGGAAAGCGATATTTTGTGCACCTCGCGGAACGCCGTGCAGGTGGTGAATTCCATTCCAGCCAGCAAAACCATTCTTTTCTTACCAGATCGAAACCTCGGGGCATATGTACAACAGCAAACCGGCCGGAAGAATATGAAGATCTGGCAGGGAACATGTGTTGTGCACGCGACGTTTCCCGCGCGGCGTTTGGCGGCGGCGCGGGCTGACCACCCCAATGCGCTGGTTGTGGCGCATCCCGAGTGCCCTCCGGCGGTTCTTGAAATGGCGGACTTTATCGGTTCGACTTCGGCGATCATCGATTGGTGCGTGCGCTCCGCGGCCGAAGAGTTTATCGTCATGACCGAGAGCGGCGTGCAGTATTCGCTGCACAAGCTGGCACCGGAGAAGAAGTTCCACTTCGTGGCCAACGAAAACTGCAACTGCAGTGAATGCCCGTACATGCGGATGAACACGCTCGAAAAACTCCGTGATGCGCTGCTTAATCTCCAGCCGAGAGTGGACCTGAGCGACGATTTGATGCGCCGCGCGCGCGTGCCCATCGAGCGGATGCTCGCCGTTAAGTGAGCTTAGATGGACACCAGCCCGCTGGTCGATTCTTTCGGGCGACTGCACGACAATCTTCGGATTAGCGTAACCGACCGTTGCAATATCCGTTGCTTCTACTGCATGCCGGAAAGCGGCGTGGAGTTCCTGGAACGCGATGAGATCCTTTCGTTCGAAGAGATTGAGCGGTTTGTGCGGGTCGCAGTACGGCTGGGAATCACGAAGCTGCGCGTTACTGGAGGCGAGCCGCTCGTCCGCAAGGATCTGCCGGTGCTCATCGGCAAACTCGCGTCCATTCCAGGTATCCAAGATCTTGCGCTGACGACCAACGCCGTCCTGTTAGGCGAGATGGCGAAGCCGCTCTACGATGCCGGCCTGCGGCGCATTAACGTTCATCTGGACACGCTCGATCGCGAACGGTTCCGCCGCATTACCCGGCGGGACGATTTGGGCCGCGCTCTCGCCGGTATTGAAACCTCCCTGAGCCTGGGGTACGGCCCGGTGAAGTTGAACGCCGTCGCAGTGAAAGGGCTGACCGAACCGGACATCGTTCCGATCGCACACTACTGCCGCGAGCGCGGCATCGAGCCGCGGTTCATTGAATTCATGCCCCTAGACGCCCAGCAGCTATGGGACCGCTCACGGGTGCTGACAGCCGATGAGATGATTCGCACGCTGTCCCGCGAAATCTCGCCCCTGATGGAAATTCCGGATCGCGATCCGCGCGCACCGGCAACCGAGTACCAATATTCGGATGGCAATGGGCGCGTCGGGTTCATTGCTTCCGTTACACGGCCTTTCTGCATGAACTGCAACCGGCTTCGTCTCACGTCCGACGGCAAAATGCGGTACTGTCTTTTCGCGATTGAAGAAGCCAACATAAAAGCGCTGCTACGCTCAGGTGCGGATGACGATGATGTGGCGGCAATGATTCGTGCCAATGTGCAAGAGAAATGGGCCGGGCACGAAATCAACAGTATTCGTTTCGTTCCACCGCCGCGACCGATGTACGCCATCGGCGGGTGAAACGCGAGCGATTTTCCCGGTGGTCGTCTCCCGTTCTGTGCCACCATAGAACTTTCGATGATTGGCATTCCTCTGAGGTCCTTCCGGATGTTTTGCGCCATCGGGGCGCTCGTGATTTTCAGCGCGATACTGGTCTCACAACCCGCACCTCCGGAACGGGTAGGGCCGCTGGCCAACGGCGGCTTTCTGCTGAATAGCGGATGGCGGCTGTTGCCGGCTGGAAAACAAGTTCCCCTCGATACGTTCCCGATGTCTTCGGCCTTATCGCGGGACGGCCGTTACCTGCTGGTATTGAACGGCGGCTATAAACCGCCCTCCATCAGCGTGCTGGATACGGCAATCGGGCGGGAAGTATCGCGCGTCCCGGTACCGGACGCCTGGCTGGGGCTGGCATTTTCGCCGGCGGGCGATCGCGTGTATGTGGGCGGCGGATCAAAAAGCTCCGTCTTCGAGTTCAAGTTTTCGGGAGGAAGCTTGCAGCCGGCCCGCACATTCACCGTCGTTTCCGAAGAGAAGAGGACGAACCGGGACTTCATTGGAGATGTGGCGCTCACGCCGGACGGACGTATGATCTACGCTGCGGATCTGTATCATGATTCGCTTGTGGTCATTAATCCACAGTCGGGTATGACGATTGATCGCGTCAAAACCGGCCGGCGTCCGTACCGCATCCTATTTGCGCCGGACGGTAAGACGTTCTTCGTGAGCAGTTGGACGGACGGCTCTGTAGGCCAGTATCAGACGCTGGATGGCAGCCTGGTGACGAATGTGCGAGTCGCATTGCATCCGACCGACATGTTGTGGCTCCCGGGCAAGAACGATCCGGCCGAAGGCGAGCCGGCGTGGGTTGCACGGCTGTTCGTTTCCGCCGCCAACACAAACAACGTATATACGTACGGTGTTTCGGAATCGAATGAGTTGCGGCTGGTCGAATCCATCAATATCGCCTTGACGCCGCGCGAACCCTTAGGCATGACCCCGAGCGCGCTCGCGCTGGCGGCGGATGGAAAACGCCTCTACGTGGTTTGCTCCGATGCCAATGCGGTTGCGGTGGTGGACGTTTCACAGGATCGCAGCCAGGTGGTCGGGTTTATACCAACCGGTTGGTATCCGACAGCGGCGCGATCCCTGGCCGATGGGAGGCTGGTGGTATTGAACGGCCGCGGCGGAGGGTCGCTCGCGAATCCGCAAGGCCCGAATCCGACGAGGCGCCCGGAGCCGGTGCATGAAGGTGTGGCGGGTCCGCAATACGTGGGACGTATTCAGACCGGCACAGCATCGTTCGTGGATCCAGTTGGCGATGCGCAGTTGCGTGAGTATTCGAAAACGGTTCTAGCGAACTCGCCGTACAACGACTCGCGGCTGGATGATGCGGGCACTGCCAACACGGGCCCGATCCCGAATCATCCGGGGAAGCACTCACCTATCGAGCACGTCGTCTATATCGTGAAGGAAAACCGGACCTACGACCAGGTTTTGGGTGATATGAAAGAGGGCAACGGTGACGCGTCGTTGGTCCTGTTTGGAGAAAAAGCCACGCCCAACCAGCACAAGATCGCGCGCGAGTTCGTGCTGCTCGATAACTTCTATGTGAACTCGGATGTCAGCGCCGACGGCCACAACTGGTCGACGGCGGCGATCGCTTCCGATTATGTGCAGAAGATGTGGCCCAACAGCTACGGCGGGCGCCGCAAGCTGTACGACTACGAAGGACTCGAGCCTACCGCGGTTCCACCGGCCGGCTATCTATGGACCAACTCAGCCGCGGCTGGAATCAGCATGCGCAATTACGGCTACTTTGTGGTCAATCTCAAAACGCCGGCAGCCGATGGGACCCAGGTCGAGTCGGTGCTCGATCCGGTTTTGCGTAAGGTAACGAACATGCGCTATCGCAGCTTCGATCTGGATTATCCGGACGTGGAACGGGCTCGCGTGTTTCTGGAAGATCTGGCGGAGTTCGAGAGCAAGGCCGATATGCCGCAATTGATAGTCATGCGATTGGGCAACGATCACACGTCGGGCACGGTGCCCGGGAAAATTGCACCGCTATCGTCAGTGGCGGACAATGACTACGCGCTGGGGAAAATCGTGGAAGGCATTTCCCGCAGCCGTTTCTGGCTCACGACAGCAATCTTCGTGGTGGAAGACGACGCGCAGAACGGGCCGGACCACGTGGATTCGCACCGTTCCCCGGCTTTCGTCATCTCGCCATACATCCGGCGCCATGCGGTGGACAGCACCATGTACAACACGACTTCGGTTTTGCGAACCATCGAGCTTGTGCTGGGCTTGAACCCGATGACGCACTTCGACGCGGGTGCGCGGCCGATGCACGCGGCATTTCAAGTGATGGCGGATACGGCGCCTTACACCGCCGAAAAGCCGGGCGTCCCGCTCGACGACCGCAACCCGGCAGGCTCGGCCACCGCGTCGCGATCGTTGGCGCTCGATTTCCGGGGAGAGGATCGCGCGGACGACGACGAATTGAATGATATCCTCTGGCTGGCGCTACGGGGCGGTCCCACAGCGCCGCCGCCAACACGCAGTTACTTCTCGCGCTAACCATGTCACAAATCTATTTGTGCTTTCTGTGGCACATGCACCAACCGTTTTACAAGGATCTAGTTACGGGCCAGTATCATCTGCCCTGGACACGTCTTCACGCGCTTAAGGATTATTACGGCATGGTGCACATGCTGGAGGAGTTCCCGAAAGTGCATCAGACGTTCAACCTGGTGCCGTCGATGATGGTGCAAGTGGCGGAATACGCCGACGGCAAGGCGCGAGATCCGTTTCTCGAGTGCGCGTCGAAACCGGCCGAAGCGCTCACCGACGCCGAGCGCGATTTGATTCTGGAGCATTTCTTTCACGCGCATCCGGAGCGCATGATCGGCCGTTTTCCGCGGTACGCGGAGCTGTATGGAGCGCGCCGCGCGCAGAAGGACTCCGCTTACACCAAGTGGGCATTCGCGGCGCAGGAGTTTCGCGATCTCCAGGTTCTTTCGCAGATCGCCTGGTTCGATGAGGAGTTTCTGGAAAATGATCCGGCGGTTCTGGAGCTCATCCGCAAAGGCCGCAACTTCGATCTGGCGGACCAAGCGCTGATGCTCGAAAAGCAGAACGAAATTCTTCGACTGGTGATTCCGGCATATCATCGCGCCGCCAGCTCGGGCCAGGTGGAGATTTCCACCACGCCCTACTATCACCCCATACTCCCGCTACTTGGCGACTCCGACATCGCGGCAACTTCCCATCCGGGAGTGCCGCTGCCGCGGCGATTCCGCTATCCACAAGACGCGAGCCAGCAACTTTGCATGGCACGCGATTACATTGCTACCGAGTTCGCCAGCACGCCCGTGGGCTTATGGCCTTCGGAGGGAAGCGTGTCGGATGAAGTCTTCCGGCTGGCGGTGACGGCGGGGTTCCGGTGGGCGGCGACAGACAGCGGCGTGCTGGATCGGACGCTCGGCCGGCCCAGCGGAGTGGAGGGATTGTATAGGCCGTACCGTTGGGCGCAGAACGGCAGCGAGATGCGCGTGATCTTCCGCGACCATTACATGAGCGACCTGATCGGCTTTGTCTATTCGCGGATGGAAGCGCGCGATGCCGCGCAGGATTTTCTGGCGCGAATTCGCGACAATTGCCGCTCGATGTTGGCTAGCGGGCGGGATGCGCTGGTGCCCATCATTCTGGACGGTGAAAACGCCTGGGAATATTACTACCAGAACGGGCGCCCGTTCTTGCGTGAGCTTTACCGGCGGATTTCCGAGGCACCGGACATGAGTGCGCTCACGGTAAGCGAAGCGCTGGACCGGATCAAGTCAGAGCCGCTGGATCACATTTTCCCCGGGTCATGGATTAACGCGAACTTCGACGTTTGGATCGGCGCCGAAGAGGACAATCAAGCGTGGGAGTGGCTGTTGGAAGCCCGCGAAGCATTTGAAACGGCCCAAGGAGTGACGGAAGAGAACCGACATCTGGCGATGGAGGAGCTGTTGATCGCCGAGGGCAGCGACTGGTGCTGGTGGTATGGACCGGAACACGATTCGGCAAACCGCCCTGATTTCGACCGGCTCTACCGCAGCCATCTCGCCAACGTATATCGGGCTCTTGGTCTGGCTACGCCGGACAAGCTTTCGCGGCCGATTCTGAAGGTGGCCGCGCAGGAATTTCGGCAAGCGCCCACGGGCTTCATACATCCGACCATCGATGGCGAGGTGACGACTTACTTCGAATGGCTCGGCGCAGGCGTTTATCGCGCGGATCCTCGCTCAGGCGCGATGCATGGCCGCCAATTTCCGGTTCACGAGATGCAGTATGGAACCGACGGAGCATCTGTCTTCGTGCGGCTCGATTTCGATGCGCGAATTGACGCCGTGGCTGGCGGCGCAGAACTGCGCGTGCGTTTTGCTGCGAGCGGCGGCGCCGAGCCTGTCACGGTTGCTGTGAAGATCGAGAACGGCGGAGCTACTTCGGCGCCGCCGGAAGTGAAAGCAGCATTAGCGCAGTTGCTGGAAATCGAAGTGCCATTTCGCTCGATCCGCGCGGAGGCCGGGGTGCCATTGCAATTTTCGATTTCGTTGTGGCACGGCGGGCTGCCGCTCGGCACGTTGCCGCACGAGGGATGGCTGCATCTTCCAACGGCGGAGCCGACAGACTGGACGGCATAACTTCAGAGTTTACGGTCTGGCCGGTCCCGCAGGCGATCGATGACGACCTTATCGTTGTGAACCGCACCCGCGCCGATGGTTGCCTGAAACACGAACGTCAACCCCTGGAGGCTCACGCGGTGAGCAACTCCGGGCGGCACGATCATGACGCCGGATGGCACGGATAACTGTTCTTCCGCGCCCTCGTTTTCGTAAACGAGCTCGATGGGGAAGTTCGAGACGTAAATTTCGAGAACGTTCCCATGCTGATGAAAGTCCTGTTTGGAGTGTTCATTGGCGACGGAGAATTGAAACGAATCCGCCGGGAAGGGAAGCAGCTTTTTATCCACGACGGTATTGGCGTCGTGCGAGAACGTCCAGAGGGCATCGCTCCAAACGGATTCGCGAAACGCAGGCTGAGCGGCCTCGGCGATCAATTTGAGGGGACGGGCTCCGAGAAGCTGGAGACACTCTGCCAGATTCGCGAGAGACGCGGCTTTGGGAATCGGACTGATTTGCGGTTGGCCCAAGCGGACGAACTACATCTTGTAGCGGCCGAGGTCTTCATCGTTGAGACCTTCGAGCCAGCGGCGCAGTTCTTCGTTGTTGATTTTGTCGGACGTGGCGGCAGCAAGTTTTGAATTCTTGAGGACGCCATCTTCGACGAAGATCGGGCAGTCGAGCCGCAGCGCAAGAGCCAGGGCATCACTCGGGCGCGAATCCACCGAGATCAATTCGCCGTCGCGCTCGAGCCAGATGACGGCATAGAAGGTGTCTTCTTTCAGTTCGTTCACCACAACTTTGCGGATGCCTGTGCGCAGGCCGAGCAGCACGCTTTTCATCAGGTCGTGGGTCATGGGGCGGGGAGTCGAGACTTTTTCGATTTCGAGGGCGATAGCGTTGGCTTCATAGATGCCGACCCAGATGGGAAGCACGGTGCTGCTGTTGATGTCCTTCAAAATGACGATCGGCATGTTCGTGCCAGGGTCCATCATCAAGCCACGAATTTTCATTTCGACTTCCATTCGATCGCCTCCCTCCGAGACCATTACATCACACTCTCGCCCACCAGCGAGTTCGGGCCCGCGCGCGTCACGCGCACGTTGAGGTAGCGGCCGACAAGAATCTCGCCGTCACCCTTGCCGTGCGTGAAGTTCAAAGTTCGATTCTGCGATGTGCGGCCGATCCATTGGCCCAGTGCCTGGTTTCTTCCTTCCACGAGGACTTCCTGAACCATGCCCAGCGCTTCGGAATTGCGGCGGATTTGAATGGCGCGCTGGCGCTCTTGCAGAACCATGAGGCGGCGCGTCTTTTCCTCTTCGGGAATCTGATCGCCGAGGTTCTGCGCGGCCGTGTTGGGCCGCGGGGAATACTTGAAGCTGAACAGAGAATCGTATTGCACTTCGTCCAGTAGCGCGAGAGTTTGGGCGAAGTCCTGTTCCGTTTCGCCCGGGAAGCCCACAATGATGTCGGTGGTGATGGCGATGTTGCGCCGCGCATTTTTCAGCCAGCCAATACGGAGCATGTAATCTTCACGCGTATAGAGGCGATCCATGGCGCTCAGCATCCGGTTCGAACCCGATTGCACGGGCAGATGCACGTGATCGCAGAGCGCCGGATTTGCATCGATAGCGTCCACGATGGGCTTGATGAAATCCCGCGGGTGCGAGGTGGTGAAGCGCACGCGCCGGATGCCGGGAACTTCGCCGACGCGTGCCAGCAGCGTGGCGAAATCCCAATCGGCGGCCGAGGGATCGCGGTAGCTGTTGACGTTTTGCCCGAGAAGCTGAATCTCGGAGTATCCGGTTTCCGCGAGCCGGCGCGCTTCTTCCATCACGCTGGCGCTGGTGCGGCTGCGCTCTGGCCCGCGCGTGAAGGGAACCACGCAGTAGGCGCACGATTTGTCGCAGCCCTCGATGATCGTGATGTAGGCGCGATGAGGATTGTCGCGACGCGTGTAAGGCGTTTCGAAGGTTTCGTCGGTATCGAGACTCAGCCCGGTCACGCGGCGGCTGCCGGCTTCGAGCTGCACGAGCATTTGCGGCAGCTTGGTGTAGCTGGCGGAGCCGGCGACGAGGCTCACATGCGGCGCGCGATCGAAGATTTTTTCGCCTTCTTGCTGCGCCACGCAACCGAGGACGCCGAACACCTTGCCTTTTCCCGCCTCGCGCTTGAACTGTTGCAGGCGGTGGAAGACCTTCTGCTCCGCTTTATCGCGAATGCTGCAGGTGTTGTAGAGAACGAGCTCGGCCGATTCCGCCGTCTCCACCTGCGTGTAGCCTTTCGATACCAGGGTGCCGATGACTTTCTCGGAGTCATGCGCGTTCATCTGGCAACCGAAGGTTTCGATGTAAAAGGTCTTAGCCGTCACGTACTTGTTATTTTAGCGTGAGGGCGTGGGAGGCTTGCGCCGCGGTGTCGCGGGTGCGGCGAGTGCCCACAAAGGGCGCGTTATCGCGCGATGCGGGGTCAGTGCATGACCACTGGTGTGAACGATGAATTGCCTAGCCAGAAGGCGCTGTCGCCCGTGCCGACGCCATCGTAGGTCCAAGTGCCGTCCATGTCGACAATCCAATAGCCGTTGCGGAACACGCCTAGACACGCTTTGCCCGAGTTGCTCCAGTCGCCTGTGACGGGAATGTCGCCGGCCTGCCCGAAGTACGCGGCCTGATTCCACTGGCCGCTGCCCGTGGTGTCGAGATACCAGGTCCCGTTGAGGAAGACACCGGCCTTGCTGGTTCCGGAACCGCTCCAATCGCCCACGACGGGCTTGTAGGAGGCGTTGCCCAGATAGAAGCCGTTGTCGCCGCCGCTGGTTCCATCCCAGACGCCGTTGCCGTTGACATCCAGCATCCAGTAGCCGCCGCGAAACACGCCGATCTTGGATTTGCCCGCGCCATTCCAATCGCCGACCACGGGGACATCGCCCGTTTGCCCGAAATTGTAGAGGCAGTCGCCACCCGAGGTGCCGTCCCACACACCATTCCCATTGCAGTCGAGCAGCCACTGGCCGTTGCGGAAGACGCCGATCTTCATGGTTCCGGAGCCGGTCCAATCGCCCACTACCGGCACATCACCGGTCTGCCCGAACGAAAAGGTCTGATCGCCGGCTGCCGTGCCGTCATAGCCGCCGTTGCGATTGCGATCGATATACCAGGAGCCGTTGAGAAAAACGCCCGCCATCCAACCTGGTGAGATCTTGGAAATGAAGCCGCTATACGAATCGCTGTTCACGGATTGCAGAGAGTTGCTGAGCGGAAAATCGCCGGACTGCGTCAGTCCAGCTACATAGGCATTGCCGAGAGCGTCGATGGCCACGGCGTTCGCCGAGTCGCTGCCGCTGCCTCCCAGGTAGGTGCTGAAGAGGATGCCGGTTCCCGCGGCATTCAGTTTCGTCAAAAAGGCATCGTAGGAACCGGCGTTCCCCGGCTGAACAGCACGCAAGCTCCAGAAGTCGGAGGAACTCGTGTAACCGGTGATATATGCGTTTCCCAAGCCATCGATAGCGATGCCGGAAGCGTAGTCGAAGCTGCTGCCGCCGAGGTACGTCGAGTACACAAGGCTGGTTCCCGCGGGCGTAAGCTTAGCCACGAAGCCCTCTGAACCGCCGCCTGTCGGGGCCGGCTGCAAAACACCCGAGGTTACCGGGAAGTTGGCCGAGTTCGTTACGCCCGCGACGTATGCCGCGCCCGTCGCATCCACCGCGATGCCGGTGCCGGCTTCCATGGAACCGGCGGCGCCCCCGGAGCCACCCAAATATGTGCTGTAAATCAACCCATTCCCCGCCGGATTCAGTTTGGTGATAAAGGCGTCCTGATTGCCGCCGCTCGCAGGCTGCACGGGCGAGGCTGTGGGGAAGTTGGTCGAAGTCGTGCCGCCCGTGACGTAAGCGTTGCCCGCGGTGTCCACGGCAATTGCCGACGCGCCGTCGCTTCCGTTACCGCCTAGATAAGTGCTGTACAGGAGAGTCCCCGACGAACTCAACTTGGCGACGAACGCGTTCTCCGTGCCGTTGTTGGAAATCTGGTAAGCGCTCAGCGTAGGGAAGTTCGAAGAATATGTGTAGCCGGCAACATACGCGTTGCCTGATGTATCAACGGCAATTCCATTTCCGGTGTCGTTGCCGGCGCCACCAAGATAGGTACTGTAAATCAATGTGTTGCCCGCTGGATTCAACTTGGCGACGAATGCATCTCTTCCGCCGGCGAGCGTTGACTGCGCCGGGGACACCACGGGAAATGCTCCCGATCCCGTCCAGCCCGTGATATACGCGTCGCCTGAGGAATCAACGGCGATTCCAAACGCACGGTCGTCGCTTCGCCCGCCAAGATACGTGCAGTAGATCAGGCTATTCCCGCCTGGCCCTAGTTTGGCCACAAAAGCGTCGACGCTACCTGCTTCATGTGCTTGAATCGGGTTTACCGTGGGCAAGTTGGCGGCGGTTGTCCATCCGGCCAGATAAGCGTTTCCACCGCTGTCCACCGCGATCGACGTTACCGCTCCCATTCCATTACCGCCCAGGAACGTGCTGTAGCTGAGGGCCGGATCGATGATCAGCGGCTGCCGACGGTCATAGGCACCGGCGCGGAATCCAACTGTCCCATCGGCGTTCAGCCGGAAAGCTCCCTCGACGGCGATTCGCTTGCCTGCGATCTCCTGGTAAAGGACCGGCGCTTCCTCGCGGAACTCGCCACGGCCCGCGGGCATGATTAGCGCGCCCGAAGCGTCCAGACGAATCGTGGTGCCTTCGTAGAGCAGCCGGATGTTTCGGATGTCGGCGCCGGGCGCCACGATGAAATCCGATTTCAATTGTTCACGCTGCGAGGAATAGATGAGATCGACGCCGGGAAAAATGCCGCGATAGGCGATGGCATCCCAGGCCGGTAGGTCCGTCCTCCAGTGGCCGGGATTGCCCACAAGAAAGTTGATGCGCGCGGCAGTCGATCCCATGGCCTCCAAGCGAGCCCCGCCCGCGGCGCCTGGAAAACTCAACCGAAAACTGCCCTGGTCCGCAGCAAATAGGATCGAAGTCGTGTCAAAGTAGCCGGTCAGGTGAGACGCCTTGGCTACATATCTTGCCTGCGCCTGGAATTGGCCTCGGTTCTCCACAAAGAAGATGGGAACTTTGCCGTTCTCGGCCTGAGCGGACTGCACCAGCCACCCGGATATCAAAAGCCAAGCCAGCGTCGTCCAGAAAGTGACGGTTTTGCATCGAAATACAGAAGGGAGCCGCGTAAACATCAAATCTCCTCAGGTGTTTATTCGGCAGGATCTCAGTACTTCTTTAGTGCAAAAGTGCCATCCCTCAAAACAGCGACTGCGGCCGCTGCGCGCGCTCGGATAGAATGGCCAGACGCATGTTCTCGTCCCGTCTGCACTGGGATCTGCGGCCGAACCGCATGGCGCAGGTGCTGGCCGCTATGCACCGTCAACGCTCCGAAATCGTCGACCTGACGGAATCAAATCCCACACATGCGGGAGTCTCATATCCCGAGGACCTGATTCTCGGCGCGTTTCAAGATAAGCGCGCCTTGGCATATGAGCCGGCTCCGGCCGGCATGCGGGCCGCCCGCGAGACTGTGGCTGGATACTACGCGGCGCGAGGGCTGATTGTCGACCCGGCCTGCGTTTTTTTGACCGCGAGTACCAGCGAATCTTACGGATGGCTGTTCAAAATGCTGGCGGACGCAGGAGACGAGGTGCTGGTGCCGCGGCCATCCTATCCGCTGTTCGAGTTTTTAGCGCAGTTGGAACTGGTTAACGTGATTCACTACCCCCTGGTATACAGCGACGGCTGGTCGATCGACCTGGACGCGCTTGCCCAGGCCGTCACTGGTCGAACGCGGGCCATCGTGCTGGTGAATCCGAATAATCCCACCGGATCTTTCGTGAAAAACCAGGAATTGCAACGGCTCGTCGAGCTTTGCGAGGAGCGGGGGCTCGCATTGATTTCCGACGAAGTCTTTACCGATTACCGTTTCGGCCCGGATCCGGAGCGTGTGCCGTCTCTCACCGGAATTGATGAAGTACTGACCTTCTGCCTGAGCGGTCTGTCGAAAGTCGCGGGGCTTCCGCAGATGAAGCTTGGATGGATCATCATCGGCGGCCCACCGGCGCTGCGATCGGAGGCGATCGAGCGGCTGGAACTCGTTGCCGATACCTATCTTTCCGTCGGTACCCCGGTGCAGCATGCACTGCCGAGGCTGCTCGAAGCGGGCGAATCGGTGCGGCAACAGATCACGGCACGCGTGAGCGGCAATCTGGCGTTCTTGCGCGAACGCATCGATGACGCGTCGGCAGCCCGAGTATTGCAGGTGGAGGGCGGTTGGTACGCGACGGTGCGCGTGCCGCGCACCAAGACCGAAGAGCAGTGGTGTCTCGATCTCCTGCAACAGGATCAAGTGTTGGTGCAGCCCGGGTTCTTCTACGATTTCGAATCAGAAGCGTACCTGGTGCTGAGTCTGTTGACGGCGCCGGAAGCGTTTCGGGAAGGAATCCGGCGGCTCATCGCGCGGCTTTAGGCTGGCCGAGATGCTCCACAAACCAGTCGCGCGCCAAGCGGGCGACGTGTTCGAGCGCGCCCGGTTCTTCGAACAGGTGCGTGGCACCGGGCACAATATCCAGGCGCTTTTCTGTATGCAGGTGTTCGAACGCTTCACGGTTCATTTCGATAACCGCTGTGTCCCGTCCGCCCACTATCAACAGGGTCGGGGCCTTGACGCGTCCGAGATCCGGCAGAGCCAGGTCTGGCCGGCCGCCGCGCGAGACGACAGCACTGATTTCATCAGGACGTTCTGCTGCGGCTTCGAGTGCCGCGGCTGCGCCGGTTGAAGCGCCAAAATACCCAACGCTCAAATTCTTGGTTGCCGCGTTCTGCAGCAACCAGTCGGATGCGCCGATCACGCGGTGGGCGAGCAGGTGGATATTGAAACGCAGGCGTGCCGTGCGGTCATCCTCGCGCTCCTCAGCCTCGGTGAGAAGATCGATCAGAAAGGTCGCGAGGCCGCCTTCGTGCAGCGCCTGCGCTACGTAGCGATTGCGCGGGCTATGGCGACTGCTGCCGCTGCCGTGTGCGAATAGCACGATGCCGGTGGCCGCCTCTGGAATCCGGAGTGCGCCTTCGAGCGTTGCGGAGCCAAGCGTCAGCCGAAGAATCTGCTCGGTTGCGCCGGTCATACCTTTTCGAGTTCCAGCATCTCGCGAATCTCCTCGTCGCTGGTCTGCGAGAAATCTTCGTACCAGAAGCCGACGGAATAGAAAGGCTCGGGTGATTGGAGGCAGATCAGGTCGTCAACTTCTTCGCGGAGATCCGTACAAGAGGGTGCTGCCGCGACGGGAACGGCGACCACGATACGCTTCGCCTTCGCCTGGCGTAACGCCGCCACCGCCGCGCGCATCGTAGACCCTGTGGCGAGGCCATCGTCCACCAGGATCACCACGTTATTCGTAACATCCAACGGCGGGCGGCCCTCCCGATACATGTGCTCGCGGCGCGCGAGTTCGCGCACTTCCCTAGTGGTGACCGAGTCGATCACGCGCTGCGATAAATGCATGGACCCAACCACTTCCTCGTTGAGCACGCGGATGCCGCCGGACGCGATGGCGCCCATGGCCAGCTCTTCCTGGCCGGGCGTGCCGAGCTTTCGAACCAGGAAAACGTCCAGCGGGACGTGTAGCGCGCGCGCCACTTCACGCGCCACCGGTACACCCCCGCGAGGCAGCGCGAGAACGATCACGTCTGGACGACCGGCGTATGCTTTCAGCTTTTGTGAGAGAACCTGACCCGCGTGAATGCGGTCACGGAACGGGAGGTCTTGCATCGCACGACCCTCCTCTTGGTCTATTGTGCGGCGACGGGAATGGGGACGCAAGGGGGGAGAACTTCCGGACATGATGGGCGCTGGACTGGCGGGAAGAGTTTTTCTCGCGTAACTACAAAAGGGGTTACAGTGAAGGACGAAGGGAAGAACCGCAGCAACTTAGCGAAGCACGGCCTGCGGTTTGAGGACGCTGCACAGGTCCTCAGTGGCTCATGCGTCACATTCCGGGACGATCGTTTGAACTATGGGGAGACGCGCCTCATCACGTTGGGTCTTCTGGCCGGGCGTTTGGTGGTTATTGCCCACGCCCCCCGCAGTGAAGGTTCGCGCATCATCTCCATGAGGAAGGTAACAGGCGTGAGCAAGAGATCTATAAAAGCGACTTGGCGAGAATCGACCGGATGAAGGATTCTGACATCAACTACTCGGATATTCCGCCACTCGACAAATCCTTCTTAAACAAAGTCACGACGCCGTGGCCGCCGACAAAGAAACAACTGACCATCCGTCTCGATGCCGACGTTCTCGATTGGCTGAAGGGTCAGGGCCGAGGGTACCAGACGCGTATCAACTACATATTGAGGGTAGTCATGGAGAACGAAGCTCCGCGCGCAGCGCGCCGCACCTGAACGTAACCGATCCGCCCGCCCGTGTATCGCATTTGTAACAACTCAAGGGTGAGCATCGGGGAGCGTTTTCAACGGAAACATCCCAGAAACTACTTGCCCTGAGCGCCGTTTCGAAGGACACTGAGATTTTCGGGGGATAAGTTGGAAAGAAACGGCCGTAAAGGATCAGCGATCCTGGAGCCTACGGAGCGCTGGTCGACGCAGGATGCCGGCGACCTCTATGATGTGGCGAGTTGGGGGAAGGGCTACTTTTCGGTGGCTCCCAACGGCCACATCCTGGTGCATCCCGAGAAGGATCCCGCCCGCGCGATTGACCTCAAGGAACTCGTCGACACGCTCGTATTGCGCGGCATCTCGCTGCCGATCCTGATCCGCTTTGCGGATATTTTGCGGCACCGCCTGGGCGAGATTCACTCCGCGTTCCAAACCGCCATCGCGGACCACAAGTATCAAGGCGGCTACTTCTGCGTTTACCCGATCAAGGTGAATCAGCAGCGGCAGGTTGTCGAAGAAGTCATGGAGTTCGGCAGGCCCTATCATTTTGGCCTGGAAGCCGGTTCCAAGCCCGAGCTGCTGGCCGTGATGGCGCTCGCGAACAACGACACGCCCATCATCTGCAACGGTTTCAAGGACGAAGAATACATCGAGATGGCGATGCTGGCCCAGAAGGTCGGCCGGCACATCATCCCGGTGATCGAGAAGTACACCGAGCTCGATCTGATCGCTAAATGCTCCGAGCGCGTCGGTGTGCGCCCGACCATCGGCCTGCGCGTCAAGCTTGCCAGCCGCGGCGCGGGACGCTGGAAATCGTCGGCGGGCTATCGTTCGAAGTTTGGCTTGACCACCAGCGAAGCGGTTCGTGCACTCGAAGAATTGAAATTGCGCGGGCTGGCCGATTGCCTGCACCTGCTCCACTTTCACCTGGGCAGCCAGATCACGAACATCCGCCATCTGAAAGCCGCGGTTAACGAAGCGGCGCGCATGTACGCCGATCTCGCGAAGGCCGGCGCGGGGCTCCGCTATTTGGATGTCGGCGGCGGCTTGGGCATCGACTACGACGGATCGCAGACCGACTTCGAATCGAGCGTCAATTACACGCTGCAAGAATACGCCGCGGACGTGGTTTATCACATCCAAAACGTGTGTGATGAGGCTGGCGTGCCTCATCCAACCATTGTCAGCGAGAGCGGGCGCGCCATCACGGCTTATCACAGCGTGCTGGTGTTTAATGTCTTGGGTGTGGCCGGATACGGTGACGATCAGGTGGGCGAACTGCCCGCCGAACCGGAGCAGCCGCTGATCGATTTGCAGGAGACCAACCGCTCGCTGAGCGCCAAAAACGTGCTGGAAAGCTACCACGACGCGCAGCAGGCTCTTGACCAGGCGCTCAATCTTTTCAGCCTGGGCTATCTGCCGCTCGAACAGCGGTGCCTGGCGGAAAACCTGTTCTGGTCCATTTGCCGCCGCATTCAAAAGATGGCACGTGACTTGGACGATTTTCCGGAAGAATTTGAAGGCCTGGACGCCATGCTGGCGGACACGTACTTCTGTAATTTCTCGCTCTTCCAGAGCATGCCGGATAGTTGGGCCATTAAGCAGTTGTTCCCGATCATGCCGATCCATCGTCTCGAAGAGCGCCCCACGCAGTACGCCGTTCTCGGCGACATCACGTGCGATTCCGATGGCAAAGTGGACCAGTTTATTGACCGTCGCGATGTGAAGCGCACGCTGCCGCTGCATCCGTTCAACGGCCAGGATTACTATCTCGGCGCGTTTTTGTTAGGCGCGTACCAGGAGATTCTCGGCGACCTGCACAACCTGTTCGGCGATACCAACGCCGTGCACGTCAAGCTGAGCCCGGCTGGCGATGTGATCCTCGATGCGGTCATCAAGGGTGACACGGTCCGCGAAGTGTTGAAATACGTGCAATTCAACGCCGACTCTCTCATCGCCGAAATGCGCAAGGACGTCGAGACGGCGGTTCGTGAAAGCCGCATGAGCTACGAAGAATCCGGCAAACTGTTGCGCTTTTACGAAGAAGGACTGCACGGGTACACGTACCTGGAGAACTGAGACGTTCGCAGGATCACTCGTCCTGATACCGGCTAGCTAAAGATATCGAGGCGGTGTTTGATCTGACTCCAGTGCCATAATCAGTATTTCCCCTTTTCGCATGATTAAAGTCCTCATGGTTGCCTCGGAAGCCGCCCCGTTCGCCAAGACCGGCGGGCTGGCCGACGTGGTGGGCGCTCTGCCCCCGGCGTTACGCGACGCCGGGTGCGAAGTTGCAGTCCTGATGCCGCGCTACCGGCGCATTGAGCTGACTGCGGCCCGGCGAGTATATGATTCCCTGCCGATCTGGCTCGGCCCCACCGTTTTCGAGACAAGCCTCTACCAGGCTGACGCAGCGACGACGGTCTATCTTCTGGAAGCTCCAAAACTCTACGATCGCGATGGGCTCTATGGCGATGCCGGGGGCGATTACCCAGACAATGCGGTGCGTTTTGCCGTTCTTTCGCGCGCGGCCCTGGCAGTCGCGCGGCGCGTGTTTCGGCCGCACATCCTGCATTGCCACGATTGGCAAACGGCACTCACGTCCGTGTATCTACGCAAGCTTTTCAGTAGCGACCCGACTTTCATCGGAATGAAGACGGTGTTTACGATCCACAATCTGGGTTATCAGGGCCTGTTTCCGCCCAGCGTGCTGCCCCAAATTGGACTGGACGGGAGCTTGTTCACTACCGACGCCTTGGAGTTCTACGGGCAGATCAATTTACTGAAGGGTGGCCTGGTTTTCAGCGACGCCTTGACCACGGTCAGCAAGGGTTACGCGGCCGAAATCCAGACCGACGAGTATGGCTTTGGACTCGATGGCGTCCTGCGGGTGCGCAGCGCAGACCTCTACGGCATACTGAACGGCGTCGACTACCGTGACTGGAACCCCGCCACCGATCCCCACCTGCCCGCCCACTATTCGGCCGAGGACTTAAGCGGGAAAAGCGAGTGCAAGCGGGACTTATTGCGCGAATTCGGTTTTCCAGAGGCCGCTTTGGAGCGGCCGCTGCTGGGCGTCGTCTCGCGCCTGGCCAGCCAGAAGGGCACCGACCTGATCCTCGACGCCGCTCCACAGATTGCGGCTGACGGCGTTTATATGGTGGCACTGGGAGCGGGGGATGCCTTCTATGAAGCCAAGTTGCGTGCGGTCGCGGCAGCGCACCCTGGCCATATCCGGGTGGAAATCGGGTACGACGAGACCCTGGCCCACAAGATTGAGGCCGGCGCTGATATCTTTTTGATGCCGAGCCGTTATGAGCCGAGCGGTCTGAACCAGATGTACAGCCTGCGGTACGGCACTATTCCGGTGGTTCGCGCCACCGGGGGGCTTGATGATACCATCGACGAAGGGACCGGCTTTAAATTCCGGGAGTATTCGGTTTCGGCCCTATTGGCAGCCATCCGTGAGGCTTCCGCGGCTTTTGAGAAGCGGCCGGTTTGGGAAGCGATGATGCGGCGCGGCATGCAGAAGGATTTTTCCTGGCGGGCGTCGGCGGTGGAGTATGCAGCCTTGTACCGCAAGCTGTTGGATGTGAGCGAGAACGGGTTGCATCCTTTTGGGGGAAATAAGATCAAATAATACTGGAGGATAGAGATGGCAGGGGATAAAGTCCTGACTTTTACGGACGGAGCATTCGATACCGATGTGATCAATTCGCAGCAGCCGGTACTGGTGGATTTCTGGGCCGAGTGGTGCGGGCCATGCCGCCAGATGGGGCCGACTATCGACACGATCGCATCGGAGTACGACGGCAAGGCGAAAGTCGGCAAGCTGAACGTTGATGACAACGGCCAAACGGCCATGCGCTACAACATCCGCGGGATTCCCACGCTGCTGCTGTTCAAGGACGGCAAGGTGGTGGAACAGCGGGTGGGCGCAGTAGGCAAGTCAGAAGTCCAGAAGATGCTGGACCCGCACGTCTAGCTTCCCTCCAGTTTCGATCTCCGGAGTTTGACCCAGACGGGAAAAACTCCGGGGTTCTCCAGCCAAACCAGTAGCCACTGGACCATTTCTTCTTTCATCGCCTTCTTTTCCGGCGTGATATTGCGGCTGCGCGCCGCGAGGCGGGCGTGGTCCTTGGCCTGAATCACGATATAACGGCATAACTGCGCGCGGGTCCGGTCACCGCTTTGTTTCGCGCGAGTGTAGACCTCTTCCATTTCCAAAAGCGACTGTTCGAGCTCATCGAACGTTTTCTGCCGCACGCCGCCGAAGGGCTGTTCCACCGGAACGCGGGTTTCGGCCAGCAGGTGGCGCAAGTAACTCTCGGAAACCGGTTCGAGCACCGCCAACAGATCCCGCCAATCGCGCTCAGTGATCCTTGTGAGATTTCTTTCCGTGATCAGCGCGGCGAGGCGCGCTTTCTTCGATTTGGTCCCGCTGGCTGGCACGGCGATATTGAGCGGTGGCGAGTTGGTGTTCGGAAATGCTCTTGGAGAAATTATGCGCACCGGAGCCATTCGGCCGCAATACGAAGTAGAGATACTGGGTGTCTGCGGGGTGGAGAGCGGCTAGGAGCGAATCGCGGCCCGGATTGGCAATCGGACCGGGCGGCAAGCCGGCATGACGGTAGGTATTGTACGGACTACTATTGGCCAGATCGGACTGATGAATGGTCCCGCGATACCGGCCGTCGAGCAAGGCAGCGTAGATGGTGGTGGGATCGCAATCGAGTTTCATTCCGATCTTCAGCCGGTTGTGGAATACCGACGAGATGAGCGGCCGATCCATGGGTACACGCGCTTCGCGTTCCACCAAAGACGCCAGCGTAACCGTGCCGTGGACGTTCGCGGGCGCGGCGATTTCTTTCCAAACCTCACGAAAACGGGCCGTCATCATCTGGCACAATTGCGGCGGCCTGGTGTGGCGGGACAGTTGGTAGGTACTTGGGAACAGGTAGCCTTCGAGTGTGGGAGCGGCTGGATCGAGATCGTGAATAGAAGAAGCGTCTCTTGCCGCGCTTAGGAAATCCGCCGCACTGAAGACCCCGAGCTTCTCCGCGTCGGCCGCGATATCGAACATGTTCTGGCCCTCGGGAACGGTAAGGGAGTAATAGAATACGTCGCCTCGCGCGATGCGGTCATAGACATCCAGTACGGAAGCCGGCTGGGTGAAGCGATACTCGCCCGCCTGTAACTTGCGCTGTGGGCGCAAGATACGGGCCACCAAGAACGCCCAGGAGTGCGCGATGACGCCGGATTGAGCAAGCTGCCGCGCCATGACGGCCGTGCCGGTGCCTTTTGGAAAGTCGACGAAGGTTTCCTCTCCAAAAGCAGCGTAGGGGCGAGTTAGTTCCCAAAGCCCATAACTGGCAGCAGCGCCAAGCAGGATGGCCAGCGCGATCCATCGGCCCGAACGCCTCACTTCCACTCACCCGAATCGAGATAACTTTGCAGCAGGATGACGGCGGATAGCCTGTCAACCGCGGCCGCCCGTTTCTCGATGCTGATGCCGCTAGCGCGCAGCACGCGAGAAGCTTCGACCGTGGTCAACCTCTCGTCCCAGAGCCGGACCGGCACGCCGGTATGTTTCTCCAGTGCGGTTGCAAACTCCTGCACCCAAACGGATTGCCGGCCCTCGGTTCCGCTCATATGCAGCGGGTTGCCCATTAATAATTGAGTGACGCCGTGCTTGCGGATCAAGCTTCCGAGCTCTGCGAGATCAACGCGCTTGTTACGGCGTTCCAGTGTGTTCAAGCCCTGCGCGGTGATGCCCAGTTCGTCGCTGATTGCCAGGCCAATGCGCCTTTTTCCGAGGTCTAACGCCAGAACGCGGCCGGTGTGGGTCATGCGGCGGGAGAGGGGCGGAAAGCCGTGTTTCGATGAAACAGCATCTGCGATTTCATTATAGGCGGCAGCATGGTAGATTCGAGGAAGAGTTGTTCTCGCCGTGGCAATCCTCACACGACCTTTGAAGGGATTGGAGACGCTGAAGTCCGCGGAATTGAAGGTCTCCGCCAACCCGGTCATCGCGCTCGGCGTGATTGTGGCGCTGCTCTACTGGGCGCGCGTTTTCTTCATCACGATCACGATTGCCGTCATCATTGCCTTCATTCTGGAGCCGTTCGTCGGGTTGCTGATGCGCGCGCGCCTGCCGCGCAGTGTGGCCAGTTTTCTGGTGTGCAGCACGGGACTGATGTTGCTCTATCTCATGGGTTTAGGTGCCTACACGCAGATGACGGGACTTTGGGAAGAACTGCCGAGGTTCAGCCAGCGGATTACCGACGTTGTCGACGGTGGGCGGCACAAGATCGACGAGTTGGAATCGAAGACCTACGGCATGCTCTTTCCGCAGAAGAAGCAGACACCCCAGCCGGCGCCCCCGCAACAGACCAAGAGGAGCAAGCGCAGCCAGGAGCTTCCGCCGTCGGTGATCATGTTGCCGCCACCCGGCGTCATTCCCGAGGTGCGGATCCACGAAGAGCAGAAGCCGCTTTCGGACCTGCTCTATGAGCGGATGGGATCGCTTTACCAGATCCTGCTGATGGCTTCGTTCGTGCCGTTCATGGTTTATTTCATGCTGAGTTGGCGCGATCACATGCATCGCAGCTTTCTTCAGTTTTTTGAGGGAGAAGATCGCGTGGCGGCGGCGCGGAGCCTGCGCGGCATCGGCGATATGGTGCGCGGGTTCGTGGTGGGGAATTTTCTGCTGGGTGTGCTGCTGGCGGTGCTGAGTTCGGTCGCGTTCCGCTTGATTCGCCTGCCTTACCCCTTCCTGGCCGGCCCGGTCAGCGGATTCCTGAGCCTCGTGCCTTATGTAGGGCTGCCGCTCGCGCTGCTGCCGCCGGCGATTGTCGCCATTGCGGGGGCGAGTCCGCTCAGCAGCTTCCTCATTATTCTTTTTGTGATCGCGATGCTGCACCTCATCGCTATGAACCTGCTCTATCCGAAGATCGTCGGCTCACGAGTGCACTTGAATCCGCTCGCCGTAACTGTAGCGCTCATGATCTGGGGATTCCTATGGGATGCCGCCGGGTTGCTGCTGGCGATCCCGCTGACCGCTGCGATCAAGGCGGTTTGCGATAACGTCAAAGGTTTGCGGCCATTCGGCAAGTTCCTGGGCGATTGAGCGGCAACGCACCCTCCACTATGTCACCATCTAAGGTCTGACATGCTGCCGTTCCGCCTGGTCTATCACGAGCACTACCACCTCAACCTGGGCCATCACGTGTTCCCGTCGGAGAAATTCCGGCTGATCCACGACCGGCTGCTCGCCGACCGCTTCGCAACCCCCGAAGATTTTGTGCAGCCCGAACCGGCGCCCGATGAAGACCTCATGCTGGTTCACCAGCGCGGCTGGGTCGAGCGGCTCAAGACCGGAACCCTGAGTTATGAGGAGATTCTCCAACTGGAGATTCCGTATTCCCCGGAGATGGTGCGTGCGTTCTGGCTGGCAGCGGGCGGCACCACGCTGGCCGCGCACTTCGCGCTGAAACAGGGCGTCAGTTATAACGTCGGCGGCGGGTTTCATCACGCTTACCCGGATCACGGCGAGGGCTTTTGCGCGATTAACGACATCGGCGTGGCCATCCGCAAGCTTCAGAAGGAAGGCAAGATCCGGCGCGCCATGGTCGTTGACTGCGACAATCACCACGGCAACGGGACGGCAGCCGTTTTTGCGGGCGACCCCACGGTGTTTACGCTTTCGATTCACCAATTCAACAATTACCCGGCGTACAAGCCACCCTCATCAGTGGACGTCAACCTTGCCGACGGCGTCGGCGATGAGGAATACCTGGAACGGCTGAGCGCGGCCTACCGGTTCCCCATCCATGGTTTCCATCCCGAACTGGTAGTCTACGTGGCGGGTGCAGATCCGTATCGCGAAGATCAGCTCGGCGGCCTCGACTTAACGATCGACGGGCTCAAGAAGCGGGATCTGCTGGTAATAGAAACCGCTCTACGGGAAGGCGCTGCTGTCGTGGTTGTTCTGGCCGGAGGCTACGCGATCAATCTGTATGACACCATCACGATCCACAGCAACACGGCGAAAGCCGCGAAAGAAGCGTTGGACGCGGTGGGATGGAAGAGCTAGCGTAGCGCCGCGGGCTGGGCCTGCCTGCCCCTACCAGCCAGCTCAGTGTAACGGCGAGGCATGCCTCGCCTACTCCGGCGAACATCATCATTTTGCCGGCGAGCTTTCGCGGCCTGACAGTGCGGGGATCGAGCAAGTGCTCGGGTTGAAACTTGGCTTTTGACCACTTGGAATCGGCGTCAAACGCGATACCGATGAAATAGCCGGCGTCGCGCAAATAGCAGGAGCGCACGTACCCGTGAAATTCCGCACTACCGCATAACAACGTGACGCCGGAGTTCTCGATGACGGGAACTTCCGCCTGCACGCAGGCGCCGGATGCGGAAATGTTTTCCAGCACCACGGTCTCTTCCCGTCCGCGGAGGTCACCCTCGGACCAGCGCAACAGTACCAGGTCAGAGCATAGAAAGCGAGGTTCGGTGCGTTTCTCCGGCACGAGTTACTCGAACGTGATGCGACACCAGCCGGACATCAGTACGGCGGCTCGAGCCGCGAAAACTCGAAATGGGCCGGATCGTGTTTTCGCTGAATCAGTTGTTGCAGGCACTGTTCCACCGAATCGCCGATCGCCTCTATCCGGCGCAACGGCAATGCGTCGGGCGTGTAAATCTCCAGCGCGACGAACTTCCCGGTAAGCGCCAATCGTTCCTCGAGCGTCAGCCGTTCGGGCGCCCGGCCGATGGCTTGTTGCGGATCGCTAGCTGCGGATCGAGACATATTCCAGCCAAAAAATTGTACCAAAACCACTTGTGCAAGGCTAAATCTTTGGGAGGAATTGCGCATCCTGGGGCGCTGTGGTTTCATCATCTGATAAAGGCCTCCCATGGCGAAACCAGCTATTCTCTCGGTGGATGACGACCCGGATGTGCTGCGCGCAATCGAGCGCGACCTCCGGAGCCGATACAGTGAACGGTACCGCGTTCTTGCCGCCGACTCGGCCCGAGCCGGCTTGGATCTGCTCCGCCGGGTGGAACAGCGGAATGAAGCAGTGGCGCTGCTGCTGGTGGATTACCGCATGCCGCAAACCAACGGGCTTGAGTTCTTGATCGAGGCGCGGAAGATCACACCCGGTTCGAAACGCGTGCTGCTTACGGCGTACGCGGATACGGACGCAGCGATTCGTGCGATTAATGACATTCAGCTCAATCACTATCTGCTGAAGCCGTGGGATCCGCCGGAGGAGAATCTGTATCCGGTGCTGGACGATCTGCTGGACGACTGGCAGTCGAATTACCGGCCGCCGTTTGAAGGGATTCGCGTGCTGGGCACCCGGTGGTCGCCGCGCTCGTATGATCTGCGCGAGTTCCTGACGCGCAATCGTGTGCCATACCGTTGGATGGATGCCGAGTCGGCCGAACGTGACCCGGAAGTGCGGCAGCTGCTCGCGACGATGTCGCCGCAAGAGTTGCAGCTACCCATGGTTCTTTTCCCCGATGGGCAGCGGTTGCAGGAGCCGACCCCTGCACAGATTGCGGATCACGTGGGACTGCGCCGCAGGTCGGACACGAAGATTTTTGACCTGGCCATTGTTGGCGGCGGTCCGGCCGGACTGGCCGCGGGCGTATATGGAGCCTCGGAGGGCCTGCGATCGGTGATCGTAGAGCGCGAGGCGCCGGGCGGGCAAGCGGGGCTCAGTGCCAGGATCGAGAATTATCTCGGTTTCCCGTCGGGTTTGAGCGGCTCGGATCTGGCTTATCGTGCCGTCACCCAGGCGCGCCGCTTTGGTGTAGAGATTCTTGCGCCGCAGGAGGCGAGCGGCGTATGCATTGAGAGCGGCACACGCGCCCTGCGCCTGGCGGATGGCTCGGAATTGTCGTTTCGCGCGTTGGTACTCTCCATGGGGGTGCAGTGGCGCAAACTGGACGTTCCGGGCATGGACCGTTTGACGGGAGCCGGCGTCTACTACGGCGCAGGCTCCACGGAAGCCAGCTCTTGCAAATCGGAAGACGTCTACGTGGTTGGCGGCGCGAACTCGGCCGGGCAGGCGGCGATGAACTTCTCGAAATATGCGCGCCGCGTGATCATGCTGGTTCGTGGAAATTCGCTGGCAGTTTCCATGTCGAAGTACCTGATCGATGAGATCGCGCAGACACCGAACATAGAGGTGCAATATGGCACCACCGTGGCTGCGGTGGATGGAAAAGAACGATTGGAGACTATCTCCATCGAATGCGCTGCCACGAAAAGCGTCGAGACGGTGGCCGCGTCGTCACTTTTCATCTTCATCGGCGCGCAGCCCCGGACCGAATGGTTGGATGGCTTGATCGAACGAGATGCCAGAGGCTTCATCCTCACTGGCCCGGATCTGATTAAAGATGGAAAGCGGCCGCGGGGCTGGCCGCTCGATCGCGATCCCGGTCTCCTCGAAACCAGCGTCCCGGGGGTGTTCGCAGTGGGCGACGTGCGCCATGGATCCGTGAAGCGCGTCGCGTCAGGAGTAGGGGAAGGCTCGATCGCGGTCCAATTTGTGCATCAATATCTGAACGAGGTGTGATGTGGAGCAAATGACTTCGTCCGAAACCGTCGCGGCCTCCGCCCCGACAGTGGACGATCTGCGCGGCCTGACGATTTTCGCCGACCTTCCCGAGGACGATCTGCGATGGCTCACGCAGCAGATGAAGCTCGTGATTATAGAGCCCGGTGAAGTGTTTCTGCGCGAAGATTCTCCGGCAGACCGGCTATTCGTGATTCTCGAGGGCGAAATGCGCGGCACGCGTGAGAAGGACGGCAGCGATTCTCGCGTCTATGTCGCCAAAGCGGGGCAGGTGACCGGCCAGCTTCCTTACTCCCGGCTCACGCACTTCCCGCTGACCACGCGAGCTGTGGTGCACTCTCGGGTCGCATCGCTCCACAAAGACCTATTTCCGGAAATGCTCCAGCGTATGCCCCAACTGGCGCAGCGACTGGTGGGCGTGCTGGCGGATCGCATTCGCGAAACCACGAGGATTGAGCAGCAGCAGGAAAAAATGGCCGCACTCGGGAAACTCTCGGCGGGGCTGGCGCACGAGCTGAACAACCCGGCGTCGGCTGCGAGGCGGGCCGCGGAGAGCCTCGGGCAGGCGATCAACGCTCTTCGTGAGGCCAATACCCGGCTGGACGCACGTGTGCTTTCGCCCGAGCAGCGCCTGTTTCTCTCGAAGCTGGAAGGCGAGATCGTCGAACAGGGCTCGCCGGTGCTCGATCCATTAGACCGCGGCGATCGTGAGGACGAGATCACCAGTTGGCTGGAGAAGCGATCGGTGGCGCATGCGGCGCAAGTAGCGGCGAGCCTGATCGACGCCGGTTTCGAGTACGCGTGCCTGGAAGACATTTCCTCCCAGTTTCCTAGTGATGTCATCGAGGATGTGCTCACGCGGGTTTCCGCGTCGCTTCTGGTGGGGCGTTTAGCGAAAGAAATTGAGCACAGCACCGCGCGCATTTCCGACCTGGTCCGCGCGATCAAAGAGTATTCGCATATGGACCAGATGCCCGAGCAGGAAGTGGATGTTCATAACGGCTTGGAAACCACGTTGGTGGTCCTCCGGCACCAGCTCAAGCAGGGCGTCTCCATCGTGCGCGATTACGATCGCACTCTTCCCAAAGTGTGCGCCCACCCTGGTGAACTCAACCAAGTGTGGACGAACCTGATCGACAACGCGGTCGACGCCATGAAGGGCAAAGGCGAATTGCGCATCCGCACGGCAAGGGATCCCCATCACGTTGTCGTGGAGATCGGTGATAACGGACCGGGAATTCCGCCCGAGGTGCAGAAGCGCATTTTCGAGCCGTTCTTTACCACCAAAGGGGTCGGCCAAGGGCTTGGGTTGGGCTTGGACTCGGTGTATCGCATCGTGCGCAGCCATCATGGGGAAATCACATTCAAATCCCGCCCCGGTGAGACACGCTTCATCGTGCGCCTGCCGATTCCAGGAGCGAACGGCGGGAAACCGGCGTAGGAACCCAGCTTAAGTAGCCAAGCCGGTTTGCCGCGACTGTGGCTGGCGGCGATCCGCAATAGAGTCCATCCTCAACTAGTCGTTGCGCATTTGCTGCGCGATCCTAGTGCTGGTAGAGTAGCGCTGATGAACCAGCGCACTCTCAAACTCACGTCTCCCAAGTTGCCCATTTCTGCTGGACGCCACTGCGTACACCGGCTCATTCCTGTGTATGCACTGGCGGTCCTGCTTGCCTCGAATTTCCCGGCCATTGCGCAAGAGCTGTCTCCCGCCAAGCCTGAATCGGTCGGGCTGTCGTCGGAAAGGCTGGAGCGCATTGGCGCGGCCGTGCAGCGTAGCATCGATGATAAGCGGATCGCCGGCGCGGTCACACTGGTGGCTCGCCGCGGACATGTGGCGTGGCTGAAAGCGCAGGGGATGATGGACCGGGAAGCGGGCAAGCCTATGCAGACCGACGCCATGTTTCGCATCTGCTCCATGACCAAGGCGATTACTACGCTTGCGGCGATGATGCTCTATGAGGATGGCCGGTTTCTGCTCGACGACCCGGTGTCCAATTACATTCCCGAGTTCAAGAACCCGAAAGTACTCGTCAAGCCGGCGTCCGGAAAGCCCTACACGATTCCGGCAACGAAAGAAATCACCATTCGCAACCTGATGACCCACACATCGGGTCTTACGTACCCATGGAATGCGGACCTCGGCCAGATGTACAAAGACGCCAATGTGGCGCACGGGCTGCTGCAATACGACGGAACCATCGGCGACAGTGTGAAGCGCTTGGCGGGCCTGCCGCTGCTGTTCAATCCCGGAGAGCGTTTTGAATACAGTCTGGGCGTCGATGTTCTCGGCTATCTGGTTGAAGTCGTTTCCGGCAAGCCGCTCGATGAATTTATGCGGTCGCGGATTTTCGAGCCGCTCGGTATGACGGACACTTATTTCTATCCTCCAGGGAACAAGCTGAGCCGCCTGGCGACCGCCTACACCTGGTATGCGGATAAGGGTCTGGCGCGTTTCCCGGAAACTCCGATCACCGAAGACACCTTTTCGTATTCCGCCGACTATCCGGCGCGCGGTCCGAAGAAACTCTTCTCCGGAGGCGCCGGTTTGTGCTCAACCGCTATGGATTACGCGCGCTTCTGCCAGTTGATGCTGGATGGTGGCAGGGCGGGGAACACCCGATTGATCAGCCGCAAGACTGTGGAGCTGATGACGCACGACCAGCTCGGCAAGATCGGTCCGGATCAGGCCTTCGGGCTCGGTTTCGGCATCGACGGGGTGAAAACACCGCTGGGCGAACTCGGCTCTCCGGGCGAGTACAATTGGGGCGGCTTCTACTACACGGCGTTCATGATCGACCCGAAGGAGCAGATGGTTACGGTCTTCATGGCGCAGCTACACCCGACCGGCGACCTCACCTTGGACAATCTGTTTCACGTGCTCGCCGTGCAGGCGATCATCGACTAAGCGGGCGAGGCATGCCTCGCCCTTACACCACGCTTCGTAGGGGCCGGGCTCTCCCGGCCTGCCGCTATTACATCGTCGAAAAGCGGAAGACGGTGGTTGACGTGAAGTGTTCGCCCGGCTTCAACACTACCGATGGGAACTTTGGCTGGTTCGGCGAATCGGGAAAGTGCTGGGTCTCCATGCAAAAGGCCGACCGGCGTCCGTAAACCTTGCCGCCTTTGCCGTGGATGGTCCCATCCAGAAAGTTGCCCGTGTAGAATTGCAGGCCCGGCTGCGTGGTGAAAACCTCCATCACGCGGCCCGAGGTCAGCTCCGTGACACGAGCGGCCAGGAACAGTTCGCTGCCTTTCCGATTCAGCACGAAATTGTGATCGTAGCCGTGGCCAAGCTTGATCTGTTCGTTATCGGCATCGATGCGCGCGCCAATCGCGGCGGGCGCGCGGAAATCCAGCGGCGTTCCGGCGACGCTCTGCAATTCGCCGGTCGGGATAAGCGTGGCGTCGACAGGCGTGAAACGATCCGCGTGGATGGTCATCTGATGCGAAAGAATGTCACCGTTTCCTTCGCCGGCCAGGTTGAAGTAAGAGTGATTGGTCAGGTTGTGCACCGTCGGCTTATCGGTCGTAGCGCCGTAGTCAATCCTCAGCTCGTTTTTCGCGGTCAGTGTGTAGGTAACGGTGGCCGATAGATTGCCTGGATATCCCTCCTCGCCGTCTTTGCTGAGATAGCTGAGGCGTATCGCCGGCGCGTCGCCCTTCGAGGCATCCTTCGCACTCCATACCCGTTTATCAAAACCTTTCAACCCGCCGTGCAGCGTGTTCTTACCGTCGTTTTGCGCCAAATGATATTCGTGGCCGTCGAGCGTGAACCGGCCTCCGGCGATGCGGTTGCCATACCTTCCGACGACGGCGCCGAAGTACGGCTCATTACCGAGATAACCGTCGAAGTCGTCGAATCCCAGTACGACGTCGGCAAACTTCCCAGTGCGATCCGGAACCTTCACCGAAACCACGGTTGCGCCATAGTTCGCAATCGCAACTTCCATCCCGTTCGCGTTCGTCAGAACGTAGAGATCTACCGCCTGGCCGTCGTTGGTCTTGCCGTAAGAGCTTTTTTTCATTCCCGCCGCCTGCATCGTCGTTAAGAAAATCAGTGCTGCCACTATCGTGCGCACAAAATCACCTCACTTCTGCCCGTAGTACGCTTTGGGCCCATGCTTGCGCAAAAAATGTTTATCGCGAAGCGCGTCGGAAATGGCACTCGCTTCCGGATTTATGGTGAGCGCATGATACGCCAGGCTCGCAATCTCCTCCAGCACCACGGCATTGTGCGCCGCTTCGGCCGGAGTTCTGCCCCAGCAGAACGGCGCGTGCCCCGCGACCAGCACGCCCGGCTTCACCATCGGATCGATTCCCGCGAAGCGCCGCAGAATCACCTGTCCCGTATTCCACTCGTAGTCTGATTCAATCTCTTCCGGTTGCATCGCTTCCGTTACTGGAACCGGGCCATGGAAGTAGTCGGCATGCGTCGTGCCCAGGCAGGGGATCTCGCGCCGCGCTTGCGCCCAGGCGGTGGCGTATCGGGAGTGTGTATGCACCACGCCGCCGATTGCGGGAAACGCCCTATAGAGCGCCAGATGCGTCGGCAAGTCGGACGATGGCTTTAGATCACCTTCGACGATGTGGCCATCGAGATCGGTGATCACCAAATGCTCCGGCCGCAGCGTCTCATACGGAACGCCGCTCGGCTTGATGGCCACAAGACCCTGCTCGCGCGAAATTCCGCTCGCGTTCCCGAACGTGTAGAGGACCAAGCCGCGGCGCACCACTTCCAAGTTGGCCTCGCAGACTTCCGCGCGCAGCGATTCCAGCATCATCCGTTCCCGCGTGCCTCGGCTGCGATCCGCCGCAACGCCGGCAGCACTCCGCCTAGTTCGATGGCTTCGGAATTCCTCTGGCCCATGGCAAAGTAAAGTCGCCGGTAAATTGGAAATAGTTCCTGATATACGGCTGCGCTCCGGGCGTCGGGCTGTACCGTCTTGTAACTCGGGCACAACGCGCTCTGCGCCTCTTCCACGCTTTTGAATGTGCCAGCCGCGAGAAACGCGAAGATGGCCGATCCCAGGCTGGTCACGTCGCCTTGCGGAACGAGAATCGGTTTGTTCATCACGTTGGCATATACGGCATTCAGCGTTTCATTCTTCTGCGGAATGCCGCCGCCGTTGATGATACGGGCGACCGGTACGCCGTGCTCCTCCATGCGCTCCAGAATCACGCGTGTGTGAAACGCGGTGCCTTCGATGGCCGCGAACAACTCGTCCTGCGCCGTGTTCGTGAGCCGCCAACCGAGCGTAACGCCGCTCAGTTCCGGATTCACCAGCACCGTGCGGTCGCCGTTATCCCAGGTGAGGCGCATGAGTCCCGTCTCGCCCGCGCCATATCGTTCCAATCCCTGCGAAAGCGCGCTTACCGATGAGTTCGCGCGCCGTGCGACGGCTTCGAAAATATCGCCAGTCGCCGAAAGCCCCGCCTCGATGCCGGTGTAGCGCGGATGAATCGAGCCCGGCACCACGCCGCAAACGCCCGGCACTAGCGTTGGCTTCTCGCTAATTGCCATGATGCAGGTGGATGTGCCGATCACGTTGACGACATCACCGAGTCGTACTCCCGCCCCGATCGCGTCCCAGTGGGCATCGAAAGCACCCACGGGGATCGGGATGCCCGGCGAAAGCCCAAGGCGCGTCGCCCATGTTGCGCTCAACCGCCCTGCAATCTGATCGGAAGTTGCATACCGGCCGCCGAGTTTCGTGCCGATTCCGCCCAGCAGCGGGTCCACCTTTGTCAGGAACTCATCCGGAGGAAACCCGCCGAGCGAGCGGTTCCACATCCACTTGTGCCCCATGGCGCAAATGCTGCGCGGAACCGACGCCGCATCCGTGATCCCGCACAGCGTCGCCGCCACCATATCGCAATGTTCCAGCGCCGTCGCCATCGTCGCACGTTTCGCCCGATTGTTTCGCAGCCAGTGCAGCAGCTTCGCGAATCCCCATTCCGACGAGTAGACGCCGCCTGACCAGCGAATCGCCTCCAGTTTTGTTTCGTGCGCGGTTGTCGTGATCGCCGCCGCCTCTTTCCAGGCGCGATGGTCGCACCACAGATAGTAATCATCCAGCGGTTCCAGCGCTTGATCGACCGGCACCACGCTTGACCCGGTAGTATCGAGCGCGATTGCCGCGATCTCACTCCCGCGAATCCCTGCCGCGCTGATCGCTTTTTGCATCGCCGCCACGAGCGCTTCCATGTGATCGGCGTGCTTTTGTGTGGCATGGTCCGGGTCTTCCTTTTTTCGCAGCAGCGGATATTCCGCCACTCCCGACCCCAGCCGTCCCATTTGATGATCGAAAATCGACACACGAACGCTCAGCGTGCCGAAATCTACTCCCGCTACGATGCTCACGTTAGCAGCCCGATTCCTTGTGCCAGTACATGCCCCAGCCCAGATATCGCGTGGCGGCTTCATGTACGGCCGCGCCCACAGTCGCGAGATTGGCCGCCACGTGATGCTCAAAACCCTGCTCGCAGATGTAGCGCAGCAATCCCTGCAAGTGCGGAATCTGTACGACTCCCGCTCCGCCGAAAGTTTCGAGCGAATCGTTGGTAAAGGCACCCTCTCCCACGTAGCCGCGAATCGTGCCTTCGCGATCGTTGGTGGAAAAGCGAGCGAAACTCATGGGGCTCGCCTTCACGCGCCCCACACACGTGCCAAACGTATTTTCCTTGCCTACCGTCCCCGCGATGATCTCCTGAAAATCCATCTTCACGTCGGCGAAGAAGTGCTTCGGCAGGTTGCTGCAATGGAAGCACACGGCTTTGTCCGGGTCGTCGCCGTAATTGTTGTTCCAATCGAGCAACGCGCTCGGCGTGCCCGACGCCAGTTGCAGGGCGTGCATGCCGATGACGCCGCAAATGTCTACCTCACACGCGCTCGACATCAAGTTGTTGCTCATCATGCTCATCACCGTGCACGGAACCACGCCGAAGTATTCTTCCATTGAGGTCCAGCACTGCACCGCGCTGATGGCAACCTCGGTCTGCCGCATCCAGCCATCCACCACCGCGCCCAGTTTCGCCATCTTGAGCAGCGCGGAATCGGGGATGCCGCCCGTCGGCACATAGCGGCGAATCTCCGCCAGTTTCTGTTGCGCGGAATCGTCCGCATCCTTCATGCGCTCGATGCGTCCGAGTATTTCGGAAAGGTCGATCGTTTCGATCGAAATCCCGTTGGCTTCCAGGATCTTCTCGCTGTAGCGGACCGTATTGAACGCCGCCGGGCGCGCTCCGATCGCTCCGATCCTTAACCGCCGAAGCCCTTTCACCACCCGGCAACCTGCGGCGAACCACTCCAGATCCTGTTTGAAGAACGCCGAATCCGGCGTCTCCGTGTGCCGCGTCGTCAATGAGTACCGGATGCCATATTGCGAAAGGTTGTTGCAAGCCGACATCTTGCCGCAGAAGCTGTCACGCCGGTCGCGGATGGTCATGCGCCCTGGAGTGTCGGGCGTCGCCTGCACCAGCACCGGTACGTTCAGGTCCGCCATGCGGAGTGTGTCGGCGATCGCGCGCTCATCGCCGAAGTTGGGCAGCGTCACGACCACGCCATCGATCGCCTCGCGATGCTCGCGAAACCGCGCCGCGCACTTCCGCGCCTCTTCGCGCGACTCGACCGCGCCGTGCCTTGCTTCTTCCGGTGTGAGTGCCACTACGCTGTGTCCCGCGCCTTCGATGGCCGCGATCATTTCCCTGCGCCCGCTCTCCGCCAGATGGCCGGGAAAGAAGCCGCGGTTCCCCACGATCAGCCCGAACGTCATTTTTTTCGTTGCTGGATTCGACATGGTCCAACCTCAATGCTCTCGCGGCAGATCCACCGCTGGATTCCTCGCGAAGAAATCAAACGGCCGCAGCTCAAACTCGTGCCATGCTGTCGGCATAATCGGCCAGTCTTCCGGCCGCGGCACGTGGTGAAATCCCAGCGTATACCAGACCACGATGTCCGTGTTCTCGATGGGCCGGTTCGCCTTCGTCCACGCCGGCAGCCCGTCGCCGCCGTGGCTTTGCGTTGGATAATCCCCCGCCGGGTAGCGCTCGTCCTCGCGGTACGGCGTCACCCACAGGTTGTGGCGGATGAAGCCCGCGCGCTTCTGCGGCCAGTCGTCATCCACCATCAGTGAGACCGCGTTGTGGCCGGGCGCAATCTCAAAACCCACCGGGTATCCCAGCGCCCCCTTCACGTTCGGATTGATCACCCGCCAGAGCGCCGGATGCTCCATCATCATGGTGAGCTGGGCATCGCTCTCCGTCTTCGCCACCTTTTGTTCCGCCACCCACACGCTCTTGCGCGGATTGCTCTCCGGCAACCGCTCCGTCTTCAGTTCCTCTTTGACGAAGCTGTTGTCAGTCCCATCCACGTCCAAATCGAGCCGGAAGTTGAAGAAATGATCGTGATTCACCGCCACGGTGTTGTCGGCCACGAAGTGTCCATAGTGCCCGTCGCGCCCGTCTTTCCGGTCCCGATCTTCCGCTGCGTTCCGGCTGCGCACAGCTTTCACTTCCACCGATCCCGTCGCGCCCACGCCGATCTTTATTGTTCCGTTCTGCTCGAACGTCCAGTCCACCGCATAATCATAATTTCCAAATGTCGTGATCATGCGCAGCACCAGGTCTCGCTGCCGGCGGCTGTCCGGCATCAAACCCCCCGGGCTGTGTCGCCAAGCAAAATCACCCGCCTCCCGTTCGAAGATACATGCCGTGCGCAGCCTTCGCTGCGGCGTTCCATGCGAAGTGGGAATGACCGAATCGAAATATTCGGCGTTATCCGGACAATCCGCTCCCGGCTCGAGCGTGCTGGCCACACCGCCCCAGGTGTTGGCCTCGCCCATATCGATAAACGTGGTGTGATACCAGCCTTCCGCCGGGTCCTGGTACGGAACGAAAATCTCCGCGAGCGATCCCTCAAACAGGATGGGCCGCTCCTTGCCTCCGTCCAGATAACCAACGTTCGTCACTACCACGCCCATCTTCGGGTCGATCCGGAAGTGAAAATGCCAGTTCTGCCAGCTCACCTCATTGCCCTCGGTGCGAAATCCGTGAACCGGCTGCGTGATTTGAATCGGTCCCGGAACTTCGCGCGACGGAATCGTGGCGGCGTCATAATCCGCGTTTCCGCCGGGCACCGGCACCGGCCCCGCGTCGATCAGCCGGATGATCTTCTGCTCCTCGGAATCCCAAACCGCGATCAGGCCTTCAATGGGATGCCCGCCGCCATTGGCGAAGCCCTTGCCCTCCGTGCAATGCACGCGTTGCAGCCGCCGGCCCTTTTCCTCCGGCGTGTCGAAGTACCCGGGCGAATCGCCGTCGCAGTCCACGGTGTCAAAATCCGTGATGCCGCGTTTGCGCATCGCCGCCTGCCATTGCGGGTCGGCCTTCACGCGTTCGACCGCGCCTTCCACTTCATCCACGATCAGCGCCGGCTGAACACCCTGGATTTCCTTCCAGGAAATGACCTTCTTCCCCCCAACGTCCACCATCACCTCAAACGTCCGCCGCCCCTGCTTCACAATCGCCAGCGCCTCGCGCCGGAAAGTCATTCCGGGTTTCCAGCGCAGCACTTCAGTCTTCGGCGGCTCGTGCAGATTGATCCCCGCGAAGCGGCTCTCCGCGTCGAGCTTGCCGGATGCTCTCATAGTTTCGAGAACCGTCCAGTACTCCTGGAACGTGAGTGCATCCAGCGGGTGCCGCGCCGTCTCCGCAGTGCCGCGGAGCGGCGCCAGCGCGATGAGAACCAAAATGCACCATGCACGGCAGGCAAACAGGTTCACGTAGTCTTCCCCCTCGGAGCGGCAGCAGCCGCCTGCAAAGATGTTGAGCTTACCATAGGCGTCTTGTGGCGATGTGTTGGCTATCACTAACGCATGTATTCGCCAAATCTACTTCAACTGGGGGATGGAGCTCTCGCCGTCCCTCGCATAAGTTCGAGACTGGAGGTGCAAAATGCGATTACCATTCGTTTCCTTGTCCTCCTTGATCCTGCTGGCTGGGATTATCGCCCCAACCCGCTCCATGCAAGGTAAGGACTCGGCAATTGAACATCAGCCGCAAGACCGTATTGAGGTCGTCGGCCATTTTCCTGGGGCCAGGAGTGCAGTCGAGCGCCTGCTTTCGACCCAACACTATAGCCGCTACTACCTCTATGCGGAACGAGCCGACGGGAGCGTAACGGTAATCGATATTACCGACGCCAAGCAACCGTCACTGGTGGCGAATGTCATGTATCCTTCGAACCAGAAACCTGATCTGCTCGCGCTGACGGGAACCGTGGCGCTGGTCGGCTCTGCGATGCCGTCACAATCCCAGGAAACGCCCCAAACCATCCGTATCATGAACCTGGCCGATACGTCGCATCCCAAGGTCGCCCGAGAATTTGCCGATGTAACCGCGGTGGGCCGTGACAACCGGCGCGGCTTGGTTTTCCTCGCCAATGGCGACGGCATCTGGATTCTCCGTGAGCACTTTGCCCTGGACCCGGCGATCGAGAGTGCGTACGCTCAGCACGTGCTCTACGATCACTAGCTGCTAGGCCGGGATGCGAGCACGTTTCTACGGAAAACCTTGGCACTTTGTTGAATTACTGCATTCTCACCGCCGATCCATGCGTATTGGTCGATATGCGGCTTGGAAGAGTCACATCGGTGGGACTGGCGGCGGCGCTGGCTTTTGGTGCCCTCGCCGAGGATAAGCCGGAATATACGTTCGGTACGACGGTTGTTGATCTGTCGGGCTTGCATGGCCGGGTGTACCATCTGAAACCCGGAGCCCACGGGCTGCCAAAGTTCGAGCGCATGCATCCCGTAGGTTCCGTTTACACCACGCAGTTGAACGTGTGGCCGCAGAATTTTGACGAGGGTTTCCCGAATGTCACGGACCGGTTCGAATGGTTTGCCATCGAATATACCGCCAAAATCTGGATTGAAAGCCCCGGGCTCTACCGGTTTAGTCTGCTCGCCGACGACGGCGCCAAGCTGTACCTGGACAATCAGGTAGTCATCGACAATGATGGCGTGCACGGGGCGAGGGCCATCAGCGCGGGCGCGACCCTGACCCGCGGTGTTCATGAGATCAAAATCGAATACTTCCAGGGGCCACGATTTACAGTTGCCCTCGTGCTCGCCGTCTCAGCTCCGGATGGGCCGTGGCGCATCTTGAATACCAACGACTTCAAGCCGCCCAACGATCCCGACGCATTGCAGAAAGGCGAAATCTCCGACATCCGTCCGGCAACCCAGTAGCAAAATTAGCCGCAAATCTGGCGAACCCAAGCCCCCCGATTGCGCATCCAACACCCCTTGGAACCTCTGGATACCACGCAGCTCCTGTTACCCATCCACGCCGAAGACCATGTGTTCGGCACCGAATCGGCGTCTTATACGCTCGTCGAGTACGGTGACTACGAGTGCCCGGAGTGCGGCAGGCTCTTTGGCATCATTCGCGAACTCCAGGCGTCTCTCGGCGAGCGGCTGAGGATTGTATACCGGCACTATCCTCTGGGTGGGATTCATCCCGCCGCGCAGGAAGCCGCGGAGGCTGCCGAGGCCGCCGGCGCACAAGGCCACTTTTGGGAGATGCACGATCTGTTATTCCAAAATCAAAACGCGCTCGCCCGCAAGAACCTGCTGGCTTACGCCGAGGGTTTACAGTTGGATCGCGACCGCTTCAGCCGCGAGTTAAAGAAAAGAGTGTACGAGGAACGCGTCCGCGAGGACTTTCGCCGAGGCGTACAAAACGGGGTCTACAAGACCCCGGGCTTGTTTCTCAACGGCGTGCGCCATGACGGCGCCTGGGACCGAGACATTCTGCTGCAAATCCTGACCCGTTGAGTCCCTCAGTATCCGCAAACTTTCGACCACAAAATGCATCCGGCAACCACGGTGAGCGCCAGTAGCGTCAAGACCGGTGCCCAAACACTTAATTCGGTTGCGAAGTCATGAACGTGATGGAAATGTGCAGCCACCGGAATCCCATGGCCGGTTCTGCGAGCGGGCAGTGCCATTGTCGGCCTCCTTCACCCACTAAGAACAGGGCACGCGTTCAACCAGCCTTCGGCATCATTGACAAGGCAATATTTTTCAATAAGCTACGGCTTCCGGGCAGCTCACCGGTTGCGTCAATTCGCCCGATTTCGCGAAAACACACTGCGCCAGACGAAGCTGTCCCTGACACAGTAGTGCGGCCAAATGCAAACCGTTGTACCATTGCCGCCTATGCGGACCTTTCTTCTTCTTTCGATCACGGCTCTATTGATTGCCGCCGCTTCTGCGCAAAACACGCTGCACGTCACGCCTGCCACAGTGCAATGGGGTTACTTCGCGGCCGATGGTAAACCTGTGCTCACGGTCAAATCCGGTGACGTCGTCACTCTGGATACAATCTGCGCGATCGATCAGCTCGAGCAACTGGGCGCGGCGCCCGATGACCCGATCCGCGAGCTGAAGGAAATCGAAGCCAAGGTTACCGACAAAGGGCCCGGCCCGCATGTTCTCACGGGTCCCGTGGCCATTCAGGGCGCCATGCCCGGCGACGTTCTCGAGATCGAAATTCTCGAAATCCGCCTGCGCTCGCCGTACGGTTGGATGCAGATCGATCCCGGCGCCGGTTCACTGCCCGAAGAGTTCCCGTACTTGCGCTCGAAACTCGTACCCCTGGATGATCGCAACAAAGTTGCCGAATTCGCGCCGGGAATCCGCATCCCGGTGCACCCGTTCTTTGGCGTTCTGGGCGTGGCACCGCCGGAAGGGCGGTTGAGCAGCGGACCGCCCGCATACAACGGCGGCAACATGGACAACAAATGGCTGGTCGCCGGCACGAAACTCTACCTGCCGGTGCAGGTGCCGGGGGCGCTGTTTGCCGCGGGCGACGGCCACGCCGCACAGGGTGATGGCGAGGTCTGCATCACTGCGATTGAGACCAATCTGACCGGCGTGTTCCGTCTCACGGTGCGGAAAGACATGAAACTCCGCTGGCCGCGCGCCGAAACTCCCACGCACTACATCACGATGGGCTTGCACGAAGACCTGGACGAAGCCGCGCGTCGCGCCACCAAGGAAATGATCGACTATCTGGTCAACGAGCACGGCCTGTCGCGCGATGACGCCTACATGTTGACCAGCGCCGCCGTCGACCTGCACGTCACCCAGGTCGTGGATCACGTCAAAGGCGTGCACGCCATGCTGCCCAAAGCTATTTTCACTGCTGCACGATAGATAAGACTCGCAGGCCGCGTCTGCGTAGTAATTATCACTGATTCACGTGCACGACTTGCGCCGGTGCAAAACCGTTGAACCACGTGGCCGAAGCATTGCTGTACGCGCCGATGTGTTCCGAGTAGACCAGATCGTCGATTTCGAGATTCG
>Ga0335069_10000799_pt1 | contig 50850 bp, 37 predicted proteins | sample Lox_Sample_11_FD_206714 | JGI IMG/M metagenome (GOLD analysis project Ga0335069, IMG submission 206714) | Soil microbial communities from Loxahatchee National Wildlife Refuge, Florida, United States - Lox_Sample_1.1 | ecosystem: Environmental > Terrestrial > Soil > Wetlands | place: USA... | reverse complement strand
CCGGCTCTCCCGACAAAATGCGCGAGGACCTGATGGGCATCGAGCGCGAGATCGGACGCGCCAACCTGGAGTGCGACTTCGCCTATTTCAACAAAATCGAAGCCGATGATTTCGTATTCACCGACGCTGCCGGCAACGTCACCACCAAAAAAGAAGACTTGGCTGGCGAAAAAGACTGCCGCAAATTCAACGGCACATACAATCTCGACCAAAGCGAAGTTCGGCTTTACGGCCACGTCGCGGTGGTGACGGCGCGCGTCACCATGGACGGCACAAACCGCGAGGGCAAACCGGTCCATCGCCAGAGCCGATTCACCGACGTTTTCGTATGGCGCGATGGCGCGTGGCAAGTCGTGGCCGGGCACTCCTCGCGCATCGCCGAACCCAGGTAGGCGGCCACGATCGGCACGCGTGCTACTCCGAGAGATAAAAAATGAAAATTGCCGTCCTGAACGCTTTCAAGAACCTGCTTTTCTCCAAAGAGTTCCTGGGGCTGCCCAGTTTTGCAGGCACAGCCTGCCGCTCCCCTGGGAGATCTGCTTTCGTCTATGCCGCGTCCGGAAAGATGCGGCAACGCACATTTCGGGCGTATAGTATCCGTGCTTGAGTCGTAGTAAGTGCGAACTTTCGGCCTTCTTCACATAACACCTCAACATCAAGGAGCAGCTTTATGGCAGATGCAACGTTCACTCCGGAGTTCGCCGCCGCTTTTCGCGAGATCCAGCTCGGCGGCCTCACCAACGAAGCCAAGGTCACCAGCCGAATTCTCGCCGCTATTCCTGAAGACAAGCGCGACTACCGCCCCGACCCGAACGCACGCACGGCCTGGGAACTGGGCTGGCACCTCGCCAACACCGACGTCCAGTTTCTCGACGGCATCGCCGACGGCAACTTCGCCATGAAATCCCCAGACGAGGCCAGCAAGCCCAAGACGGTGAAAGAGCTGGTTGCCTGGTACGACGACAACATGGCGCGCGGTTTTGAGCGCGTGCGCCAACTCACGCCCGAGCAGCTTGCTCAGCCCGTCGATTTCATGGGAGCTTTCAACTTCCCCGCCGTGATGTATCTCGCCTTCCTGAACAACCACAGCATCCACCACCGCGGGCAGCTGGCTACCTATCTGCGGCCCATGGGCTCGAAGTGCCCATCGATCTACGGTGGCAGCTTCGACGAGCCCTTCCAACCGCCGGTATCGGAAGAAACCGCGGCCGCGTAACGAGCTTTTTCAATTGAGAGTCGTCCGAAGCATGGATTCGGAAAGCCGCTCCCCGGGGGCGGCTTTCCTTTTCAGCATTGGGTTCTGTTTCGAGCCGCCTCGCCCCCTCCACACCCCGTTACCTTGGTCATCTTCTGCCGAGTACCGTTTCGCGCCATCATGGTGCGTACACCCGGTTCGTACCCAAGGGGACGTCTGGCATGAATATCGATGATCTGCTCCGGATTGCGATGGAGCGCCGCGCTTCCGACTTGCACCTGAAGGTCGGCAACTACCCGCATCTCCGGATTGATGGCGAACTTGCGCCGCTGACTGACCAGCCCCGCATCAGCGCTGAAGACATGCTGACTATGGCCTTCAGCATGATGTCCGCGCGCCAGAAGCAGAAATTCAAAGAGACCACCGAACTCGACATGGCCTACGGCGTCGCCGGCCTGGGCCGCTTCCGTGTGAACGTATTCCAGCAGCGCGGCAACGTCGGCCTCGTCCTCCGCGTCATCCCGACCAAGATTCGCGCGCTTGACGAACTGTATTTGCCGAAAGTCGTCGAACAGATTTGCGATATGCCCCGCGGCCTTGTGCTCGTCACCGGCGTCACCGGCTCCGGTAAGTCGACCACGCTCGCAGCCATGGTCGACCGCGTGAACTCCACGCGCGCCGAACACATCATCACCATCGAAGACCCAATCGAATTCCTGCACCGCGACAAGAAGGGATACGTCAACCAGCGCGAGATCGAAGTCGATACGCCGACGTTTTCCGCCGCGCTGCGCGCTTCTCTCCGTCAGGATCCGGACGTCATCCTGGTCGGCGAAATGCGAGATCTCGAAACCATCGGCACCGCCATCCACGCGGCTGAAACCGGCCACATGGTGTTCTCCACGTTGCACACCCTGGACGCGGTCGAAACCATCAACCGCATCATTGCCGTCTTCCCGCCGCCCGAGCAGAAACAAATCCGCTTGCAGCTTGCGGCCGTGCTGCGCGCCATCGTCAGCCAGCGCCTGGTGCGCCGCGCCGACGCCGAGGGCCGCGTGCCCGCGGTCGAAGTCATGATCAACACCGCGTTCATCCGCGAATGTATTTTGGTCCCGGAAAAAACGCGCTCCATCCGCGATGCCATCGCGGCCGGCACTTCGCAATACGGTATGCAGACCTTCGACCAGTCGCTCTGGGATCTGTTCCAGGCCGGGCTGATCGGTTACGAAACTGCTTTGGAAAACGCCTCGAACGCCGACGACTTCAAGCTGCGCATGCAGGGCATCGCCTCCACCGCCGACATCTCGCGGCAGGCCATGCAGTCCAGCGGCTACGGCGGAAGATAGGCTTCGAGCTTCGAGCTTCGAGCTTCGAGCTTCGAGCTTCGAAGAGACTACGCTGCGGTGCTGCGTCGTTAGAGATTACGACTGAGGTTCTCGCGGTGGAATCAGGCTGGCTTAGCTCGCAGCTCGTAGCGCGAAGCTTCTGTTCTCTCAACTGTGGTCCTCCTGAACTCACAGGGCGCGTCGCCAGCGCGCCCTATTTTTCTGGAGCGCGATTATGACCTTCACACTACGGACTAGAATCGCACTCGTGCCCTTCGACCGCAGGCTGCTCGAGGCCCGGCTTACGCTTGGACTAATCACGTCCGACCAGATGCCCGCGATCGCCTTCGAAGCCCTCAAAACCGGATGCGAGGGCGCAGCCATCCGCCAGCTTGCCGTGCTTGAGAATCCCACGGACTCGGAAGTCTTCGATCTGTGCCCGCGCGTGTACGCCGAAATGCAGTTGCAGGACATCTCAGATGCAGTTGCCGCTCTGCGCGTCGCCGCTCACATCGCGCAGGAAGCGCTCGATCACGAGGATTACTTCAAGCCGCTGCACGAGCTCTACTGGTTGTGGATGAAAGCCGGATTCTCCGAAGATATGGAAGAAGCGGGCACGCTCTACGATGACGTGGCCGCCGCCCAGCTGACAGGCGAGCCCGACGATCGCATCCGCGTGTGGGTACGCGAGCGCCTGGAAGAAGTCGTTCAGCGCGCCGCCGAAGCAGAAAGCCAATAACTGACGGTGGCCTGGCTCGCCCCGCTCGGAAGCGCGAAGTTGTGATCTAGCTCAAAACTCATAGCTCGTAGCTGGTTGCTCGAGGCCCTACTCCGCCATCACCTGCACCGGCGTCGCTTTCTTCGGACGCAGCCAGTTCCGCGCGGGCACTTCGATCAGTCGATACACCACCAGCGAAATCACGATCGGCAAAACAATTCCAATCGCGATGCCCAGCGGCGTCAAGTGGCGCAGCGTGCCGAACGGGCTGAAATAAGCACCCAAAACAAAATTGTGCAGCAGGTAGAGCGTATAACTCGCGTCGCCCAGGAGCACCAGCGCTTTGATCTCAAGGAACCCAATCCAGCTCGGCCTCAAGGCCAAGCCATAGATAATCGCCGCAAACGCAGGTGCCAGCGCCGAATCGTGCAGGATCGGGTACGGAATGTGCCCGCTCCCCATCACGATCGCCAGCGACACTGCGATCCCGCCCAGCAGCAGAGGCGTCGCCCACTTGCGATCGACCGCCCCACGCAAAAACAGAAAGCCCAGGGCCATGCCCATGACGAACTCGGGCAATCGGGCCAACGGATTGAACTTCAGCGCATTCAGCCAGAAGACATTCAGCAGCACGTCGTCGGTATGCGCGAGGCCGTCGGGCCGCAACAGCCAGTAGCCGCCCGAGAGCGCAAGACTCACCAGCCAGCTTGCGGCGAGAATGCGGAGCATAGCCTGCGCACGCGCGCGCAGCAGCCGCGCCACCAGGAACGGGAATGCCGCATAAAAAAATGCTTCTACCGACAAACTCCAGGCCGGAGCGTTCCACGCCAGCGCCGCCATGGGCCACCACGCTTGCAGCAGCAGTGGCACCAGCGTTGCGCTCAGCACCAGGTGCGCCTTGAACCAGGCGAAGAATGGAATATCCATGTCCTTAAGCTTGATGCAGACGTAGAAGAACGGCGGCGCGGTCAGCACCAGCGAAAACAGGTACGCGGGATACACGCGCGCAAACCGCGCCCGCCAGAATTCGCCCTTCGTCCATGAGCGTCCGGCATACGTATAGACGAGGATGAATCCCGAGAGCACGAAGAACAGGCTCACGCCCACGTAGCCAATGGACGCAATCTGGTGGTAGAGACCCCGGCCTTCAAAGATGTGCAGGGCGTGCAGGTGAAACATCACCACGTGAAACGCGGCGAAGAATCGCAGCGAGGTAAGCGCGGGCAGGCGAGGGCGGCGGTCGGGCAGGTCCATAAGTTTTTGAGACGCGACAGGCTACGTTCCGTAACCAACCCCAGGCCGGAACCAGATACTGGTACGCAACCATACGCGACTTCGTTCCCAGCGGGAAGATCTTGCAGGAAAGGTGAAGACGAACGATGAAGACATTGATCCGGAAGTGATCGCGCTCGGTACAAGGGTGCCCCATTCAAGCGCCCTTTGCTTGAGTGGGGCTTCCTGTTCCTGACGGCGCCCCGTTGTGACGGTGCCCCAGGTTCGCGGCGTTCTTTGCCGCTAACCTGGGAAACAAGGCGCGGTGCCTTCAGGCACGCCTAAGCTTGCGCTCTCTGTGCCTCTGTGGTGAAAAAGAAGTTCCGTAAATCCGTGACCACTGTGATTCCTAGGCTCGCCGCAGCAATGCTGCGTCCAACTCTGCCCTCGCCCGCACGCCGCTCAAGCCGAGCGAGATATCGAAGTCCGCCAGAAAGTTGAGCAACACGTCGCGCACTCCTGCCTCTCCAGCAACCGCCAGGCCCCAGACATACGGCCGTCCCAAGAGCACCGCCGTTGCGCCCAGGGCAAGAGCTTTGATGGCATCCGAGCCGCGGCGTATGCCGCTATCGAGCAGCACCGGCATCTTGCCGGCAATCGCCTTTGCGACCTCGGGCAGCGCATCGAGGGTCGCGATCGAGCCATCGACCTGCCGGCCGCCGTGATTCGAAACAATCACGCCATCGGCGCCGGCATCGACGGCGTGCCGGGCGTCGTCGGGATGCAAAATGCCTTTGAGCACGATCGGCAGACGAGTTTGCTCGCGCAGCCAGGCAAGATCTTTCCAGGTCAGCGCGGTGTTTGAGAAGATGCCGCTCCAGTGCAGCACGGCCGCAGCCGGATCCTCGTGCGGAGCTTTTTTCAATCGCGAACAGAAGACCGGGTCGCTGAAATAATTCGCGAGTCCCTTGCCGAACAGAAACGGCAGATATTGCCGCTCGAGATCGCGCTCGCGCCAGCCGAGAATCTGCGTGTCGAGCGTGACCACCACCGCCGAATAGCCGGCCGCCTCGGCGCGGCGCAGCATGCTGGCCGTGATCTCGTGATCCTTGCCCCAATACAACTGGAACCAGCGCGGCGCCGATCCCATCGCCTGCGCGACTTCTTCGATCGAGTGCGAAGAGAGCGTGCTCAACGTGAAGGGAAGCCCGAGCGAGGCCGCGGCTCTGCCCGTCGCGACTTCACCCTCCTCATGAATAATCCCCTGCACGCCCACCGGCGCGAGCAGCACTGGCGCAGGCAGATACATCCCGAGCAACTCCACCGACAGGTCGCGTTGCGATACATCGCGCAACATCCGCGGCACGATCTGCCAGTGATCAAACGCCGCGAGATTGGCGTGGAGCGTGCGCTCACCGCCCGCCGCTCCCACGACATAGTCATAAGCCTCGGGCTTCAGAACCTCTTTCGCCTTCTGCTCCAGCGCGGTCAGCGGCACAGGGATCGAAGGCCGCGTGCCAGTCAACGAGCCGCGATAGATTTCCAGCTGCCGCTCCATGCCCAGGCCGGCAGCGCCGATGGGACGGGCAGGCGTGTGTGTTTTGGTGGAATCCATTATGTGATTGGGCGCGGATCGCGTGAATCTCGCGCCACAAGACGTCGTAAAACGCCGCGCGGATTATACACATTCTTAACCTCGCCGCCACTCACCCCTTCTCCGCGCTACCGGTTTGCGCTACCGTTAGCGCATGCCCTTCTCGCGCTCCAAGAAGCTCTTCTACACCGAAGACGAGCTCTACGAATACGCAGTCGGCGCTCTCGCCCGCCGCATGCGCACCGTCGCCGAGTTGAAGCGGCTGCTGCGCAACAAGGTCGAGGCCGACACCGAATTCGGGCAGACGCTGGTCGAGCTCATCATCCGCCGCTTAAAAGATCAGGGCTATTTAAACGACGCGCGCTATGCCGCCGAGTTCTCTTCCCTGCGCCGCGACAACAGCAAGTTCGGCCGACGCCGCGTCATCACCGACCTGAAGGTGAAAGGCGTGCATGGCGAGGTCATCGACAAAGCGATCGCCGACACCTTCGACGAGGTCAGCGACGAAGCCCAGGCCCGCGCTTACCTGCGCCGCAAGCGCCTCAAGCAGCCTAAAGACCAGAAAGAGACCGCCCGCATCTTCCGCCAGCTTATGCGCGCCGGGTTCACGTCGAAATCCATCTTCAACATTCTCAAGTCGTGGGACGTAGATGACGATGTGCTCACCACCCTGGAGAGCGAAACACAGGAATAACCCACGACGTCACAGAGACATCGAGAAGTTCGTCGGGGCTGCGAAATCTTCCCGGCCTGTCCTTCGGGATCTCAGCTTGGTCGGCGGTGAATCTGCCGCTGCTGGTTTAAAATAAGAGTTTGTCATCTCAACAGCGTCACGCTCTGTGTATCGAGGCTTTCTAACTATCATGCCAACCGGCTCTGAAGTTCGCCGCATGTTTCTGGACTTCTTTGTGCAGAAGGGGCACAGAGAGGTGCACTCGTCGTCGCTCGTCCCGGCCAACGACCCTACGTTGCTCTTCACCAACGCCGGGATGAACCAGTTCAAGGACGTCTTCCTCGGCCTCGAGAAGCGCGACTACAACCGCGCCACCACGTCGCAGAAGTGCGTGCGCGCGGGCGGCAAGCACAACGATCTCGAAAACGTCGGCTTCACCAATCGCCATCACACGTTCTTCGAGATGCTGGGCAACTTCTCGTTCGGCGACTACTTCAAGAAAGATGCGATCGCCTACGCATGGGAACTGGTCACGTCGCCGAAGTGGTTTGGGCTCGAGAAGAACAAGCTCTACGTGACGATTTTCAAAGGCGAGAACGGCGTGGAGCGCGACTCCGAAGCCTACGACCTCTGGCTCGGCGAAGGCGTGCCGAAAGAGCGCATCTACGAATTTGGATCGAAAGATAATTTCTGGCAGATGGGCGACACCGGACCGTGCGGCCCGTGCAGCGAGATCCACTACGACATGGGGCCGAAGGCTAGCGAGCAGGGCCACACCGATTGCCAGTTTGGCTGCGAATGCGGCCGCTACATGGAAATCTGGAATCTGGTGTTCATGCAGTTCAATCGTGATGCCAGCGGCAAGCTGACGCCGCTGCCGAAGCCGTCGATTGACACGGGCGCGGGACTCGAGCGCGTGACCGCTGTGCTGCAGGGCGTTCTATCGAACTACGATACAGATTTATTCACGCCGCTGATCAAGCGCGCGGCAGAACTGACGGGCACGTCGCTCAAGAAAGAGCTGGATAAAGAAGCGCACACGAATTCGGCGGCCTCTCTGCGCGTGATCGCGGACCACTCGCGCGCTGCAACGTTTCTGATCTCCGATGGCGTGATTCCTTCGAACGAAGGCCGCGGCTATGTGCTGCGCAAAATCATTCGTCGCGCCATCACACACGGGCGGCTGCTCGGACAGACGAAACCGTTTCTGAATCAGATGGTCTTCGCCGTGCGCGACCTGATGCAGGACGCGTATCCGGAGTTGAAGGAGACGGCGGAACGCGTGTCGAAGGCAGTGCTGGCGGAGGAAACGCGCTTTGCAAACACTTTGGACATTGGGCTGAAGAAGCTGGAAGAGGGCTTTCACGAGGCTCGTCGTAAATTCGAGGACCACGACTTTAAGGTCGCGCTTGCCGCCGATCCGAGCTTAGCTAACGTTGCCAGCGGCGGTATATCAGGCAAGGAGGCATTCAAACTTTACGATACATTCGGCCTGCCGCTCGATTTCATCCAGGATGCTTTTCGCGATCAAGGCTTTGCTTTCGATCAAGCCGGCTTTGATGCAGCGATGGAGGAGCAGAAGGCGCGCGCTCGCGCATCGTGGAAGGGCGCGGCCAAGCAGACAGCCAACCCCGAGTATCAGAAGCTGCCTACATCGGTCTTCGAAGGCTACAAGCAGACGCGCTCCGATGGCGCGGAAGTGCTGGCTCTGATGAAGGGCGGACAGGGTGTGCGTGAACTTAAGCCGGGTGAAGAGGGCGAGGTCATCCTCGACCACACGCCCTTCTACGCCGAAGCCGGCGGGCAGGTTGGCGATAAGGGGTGGCTCTACTCTGACGATCACAACACCGTCGTCGCGGAAGTGACCGGCACATACTACCCGGTGCAGGGCGTGCGCGCGCACAAGGTCGTCATGAAATCCCCACCCAACGAAAAGACCCCTTCGACTTCGCTCAGGGCAGGCTCAGGATGGGGCACCCTCAAAGTTGGGGATAAAGTCGATGCCGTGGTCGATGCCGAGCTGCGCATCTCGACTGTTCGCAATCACACGGCGACGCATTTGCTTCAGGCTGGATTGCGCGAGGTGCTCGGCAAGCATGTGAAGCAGGCTGGCTCGCTGGTCGCGCCGGCGCATCTGCGCTTTGACTTCTCGCACTTCACCGCGGTGGCCGATGAAGAGTTGCAGGACATCGAGGACCTGATTAATAAGGAAGTTCTGCGCAATGAAAAAGTCGAGGTCATCGAGAACGTGCCCATCGATGTGGCGGTGAACGAGTATCACGCGATGGCGCTGTTCGGCGAAAAGTATGGCGACAAGGTGCGCGTCATCAAGATTGGCGACTTCTCGACCGAGCTGTGCGGCGGCACGCACACGGCGCAGACGGGCGAGATCGGGCTGATCAAGATTCTGAAAGAGGGCAGCGTGTCGTCCGGCGTGCGGCGCGTGGAAGCGGTCACGGGCGAAGGCTCGCTCGCACACTTCCGAAAAGATCATGAGCTTGAACACATCGTAGGAGCCATTGCGGGGCACAGCGAGACGCATTCGCCGGCGGCAGCACTCAAGCTCGAGTTCGAAAAGAAAGATGCCGAGATCAAGAAGCTGCAGCGCGAGCTCGACCAGGCGCGCATGAAATCGGCGTCGTCGTCCGTTGCATCGGTGACGGACAAGATCAAAGACGTCAAAGGCGTGAAGGTGCTCGCGCACCGCGTCGACAACCTCGAGCGCGGGCAGATGCGCACGCTGATCGATCAACTGCGCGACAAAGTTGGCTCGGGCGTGGTCGTGCTGGGATCAGCGACCGATGGGAAAGTCGCTCTCATCGCAGGCGTCACGAAAGATTTGACGAGCCGCGTGCAGGCCGGCAAGGTGATCGGGCAGGTCGCGCAGAAAGTAGGCGGCAAGGGCGGCGGGCGTCCCGACATGGCCGAAGCGGGCGGCGACAAGCCCGAAGCTCTGGACTCGGCGCTCAACGAGGTGTATACCGTCGTGGAATCGATGTTGGGGTAAAGCAAGCTCTAGGTTTTAGACTGCGGGCCTCCAGGCTTTCGTCATCAGGTCAGAGCGTCAAGCTTTAGCACTGCCAATCATCCTGGGATTAAAACTCGTCAGAGTTCTCTATGTCAGAGCGTATCTCGTTTTTCACGCACAAAGGCAAGAGCATCATGTTCATCGACTTCCGCAACTGCGAGGCGAAGGACGTGCAGCCTCTGCTGAACGAGGTTCAACAGACAGTGGCGCGTCACGAGCGCAAGTCTCTGCTCATTTTCACTGATATGACGGGCGCCCACCTTGACCGAAACGGGGCGCAGCGGATGAAGGAAGTGCTGGTGCTCGACACACCATACGTGAAGCGTTCAGCCTGGATCGGAACGCAGAGCGTCCCCAAGGTCTACGTGGACAACTTCAAGAGCTTTTCGCACCGCGAGCTGACCTTTTTCCACTCGCGCGCGGAGGCGCTGGAGTGGCTAGTCACCGAATAAGGGCGCGGAAATAGACGCCTGCCGAAGGTGTATCCAGTGCCGCGCGCTTGCGCAAAGTGGTTCTTCGCGCTTTTTCTCCAGCTTCTCTTTCTGAGTTCTTATTGCGGATGTAATGCGCACTTATAGGCTGTTTCTGCTTTATCTCCCTCCACGTCTGCTTCTTGGCCAATCATTTCTGGCTGACTGCTTTTCTTCTTACTGCCTCGCCTCTACCGAAGCAGTATTGGAAGTGATCACTTCCCTGGCGGGCTCTATGCCTTTCGGCGGAGCTCCCCGCAGCAGATGTCCGGCAATGCCCGTGGCAGAGGCCAGCAATCGGACGCCCGGTTACGCCTAGGACGGACGTCGCGTTTCCATCTGTCTCCCTAATTTTAGAATATCAAACTGGAGGGGGTAAGTTAGACACGTTTTGGATATTTATATCTCGTGTATTGCGAGTTAGTTATGGAAGAATGATCCAGTTAGGGGGCTTGACAGGCTGTCGGCGGGGTCGAGACAAAGTCAAGAAAATGGAAACATTGTTGCGCATCGATGTACGTTTCGTTGCGCAGTGTGCATTTCACCACGGAGAAACCAGGACACCAAGCTTTGATCCTTGTCCCAATCGGAGGACCCCCATCCCTCCGCGCCGAGAACGCGAAAGGATGGGGCAGGAATTCGATCTCTCTTGCTTGAATTCCGGTCGCTTGCCGGTCACGGAAAACGCCGGAACAGCGGCCGCCGATTTTCAGGAGCCTGATCGTTCGGAGACTGCGGAGTGCTCTTAGGTTCCGGTCTGAAAGTCGAGCGCTTCGGAGCCGCGGCGGCGGACGCGGTCGCCGACTTCGTTGATCTTGTCGGCGATGTTGCGGCGAGTTTCCTCGCCACGGTCGGGCGCCATCAGGATGCCGACTCCAACGCCAATGCCAACTCCGGCCGCAAAGCTCAGCACATAGCGCAGGGTGTTGTCATTGCCGGCGAGACGATCGCGCGCATCGCTGAGCCGGTCGCCGTAATCGTTGATACGGTCGTTGATGCGATCGCTGGCGCTGTTGAATCCGGATTGCACGCGGTCGCGCACGTCACGCACCGCGCTCTCAGGCTGGTCAACGAGATAGAGGCCAGCCTGCAGTAAGGACTTCAAAAGTCCAGAAACATTTTTCCTTCTCATAATTCCTCCAAAGCCATCAGGGTAGACGGAGGCAGGAGCGGCTGCACTCGGGTAGAGGCTTTATAAAGAGCTGCGGAGTTGGGTAGACGCAAGCAGTATAGCGCTGTTGGCAACCGCAGTTTGCCTCCACCTGGAAGGCTAAGGCGGCTGTGCGACGAGAGCTCAAGGAAGTCCCCGAGCCTATGTTATTTCTACCGGCCCCCGATCACCTGCGCATGGCCGAGCGCGGCCACCAGCGAGACACCTCCCAGCACATTGCCGAAGAGCGTGGGCAAGAAGAAGCGCAGGAAGTATGTGCTCCAACTGGCCGCGTGCGTGACGATCAGGAAGAACATGGTAGTCGAACCGGCAATGATGTGGCTGAAGGCATTCAGGCCGATCAGGTAGGTCAGCAGGATGATGATGCCGACGCGCGCCGATTCGGCGCCGGGCAACAGCCAGACCATGAGGGCGATGAGCCATCCCGCGAAGATGGCGCGCACGAAGATGATGCCCGGGGTAACGTCAAGATGGCTCATCCCGATGTCCCGCAGGCATTGCTGGGTATGCGGGTCAACGACCTGAATTTTTCCAACAGCCAGGGCAAACAGAAAAGTGCCGACGAGGTTGGCGGCGAGGACGACTGACCAGAGCCGGAGCAAACGAAAAAGGGTCTCGCGGTTCTTGTGCAGCAGGAGCGGCAGCACAACGGTGAGCGTGTTCTCCGTAAAAAGTTGCTGGCGGCCAAGAACCACGACCAGAAAGCCGACGGAATAACCGAAGCGGGTGACCAGCGGACGCCATGCGGCGTCGGGCAGGCGCGCCATGAGGGCGCCCTCGGCGATGAACGAGAAGCCCATCGACAGCCCGGCGGCGAGCGCCGACCAGGCGAGCGCGGCGACTGGGCGGCGCAGTTCTTCTTCGCCCTCGCGGCGGATGGCTTCATAGACGACAGTGGCGCCGATCGCCTGGCGCTCCTCGACCTGCTTCTGCTCGCTGCGCGAGATGATGGGCGCGTCTTCGTTCGGCTGCTCAAGGGTGGCGGATTTCCGGGACAAGCCAGTGCCTCCGCGGTTGAGATGAGGAATGAAGAGCGATGGGCGGGAAATTGTTGAGAAGGAACGGTTCCTCCCACGGCGGAGAGGTTGGCGGGAAGCATGGGACAGCACTGATTTCGAACCTGAGAGGAGTCAGGGCAGAGTCGACTCGCTCTCCAATTGGTCGAGGCGATGATTCAGCAGGTTGACATCATCGTCGAGGATCGCCGAATCGTGCAGATCGATATTGAGGAAGCGCTTGAGCAGGACATCGGGTGGCGCGTCAAAACCATTCTTGAGCAGCGCGACGTAGCGCGGCACAAAGTCGGCTCGATTCGCGGCGTAGAGCTGGTAATACTTGAGCGCGAGCAAACCACCGTAAACGTAATTCACGTCGTAGAGCGGGTCTTCGTACATCAGGGAGACTTCCGCCCATCGGTTGCGCAGTTCGGGCGTGGAGGGCGGGAGGATCGAGAACTGAGAATCGACCGAGACGGTGAGCGTATCCAGGTCATCCGGGTTGCGGACGGTGCCAGCGGCAACGCCATCGTAGATCTCCTGTTCGAGCAAGGCATCTTGCGCTCCGTAGAAAGCGTCGAGGCCCTTGATCGACATCCAGCGCTGGAGGTAGTAACGGCGCAGGTTTGGGTCGGAGGCATGGGTGGCGAGATAGTCGGCAAGGACGAGCTCGTTGAAGGCGGCGAACGATTCGAAGAGAAAATGCGGGCCGTCCGCGTAGAGCGGGGAAACTCCGCGGGAGTCCATCAGGGCGCGGTGAACGGCGTGCCCGCCTTCGTGGCCGATGACGGAAAGAGTCTTAAAGGTTCCATCGTATCGGCCCACAAAGAGCATGCTGGTACTGCCCGGGAACCCGGCGGAGAAACCGCGGGTGTAGCGGTTTGGCGCACCACCGGGCACGATGTCGGCGCGGCCGTTGCGGGCATCGAGCAGCGCATCGAAGGCCGCCTGATATTCGGCTCCCAGTCCGGCGAATGCGTCGTGCAAAATCCGGGGAGCCTCCGCCAGCGAGGTGTTGGGCAGGGTAAGACCGGGTTGGGGAGCGGCGTCATCCCAGGCGTGCATGGTTGACTTATGTGTCTGCTCGAAGGCGCGGGCCTCGATTTTTTCAAAGCGCTGGACGACTTCGCCCTTTTGTCCCATGCGAGCCAAGAGAGCGCGCGTCTGTTTGGGATCGAAAGAAAGGCTCTGATACTTGGAGTCGGGGGCGTTGGAGTAATGATGGGCCTGAGCCAGGGCGTTCTGCGCGCGAACAGTGTGGAGTAGCGTGAACGCCAGCAAGTCACGCTGGGATGCGTAGCCTTTGTAGCGGCGAAGAAAGCCCTCTTCCCGAACGTGCGGGTCGGGATCGGCGCTCAGCAGGCTGCGTTGCCGGATGACATCGAGCGGACCGGAGCTGGTTTGTACGGTACCGAAAGGAATACCGGCAAGGATCTGCTCGTACAAGTCGTACTGCCAATCGGCCATCTCGGGGGCAAAGCGATCGAGCAAAGCCTGCTGGTCATCGGGCAAAAGGTGAGGCGCATCCCTGCGGATGTCGTCGATGGCGAAGCGATAGGGTTTCAGCCGCGGTTCGGCGGAGAAGAAGGACTCGATCTGGGCGGCGGGCAGCGCAAGGATTTCAGGAGCGAAGAAAGCAATCTGGATTGAGAAGTCGGATGAAAGTTTCTCGTCGGCATCGCAAGCGGGATCTTTGCGGTTCTGGGCACAGCGCAGATGTAAATAGATTTCGTGGTGCTGAAAGATCCTGGCCGCGTCTTCGTAGTCCTGCAGCCCGGCGAGCAAGTCGAGGGCGGAATGGATCGCGGCTTTGTGCGCCCGCAAACGTTGCAGAGAAGCGTTCAGATCCGAACGAGCTGCGATCTCGGCCTCGGGCGAAGCGAAATAGTAGCGGGGCAAGTCGGCAGTGAGTGTGGCCACGGCGGATGGGGTCTGCGCTGGGAGATAGCAGGCAGGCAAGAAGCACAAACAGGACGCGGCGACGCGCAGGACGTGGGCGGCGCGGCCCTGGGTACGTCGGCGGAAATCCTGTGCGAGAAAGGTCATCGTGTCAGCTTCGCCACTTCAGCGTGACTGGACCGTCCATCGGGTGATGGAATTCGCCGCCGGTGCTGCGCATGTCGAGCCAGGCTTGCTTCAGTTGGAAGTACCACTTGGCGGGGCGGTCGGCGTCGTCGATGAGCATCAGGTGCGGGTTGTACTGCAGGCCTTCGGATTGCAGTTCCATGGTGCGGCGGTCCTGCTCGACGAATTTGGCGAAGACGAACTTCAGGACCCCGGCGGCGAAGGGCATCCAGCGGAAGAGATTCCAAGCGGCGACGACGTCGATGCGGCACTGGCTGCGCGTGATGGGCGTGACCGTGGTGAGGCTCGAGAACCAGTACTTCCCCGCCCGGATGGTTTCCCAACGCATGTTGGGCAGGGTGAAGTCGATGGTGGTCGTGATCGAATCGGCGTCGGCGTAGAGCTTCAACAGCTTGTAAGGCGCGCTGTTCGACGAGGGCGTGTGCGCGCTCATGCGGAAGCCGTACGGGAGGGGCTCAAAATTTTTCTTCTTTTCGTGGATGGAGTCGCGGGTGCGCCACCACCAGGCCTGGTGAACGAAGGGGCCGTGCGCGGGATCCATGAGACCGATGATGCCGTGATCGACGCTGCAGGGCAGGCTGCTGGTGAGATAGGCAAGCTTATGGTTTTCGCTGAACGTGGGCACGCGCGGGGCGGGCGTGGTCACTTCGGCGCGCTTCGTGGTGCCGGCGCCAGCGGGGCCTGGCTCGGGAATATAGACCCAGACAAATCCATCGTGTTCTTCGCAGGCGAAGCTGCCACAGTAAATGCGATCGACCTTGAGTTTCTGCTCGGCCGTGAGCGACGGGATGACGGTGCATTGGCCGGAGTGGGCATCGAAGCGCCAGCCGTGATAGCTGCACTCGACCTGGCCGTTTTCAAAGCGCCCGCAATAGAGCGGCATGCCGCGATGGGGGCAGGCATCGAGCAGCGCGAAGGGCATGCCTTGCGCATCACGGCCGATCACGAGCGGTTGCTCGAGCAGCATGGCCTTCACCAGTTGATTGCGGAACACTCGATCGGCGGGCAGCGCACGATACCAGAAGCCGTGGAGCATGAGCGAGTCAGGAGTCTGGCGTTGCGGCGCGAGTTCGGATGCCGGCAATTCTGCGGCTGGGCTCACGGTGGTGCCGGCGCGATCGGCGCGGCTCTCGAGGGCAGCAACTTCGTTGGCCATTATCTCGTCAGGCATGGGCGATTCGGGCAGCGTACTACAGGCAAGGTGGACGGCGAAAGGACTCAGGTCGAGCGCGCGCTGGAAGGCGCCGTCGGGACGGAATCTTTGCGCGGTCGCGGCAACGCCACGCTGAGCAAGGTGCCGCCGCGATCGGAAGCCAGATCAAGCCGACCGCCAAGTTCGCGAACGCGCTCGCGCATACCGGCCAAACCCACACCGAGGTGAGAGCCATCATTGCGAAAGCCTTCCAGCACTTCAGGCGACATGCCGCGCCCGTTGTCGCGCATCGAAAGCGCGACCTGCGTGGGCGAGACCGCGAGGTTGATCGTTGCCTGGGTGCAGCCGGAGTGGCGGTGAATATTGGTGAGGCCCTCCTGCAGAACGCGGAAGAGAGTGAGTTCGAGAGGCTCTCCGAGGCGCTCGAGATTCTCGGGTATGTGCAGCGAGACGGGGATGTTGCTGCGGCGTGAGAAGCCATCGACATATTCGCGGGCGGCAGATTCGAGGCCGGCCTCATCGAGCAACGGCGGGTGCAGCAGGTAGGAGAGGGTGCGGGTTTCACTGAGCGCCTGGTCGAGCAGGTCACTGGTCTCGTGCAGCGAGGCATTGCCGGGCATGGATTGACCGAGCAAATCGAGATGCATCTTGGCGCTGGCCAGGTGCTGGCCCATGCTGTCGTGCAGTTCGCGGGAGAAGCGGCGGCGCTCCTCATCGCGGATGGTGAGCACGCGGGCGCTAAGCCTCTGCAACGAGTGTTGTGCCATCTGGCGTGCCTGCAATTCACGGGTCAGCAGACGGTACACGACCACGAACAGGACGCCGGCGATCAGGAAGGTGAGCAACAACAGGCCAGCCGCGAGCAGTTCGCGGTTGCGGCGCCGCCCGACACGCTGGTTGAGCAGGCGCTGCTCTTCGTTCGCCATGGACTGCAGGGTGTCGTCGATCTGGCTGGCCAAACCGACGGTAGTCTGGGTGATCGTGCTCTGCGTCTGCAGCGTAGACTCGCCGCTCTGCTTGAGGGCGATGGATCGTTCCATCAGGCCTACGCGCTGGCTGGAGAGATCCTCGAGATGATCACAGCTTTTCTGCTGGTTCGGATTGTCGCCGGTAAGGGCGCGAAGATTGGTGAAGGCCTTCGGGAGCTGGGCTATGACCTGTTGATGCTCCAGGAGGGTGCGCGGGTCGCCGGAGTCAACGTACGAAGTGCGGGTGCGCCCGGCGCGGGCGACCAAAGTGTTGACCTGGGCCAGCGCAAGCTGAACATCGCGCGTGTGCGCAACCCAGCGTTCGGCCTCGCGCAGACGCGCCAGCGCGACAAAAGCCCCAGCTCCACTGAGAGAAAAAAGCAACAACGCGAAGCCGAATAGAAGCCGGGTCTTTGTCCTGGTTAACATTCGTGGTCTGGTCTACGCAAGCCGGGCACCCCGAACCCAGCGTTTTGGTGGGCTCCCACTTAAAGGCGCAGATCAAGTTTAAAGCATTTTGATGGAGGGTCCAGTTCGGGTATCGCATGCGAACCCGAGCCGGCCGCGGCCAGCAGGTGGGCCGTCTTTTCCAAAGCCAGGGATGCTACTATTCCGACCGCTATGGACGGGGATCGAGTGGCGCATTGGCGGCAGGTGAGCGAGCATTACCGCTCGCTGACGGATGATGAGTTGATTGCGATCGCGCGCGAGAAAGAGGACCTGACCGAAGTGGCGCAGCAGGCGTTGGCGGCGGAGATCCAGAGCCGCAAGCTGGAGATTCCGGTGGAGGAACCGGAGAGCGACGAGATCGGCCCGGAGTTGCCGGATCCGCAACGCGATCCCGAATCTCCTTATGACGAGGCGCGTGAACTGGTGCAGATCGAAACGGTCTACAGCCGGCGCGATGCGCAGCAACTGGAAGGTCTGCTCAACGAGGACGGCATTCCGTTCTATCTGGGTAAAGAGAAAGCGACACGGTCAGAGGATGTGAAATCGGATTTCTCGAAGGGAGTGCCGGTGGCGATCATGCGCATCGGTTTGCCGTACGCGACTCGAGCCCGCATGGATTTCAAGCCGCTCGACGATCCGGAAGGGTCCTTACCGGAGAAGCCCGAGAGCGAGATGAAGGCAGATCCGCTGTTTTGTCCGAAGTGCCGGTCGGAGGCAGTCCTGCTAGACTCGAGCCGGCCGGATGCCACGCTTCGCTCGGGGACCCGGTTTCTGTGGCGCTGCGAAGCCTGCGGAAAGCGCTGGGAAGACGACGGCGTTCTGGACGAGGAATAAAGCCGGAATTTGCGGCGTGGAGGTGTGCTGGGCTCCCCAAAAGCCCTACCCATTCAGTCACTTACGCGGATTACTTTAGTGGTTCAACGGCCTTTGGTTCCGTTGCCCCCTCCCCCGACCCACCCTATAATCAGCCTACTCTGGTTGATTGCTCCGTCAGGTTCCGGGTAGATAACCCAAGGGGATGGTGTGTGTCCCCGCAAACGAGGATTGAAGCCCGGCATGCGAACGCGCCTGCAACGAATCCTGATGGCTAGCACAGTAGTCGCGATCTCCCTTTCTCACATCGCCTTGGGGACGCCCTTGTGGGCGGCGAGCGGCGCCGATGGTGGTGCGCAGCCGGCGGCCGCATCGCCCGGCATTGCGGCGACCAAGGACGACTCTGGCCGAACGATCTATACAAACGACTACATCTCGGCGCCCGAGAAGGCGGCGGATGGTCTGGCCTCCGTGGGAACGCCTCGCGACCGCCTGATGTTCTGGAGCGTCACCGAGCACCGGTGGAAGCCCGTACCCTCGGCCAAGATTGGGGCGGCGCGATCGGCCGCTGCCGAGGTAAACCGCTATCTGCGGCGGACGGCTCCGGCGGGCGTAGACGCCGAACTGGCGAACTCGAATTATTTTCGCAATCCAAGCGCTAAGCAGTTCTCGGAAAAGGACGTAGATACGGCGATCGAGCAGGCCGCGGCCCGGCATAACGTGGACCCGAACCTGGTGCGGTCGGTGATCAAGGTGGAATCGAATTTCAACCCGAACGCAGTGTCACGCAAGGGCGCCATGGGACTGATGCAATTGATGCCGCAGACAGCCCGGTCGCTGAATGTAAAGAACCCGTTTGATCCGGAACAAAACGTGGACGCCGGGGTTCGACATCTGAAGAAGCTGCTGGAGAGCTATGGCGGCGATGTGCGCCTGACCCTGGCAGCCTACAACGCGGGTAGCGGTGCAGTGGCGCGGAGCGCGGGTGTTCCCCGCTTCTCCGAGACGCAGAACTACGTGAAGCGGATCACGAACCTCTACTACGGTGGCTCGGATCCGGGCAGTCACATCATCGGCAACCCGGTGCATGATCCCGTGCGCGTAGAACGGGATGCGCGCGGTGTGCTTTATATCAGCAACACCGAATAGCGATTTGGGCATCTGTTAAGAGCAGAATTCGGGCTTTGAGAAGTTTGTTTTCGACTGATTTAAAAGAAATCCGCGAGGGAGCAGCGGATAAAGAGTTCACCCGACTGAGGTGAACCGAGGCTGTCCAGCAACTAGCAACTTTAAACAGGTTCGAACCGGCAGTAGTGGGCTGAAAAAGTTGACGACCCTAGAGAGAAGCCAGCGTGCCTTGCCGCTGGGAGCGATGCTTCTGTTGATGATGCTCCCGGCCGTCCGCGTCGAGGCGCGAGTCTCGCACAGTGACGCCTGGGCGCGCGAACGATTCGCGACTGCCGAGCGCATGCGCGAGGCGCTGAACGGCCGTCCTGCCAACGAGCGCACCCGCCACCAATATCAGCAGACCATCGATGCCTACCGCCGTGTGTACTTTGGCGCGCCTGCGTCCTCGAAGGCCGATGCCAGCGTAGTCGCCGTGGCCGAACTTGAAGTCGAGATGGGCCGGCGCTTCGACGACAACAAGATTCTGCAGGCGGCGGTGAAGCAGTACGAGTTTCTGCGCAAGGAGTATCCGGGCAGCAAGTATCGGTTCGATGCGCTGTTCACCATCGGCGAAATCTACAAGGATGATCTCGACGATCCGGAAGAAGCCAAGGCGACGTTCGAGCAGTTTCTGAAGAAGTATCCGCATAACCGCCTGATTCCAGAGGCGCGGGACGCAATCGCCGAGTTGAACGAGCAAGCGTTGCATCCGCCTGCGGTCGCAGCATCGGCGAAGGCAACGAAGGGCGGAAAGCGGAACGCGGCCGCTGGATCTGGCATCGCGGCAGACACTGTGAGAATAGACCCCACGCTGGCCGAGGCGGAGAAATACCAACGCGCGGCGGAGTACACGTCGAAGTTCCCCAAAGGCGAATCCAGTGCGGAAATAAAGGCCGAAACCCAAAATGCGAAGCCGGCGGAGGCGAAAGCGGCTGAAGGCAAGGGCTCCGACGCAAAGAACGAGGACGAGGACAACACGCAAATGGCGGGCGCCGAAGCGTCCACTGCGCCAGCAGGCACCGAGCCAGGCGGAGACACGCGGCACGGCAAGTATCCACGGGTAACGATGGTGCGCCACTGGTCGACGCCGGATTACACGCGGGTGGCGATCGATCTGGAGCAGGACGTGAAGTTCGGCGCGCAGCGGCTTAGCAATCCCGATCGCATTTTTTTCGATCTTTACGACACGAAACTGGCCTCGACGCTGGTGGGCAAGAGCTTCGATGTGGACGACGGCTTTCTGAAGAAGATTCGCGTCGCCCAGTACAAGCCCGGACTGACGCGCGTGGTGCTGGAAGTGGATGACTTCTCCGAGTACAACGCGTTCCTCTTGCCGAATCCTTCGCGGCTGATCATCGACGTGCACGGCAAGGCGGGCGCGAAAGCCGAACCGAAGACGATCAACGGCGGAGTGGCTCCAGCGCCAGTCTCGGCGGCGCAGGCCAACTCCGACGAAAACAGCGCGAGCCCGGCCAAGGCGGAAGAGGCCGTCGTCAGCGAAGTGCCCCCGGCGAAGCATCCGAGCACGCAGCCCAAGGTCGAAGTTGCGAAAAACGCAACCCCCGAGGATGCGGAAGTCATCGTGAAGCCGGCGACCATCAAAGGCGATTCGCTGAAGGCAGCGGATTCGAGCAAAGCGGCGGATTCGGCCAGCGTTGCGAGCAACGTGCCGCCGAATGCGCGCAAGGTTCCGAAGAAGATCGTAGAGGCGGACGACGATGAGATGGCGACGCCGAACTCGAAGAAACACACGGTGGCCAGCGCGCGCGTCGAGGACCTGCGGGCGGACGTGGCTCCGCCGCCGAGTTCGAAGAAGGCGGGGATGTCCTCGAAGAGCGTTGCGAAAAAGAATGACGCGGACGCCACCCTGGACAGCGCAACGTCTGACGATCCGTCCGCTGACGACGCTCCGGGCAAGACCACGACTGCCAGGAGCAAGTCACGACGCAAGAGCGTTCCCCGGGAAGAACTCGATGCGCGCGAGGCGCAGCCTACGGCTTCGGGCGATCGCTCGCTGATTCGGGCACTGGGATTGAAGATTGGCAAGATCGTGATCGATCCCGGGCACGGCGGCCACGATACGGGCACGATCGGACCGAATGGCCTGGAAGAAAAAGATCTGGTGCTCGATGTGGGCAAGCGGCTAGGCAAGCTGCTCGAGACGCGCATGGGCGCGGAAGTCGTCTACACGCGCAAGGACGACACGTTCATTCCGCTCGAAACGCGCACGGCGATTGCGAACCGCGAGCAGTCGGATCTTTTCGTCTCGATCCACGCGAATTCGAGCCGCGATTCGTCGGCGCGTGGCGTGGAGACCTATTACCTGAACTTCACCTCGAACCCCGAGGCGATGGAAGTCGCGGCACGCGAGAACGCGGTTTCGGAGAAATCAATTCACGAACTCGGCGACCTGGTGAAGAAAATCACGCTGAAGGAAAAGATCGAAGAGTCGCGCGAGTTCGCGGGTGACGTGCAGGAGTCGTTGCACAGCGGGTTGGCGGCGAAGAGTTCTGGAATCAAGGACCGCGGCGTGAAGAAGGCGCCATTCATCGTGCTGATTGGGGCGAATATGCCGTCGATTCTGGCGGAGATTTCGTTCGTGTCGAATCCTACTGATGAACGCAAGCTCGAGACGCCCGAGTATCGCCAAAAGATCGCCGAGTCGCTCTACCGCGGCATTCAGAAGTACGTGAACGGGCTGAGCGGCGTGAAGGTCGCGAGCAAGATCGCGAAGAATGAGGGGCAGTGAAGAGCGGCCGTTGGCAATTAGCACTTAGCTGTTAGCTTGAATCTCTCGATTTCGGCAGTAATCTTCCTTTCACAAGTTGGATTGCATTGCGCGATCGGCGCGATCATTGCATATTGAAACCATGGCCATCGATGATGTGACTCTGGAGGGAAAATTCGTGCGTTTGGAGCCGCTGGAGTTGCGGCATGCCGCGGCACTGGCTGCGGCGTCGGCGGGGGACGATGATCTTTACCGGTGGAGCCCGGTGCCGCGCACGAAAGAAGAAGCCGCGAACTACATTGAGACCGCACTCGCGTGGAAGGCGGCAGGCACGGCGCTGGCCTTTGCGACGGTGCGTAAGAGCGATGGCGTCATCATCGGGTCGACGCGTTTTTTTCTGATCGAGAACTGGGCGTGGCCGAAGGGGCATGCGAATTCCGGGCGCGCGACGCCAGACGCTTGCGAGATCGGTTACACGTGGCTGGCGCGTTCGGCGCTGCGCACGCCGGCGAACACCGAGGCCAAGCTGCTGATGCTTAAGCACGCATTTGAAACGTGGAATGTGGTGCGGGTGTGCCTGCACACCGATGCGCGGAATGAGCGGTCGCGGGCTGCGATTGCGAGGATTGGTGGGAAGTTTGAAGGCATTCTGCGCTCACATCGCATGGCGGCGGATTTTATTCCGCGGGATTCAGCGAGATTTTCGATTGTGGCGGCGGAGTGGCCTGAGGTCAAGGAGAGGTTGTTGGGGATGGTGCGGTAGATTTTTCACCACGGAGACCCAGAGTCACGGGGATCTCTTAATTTCTTCGTGGGAGGGGTTCGGCCAGTCCAGATTAGCGCACAGAATGCCCGAACCTGGGGCACCATCACCGACCGTTGCAGCCACGAGAGGTGTGGCCCGAAAGCCTTGCGAGTCGGCGGTTGGCGAGCCGCAGGCGGCCGGCTGGAAACTTTCTTCCGGGCTCTGTAGTCTAAGAAATAGGGATTCGGGGTTGGGCGCGCCCGCGCGACCTTGAACAAGCTTTCATGAAACGACTCTCGCAGTTGCTGGCCTGCCTCTGTCTATTTTCCCTGGCTGCGTTCGCAGCCGATTCAAACCCCGTTTCCGATTCCAAGGCGACGGTGCCGCCGAAAGTGGATGCTACGAAGGTGGCCGCCAGCGCCGACGCGAGCGCAGCCATCCTGCCTCAGGAATTTGCCGGGTGGCAGATAAAAGGAACTGCGCAGACCAGCCATGATCCCGCGGTCGCCGATGAGGCGAATGCCGCCATCCTGAAGGAATACGGTTTCACCGGTTTCGAGAATGCGACCTACACCCGCGACGATGGCCGTACGCTGAAAGTGCGGGCCGCGCGCTTCGGCGACACCTCGGGGGCTTACGGCGCGTTCACGTTCTACAAGCGCCCTGAGATGCTGAACGAGAAGATCGGCGGGCAGGCTTCATCGCTGAACAACCGCGTGCTGTTTTACAACGGGAACGTGCTGATCGACGCGGTCTTTGACCGGTTAACGGCGATGTCGGCGGCAGAACTGCGAGATTTAGCCTCCGACCTGCCGATGCCGCGCGGCGGCGCCAGCAACCTTCCCGGGTTGCCGGTTTACTTGCCGAGGGCAAACTACGTTAAGAACACTGCGAAATACGTGATGGGCCAGCAGGCGCTCGACAAGATCGGCTCGCCGATTCCATCACAACTGGTGGACTTCAACGCGGGGGCTGAAGTGGTGCTGGGCAATTTCAACACGGGCAACGGCGATGGGACCCTGATGCTGATCTCGTATCCCACGCCGCAGATCGCCACGCAGCATCTGAAGCTTATCGAAGCCGCACATCTCGCCAACCAGCAGCAGCAGCCTGGAGCGCTTCCATTCGAAGAAGTCGGCACATTTATGGATAAGCGCACCGGACCGATCGTTGCGATCGCAGCCGGACCCTTCGCGCAAAGCGACGCGAAGCATCTGCTCGACTCCGTGAACTACGACGCCGATATCACGTGGAACGAGAACACTTATCTCGACAAGAAGAACAACATCGCGAACCTGGTGTGGAACGCGGCGATCCTCAGCGGCATTCTGATTGGCATGGGATTAATCGCAGGACTTGCGTTCGGCTGGCTGCGGGTTTTGCTCCATCGAATGAGTCCGGCGGCGCGACGCGGCGAAGAAGAAATCGATTTTATCTCGCTGGGCCTCGAGGAGAGTACGGCGGCAGCGGTGGGGAGCGAAGAGGTGCGCGCGGTGCATGCCGGCCCGTCCGCAACACCCGGTTCCGGACGGTAAGTGGCTCAGGAAAAGAACTTTACCGTTGCAAAAGGTCGGTTTTGTCTCACCCTGAGACAGTTTCCACACCCATTGTCATCTTTTGTAAGTTATTGAAAAACAAGACATTTAATCTTGAGAATTCGCTTGACACCCCGGTTTTTCGGGCCATAAGATTTGCCCAGAAAGTTTTGGCGGACTTTGCCTTCCGTTAGAACTATTCTCCCTTGAAAAGAAGAGGCCACCCAGTTGCCGGGTGGCCTTTTCGTTTGTGCGCGACGTAAGTTGTCTGTCGATCCAGTCGAAGTTTCGGGTTCAACTCCGCTGTTCAGTCGTCGGCCGGACTTCTTCCGTGTCCGCAAGTGGTGTTTGCTTCCGATGGAGACTTTCCAGAACATACATCCGGGGCTTCGCGACCCTCTAAATTCAGCAATGCTCGAAAACTGAAAAAAAGCGGAGCAACGTCTTGCGACGCAGCTCCGCGTACCGCCTCCGAAAGAAGTCTAGTTCACCGTTAGAGTCAGAGTCGTGGTATGCGAGACCACACCGGATTGCGCCGTGACCGTGATCGATGCCGGCGTCGAGCCGTTGTTTGAGGAATTGCTAGAACCTCCACAGCCGACAAGGCCAAGACCCAGCGTGAAGAGCGTCAGAACCCCAAGCGTGGCGGCAAGTTTGCGCTTGCGTGGAACAGCCGCGAAGGAAGCGCCGCACATGCCGAGACCCACCAGGAAGAAAGCTCCCAGCTGGCGATAGCCGCCGCCTCCGCCTGTGCGTGGAGCGGTACTTGCGGTCAGCATGCTGGTTACGGGATCTGCGGCAAGGGCTTCAGACGCAGGGCTAAAGGTGCAGGTAATGCCGGCCGGCGCGGTGCAACTGAGCGCGACAGTACCGGCGAAGCCACCGCTCGGCGTGGTCGTGATCGTGAAGTGAGCCGCCTGGCCAGCGGTCACTGTGGCAGTGCTGGGCGAGCTCGAGACAGCAAAGTCGGCATTCGCAGCCGACATGACCGTGATGGCTCCAAAGAGGCCATGCTGCTCGTTGGTCAGGCCGGCGCTGAAGTAAAGCGTGTTCGGATCTCCCGTACCTCCGCTGCCAAAGACGAGCGCCCACAAGCTGCCATTGGCGATCGGAGTGCCAGATGAGTCTTGGATCTGGCCGAGCGCATTGCCGGTGGCCGGATCGAAGACATTGATCAGTCCATCCCCAAAGTTGCCGATGAGGATGTCGTTGCTGAACTGGCCGAAATCGGCACTCGCTTGCACCACTCCCCAGGGAGAGTTCAGTGCGCCGTTCGAAGCGAAGCGCTTCACGAAAGTTCCATCGGGATTGAAGATGTCGACAATCCCGTTTCCGGCGGCATTCACCGGATCGTGTTTCGCGGAATCCTGGAGGGCATAGGTGACGAATACCTGGTTGCCGATGGGCTGAACGTTGAACGGAGCATACCCCGCCGGCAGGTTCGGATCGGTGAAGGTACCGCCGGGCGCAACCAGGTTGAAGCCGGTGGTGTAAGTTTCAACCTTGCCGCTGTTGAAGTTGGCCACCGCCAGGTAGGCTGCGCTGGAAGTCGGCTCGATGATAGCCAGGCCCTTGTACACCGCACCCTGCTTGGAGTGATCGAGCGCGAGCACGGCGCTGGCGTTGTTCGGCGGATACCAGGTGGAGATGGTTCCATCTTCGGTGGCGAAAATAAACTGCGCAGGCGCGAAGACGCTGGTCGTGTTGTAGACCATGCCGGTCGGAGTGGACGAAGCAGAACTGCCCGCCGGCGGCGGGATCATCACGGATGCCGGCGCCTGGGGAGTGCCCGAGGCGTCATACTGCTGGCTGAAGCCGGAATTGTTCGCGGCCACCCAGAACGGTTGCCCGGGCTGAAACGCGATGCCCCAAGGATTGATCAGCAGCGGATCCGTATGGGCGGCGCTGCCTGAAATGTCAGAAACAAGATTGGTCTGCTGGTACGCGGTGGTCTGGGCGCTGGCAAGCTGGGTCAGCGAAAGTGCCAACGCCAACACGCTGAGCCGTCCAAAACCGTGCCGCAAAAATTGAAAGTCGCACTGTTTCACTGTGCTTGCCTCCTCGCGCTGATCTCTGTCAACGCCAACGAAAACAAGGCTATCGGCGGGGGCAGGAAGGGTTGTCAGAGCAGGGTCAACACGACGTCAAAAATTCGTGGGGAAATTGCGTCGAATCCGCGACAGGAAAGTAACAACCGGCGCGCGAAGGTTTTCCAGATTACGGTGAATCTTCGTGGCGAAGTCAGCCCGGAGCTTGGAAGCCAAGGCTGTGGGAGCGGGACTGCGTTTCCCTTTACGGGTTTCGCCTCCACATTTAAAATCGAAGTCAAGCCGACGTAGCTCAGTTGGTAGAGCAGCCGATTCGTAATCGGCAGGTCACCAGTTCAAGTCTGGTCGTCGGCTCCAGATCTTCTACCCCCCAGCCACCAATTCCTGATCCGGGCGCCCAGGGTGCCCACGGGTGTCGCGCCAAATGCCCAGCGGGTTGCCCTTTTGGATGATGTCAGCCCGAACCTCGCTGACGGACGCAATCTTTGATAGAGTCCGGTGGGCGGGTGCACAATAACCGCGACAAGAGGGAGAGTCTGCCGGAATGCTGAGCCTGATTCGACAACTGGTGCGGCCTTATCGCTGGACACTGTTGCTGATCCTGCTGGCGATGCTGGTCGAAACCGCGATGAGCCTGGCGGCGCCGTGGCCGCTCAAGATCATTATCGACAATGTCGCGGGCGGGCACCGGTTGCCGGTCTGGCTGCGGGACATGCTGGGTGCGGCGATCGGCAATGAGAGCCGGATGCACATTGCGGTGCTGGCCGCAGTGGCCACCTTGCTGATCGCGGTGATCGGCGCGATCGCCAGCTATATCGACAATTACCTGACGGAAAGCGTCGGGCAATACGTGGCGCATGATCTTCGCCTGCGCATGTTTCACCACCTGCAGCGCTTATCGCTCGGATACTACGGCACGCACCAGACGGGCGCGCTGCTGAGCACGATTACGACCGACATCCAGACGATTCAGTCGTTCGCTTCGGGCTCGACGCTCGACATCCTGGTCGACTTGCTGACGATTGTTTGCATGCTGGCGCTCATGTTCTGGTTGAACTGGGATTTCACGTTGATCGCGCTGGCAGTCACGCCCTTTCTTCTCTTTTTTGTGTCGCGCTTCAAGCGGGCGGTAAAGAAGGCGACCCACACCGTGCGCAAGGAGCAAACCGAAATCGTGGCCGTGGTGCAGCAGGCGCTGGAATCGATGCAGGTGATCAAGGCATTCGACGGCGAGGGCATCGAAGAGAACCAGCTTTCCACGGTCAGCCGGGCCACGGTGGAAGCGGCGTTGGCCGCTCGCAGGGTGAAGTCGTTGCTCTCGCCGGTGGTCTCGATCACTGTGGCGCTGTGCACGGCGGTGGTGTTATGGCGGGGCGCATACCTGATCCTGGCCGGCGTGATGACGGTGGGCGCGCTCACGGTCTATCTCTCGTACCTGACGAAGTTTTTCAAGCCAGTGAAGGATCTGGCCACGACGACGAATGCGATTGCGCAAGCCGCGGTGGGGGTCGACCGCATCCGGGCGGTTCTCGAGACCGACGAAGTGATTCCCGAGAAGGAAGACGCGGTCGAGCCCCGGAATATCAAGGGTGAAATCGTTTTTGAGCATGTGGCGTTTGCCTATGCAGACAATCCGGCGGTGCTGAAAGATGTCTGCTTTCACATCAAGCCGGGGCAGCTGGTCGGCATCGTGGGACCGACCGGCGGCGGGAAGTCGACGGTGGTGAGTCTCATCCCGCGCTTTTACGATGTGAGTTCGGGCACGGTGACGATCGACGGCCGGGACGTTCGCGACTACAAGTTGCATCCGCTGCGCGATCAGATCGGCTATGTTCTTCAGGACACAGTCTTGTTCCGCGGAACGATTCTGGAGAACATCGCATTCGGCCGGCCGAGCGCGACCCGGCAGGAGATTGTAGAAGCGGCGCGGCTGGCAAACGCCGATGAATTCATCGACCGCATGCCGCACGGCTACGACACGATGGTGGGCGAGCGCGGGCTCACCCTGTCCGGTGGACAGCGGCAGCGCATCGGCATCGCCCGCGTCATGGTGCGGAACAGCCCGATCCTTTTGCTGGATGAACCCACCGCCGCGCTGGATACGGAATCTGAGCGGCTGGTGATTGATGCGCTGGAAAAGCTAATGAAAGGGCGGACGGTCATCACCATCGCACACCGGCTCACAACGATACGCGATGCCGACCAGATCATCGTAATCTCAGGCGGAGTGGTGGCCGAAAATGGTACTCACGACGAGTTGATTGCCCTGGACGGAATCTACGCGGCTTTGCACCGCACTCAATTCGAGGGCGAGAAACGGGACCCTGGGCAGGTCGCGCTTCCGCGCCAGCAACCCGCATAATATTAAAGTGAGGAGAGGTTTTTCGTGTCTCGATACCTAGTGGTTTTACCCGACGATTCGTCTCGGCCCATTCTTGACGCCATCAATCATGCGAAGAAATCGATCCGCATCAAGATGTTCATCTTCTCCGACCCGCACATCCAGGCGGCGGTGATTCGTGCGCATCAACGCGGTGTGAAAGTGCGCGTCATGCTGAATCCGACGCGGCGCGACGGCCAGAAAGAGAACGACTCCTGCCGCCAGCAACTCACTGGGGCGGGGCTTGAAGTCATTGACAGCACACCGCAGTTCGAAGTGACCCACGAGAAGTCGATGGTTGTCGATGACACGTCGGCGTGGATCATGTCGCTGAACTGGGAGACCAAGAACCTGACGGAGACGCGCGACTACGCGGTGGTGACGTCGCACAAACATGAAGTCGACGAGATCGTCGAATGCTTCGAGGCAGATTGGGCGCGGAAACCCTTCGAGCCGGGTGAGCAATCGCACATGATCTGGTGCGTGGGCAACGCCCGCCAGCGCATCGCCCACTTTATCGACGAGGCACAACATACGCTTTGGGTTCAAAACGAGCGCTACCAGGATCCGCTGATCATCGAGCACCTGGTCCGGGCGAACGAGCGCGGCGTGAAGGTGCACATCATGGCGCGGTCTCCGCACACGTTAAAGCAGGAGAAATTGATCGAGGGGGTAGCGGGTTTACGAATTCTGGATGACGTCGGCGTGAAGGTGCACAAGGTGCACGGTTTGAAGTTGCACGCGAAGCTCTTGTTTGCCGATGGCGTGCGAGCGATCATCGGGTCCATCAACCTGGCACCGGGCAGTTTCAACAGCCGGCGTGAACTGGCGATCGAAGTGCGCGACAAGGACGTTGTCGATCGGGTTCATGATGTCATTCATTACGACTGGAAGAGCTCGCGACCGATGGATCTTTCCGACGAAGGAATCGTGGCGGACCTGGGAGAGGACGAGGGAGACGAACTCGTATCTTCCGCGTAAGGCAGCGCTGCGATCGCTTCCGAAAAATTGAGGGACTGCCGCCAGAGAATTCGTTCTGCGAGCGGCCACGAGCGGAATTCCATTCGCCCGTTTTACAACTTTCTCTGCAAGATCCGGTTTTCCTTGACAGTTATTCTTGACTCACCAGAAGGTTCCTATAAACTAGCGCGCATCGTACTACTTCCCCTTCGCTGCTTATCGTTCGCGCTGTGAGCGGTCAAAAGACAGTTTAAAAACTTATCGGTGATAGTTCTGCACGTTTGCTCGGGTGGTGCAGTGCTCCGGCGTGTCGGGAATTTTCTCTCCTTTGCGTTCCCCCCGGATTGAAGCGACAGGAGGATCTATGCGTTCGTGTGCAAAGATGGCAGTGCTCACTTCCGGTCTGCTCGCGTTCAGTTGGCTGAGCGTGGCGCAGAACGGCCAAAGTTTATCAACGGCCCAGACTGCGCAACCGGCGCACCAGCATGGTCCGGGAAAACACGTTCTCCAGGGTGTGCATGTTCCGTTCACACCCGGGCTGAAAGACAAAGACGGGCACGTGATTCCCGCGATGCCCGATATGAGCCGGTTTGAGGGTATGGAAGAAGGCCCCAGCCTTAGCGAGCAAGGCTTGGCAGACAAGGCGCGTGCCGAAGCCGGCGATTTCCGGAACATGCTGAAGCCGAAGCCGCGGGTTGTTCCCGCCGGCAAGAATGGCTTTCTGCAAAGACTGCCGGAAGGTGTGTCTGGACCCGTCGGTCATCGCAACACCTGGAAGATTGGGGAAGATCCGACGCAGGGCGGAAAGAAGAAAGAAACCGATGCCACCGACGCGCCTTCGATCAGCAACAGTTTTGAAGGCGTCGGCGATACCGGCACGGAACCGCCCGACGTGGCCAGCGCCGCCGGACCTTACCAGATCGTGGCGACTTCCAACTTTGTCGTTAACAGTTACGACAAGAACGGCAACCTGCAAAGCTCGCAGGATTTCTCGTCGTTTTTTTCGCCGCTCGGCACGCCATCCACGTGGTTTTTGTTTGATCCCATCGTGCAATATGACCCGTACATCGGCCGCTTCTGGTTGATCGTGACCGCACAGAACACGTCGACCAGCCAGTCCGACATGCTGATTGCGCTTTCCGCAGACAGCGACCTGCGCTTCGGATGGATTTTGTGGTGGGTCGATTTGACGCAGGACGGCAGCAACGCCACCAACAACTGGTGCGACTATCCGCATCTCGGCTACGACACGAATGCGATTTACATGACCTGCAACCAGTTCCAGTTCAACGGCGGCTTCCAGTACGCGAAGATCCGCATGATGTTGAAGAGCCAGTTTCTGAACAATACCTGCTGCCAATGGTACGACCACTGGAACCTGCATGAAGGGTTTCTGAATCTCAGCACGTCTTTTACGGTACAGCCGGCGGTGATGCGGCTGGCGCCAGGAACGAGCGGCGAATTTTTTGCCGACTCACAGGGGGGAGGCGGATCGGGCAGCACGCTGCAGATCTGGCAGATTCCGGACCCGGTCAACAATCCCGGCACGTTGAACAGCAACAGCATCGGAATCACAAATTATGCTCCGGCTCCCGCGGCCACGCAGCCGTTTGGAGTAACGGGTATCGATACCGGGGACGCTCGACTTCTGTTCGCGACTTACGAGTTCGGCCACCTGTCGGTTGGGCAGAACTCCAGTTGCGGCAGTAACGCCTGCGCGGCGTTTTACGAGATCGATGTTTCCGGCTTCCCGAATCTCAGCACGGTGAACGACTGGGCGCTGCAGGCAAGCGGCGTGGACTATTACTACCCGGGTGTAGATCAGAACTTCGCGGCCAACAAGACGATGGTGTACTCGCAGTCGAGCACCTCCGAATACGCCGGATCGAAGTATGTCGGGATTCCGAACAGCGGCACTTGCACGGATTGCATCACTGGGCCGGAGACGGTGCTTCAATCGGGCGGAAATACCTACAGCCGGATTTGTTGTGGAAACCGCAACCGCTGGGGGGACTACTTTACGGCATCGGCGGATCCGGACGGACTGGGCATCTGGATCTCGGGTGAATATGTACAGTCTGCCAACAGCTGGGCGACGCAAGTGGCGGCAACCTACAACAGCTACGTGCCGTTTGGCGCGCTCTCCAGCGCACCGTTGAGCTTCGGGGCACAGGCTGTGTTTGGACCTTCGCCGGCGCAGGCTGAGTTCATCACCAACACCGGCAACGCCACCATGTTGCTGGGCCTTGTAACTGTCTCGGGCGACTCCAACTTCAAAATCGTTTTTGACGATTGCAGCTTCGCCACCATGCAACCGGGCAACGATTGCGAGGTGGACGTCCAGTTCACGCCGACCTCGATTGGATCGCATAGCGCCACTTTCAGCGCGCCGTATAACACGTTCTACGCGGCACAAACGTCCGTGACGGGCACGGGGGTGCAGGCCGGCACCTTCACTTCCGTTGGGTCGGCGCCCAACCCATCCACGTTCGGGCAAAGCGTGAAGCTGACAGCGGTGGTGTCTGCCGCGACGTCTGGCACGCCGACGGGCAACGTCACGTTCAAGAACGGCACGACTTCGCTGGGAACCGCGGCGTTGAGCGGCGGCAAGGCGAGCCTCTCGACTACGGCGCTCGGCGGCGGTTCGGATACGATCAACGCCACCTACAACGGAAGCACCAACTACTTGACGAGTACGGGGTCGGGGACGCAGACAGTGAAGCCGGCGGCCACCACAACCACGCTCAAGTCGTCTTTGAATCCATCCACTTATGGTAAAGCGGTCACTTTCACGGCGACGGTGACTTCCACGGTCACGGGAACGATTGGCGGTTCGGTGACTTTCAAGAACGGTGCAGCGATCCTGGGATCGGCGACGGTCTCAAGCGGCAAGGCGACCCTTGCGACGTCGACCCTGCCGGGCGGGACACACTCGATCACGGCGGTCTACGGCGGCAACGCGAACTTCGCCACCAGCACCTCGGCGGCGGTCAGCCAGAAAGTGAATAAGGCAGCGACCACCACAACCCTCACGGCAGCCCCGAATCCAAGTTCGTTCGGCCAAAGCGTGAAGCTCACCGCAACCGTCAAGTCAGGTTCGCTGAAGGGTGCGGGTTCTGTGACCTTCAAGAGTGGCACGAAGACGCTGGGGACGGGCACACTGAATGCAAACGGTGTGGCTACCCTCAGCTTGACCACGCTCACGGTAGGCACCGATGCGCTGACCGCGGTCTACGCCGGTAACGCTGACTTCCTGACCAGTACCTCGGCGGCGGTCAGCGAAGTCGTCAACAAAACGAAGACCACAACCACGCTCGCGTCGTCGAAGAATCCGGCGACCCACGGCACAGCTGTGACCTTCACGGCCACCATTAAGCCTGCTTTCGCGGGCAGCCCGACCGGCACGGTGACGTTCAAAGATGGGACGACGGTATTGGGGACGGGAGGCGTAAGTACGACGACACACCAGGCAAAATTCACAACGTCGAAGCTTTCGGTTGGCACTCACAGCATCACCGCGGTTTATGGCGGCGGGAACAACTACGCCGCCAGCACGTCGAAAGCGGTGAGCCAGGTGATTCAGTAGAACTCCGGAAAAGAACCCTCAGGCGGGCCGCAAGGCCCGCTTCTTTTTTGCGTGAGGGCCAATTGTCCGGCTCGCCATCCGTCAACTGCGCAATTCGGAACGCTCCACGATGGTACGATGACTTCGCGTTTGAACGTACGCAAGAAAGGGATCGTCATGAATCGCCTGAGCCTGCTGCTTCCTGTTTTCGCGGCTTTGCTTTGCGCCACGCTGGTATCTGCGACCGGAAAGAGTGTTTACGATTTCACCATGAATTCAATCGACGGCCAACCGGTCGCGCTGGGTTCCTATAAGGGCAAAGTGCTCCTGCTTGTAAACGTCGCGAGCAAATGCGGTTACACCCCGCAATACTCAGCGCTGGAATCGGTTTACGAAAAGTACAAGGATCGCGGCCTGGTCATCATTGGCTTCCCGGCAAACAATTTCGGCGCGCAAGAACCGGGCACTAACCAGGAAATCAAGACGTTCTGCTCGCGAAAATATAATGTCAGTTTTCCGATGATGTCGAAGGTTTCCGTTAAGGGAGATGATAAGACGCCGCTTTACCAATATTTGACTTCCGGTCCGAAGACGGGCGGCGAGATTCAGTGGAACTTCACCAAGTTCCTGGTAGACCGTGATGGCAACGTGGTCGCCCGCTTCGAACCGGCTACGACGCCGGACTCGCCGGAAGTGACGGCGGCGATTGAGAAGGCGCTCGGAAAATGAGGAAGACGGCGGGCTTCGAGTTTCAAGGCTCTGCGACGCCAAAAGACCATTGCTTCCAATCGAGCCCCCGAATGCGGATAGCGAGCTACGAAGCATTGCGCTGCGAACGCTCGCAAGCAACGGCCGAATGGTAAACGCTCGAAGCATGTAGCTCGAAGCTCACCCAGTTTTCCACGCTTTGCTGCACCGTTTACGTTGCAGTTAACACTGTGAGTCCTTCTGGCACCGCTTTCCTATTGCTAATCGCGCCGCATCTTCCTGATAATGCAGGGAGAGTTTCCAATACCGTGTACCGATATACTCGTGCGGACCTGATTCGTATTCTTCGGCTGACGGCGCGTCAGTTGGCCAGCTGGGAAAAGGCTGGGCTGGTTGCCGTCGCCGAGGATTATTCTTTCTTCGATCTCCTGCAAATCAAGAAGGTGCGTGACTTATGCGCGAAGCGGGTGCGCCCGGCGGTGATCCGCCAATCGCTAGAGGCCATGCAAAAACAGGTGGCGGGGATGGAGAATCCGCTGCTCGAGGCGGGGGTATTTTCCGCCGGGCACCGGGTAACGTTCCGGCATCAAGGCAAGCTGGTAGAGCCGATCGCGGGGCAGTTCGTTTTTGACTTTGCCCCTGAGCAGAAGGTGGTTTCGGGAATGCAGATTCAGGTGCTGCAACCCGAGCAGGCCAGCCCGGACGTTGCCGAGCTTTTTGCGCGGGGTATCGCGCTCGAGGAAGACTCCCAACGGCAGCAGGAAGCGATTCAGACCTATCTGAAGGTAATCGAGTTGGACCCGGACCATGCCGCAGCCCACATTAATGTCGGCACGCTTTTCTACAATCGCCAGGAGTACGGATTGGCCGAAAAGCACTACCGGCGCGCGATTGCCGCAGATCCGCGTTATGCACTGGCGCATTTCGATCTGGGAAATGTGCTCGACGAAACCGGGCGAGTACAGGAAGCGATCCAGACCTACAAGACGGCCCTGCAACTGGCCCCGACCTACGCCGATGCGCATTACAACCTGGCGTTGGCGTACGAGAAGATCAAGCAGCCGCGCAAAGCTCTTCAGCACTGGCGCGCGTACATTCGCCTGGATACGACGGGCCCCTGGGCCATTCATGCACGGAACCAGGTGCAGCGGATTCTGCAGGCCGACGGCCTGAAGCTGGTGTTCAGCCGGCGTCCCAGCAGCGAGTAGCGCCCCGCTTCGGTTCAGCCCAATAGCTTCCTTCTGCTCGAGCTTCGTATTTCTGGCTCGAAGTGTGTTCTGGCGGTTCACGAAAACGCAGTTCGCGCGTCTATTGTTCTCAGGCCAGGAGAACGTCTTAGGAAACGATTCGCAAGCGGCTGCGAAACAGGCAAAGATCAGCCGCACCAATCTTGAACAGGGAGAATTTTGCATGAAACGATTGGCTTCACTCGCCGTGATCGCGTGTCTTGGAGTTGCGCCTCTACTTACCGCGCAAACTCAGGACGCGAAGCTGAAACCGCTGCCCAGCCCGTCACAGGCAGTGTTAGAGAGCTGGAATGACATCGGCCGCAAACTCATCGCGATGGCCGAGGACTTCCCTGAGGACAAGTACGACTTCAAGCCCACGCCTGCCCAGCGGACATTCGCCGAAGGCTTGCTGCATGCCGCGGGAGCGAATTATTTCTTCACGAATCCCGCGATGGGACAAAAGCCACCGGCCGAAGAAGACCCGAAACGCGAGCAATACAAGACCAAGGCCGATGTGGTGGCGTATGTGAAAAAGTCCTTTGCCGACGGCGCAGCAGCGATCAAAGCAAAGGGTGACGCAGGCATGAACCAGGTGGTGGTGCTTGGCCACGACCAGACGCGAATTATCGATCTCGCGTATGGGCTGATCGAGCATGACGGCGAACACTACGGCCAGTTAGTGGTTTATTATCGCGTGGCGGGACTGGTGCCGCCGGAATCGCGGCCCAAAAAGTAGCGGGCATCCTAAGTGCGTAACGGCCTGTCTCTTTAAACTGGACTGCCGCGATCGTTCTGTGCAGCCAATGACGGAGTCCACCAGAACCGAGAATTTTGACTATCATTTCGGCGTAGGTTGCACAGAACGTCTGCACTCCGGGGTGCCAATGATGCCAGCCATCGATTCCTCGTCCGAAACCAGCCGCTTTTCCGCAGCGATCTTCTGGATACGATTACCGGTCGGGCTGATCTTCTTCACCCAGGGCCTGCTGAAATTCCTTGATCCGAATCTCGGGGTCAACCGCTTTGCCAGAATTGGATTCCCGCATCCCTACCTCACGGCGCATTTTGTAGGCGTATTTGAGATCGCCTGCGGGGCACTGGTGCTGGTAGGGTTGCGCACGCGGTCAGCGGCAATCCCCTTGCTGGTCGTGATTGCGACTGCGATCGCCACCACCAAACTTCCCGAATTGTTTCGCGTGAATCAAGGCTTCTGGTTCATGGTCAGCGACGCACGGACTGACTTTGCCATGTTCTGCTCGCTGATTTTCCTGATCGTCGCAGGTGGTGGCAGCTATGCGCTCGATGGGCGTTAAACATTCCTGGCCGCGCGCGTCCGACCTTCCGGTCGGAGGATAAACTCTGGCCGGTGCTAGAATTTCCGGTTGTCATTCTGAGTTCGCAGGGTGATTTCATGCCGGAAACACTGACTCCTTCCTCTCCTGCTCCACTGACCTCGTTATCGGAAGACGAGATTCTTTTTCGCGACAATATTCGCCAGTTCGCGGATGACAAAGTGCGCCCGCTGGCCAAAGAGATGGACGAAAAGGGCGTCTTCGATCATGCCTTGCTGCACGAGTTCTTTCAGCTCGGTCTGATGGGGATTGAGATTCCGGAGCAATACGGCGGGGGCGGGGGCAAGTTTTTCGAGGCGATTCTAGCTGTGGAAGAACTGTCACGCGCAGACGCCTCGTCAGGGGTGATCGTCGATGTGCAGAACACGTTGGTCAACAACGCCCTTCTGCGCTGGACGACCGAGGCACAAAAGAAGCGCTATCTGCCGCGCATGGCGGCCGACACAGTTGGGGCTTACGCCCTGAGTGAGGCGGGATCGGGATCTGACGCTTTTGCGCTGCAGACGCGCGCGGAGCTCAAAGGCACTGAGTACGTCCTGAATGGACGCAAGCTCTGGATCACGAACGGCAAAGAAGCAGGGATTTTTATTCTGTTCGCGACCATCGATCCTTCAGCCGGATACAAGGGCATCACGGCGTTCATTCTCGAGAATGAGTTTCCCGGCTTCACGGTCGGCAAGAAGGAGGACAAGCTGGGAATTCGTGCCTCGTCGACTTGCGAGTTGATTCTCGAAGACTGCCGCGTGCCCAAAGACAACGTGATTGGCGAAGTCGGCAAAGGCTACAAGATCGCGATCGAGACTTTGAATGAGGGCCGCATCGGCATTGGAGCGCAGATGCTGGGTGTGGCGCGCGGAGCGTGGGAGCATGCAGCCCGCTATGCGCAGGAGCGCAAGCAGTTCGGCAAGGCAATCGCCGATTTCCAGGGAATCCAGTTCCAGATCGCGCAGATGGCTACCGAGATTGAAGCGGCTCGGTTGCTCGTCTACAACGCGGCGCGCATGAAGGACGCAGGCGTGAACTTTGTGAAAGAAGCGGCGATGACCAAATTATTCTGCTCGCAGGTCGCCGAGCGGGTGACCTCGCTTTGCATCGAAGTCTTCGGGGGATATGGCTTCACGAAAGACTATCCAGTTGAAAAATACTGGCGAGACTCGAAGATCGGCAAGATTTACGAAGGCACCTCGAATATGCAACTGGCGACGATCGCCAAGCTGGTGATGGGCGGAAAATAAGGCAGTTTTAACGCTAGTGAAAAGGCTCGCGCATTGAGCGCGAGCCTTCGTTGGGTTCAGCAGATTTTTGTTTATGGATTCTTGGGGCTGAGCGGCTGATCGCCCTGTACCAGGACCCAGGCGGTCACACCACCGACTGTCCAGGCACCGATGGCAATGGCCGCCGGCGAATTGAGGATGCCGCCCGTCGCGCCTGGAACCGCTCCGCTGCCTTGCTTCTTCTTGTGTTTCTTATCCGTCTCCTCGCGCGTTGTCTGGTCGCCCTGCGGAACCGTAGTGCCATCGCTGAGTTGGAGGTCGCCCTTCTTGGCGATGATCTGCACGGTGCCATCGGTATCGGCGACTTGAAACTCGGTCCAGCCGTTGGTGGCCGGCGAAATCTTGAGGTCGCCTACTTCCGCCACCATGGATTTCGATGTGCCCACGTGAACCGTGCCGTGCTCGAGTTTGACACCGTTGTTTTGCATCTGCACGAGCGAATCGGAGAGGACCATGACGCTCGATCCCGGCGCACGAATGCTGGCCACTGAGTCGGCCTTGGTCTGCACGAGGTCCCCGATGAAAACCGCCGAGGATTTCGGCACGCTGCTGCCGTTAAGCCAGGCGGTTCCGTTCGTGTAGAGCATTCCGGCGGCGGAATCGGCAGCGAACAAGGATGCCGGTACCAGCACGATCAGCAGGCAAGCCACGAGGATGCGCAGAGTTTGCATGGTTCCGACCGGTCACTCCGTAGTTATTGGTTTTTCTTTCTGGGTATGCTAGCGCCTAAGCCATTGGGCGTCAATCCCAATTGGCCTTGAGAGGGCTCGAGACGGAACGAAGGACAGATCAGCGCCAACGATCGACGAGTTGCCACCAGATCATGCGCGTCCACTCGTAAAAGGTCACCTTCATCCATTGGCGATGCTGCCACCAGTTCGAGCCAAACTGCGCGGGATCGTCTGCGGAGGCGATGCTGAATTCATAACCCGGGAGTTCCCGACGCGCGATGCTGAGAGCACGACGGGTGTGGAAATCTGATGTGACGATCAAAATTTTATGCACATGCGCAGCTTCGAGACAGCGTTGCATGTCGCGCGATTCCTCCTGGGTGGAAAGGCCATGCGTCGCGCAGACGGTGACCGGAACGGACTGCTTCGCGGCCCAGGCGCGGGCGATGTCAAGCTCAGGGACGCCGTAGAAAACACTCCAGTCGGGCACATTCATGATGATGCCGGGGGCGTACCCCTGCGAGACCAGTTCCAAGGCCCGCTCGGGGCGAACATTGGTCTCGCCCGCGAGAACAAGAATGGTATCGGCGGGCCGGGGTTTGTCGATGCGCAGAAAACGGGCGGCGTTGTAGCCGGCGAACCCTCCCAGGAGCATAAGAGCGAGCACCGCGCAACTCACTTTTGTACGCTGGGAAGTGACCGTAGTTTGGTTTGTATCCTTTTTCGGCACTATAACTTGGCGTGTGTCCACAGAGGGCATGCTAAACTCAGGTTTCGTCTGCTTTCATCAGGCGTTATCTAATCATGAATACTCGCACTGTTTCTGCCAGTCTTGCTAGTGAACTGAAGTCGAAGATCGAAAATCGCGAGGCGAAAGTCGCGGTGATCGGGCTCGGTTATGTCGGCCTGCCGCTGGTTCTGCTGTACTCGGAGCAGAAGTTCAAGGTTACCGGTTTTGACATCGATCAGCGAAAAATCGACACCCTGAACTCGGGTGGATCGTACATTTATCGAATTGAGGCCCCCGACATCCAGAAAGCGTGCGCCACCGGCTTTACGGCGACTGCCGATTATTCGCGTTTACGCGACATGGACGCCATCATCATCTGCGTCCCGACGCCCCTCAATGAATATCACGAGCCGGATTTGAGCTTCATCACCGACACCGGTCACGCCATTGCTCCTCATCTGCAACCTGGCCAACTGGTTGTGCTTGAAAGCACAACCTATCCCGGAACCACGGAAGAGGTGCTGGTCCCGATTCTCGAAAATGAAAATCCTTCGAAGCTGAAAGCGGCACGAACGGGAAAGACCTCGAAGGACGATTTCTTTGTGGCCTTTTCTCCCGAACGCGAGGATCCAGGCAACACCAGCGTAGCCCGGCGGGACATTCCGAAGGTGATTGGTGGCCTGGACAACCAGGCCTCGGAAACGGCAGCCGCGCTGTACGGTTCGATCTTCAACCGGGTGGTTCCGGTGTCTTCGCCGAGTGCGGCCGAGATGACCAAGCTGCTGGAGAACATCTACCGGTGCGTCAACATTGCGCTGGTGAACGAATTGAAGCTGCTGAGCCTGCGCATGGGACTCGACATCTGGGAGGTGATCGAAGCGGCGTCGACCAAGCCTTTCGGTTTCCATCCGTTCTATCCCGGCCCAGGGCTCGGCGGCCACTGCATCCCGGTCGATCCGTTTTACCTTTCGTGGAAAGCAAAGGAGTGGGATTTCCGTACGCGTTTCATCGAGCTTGCCGGCGAAATCAACATCGGCATGCCGTACCACGTGATCGGTTCGGTGGTCACGGCATTGAACCAGCATAAAAAGGCGCTGAACGGATCAAAGGTGCTGGTGCTGGGTGTCGCGTACAAGCGGGATATCGACGATCTGCGCGAATCCCCTGCCCTGACGATCATTGAGCTTTTGCAGAAGGAAGGGGCGGAGGTCCGCTACAACGATCCGTACTTCCCGATGATCGGAAAAGGGCGCAAGTATGATCTGCAAATGAAACGGACGTCGCTCGACAACCTGGGCCAGTACGACTGTGTTTTGATCGTGACCGATCACACGGATTACGATTACAAGAAGATCGTGCAAGAGGCTCAGCTCGTGGTGGACACCCGGAACGCCACCAAGGGCATCCGCTCCGAGAAAATTGTGCGCTGCTAACCTCCCCACTAAACCCGCCGGAGAGCGGTAGATGGCGCGCAGGTACGACGTAGAGTCGCAGTTTTTTGCAAGCGAGAATCCTACCCAGAAGGTGTAAATATTTTCGCCTTCCGATCCCGGGCAGGCGGTTCGTCCGGCTCTCGGACGCAAGTCATTACAAAATTGTAATTTAGTGCGTTCTTCTAGGCTTAGAATTGGCCTTTATCGTGCTTTTAGTATCCCGCCGCCTTGCCGGGTTCTCAGAAACGACGCGACTTGAAAACGCAACCGGGGTTCAAACGGAAGCTGTAAAGCTCCTGTAAACTTTCAAGTTAGCGATGCGGTGAAGCAGCGTACCGATGGCAGCTGAACATCAGAAGATGAAGACTATGGTTCCCTCCCAGCAGAATACGCCGTTCTCTCTGCTCCCCACATCGCGTGCCCCGTGGAAGGAATTCCTGTTCAGCACGGTTACCCAAGGAGGCGTCGTCGCGCTGTTGCTGTGGGTTGGCGTACTGCATCCGGAAATCCTGACGCCGCCCGCCCGCGATTATCATGCGATCGAATTGGTACCCACGCCCGTTCCGGTGAACCACGAACCGGCTCCGGTCAAGCAATTCCGAGTACCGCCAACCATGGCGAAGATCGTGCCCCCGACCCCGAATGCGTTGCATACACCCACACCAATTCCCAAGCTACGTGAAATGGAAACGCCGGTTGCCCCCAAGGTCGAGGCCGCGGAGAACAAGCCGAATATCCCGATGAATAAACCGGCGATTCCGCGCCACATGGTGCAGACCAATGTATTTTCGACGGGGAGTTCCGCGGTGCCAACCATGGCCGCTGCACCGCAGAAGGTGCAGACCGGCGGCTTCGGGGATCCTAACGGGATTCCTGCAAAGGAAGGCCAGACCAAGCCGGTGAATATCGCGCAAGTAGGATCGTTTGACCTTCCTTCGGGCCCGGGCAATGGCAATGGGACCGGCGGCGCAAAAGGTGCGAAGGGTGTGGTCGCGAGCGCGGGCTTCGGCAATGGCGTTGCCACTGGCGACGGCTCCGGCAAGATCAACACCTCGCGCGGCAATGGGGTGGTGCAGAACGCGTCCTTTGGCGACGCGACGGTGCAAGCAGATCCGACTCAGCGGCCGAAGACAGCTGAGGTCGCTCCGAAGACCGTTCCTGCTCAGATTCTCTCCAAGCCCACGCCCGCCTATACCGACGAAGCCCGTCAGATGAAGGTGGAGGGAGAAGTTCTGCTGGAGGTCGTGCTCGAGGCCAGCGGGAGGGTCCGGGTGCTGCGAGTGGTACGTGGGCTCGGCCACGGCCTGGATGAGTCGGCGATGCGCGCTGCTCAGCAGATAAGTTTTCGACCGGCGCTGCGGGATGGTCAGCCCGCGGATTCAACTGCCGTGTTGCACATTATCTTTCAACTGGCCTGAGTCCATCGGTTAGAAGGGGTTTATGAGCCGTCTATTTTCCGTCTCGCTTGCTGCTGTAGTGGTGGGGTCGTTAGGAATCGGCGTTTTCGCGCAGACTCCTGCGGAGAACACATCCGCGCCGGCCACCGTAGTTCAGATGCCAGCTGCGTCTTCTGCTCCGACACCGACCTCGTTCGATCAGGTCTTGGATCGGATCGTGGAGCGGGAACATTTCTTTGTGGCCGAGATGCGCCACATGCACCCGCTGGTTGAAACCTACATTCAGGACCTGCGGCCAGATCACGACCTGGGCGCCGTACCCATCAGTGATCACTACTTTCTGGGCCGGCTCGACATGTCGCAGGGTACGCAGGACCGCGCCTTTGTCAGCCCGAACAATGGCCTGCGCAAACGGATGTTCGAACACCTCACAAGCCTCTACAAGATGAACTTCTTGCCGCTGGGCTTTGCCCAGATGGTGATTCTCGACGACGACTTCCAGAAGAAGAATTACAACTTCACATTCGTGCGGCGCGAGTTCATTGGTGAGATCCGTTGCCTGGTGATTGACGTTCAGCCCAAGCCGAAGACTGGAAACGGGCGCTTTATCGGCCGTATGTGGGTGGAAGATCAGGATTACAACATCGTCCGTTTCAACGGAACCTACGGGCCGGACAACCGCAACTCGTCGTACCTCCATTTCGACAGCTGGCGGTTGAACATGCGCCCCGGCGTTTGGCTGCCTGCTTACATCTACAGCGAAGAGTCGGACGTAAAGGTCCGCATGACTCAATCGCTGCATTACAAGGCACAGACCAGGCTTTGGGGATACGACCAGCGCAGCTTCGGGCGCGAGGATGAGTACACCTCCATCCAGGTGGATTCGGAAACCATCAAGGATCAGAGCCAAACCGCGCAGGATGCATCGCCGGCTGAAGCGCAGCGTTTGTGGGAGCGGCAGGCCGAGGACAACGCGGTCGAACGCCTGCAGAAGATGGGTTTGCTGGCGCCTCCCGGAGAAGTCGACAAGGTTCTGACGACGGTGGTCAACAATCTGATCGTGACCAACAACCTGGAGATTCAGCCCGATGTTCGCGCGCGCGTACTGCTGACTACCCCGCTCGAATCATTCACGATTGGGCATACGATCGTGGTAAGCAAGGGCTTGCTCGATGTGCTGCCGGATGAAGCGTCACTGGCCATGGTCCTGGCGCGCGAACTGGGACACATCGCACTCGGCCATCAGCTCGACACCAGCTTGGCGTTCAACGATCGGATGTTCTTTTCCGATGAGGATACGTTCCGGACCTTCACGTTCAAGCGGAGCATGAAGGATGAAGAGGAAGCCGATCAAAAGGCGTTGGAACTGCTCGACAAGTCTCCGTACAAAGACAAGCTGGGCAACGCCGGGTTGTTCCTGAAGGCACTGCAGTCGCGGTCACCCGATCTGAAGAACCTGATTGACGCGCGGCTTGGCGACGGCCTGGTCTCCGGGAAAACCCTGCGTATGTCGGCCTTGCTGAATTCAGCGCCGCAGTTGGACGAGCGCAAGAAAGACCAGATTGCGGCTCTTCCGCTCGGCGGCCGGGTCCGTGTCGACCCCTGGAGCAATCAGACGGAACTGGCTAAAACCAAGCCCGTGGCATTGGTTTCAGCTCGCGAGAAGATGCCGTTTGAGGTCACTCCAGTCTTCCCTTACCTGACCCGGATCAGCACGGCTAACACCGAGAAAGTGGCGTCAACTGCTCCCGCAGCCAAATAAGTTGGTAGAGGATTCAACAGGTCAGAAAACAAAGGGCCTCTCGGCGGAGAGGCCCTTTAGCTTGCGCGAAGAAAGTCGCGCGCAAATTCGCTGAAACCGAGGGGAGATCAGCGGACGATACGAAACCGTTACGTCTTACTGAATGGCGCTGCCGACTTCAGAGAAGACGGTGTTGGCATTGGATCCGATCAGGCGGATCGTACCGACCACGATCACGAGAATCACAGCCAACATCACCGCGTACTCGGCGATGTCCTGGCCGGACTCGTCATTCCACAAGTTCTGAAGAAACTTCGTCACGGGCTCCTCCCCTTTTCTGATATGCCCTTCGAAACCCAGTCCTGTGGTTAAGGCTACCAAAGACAAGTCTTTTCGGGGATATCCAAGGGCCATGCTAGTTTTGATTCTCCCTAAAACCAATGGCACCGAAGTGGCTGTGTATGGCACGAAAGTGCCATATTTTGCAACCTTCGAGCTGATCGCTCAAGCGATGCTTTTCAAGGGCAAGGACTGGTTTACGGCAAACAACGCAAGCTCTAACCTTGTGGAAACACCGAGCTTATCGAAGATATTGCTGAGATGATGTTTCACCGTATCTTCGCTAATTTTGAAGTATTCGGCGATCTCCTTGTTGGAATACCCGGCCACGACAGCCGAGACGATTTCGAGCTCTCTGGGCGTTAGCCCGAACTTCTTCTGTTTGGCCTCTTCGCCGGACGACTGCACAAGGGTACGCAGGTATTGGACCAGGTTGGAGACACTTTCCCGGCCCACCCAGTATTCCCCCGTCATAACCGTGTGAATGCTCTTGAGGAGCAACTGGGTGGCTGAATCTTTCAGCACGACTCCCCGAGCGCCGAGCTGAAGAGCCTCGACGATCTGGTGTTTTTCAGCCGCCGCAGTGAGAAGAATGACGCGAACGCCGTTTGCCCCGGTTCCGGTGCTCAGGTCCTTCAGGGCTTCCAGGCCGGGCATGCGCGGCATGGAAAGGTCGAGCAGCATGATGTCAGGCCGCAACGTGCGGGCGAGCTTGACAGCTTCTTGACCGTCACAGGCTTCTCCGATGACTTTCAGGCCGGATTCGGCCTCAAGCAAGCGACGCAATCCGTCGCGAAAAATTGGATGGTCGTCCGCGATGACGATCCGAATCGGGGATTTTTTATTGTCCATAAAGAACTTCTCGCTGCCGCGGGACCGTCACTTCCAGGCGGGCGCCGCGACTGGGACTTGATTCTACCGTGAGTTCGCCTGCGATCAAACGCACGCGCTCTCGAATCACAACCGGGCCCTGACCCATGGCATCTAAATCGGCCTGAGAAAAACGGCCGGCAAAGGGAAATCCCTGGCCGTCGTCCTCGACAGACAGCCGCCAAAATCCATCCCTGGTACCGAGACGCACCAGCGCATTATGAGCGGCGCTATGTTTGCGAACGTTCACCAAGCTTTCCTGAACAATCCGCACCAACTCACGGCAGACGCGCTGGGGCATTTCGATGGAATCGAGGTCCGAAACGAAGCGCGTGGTGATGCCAGTCTCGCGCTGGAAGCGCTCGACCGTGTCCCCGAGAAAACGCAGAAGGTTGCTGGAGTCGACGTCAAGCGACTTCATCTGCTGCATGAGTTCCCGGAGCTTGAGGACTTCCTCGCGGAGTAGAGACTGGATCCGGCCGAGCTCGCTGGTAAGCGGCCCGGCTTGGTTCTCGGACTGGCGGCGCAACACATCCACCTGCATCTCCATGGCGATCAGCGACTGTACCGCGCCATCGTGCAGCTCGCGGGCGACGCGGGCCCGTTCGACGGCGCCGGCGCGCTGGCGCAGCCGACGAACCAGGTAGACGTTGTATACCGCCGGACCCACCTGACGCACAAGCTCCTGCAGGAAGCGCAGTTCTTCTTCGCGATCGCCGCCTACTACCGGCTCGAGCAGGAAGATGCGGCCCCACCATTCGTTGCCGAAGGTAAAAGAAACCGCGGCCACGCTGGAGAAGGACAGCGCTTTCGCGAGGCTCTCTGTGCCTTGGCAGGAAGGCGCGCGCAGCCTCGTACCTTCGGCATTCAATGCCAGAATCTTGCTGGAGCCTTCGCGCCGACAGTCGGCAAGCCAAGCGTCGGCATCGGAATCAAACAAATAGGTTTCCCGATCTGAAGCGGCGGACTCCAGCCAGCGCAGCTCAGAAGGTCCGGAGTTCCCAAGCCGCACCTCGCCGACAAACACGCGATAGCTGTGCGTTTCCTGGGAGACGATCAGTGCACGTTGCGCGCCATAAAGCTTCAGCAGCTCGGCAAGGATCTCCTGCAGGGTTCCTGACAGCCCTTCTTCCACCCGAACCCGGCCCAGGACGCGCGCGATGACCGCCCTTTCGGCGCGTAGTTGTTTTTGCTGTTCGGCAAGGTATCCCAGCAAGACGCCCATGACGATCAGGTAAACCGAGAGCATGAACAGACGCTCGGGTTCGAGATCGGCGACGTCAATGGGCAGCAGAGGCAAATGGTGCTGGGCGAGAATGCGATCCAGCCAGAAGATGAATCCTGCTTTTACCGCGAGGCTCTCCATCCAAAGAAGAACAACCGTAGCGAGGGCAGTCCCAACGGTCTCGCGTAAGCCCCAGCGATAGGCGGCAGCACCTAGTACGAACACGAAGAACAAGAAAAACTGGCCGGTACCAAACAGCGAAACCAGCGCCGGCCAAACGATGTCGGCGGCGTGGACCAGCGCCCGGAAGGCTGGCGTTGATTCCTTCCGGAAGCGCAGCAGGAGCATCACGACGACTCCATGCACGATGTACAGTCCAAGGAACCAGTAGGCCCAGGGCGAGTAACGAAGTTGGGCCGGATCAACCCAGATGGCCACCAGGGCCGAGATCGCCAGAAAGACGCGAGCGGTGGCCAGCCAGCGCTCGATGCGCCGGGTTTCGCCCGGGCTCGTGGGAGCCTGGAGTCGCGAAAAAAAACGTCCTTTCGTGGATGGCAGGGACAACGGCATTACCAGTGCGCAGGGCTCCAGCTTCTCCCCCGCATACTATTGACAATGCCTGCCGCGGGCAAGTGTCGGCGATGGTCTGACCAGTCCCTCCACTGGTCCGGGATGCCCGTCATGTATTACGCAAGTAACCCGGTCCGCGGGTGAAACGGGGCTAAAATCTTCCCCGGGGGAAGCCGCTTGTCCGAACGCTCCAAACTCTTCATCCTGGCGATCTCGTGTCTTGTCTTCGCGCAGGCGTGCGCCTCCCTTCTAATTCCTGAAGGATTTGCCCTCACCGTTTTCAGCGACGTAATTCAGTGCATCCTCCTCTTGACCGGTGTGGCGGCCCTCATGCCGAACGTGGTGCGGAACCAAGGGCGGGTTCGCTTGTTCTGGGCGCTCATGACCCTGGGCGTAGTTTTCTGGCTGGTCTATCAGCTGCTCTGGAGCTATTTCGAAGTCGTTCTGCGGACGGATGTTCCTGACCCTTTTGTTGGCGACATTATTCTTTTCCTGCATTTCGTTCCGATGATGGCAGCTTTGGCCCTGCGTCCACACTCCAGCGACGACCAGCACGCGGCCCGCGTTGGCCGCATGGATTTTGTTCTGCTGCTGACCTGGTGGATTTACCTGTACCTTTTCGCGGTCATTCCATGGCAATACGCGCACGTGGACGAACTCGCCTATGGGCGGAGCTTGAATACCTTGTACCTCACCGAGAAGATTGTCTTCCTGGTGGGACTGGCCATGATCTGGTTTGGACGTAAACCGGCCTGGAAGATGATTTACGCCCAATTCTTCGGGGCAAGCCTGCTTTACGCGGCGAGTTCGTATATTGCCAACTGGGCGATTCAACATCACCGCTATTACTCAGGCAGTCTCTATGATCTGCCGGTTGCCGCATCCATGGCCTGGATCAGCGCCATCGGAGTGCTGGCCCAGGATCTGAAGCCGGAGCAGGAGAGGTCGACGCCACACGAGCGCCGCGGACTATGGTTGGCACGGCTGGGCATGACGGTGATCTTCTCGCTGCCATTGTTTGCCGCCTGGTCGCTGTTCGATAGCGGCGCGCCGGCCAGCGTCCGCAAGTTTCGCATCGTACTCACGCTCATCACGCTCATGGTAATGGGCGCGCTGGTCTTTCTGCGCCAACATCTGCTCGACCTGGAGTTAGGGAGACTGCTGTTGTCTTCCCAGGAATCGTTCGAGAATCAAAAACAGCTCCAATCGCAGCTGATTCAGTCGGAGAAACTGGCATCGTTAGGGCAACTCGTAGGCGGCGCCGCGCACGAACTCAATAACCCGCTTACCGCGATGCTCGGATATTCAGAGCTGCTTGCCTCCTCGGGCCTGAATGAGGAGCAGCGTGCGCTCGCGCAGAAGATCACGCAGCAAGTGCGGCATACCCGCGTACTGATTTCGAACCTGTTGAATTTCGCCAAGCCGACGCCCGCCACTAAAACGCGAATCGACGTGAATAGCATTGCCCACACGGCGATCAGTTTGTGTCAGACACAATTCGGTCCCTCTCGGGTCGAGATCCGGCTGCAATTGGCCAAGCAGGTTCCGAGCGTGCTCGCCGACCCAAATCAGATACTGCAGGTCTTTCTGCACATCAGCACGCATTTCATTCAGGCTTTGGATGAACAAGGCGGCGGCACTCTACAGGTCACCACGCGAGAAGGGGAGGATCGGGTCGCGATTGAATTCCTCGGCCGAGCTGCCGAGCAGAAACCTTTACCCCACCGGGAAGACAAGAAGCCTGCGGGCCTCGGGTTGAGCGCGTGCGACGGCATTATCCAACAGCATGACGGGAAGCTGGTTTTCGGTGAAGCGCCTTCCGGCGAATACTCGATCGTGATCAACCTGCCAACTGCTCCGCCACCGTCGGCGGCTATCTCTGATTTCAACCTGCGCAGCCCGCTCTATCGCGCATCCGCTTCGGCTTCGAATTAAGTTTCCGCAGGGATCGGTGGGGCTATCGTGGTCAGTTCGACGGTGCGCTTCAACTGTCCGCAGGCCGCATAAATGTCTCGCCCCCGCGGCCGCCGCACGAAAGCAGGAATGGCTGATTTTCTCAGGATGCGTTGAAATTCCTCCACGCGATCGGCAGCAGGAGTTGCGAAATCGATGCCAGGCCCAGGATTGAGTGCAATGAGGTTGATTTTCGCCTGCATGCCGCGCACGAGGGCGGCCAGTTCGCGCGCGTTTTCCGGACCATCGTTCACATCCTTCAGCAGCACATATTCGAAGGTGAGTTTTTCCCGGGAACGCAACGGGAACTCCCGGGCAGCATGCATCAGCCGCTCCAGATTCCATTTTCGATTGATCGGCATCAGTTGGGTGCGAAGCTCATCGTTCGATGCGTTCAGCGAAATCGCAAGCTTCGGGCGAATGCTTTCTAGTCCGAACTGGTGGATTCTCGGGACGATGCCGGACGTAGAAACGGTCATGCGCGATTCCGGAATCCCAACGCCCTCGGCAAGCAAGCGCGCTGCCTTGATGAAATGGTCGTAGTTCAGAAAGGGTTCGCCCATTCCCATGAACACGATGTTTACGCGCTGCTGCGGCGGATTCACCTTCCGGTCCTTTAAGACCGCACAAATCTGCCCGACGATCTCGCCGGCGTGCAGGTTTCGCCTCACGCCGAGAGCCGCCGTGAGACAGAACTGGCAATCGACAGCGCAGCCAACCTGGCTCGAGACGCAGATGGTTGCCCGATCCCAGGATCGGCCGGACACAACAAACGCTTCACCCGCCTCACTACCGTCGCCGGCTTCGCCGCCATCGCCCTCGGGCATCCAAACGGTCTCGACCGAAGTCCCGTCTTCGAACCCGATCAGGTAGCGTACGGTGGCGTCTGCGGACTCAAACTTGTTCAGGATTTGCGGAACTCCGACCTCGACGCCGCGCTCTCGAAAGACGCGCCTCAACTCGGCGGGCAGGGTACTAATGTCGTCGATCCTCCCAACCCGCTGCTTGTAGATTGCGTCGAAGAGCTGGCGTCCACGATAGTCGGGCTCCCCCAACCGGACAGCGAGTTCAACCAACTCGCTCTGATCGGATCCCAACAATCGCGTCTGTACATCGGAAGCCATGAATTTGAGGTCTACCCGATATTATCGCCGCCTGGGGATTTGCGCCGACGGCGCTTCGTGGCCGGTCGGACGGGCAGCGGGTAAGTCACTCATTCTAAGTCCTCTCCTGCGATCACCCCCAACTCCGGCAGGTTGTGTAAGAATAAAAACTACTACGACAGGTGGGTCCTGCGGTTCATCGAAGCAAGAGAGGTTTCATGGTAGAGGAACTCCGGAACATTCATCGCCTGGTGCTGCCGAATGGGCTCACGATCCTCTCGGAGGAGATGAACCATTTGCGTTCGGTGTCGATTGGCATCTGGGTGAAGACCGGCTCCCGCGATGAGGACTTGCAGTGGAACGGGATCTCACATTTCATCGAGCACATGGTCTTCAAGGGGAGCGAGAACCGTTCAGCCGAAGATATAGCGCGGCAAGTGGACTCGATCGGCGGCAACCTGGATGCGTTTACCGCAAAGGAATGCATCTGCTTCAACATGAAGGTACTCGACGACCATCTGCCGATCGCGCTTGAGATTCTGTCCGACCTGGTTCTGAATCCAGTTTTCAAAGCGGAAGACATTGTTCGAGAACGCCGCGTGATCATGGAAGAGATCAAGATGGACGAAGATAATCCGGATTATCTGGTTCACGAGATCTTCACGCAGAACTTCTGGAAAGATCATCCGCTGGGGCAACCGATTCTTGGGACGAAAGAGACAGTGCGACAATTCGAGCAGCCACTGGTGCGTGACTTTTACGGAAGCCGCTTTGCCCCCGGCAACTTCATTATTTCAGCCGCGGGAAATTTGCGGCATTCGCGATTCGTCGAACTGGTTGAGAAATATTTCGCGCGGATGAAGCCGGTGCAGAACGGCTTTCACAGCCAACCTCCCAAGATCGCCTCGCCGATCACGCTGCGGAACAAGAAGTCGCTCGAGCAGGTTCAAATCTGCGTAGGCGTGCCGAGTCATCCGATAGCCCACGAAAAGCGTTTTGCCTCGTACATTCTGAATACGCTGCTGGGCGGGGGCATGAGTTCACGCCTATTCCAGAATATTCGCGAGCGCCAGGGTTTAGCCTATGCGATTTACTCTGACCTTAGCCCTTATCGTGACACGGGGTGCATGTCGGTTTACGCCGGAACTTCGCGTGCGTCAGCCGTCCGGGTGGTCGAGTCGATCGTGACCGAGTTCCGGAACTTGAAGAGCGATCTTGTTCCGCCGGAGGAATTGCAGCGCGCCAAAGACCAGCTCAAAGGAAGCCTGATGCTTTCG
>Ga0335069_10000798_pt1 | contig 50922 bp, 52 predicted proteins | sample Lox_Sample_11_FD_206714 | JGI IMG/M metagenome (GOLD analysis project Ga0335069, IMG submission 206714) | Soil microbial communities from Loxahatchee National Wildlife Refuge, Florida, United States - Lox_Sample_1.1 | ecosystem: Environmental > Terrestrial > Soil > Wetlands | place: USA... | reverse complement strand
TGGAGAGCTGTTCACTGCCCTGCTGTACGACGGCGTGGCCATCGATCCAGGGTCGCCCAAAATGCGTGCCTCTCTCCGGCGGCATTTGCGGGGCATCAGGCCGGGAACGATCCGCGCGGTTGTTGGCACGCATCATCACGAGGAGCATATAGGCAACCTGGACTGGCTCGCCGGGCAGGCAGGTGTGAAGGCACACGTACCGGAGAAAACGGCAAGGTTGCTACAGCCGCCGTCACGCCTTCCCTTCGCACGAAGACTGATTATCGGCCAGCCGCCCGCTTTGAACGCCACGGCGGAATTCCTGGAGTCGTACATTCCGACCGCGCACGGACGCCTACAAGTCATCAATACTCCCGGGCATTGCGACGATCACGTCTCGTTGTACGATCCTGAAGAGAAGGTGCTGCTAGCCGGGGACGCGTTCATGGGGGCATACTTCGCAACGCCCAACCCGGATGTGGACAGCCGGATTTGGGTCGAGACGCTGGAACGCCTGCTGGAGCTGGACATCGAAATCCTGGTCGAAGGACACGGCCATATCCACACCCTCCGGCCCGATATACCGTTTATCCGGGGAGTGGTGACACGTGAGGATCCTCGAGCCGCGATCGAGGAAAAGCTGCGGTATCTGCGTTGGGTGCGGGAGCAGGTCGAATCCGGCTTCCGGGAAGGTATGCCGGTGGGCGCGATCGAAGCCACCTGTTTCCCGTGGGGCAAACGCCGCGCCTGGGAAACGTTTGCCAACGATGAATTGATACGAGCACTGACGCTGGGCCACTTCTCACGCACCGAACTTGTCCGCAGCTTCGTTCGCAGCAGGGAATCGGTGCTGCCCGTGGTCTACGAGGTGCGCTTCCACGAGAGGCCGCCAACTGACGGCAGAGATGGCTGACCTCTACGCTTTACACAGGTTCGCGCCCGCAAGTACACTGGTCGCTCTGTGAGACGACTTCGGAGGTCAAGCTTGCCATGGCGGATGTGAAGGCGAAAGCCAACGTAGCAGAAAAGATAAAGCAGATCGTTTCGGAGCAGTTGGGGGTGGACGAGGGTGAGGTCACTCCCACCGCGTCGTTCGTGGATGACCTGGGGGCGGATTCGCTAGACACGGTCGAACTTGTCATGGCCTTCGAAGAGGCCTTCGAAATCGAGATCCCGGACGAGGACGCAGAGAAGATCCGCACCGTCCAGGATGCCGTTACCTACGTGGAAAAGAAGCTCGGCTAAACGGCCCCGACAGCCCGGGCAGCGCGGGTTCCGTTGAGCGACCGCGCGGCTTTGGGGCGAATGGCTCTGGTTTGCACGGCTTTGGACCACACCTCAAGGAGAAAGTGACCGATGGCAGCTGTCGAGGAGAAAGTAAAGCAGATCATCGTCGAGCAACTGGGCGTGGACGAAGGCGAGGTCACACCCAATGCCTCTTTCGTAGACGACCTGGGTGCCGACTCGCTGGACACGGTCGAACTGGTGATGGCCTTCGAGGAGGCCTTCGATATCGAGATCCCTGACGAGGAGGCGGAGAAGATCCGCACCGTCAAGGACGCCGTGGACTATATCGGCAAGCACGCCAAGGGCAGCAAATAAGCGCCATCAGCCCGGCCGCAACGCAGCGAGGAACCGGACTTTGAACCGTCGCGTCGTGATCACAGGTGTGGGGCTGATCTGCGGCGTGGGGAGCACCAGCGAGGAGACCTGGCGCAACCTGCTGGCCGGCAAGAGCGGCATTGCCCGCATCACCTCCTTCGACCCTGCCGATTTCGCCTGCCAGATCGCCGCCGAAGTGAAGAACTTCGACCCCTTCCAGTTCATCGAGAAAAAAGAAGTCAAGAAGATGGGCCGGTTCATTCACCTGGCCCTGGCCGCGGCCGACGAGGCCATGAGGATGTCGGGCCTCGAGGTCGCGCCCGAGACCGCCGAGCGCGTGGGCGTGCACATCGGCTCCGGCATCGGCGGCTTCGACGTCATCGAACGCGAGCATTCGGCGCTGCTTCAGGGCGGCCCGCGCAAGATTTCGCCGTTCTTCATCCCCGCTTCCATCGTCAATCTGGCGGCCGGGCACGTGAGCATCCGCTATGGGGCGAAGGGACCGAACGAGGCTGCCGCCACCGCATGTACCTCGAGCGCGCACTCGATCGGCGACAGCTTCAAGATCATCGCCCGCTGCGACGCCGAGGTGATGATTGCCGGCGGCAGCGAGGCCGCCGTCACACCCATGGGCGTGGGTGGGTTCGCGGCCATGCGCGCGCTCTCTACGCGCAATGACGAGCCGGAGCGCTCCAGCCGTCCCTGGGACGCCGATCGCGACGGTTTCGTGGTGGGGGAAGGCGCCGGTATCCTGGTGCTGGAAGAGCTGGAGTTCGCGCGGCGGCGCGGCGCGAAGATCATCGCCGAGATCATCGGCTACGGCATGAGTGGCGACGCTTACCACATTACCCAGCCGGCTGAAAACGGCGATGGTGGCTACCGCGTGATGGTCAACGCCATGCACGACGCAAAGATCACGCCTGAGCAGGTGGGATACATCAATGCCCACGGCACCTCGACCCCTATCGGCGACCGCCTCGAAACCATCGCCATCAAGCGCGCCCTGGGCGAGCACGCCAGGAAGGTGGCGGTAAGCTCCACCAAATCCATGACCGGGCACCTGCTGGGCGGCGCCGGAGGCCTGGAGGCTGGCATCACCGTGCTGGCGCTGCGCGACCAGATCCTTCCGCCGACCATCAATCTCGAGCGTCCCGATCCGGAGTGCGATCTGGACTATGTGCCCAACACCGCCCGCAAGGCCGACGTGGAAGTCGCGCTGAGCAATTCGTTCGGCTTCGGCGGTACGAATGGGTGCCTGGCGTTCCGTCGTTGGACAGAACAGGTTTAGCCCGCGCGGTGGTCATTCGTCGACCAACAAGCTCCCACAGAAAACCAATCCGTCTTCCGTGACATCTCACCACGGGGAGGTGAGGATATATGCCCAAGTGGGTATGCTTGTCTGCGCTTCTGGCGCTCTGCATTCCTGTGAGTCTGTCGGCCTCGTCAAAGGTTCACAAGAAGCAATTCAAGATCACTGAACCTACGCAGGTGCGCAACGTCGTGCTCGCGCCAGGGCATTATGAAGTGACTTGGACGCGGATGGGGACGAATGTTCCAGTCACGATTTACCGCCATAAGAAAATCGTGGTTGCCGTGCCGGATGCATCCGTCGTCGAAGAAGAAACTCCGTATAACACTGGCGCTCTCGTCACGGAGAAAAATCTGAATGGGGCCCAGGAGCTGAAGGAAATCGAGTTCTCCAAGGTGGCAGTGATGCTTCCACCGCATCCCTAGGTCAAGCCTTAGCGCGAGACCGACCGTCAAGAAAACGAGGGCGCGGTTCAAACCCGCGCCCAATCTAATTAGCCAAAACCCGTCCTGCGCTAATATTCCGCCGCCGGCGCTTTCTTTTGCTCGTTTTCGCTTTCTTTCTGCCAGCACTTCATTTTGCGATCGAGCGTCCGCCGCGCCTCATCCATGGCGCGCTGAATCTCTGCCCTGTCCACGTAGAGCGCTTTCCGCGCGTTCTCCAGGGCTTTGCGCCCTTCCTCAAGACCCATGGCGCGCGCACGTTCCAGCTCCGGCCGCAGTTGTGCGAGTTCCGTCCGTAACTGCTCCATTTCCAGATCCAGGTCGAGATCCAGGTCCACCACCGCGGAGGGAACGCGCAGCGAAGAGTGGTTGCGGCTTGATTCTGTAAGGCTGATAGTGAGGTTCTGCTCGCGGCGGTCGCGGACGATGCCTACTGTCAGCTTGCCGGAGCGGTTGGCACGGACGGCCGAGCGCCAATCGCCGCGGTCGGAGATCTTCTGGTTGTTCACGCGCACGATCACGTCGCCCGCCTTGAAGCCGGCGACCTTGGCGGGTGTGCCTTCCTCCACAGATTTCACCAGCACCCCTTCGCCGTTCTTCACGCCGAAGTACTCGCCGAGCTGCGGCGTCAAGTTGTCCACCAGCAACCCGTAGGCTGAACCGGTGCGGACGGTCACGTCCATCGCTGGTATCGCAGGTATGGGAGGAATGGGCGGGACCGGAGGGATTTCGTGCGCCTCAAGCTTCTTGGGGTACTGGGCAAAGTACTCTTTCTTGTCTGCCAGTTGCAGCGAGATAGTCAACGGCTGGCCGTCGCGGCTGATAAGCAACTGCACGGTGCGGCCGGGAGGTGTTTCATGGATCAGACGCCTCAGTTCCTCCGTTCCCTGGACCTTAGTCCCGTTGAACTCCAGGATGACGTCATGTTCCTTCAGGCCGGCTTTCCCCGCGGGCGCGTCGTGGTCCACCATGGTGATCTCGGCGCCGCGCTCCTCTTGCAGCTTCAGCGCCGCCATGCGGTCGCGCGTCACTTCCTGGATGTCAATCCCCATATAGGAACCGTAGACCTCTCCGTAGCCCGGGAAGGGCGGGGGCCCGGCAGCCGAGACGCCTTCCGCTACCGCCGGAACAACAAGCAGCGCCAACAGCAGAACTAGGGAAAATGATTTCAGCATACCGATACCCTCTGCTTAAGGAACAGGAGGCAGGAAGCAGCGGCCCTTTCTGCATCCTGCCTCCTGCGTCCTGTTTTCATCTTTTTCCTCGCCGCAACTCAATGTTGCCGGCGGTGGTGCGAATCTTCAGCAGCGGTCCGCCGCCATTGATGGCGCCCTGGCCGTAGATCTCGCGCGGGCCCCATTCGCCGCCCTCCTGCGTGACCTTCACCTCCGCGAAATCCGTGATCATTTTGTGTCCCATGGCGGCGTCGATGGTGGCGCGCACGGTGACGGGGAGGTCTGGCGGCAGGTACACGATCACATCGCCCACGCTGGTCTCCAGATACGATTCGCTGAAGTTGCCCTTGCCGGCGATGAATTCAGCATAAATCGGGCCGGCCGCGGTCTTGGCGGTAACGCCGTGGGTAAGGCCGTTCAGATGGATGCCACCGCCGGAGGTGGTGGCGCGCACCACGCCTTTGGCAGAGGCCAGCCGAATGCTCCCCCCGGAGGTCTCCAAAGTGGCGCCACCGCCCACGTCTCCAACTTCCACGCTACCCCCGGCCGTGGAGGCCCGCAGATCACCGTTGCACTTTCTCACCTGAATGCTGCCGCCGGCGGTGGATAGATAAGCGCTCTGCGTGGCGGAGCCCACTTCGATGCTGCCTCCTGCGGTCTCGGCGTGGATCTTTCCGTTGACCGAACGGATGTTAATGCTGCCCCCGGCAGTCTGCAGTTTCAGGTCGCCCCCGACGTTGCCCACGTCGATGCTGCCGCCCGAGGTTTCCGCCCTTACCACGCCGCCGATATCGCTGATGCGCATGCTGCCGCCGGCCGTCTCCGCCTCCACCCGCCCGCCAATGTTGGCCACCTCCACGCTGCCGCCCCGCGTCTCGATCTTGGCGAGGGAAAGATCGCGCGGAACATTGACGGTGATGTCCACCGAAAGCTTCTCCGAACCGGAGCATTCACCCTCCAGCACCGCGAAGTCGCCTTTTTGATAGCCGTGAACCGAGAACAACTCAAACTGACGGCGGGCATGGCTCTCCGAACCCGAGTTCAGACGCTTGCGCACCGTATAGGTGATTCCCTGGGGAGCGCCACCGCGCACCGTGACCGCTCCGAAATCCGTGGCCACTTTCAGGTTGCGAAGCGAGGGCAGCGACCCGGTGACCACTTCGACCCAGCCGTTGCCGGAGCGCATGACTTGCGTGTCTTGCGCCCACAGCGGTGCCACCCAGGCGGCCAGGGCCAGCAGCACCGCGAGTTGATAATGACGTTTCAATTCAACTGTTCCTTTCTGCGATAAGACAAGCCCGCTATTAATCAATCTCCGGGATAGTAGCCAGCACGCGCTGGGATTCCGACCGGATGAACTTGCTCTTGTCCCGCGACAACTGCTGCAGCGTCTGGCGTACCGCCGCGTCCGCTTTGACCGACTTCAGCAACATGATTGCCTCGGAGCGCACGCCGGGGTTGGAGTCGTTGAGCAGCGCCTCCAGCACCGCGTTACGCACAGAGGTATCGTTCTGGACGTAAGGGCCAAGGCCATCCAGGGCCTTCAGGCGCACGCCAGGATTGGCGTCATAGCGCAAGGCGAAGATGAGCGCGTCGCGCACCTGGCGGTCCTCCGGCCGCTGCGCCAGCAGGTCCACCGAGTCCATGCGAACGCCGGCATTGTAGTTGCTGCGCGCCGCAAACAACAGAAGCTGCTGGATGCGCGGATCGTCAATCGACCCCTCCACCTTCTCGGGCTGAACTGTGTCGTACTGAATCTCGACCCGCCGGGAGCCAGGGTCAGGAATGATGGACTTGATGCCGGCGATGGAGGCCTGAGAGAGCGGAAGAGTCATCTTCGGAGTCTGAGTGATGTCGGAAGGCTTGTTCACCAGCTTATAGCTGGCCATCACGCCGCCGCCGAAGCCGATCATCAGCAGCACGGCCGCCAGAGCGGGAGCGAAGCGGACCTGGTGCAACCATCCAGCCAGGTCCAGCGTCCAGCGCCAGCGGTGCGAAGGCTCCGCCGACTCCAAAGCTTCAGAAAGCCGCATTCGCGAAGCCGCCAGCAGGTTGGGCGCAGGCTCAGCCGCGGGGAGGACTTCGGTCATCACTCCGCGAAACTCGCGCGCCGACCTCAGCTCCGCCGCGCAGCCGACGCAGCGCTCCGTGTGCTGTTCCAGCTCGTGGCGAGCGTCGTCCGGCAACTCGTCATAGATATAAAGCGTGATGTTTTGCTTTACCCAATCGCAGTTCATAGGACACCGCCTTCACAACTCTCACAATTGAGCCATTGATTCAATTCCTTACCTCATGTCCGCCAGCGATCCGCGCAGTTTCTGGGTGGCGCGGAACAGCGTGTTCTTGGCCGTCTCTTCCGTCGTCTTCAGAACTTCTCCGATGGTGCGCAGCTTTAGCCCCTGATAATGCTTAAGCTCGAACACCATGCGTTCCCGCGGGGTCAGCCGCTCCAGCGCCCGTCCGATGCGGTTGCCTAGCTCACGGCGCATCAGATCACGCTCGGGGTCGGCGCCTGGACGCCCATCCGGCGTCTGCTCCAGCAGGCTGTACTCGTTGCCTTCGGCATCGGTCGCCACCGGCGAGTCTTCTTTGCGCACCGTCCGCTTGCGCAGGTGATCCAGGCACAGGTTGGTGACGATGCGGTAGATCCAGGTGTAGAACGAGCATTCGAAGCGGAAACTACCCACGTTGCGGTAGGCCTTGAGGAACGCTTCCTGATAGATGTCCTGCGCATCCTGCTCCGAACCCGTCAAATGCAGCGCCAGGCGCAACACCGCCCGGTCGTACTGCCGCACCAATTCCTCGAAGGCAACGCGGTTTCCCCGCTGCGCCTCGCGGATCAAGGTGCTGTCGTCATTACGGCTCAGAGATTGGGTGACCATGTCTTCCCGGCGAGAGAATGGAGTTCCGCGCTTGCTCTCGCCGCCCGCTAAGGTCTTCCCGCCCCAGAACGCCAAGCCACTCCAGTTTATGCTCCGGGGCTGGGGGCAGCCCGCTACCGAATCGGCTGGCATGTTTTTCTCCTGAACCTGTGTCGGGCGCGCCCCGCAACGCCCGGACTAACTAGCTCGCTACCATCGTTTTGGACGGCTCAGGGAGGCTTCCGTGAGCAGGAATTATACGGGCAGGAGGCGGAGAACGGGCGGGGGCGCTGATAGCTGCCGACTCGCGTTATCCAGGATGGACAAATGGGCGAGCGCACAGGGAAGCAGCGGTTTCACGCGCTCAGCCTCAGCCCTTCCTCAGCCCCGTCCACCCTTCGGCGACAACGATCGAATCCCCCGGGTTCTGGGTGTCGTACTTGACCGAGGTGGCGAGGCCCAGGCGGCAGGAATAGAGGTCCACCAGGTGGCGCAGGTAGGTGATATCTTGCGACGCCTCATAGGTGACGCCGGCCACGTCGTATTGGTAGATCAGCATCTGCGCCCCGCCGCGCCCGTCGAGCTGGATCTCCTGGACATCAAGAATATTGCCGTCGGCGATGCGGCCGTGCTGGCAGATGCGCTGCCGCCGCTCCCGCTCGTGGTCTTCCGGCGTTTTGCGCCGGCGCCGGGCCAGCAGCCCAACCACCAGCACCAACAGTCCAGCCCCGCCAAGGATCACCGGGTAGTGGCGCAAAAGACTCATGGCCCTGACTGGCATGTGAGCCCAATCTACTACGAACAGAGGATGGGAGACCACCGGGATTTCCTCAATGACTGCCCTGCGACTCTCGACTACGTCTTCAGCTTATCCCAATCCTTTGGGAACGCCGTAAGCCCCTTGTCGGTGAGCGGGTGGTTGACGCGGATCTCTTTGATGTTGGCGGTGTCGAGGAAGAATTTCATGGCAACACCATTCCGGGTTGATTCATTGACTCATTGATTCATTGATCCATTGGGCCTGGGTTTCAATGAATCAATGACTCAATGAATCAATGCCTCAATGAATCAATGGCTCAATTACTCAATCACCCGATTCCTCAGCGTCCCGATTCCTGCGATGCTGACTTCCATCACGTCTCCGGGTTTCACCGGACCCACGCCCGCGGGGGTGCCGGTGGCGATCACGTCGCCGGGCAGCAGTGTCATGAACCGGGCACACCAGCGAATGATGTAGTCCAGCGGGAAGATGAAGTCAGCGGTGTTCCCGTGCTGCTTGAGTTCGCCATTGACGCGAGTCTCCAGAATGACGCCTTTCCATGGGTCGAGCTCGTCGCTCACCAGCGGACCTACCGGACAGGAGGTGTCGAAGCCCTTGGCGCGCCACCACTGCCCGTCTTTTTTCTGCAGGTCGCGCGCGGTCATGTCGTTGAGGCAGGTGTAGCCGCGGATGTAGCTGCGCACGTCCTCATCGCCGACCACGTTGCGGCATCGCTTGCCGATCACTACCGCCAGCTCGCCTTCGTAGTCCACCCGCTCGGAGATGGGTGGATACACCACACTCTCCTCCGGCCCGATGATCGATGAGGGTGGCTTGAAGAAGACCAGCGGCTCGGCAGGGGGCTCATTGCCGAGTTCGCGGGCGTGCTCGCGGTAGTTGCGCCCCACGCAGATGATCTTCGATGGCGTCACCGGCGCCAGCAACCTGGTGCCCGCCAGCGGCAGGTGCGTCATGGTGGGGTGAAACTCGGCGCAGAGAGGGTCGCTGGGGTGGGAGAAAGCGATCTGGTTGATCACCTCGTGCCCGGCCACCGTCTCGATGATGCCGCAGTGGATGCCATCTTCGGTCTGGAACCGGCAGTATTTCATCGGATCGGCAAACACAGTATCTTAAATGCTGGCACGCCGTTCCTGCACGGGATTCATAGCACCCAACCCACTACCGCCGCTCCGATCACCAGCCATGCCGAGTTGACCCGGAACCGGAACAGCAGGATGGCGCTGACCAGCGCGATGGCCACGGTGGTCACGTCGATTATTGCCGCCCGGCCCAGTTGCCACGCGACCACTCCCATCAGTGCCAGCGAGCCGACGATGACTCCGTCCAAAAATGCGCCCGCGATTGCTGAGCGGCGAATCCTCGGTATCAGGGGCCCGCTGGCAGCGACGAGAATGAATGCCGGCAGGAAGATGGCTACGGTCGCGACAGCGGCGCCGCGCGTGCCTCCGACGATGTACCCGATGAAGGTTGCCGTAGTGAACACCGGGCCGGGCGTCACCTGTCCGACCGCGACCGCGTCGAGAAGCTGTTTCTCCGTCAGCCAGTGAAGGTGGTCCACGAAATCGGAGCGCAGGAAGGCGAGCAGCACGTAGCCGCTGCCGAAGAGCACCGAGCCGATCTTCAGGAACGTGAGGAAGAGGCGCGAGAGCCCGAAGGGAACCGCATCCGGCTTTGACGCGGCCGCTGCCATCGGCGCCAGCAGGAGGACCGCCGCTTTATGGTGCGTGCGGGCCAGCACCGGAGCAGCAGCCGCGATCCCGGCCACGGCCAGGAGCACCAGTTCGCGCGTGTGCAGGAAATAGGCGACAACGCAGATGACGCCGATCACAGCCAGCCAAACGCTCTTCACCGCCGACCGGCCCAGGCTCCAGAACGCCTGTGCCACCACCGCGATGACCACGGGCTTGACCGCGTAGAGGATGTGCTCCACCCGCGGAAGAGATCCATATCGCACGTAGACCGCCGCGATCACGGAAACCAGAACGGCCGCAGGCACGATGAAGCAGCAGCCTGCGACTATGAGTCCCGGCCATCCGCGCTTGCTGAAGCCGATGTGGATGGCCATCTCCGTCGAGCTGGGCCCGGGGATAAGGTTCGACGCGCCCAGACGGTCGAGGAATTCCTGGCGGGTAAGCCATTTCCGGCGGCGGACGAATTCGTCCTCCATCATGGCGACATGGGCGGCGGGCCCGCCAAACGCGATTGTCCCCAGCTTGAGGAACAGCAGCGCGATCTCAGCCAGTGAGACCGGCTTCTCATTGACACCCGCCGCAGCCTCAGACGTTCGGTCCATACGCTTTCCCCAAGTGCGAGTCGGGTGATTTTGCCCCTACGCCGACGATGAGCAAGAACACCAGGCCCAGAACCATGCAAAAGTCAGTTCGGCCTTCGCAGGTCAGAAGCCAAAGCCCTGCATCTTGCCCGGAAGAGGCTCAACCGTAAGTCTCGACTGCCCCTCGGCGTTCTTCGAGCCCCAGGTCCAGTAGAGTCCCAAATATGCAACCGTATGCGAGTCACCCTCAACACTGTGGCCAACTGTGAACAGCAGGCTGAAGTTCTGAGTGAAGTTGTAAAACCCGCCGACATTCACAATGTGGCTGTTGCCAGTGGCAACGCTCTCGCGACCCGGATTGAACCACTCAGCACCGAGGGTGACCTTCTTGCTCAGTTCGCGCTGCACCTCCCATCCGAAGAAAGGGTGGTCGCGCATGCCGGCCGCATGATTGATGACGTAACCGCCTCCACCGTAGCTGGTCCAACGGCCCCAGCTCTTCTGCAGCCACACCGGAAGTTTGGCCCACAGTTGTCCGTTGCCAAGACCGCGCTGACGGTCGCCTGTGGGTAACTCCAGCATCACGAAGGTGCCGATCTGCGGCCGCTTAGGGGTTTCCTGGACGAAACGGTATTTGGCTCCCACCTCCATGTCACCGAAACCATAAGCCGTCTGCCCTTCGGTCGGAACCAGGAGTTGCGCCGGCGCAATCACGTGCAACTGAAGGTTCGGTGCTGCTCCGATGTTGAACTCAAAGGCAGGAACTGCAGCGCCATACCCGTCCGAAGCGCGGTCCAGCATTGAGAACAAGTAAGCTTCGTAATGACGAAAGGGAACCGGCTCGGGATCGTCGGTCAGGAATGGCGGGCCTGCCCATGCATCTGGGGCGGGGAAACAAATCCAGAGAGTGAACAGCAGTAACAAACGGTTCGCCATCAAGGGGCGCTCTCCGGACAGCGCTGAAGCGCATATAATAGACTGACAAGCATAGATCGAAAGACGATATCGATTTCCGATAATATACGATGACAACGCGATCAAGCAAGTCCGGCAGCCACCCCGAACTCTATAGCGGGCTGGTGCGGCTCCACATCCTGCACCACGCCTCGCAGGAGGAGATATTTGGGCTCAGTATCATCGAGGAACTCTCGCGTCACGGATACAGGCTCAGTCCAGGAACGTTGTACCCGCTCCTGCACGGACTGGAGGAGAGGGGACTGTTGCGCTCCCGTAAACACGCGGTCGCGGGCCGGATCAGACGCTTCTATCGCGCCACTACCGCTGGGGAAAGGGCCCTGCTCGAAGCGAGGGACAAGGTGCGTGAGTTGTTCGGTGAGCTCTTCGAGGAAGCCTCGAGAGCGCATCGCAGAAGCTAGTGGTTTCGCCGCAGATCAGCCCTACTGCTGGACTTCCTCGGACGCCTCCTGCGACCTGCCGCTCTCGTTTCCTCGCACATCCACCGCGCTGACCGAATAGAAGTAGCGATGTCCCGGCTGCACGTCGATGTCCCGATAGGTCGGCGCCTTCACCAGTTCGCGGTTGATCTTCGCCGGCGCCGCGCCTTCCTCATGGCGATAGACGTTGTAGCCGGCGAGGTCGGATTCCGTATTGGGCGCCCAGCTCAGGTCGATGAACGGCTGCTGGGGCGTTCCCGCAGAGACAGCCTGCAAGCCCGTCGGCACCGCCGGCGGGAAGATGTCGTGAACGAAAACGTGAAGTTCCGGAGAATCAGCGCCCTCCACCGTTCCGCCGACCTCACCCTTGGGATTCAGCATCGTGGTTTCGATGTCAGCCCAGTAAACGTATTCGTGCTCCCATTCCGCGCCTGTATCCAGCACGTTCAGATTTGGCTGTACCAGACGGGGAGACGCAAAGGCGCCCGCGGTGGAGATCTCAAGAGGCGCAGCCGCCGGCTTGCTCGTATCACGCCGGAAAAGGCGCCAACGGTAATGCAGCCGGTCCGCCGGCAGGCCTGGTGAAAGCACTTGCATTTCATCGAGGGGCACTACCCATGAGATCACAACGCCTTTGGCGGTCACTTCTCCCAGCAGCCTGGTGGGCGGCGGGAGGGTCGGCGCCAGAGGCACGGTCACCTGATTCGACAATCCGGCGCTGCGCCCGCGCGTGTTCTCTACTTCAACCGCGTAACTGATCAAACCAAGTGAGTGCGCATCTTGAAGTTGCTTTGGCAGCGCATCGGTGAAGTTCGCGGCAGCTCCGAGCGGCGTTTGCTCCGGCGGCAGTGTTCCCACGGTTTCCACGCACTCCGCCGCCAAAACCCGGTCCACGGCGCGGCAGATGCGCGTAGCGCCCAAATGCTTGATGCGGGTACGGTCGGTGGTTTCTCTCGGCGTAGTCCAGGTCAGCGTGACCCGGTCGCCTTTGCGTGTGGCCTGCAGGTTCTGCACCGCACGTGGAAGCTCGAGCGAGGGAGGCTGCGGCGCTCCCGGTATTCCGCAGGCCACTAGCACGATCAGAGCGAGGAGCGCCGCGAGCGTGAGCAGTCTGGATGGCATGAAAGGGCCCATCAGGGTAGCAGAAAAATCGCGCAGCGATCAGCACTTGCCGCGCAAAGACTCAAGGGCCCAATTCGTAGACCGTCTTTCCTCCCACCACCGTCCTGAGCGCCCGCGTCTTCAGGATCTCCGGCGCCGGCGCCTTGGTGATGTCCCGGTCGAGCACTACAAAATCGGCCAGCATGCCGGGCTGGAGTAATCCTTTTTCGCGCTCGGCGAACTCAGCATAGGCCGCGCCGGTCGTATAAGCGGCAATGGCCTGGTCGATGGTCAGCTTCTCCTCGGGGAAATACGGCTGCTTGCCATCCTCGCGGCAGCGGGTCACTGCCGCGTACAGGCCGCGGAGCGGGGCAATCGGCTCGACCGGATAGTCGGTCCCGAATGCCAGCGGAACACCTGCATCCAGAAATTCCTTCCAGGCGTAAGAGTGGCGGGCCCGCTCGTTACCGAGGCGCGCTTCCGCCCACCGCATGTCGGTCAGCAGATGGTTGGGCTGCATGGAAGCGATTACTCTCAGTTCCTTGAAACGCCTCACCTGCTCCTGCGTGGTGACCTGGGCGTGCTCGATGCGGAAACGAAAGCCCTGGGATGGGAGATTGCCTCGCTGGCGGGCATCGCGTTCGACGGCAGCGAAGGCATCGAGCGCCATTTGTACGGCAAGGTCGCCGATGGCGTGAAAGCCGAGCTGGAAGCCGGCCCGCACCCGCTCGACCGCCATCCGGTCCAGCTTTGTCTGGTCGTAGCGCGCAAGGCCGGTGTTGCCGGGATCATCGGCGTAGGGCGCCAGCATGGCCGCCGTGCGCGAACCGAGAGAACCATCCATGAAGCCTTTCAGCATGGTGGTGCGCAGCAGGCTGTCGCTCTGCGGATGGTGGGAGCGGTGCGCCTGGAGCAGCTCCAAGGGCGCATTGAAAGGCAACCACTCGGCGATACGCATGGTTAGCTTCCCCTCGCGCTCCAGGTCCTCAAAGATCAGGAAGTCGTCCCACACGGAATTGTCCTGGACTGAGGTAATGCCCCATCGCGCGGCCTCAGCCAGGGCGAGTTCCAGCGCGCGCCGCCTTTGCGCGGGCGACGGCGGAGGAATCCTGGCAAGAAGGTCGTCCTTCACCGTCTCCCTCAGGATCCCGGTGGGCTCACCCTGTGCGTCGCGGTCGATCTTGCCGCCCGGAGGATCAGGCGTGGATCGTGTGATGCCGGCGAACTTCAGCGCGGCCGAGTTGGCGACCGAAATGTGGCCGTCCACGCGGGTGAAGACTGCCGGATGGTCGCCCGTGACCGGATCGAGGTCCTGCCGGGTGGGCAGCTTCTGCCCGGGCCATAGCGTTTCGTCCCAACCGCGACCCGTGAGCCAGTCTCCCGCCGGCGTAACCTTGGCGCTGGCGACAATGCGCTCCAGCATCTCGTCAAGCGAGCGGGCGCCCGCCAGTTCGACATGCAGCTTCTCGAAACCGCCGTTGGCCAGGTGAACATGCGCGTCATTGAATCCGGGCATGACGAAGTGCGCGCCCAGATCCACCACTCGGGTGTACTTGCCCTTGAGCTTGCGGATCTCAGCATCCGAGCCAACGGCGACAATGCGGTCGCCGCGCACAGCGATGGCCTGTGCGCGCTGGCCTGCGATGCCTGTGTAGATGTCGCCGTGCAGAAAGATGATGTCAGCCTGGGTTGTCTTTTCCGCGCCACCAGCGTTCACAGCGATACCCGGAAACAGGAAAAGCAATAGGAGACAGGAAAGAATTCGCGCCAATCCGTGGCAATCCGTGGCAAGAGGGTCCTTCATTTCACGCCGGCGAGCGCCAGCACCGCGAGCAGCGCGCGCTTCAATCCCAGGTCGCGCTCGGCCGGGTCGTACCATTCCTGCAAGGTGTGGGCGCCGCCGCCGGTGCCTCCGGCGCCGATGGAGATGGCCTCCCGTCCCAGCGAGAGCGGGATGTTGGCGTCGGTGGAAGCGCGGTGTGGCCGTGCGCGGTTACCCAGGTGGGCGTCCACGGCGTGGATCACGTGCAGGATGCGTGCGTTGGGATCCAGTTCCGCCGCCGGACGGCAGCCGATGAGCTGGATCTCGTAGCTGATCCCCTTGCTGCCGTTGCGCGCCCGCCTGGGGTATTCCGACGCCACCCCCGCCACGGCTTCGCGCAGCGCGCGCTCCACCCGCTCCATCTCCTGCTGCGAAGCGGAACGGATATCCACCCGCATGCTGGCCGACTCGGGGATGGAATTGACGGAAGTGCCGCCGCTGATCACACCCACGTTGGCGCTGATCTTGGGCTCGTCCGGCAGCTCGGTACGGCTGAAGCGGGCGATGGCGCGCGACAGCACCACAATCGGGTTGGGAGCGCCAAAATCGCTCCAGGAGTGTCCGCCGGGACCGTGGATCGTGACCTGGAACCGCCGGCTCCCCAGCGCCTGGGTCACAACGGTGTCAATGGCGGCGCCGTCCAGCACGACCGTAGGTCCAATGCGGTCCTTCCAGAAAGATTCGCAAAAGATGTGCCGCATGCCGCGCAGGTCGCCCTCGCCTTCCTCGCCGACGTTGCCGATGAACAACAGGCCGGCGGAAAGGCGGGCCTTGGCCGCACGCAACGCCGACGCCAGGGCCAGCAGCCCGACGATGCCTGCGCCGTTGTCGGAGATGCCGGGCCCATAGAGGCGATCGCCTTCTCGACGGACGTTCAGCGGGGTGCCGGCGGCGAACACGGTGTCAATGTGGGCGGTGACGGCAACCAGCTTCTGACCAGGATCGGCCGGCGGGCGAACCCCCACCACGTTGCCCACCGCATCCACCTGCACGTCCTCCAGTCCGAGCTCGCAGAAACGTGCGCGCAGCCACTCCGCCCGCGGACCCTCTCCGAACGGAGGCGCGGGAATTGCCGCCACTTCGAGTTGCCAGTCACGCAACTCGGGCTCGTGGGAGCGGAACCACTCCATGGTGGCATGCACTTCGCGCAGGCCGGCAAGCCGGGCGACTTCCTGCTGCACTGCTGTCTGGGCGCCGATGGAGGCGGAAAGGGCCATGGCCGGGATTCTCAATATACAACAGCGCGGCGGTGACGGTCGTTAGTCGTTGGTCGTTAGTCGTTAGTCGTTTGCAACGCCTGGCTGACGACCAACGACCAGCGACGAACGACTCCCGGCAGTGCGGACTGTGCTGTCCTCAGAACCGCTTGACCATCCGGATCTCCGCCCCGTTGCGCTCGAAGCGGACCTCGTCCATCAGTTGGCGGATCATATGCAAACCGCGGCCATGATCGGCGGTCAAGCCGGCACTCTCCAGCGGATTGGCGACGCTCCCCGGATTGAAGCCCGGCCCGGAATCCCGCACAGTGATGATCATCGATGAACCCTCGGCGAGCACCTGGCATTGCACGTTGCGAGAGGGATCGTTCTCACTGCCGTGTTTGACAGCGTTGGCCAGGGCTTCGGTCAGCGCCAGGGCGATCTCATGTTCCTTGCCGGTCTGGCCGTGCAACTGGCACGTGAGGGCGACTACCTTGTCCACAACCTCCGCGATACGGCTGACTTCCGCCGGGATGCTGATGTCCAGCCTGGTCTGTGGTTGAGCCTGGCCCGCGCCCGGCGTGGGGTGGCTGGACATGGTGCGGCCCTCAGGAGGAAGCCCCGTCGCAACAGGCCAGGATCTCCTGTTCGGTCAGCAGGCGGTCGGACTGCTTGGCGCGTTCGAAAATGCGGTTCACCGTTTCTTCCGATGCCGGCAGTCCCTTGCGTTCCAGCCAGAAAAAGATGTTGGACTTGCCGCTCATGGGGCCGATCTCGATCACCTGGTCGAGCCCGAAGAAGTGCGAGGGTACACCCGAATAGACGGTATTTGCCAGTTCAATGTCGTTCTTCCGCAGCGCTTTGATGACGGCGGCGGCGTGCACGCCGGTCGCGGTGCGGAAGGCGTCCTCGCCCACGACGGGATAGTTCCTGGGGATGGGCACGCCGGTGGCACGGGAAACCGCCTGGCAGTAATCCTTCAACCGGGTCAAGTCCTGCTTGTCCCAGGGCTCGACGCCCATCAGCTTCAGGTTCACCAGCATCTGGTCCATTTGGGTGTTGCCGACGCGCTCGCCGATGCCGATGGCGGCGGCGTGCACGCAATCGGCGCCGGCGGCCACCGCCGCCAGCGAGTTGGCGACCGCCAGCCCGCGGTCGCAGTGGCCGTGCCAATCCACGCGGATCTTCTCGCCCGAGGGCTTCACCACTTCATTGATGACGAACTGCACCAGCGCATAAACGCCCATGGGTGTGGCGTGCCCGCAGGTGTCGCACACGACGATGGCCCGCGCCCCGGCGTTGATGGCGGTCGAGTACAAACGCTTGACCGTGGCGGGATCGCAGCGCGAGGTGTCCTCCGTGACGTACATCACCTCCAGGCCCAGCGAGCGCGCGTACTTGACGGCGTTCTCGGTGGTGCGCAGCAGAAAGTCGTCGGTCCAGTCTTCGGTGTAGCGGCGGATGGGGCTGGAACCGATGAAAGTCGCGGCCTCGATGGGGACGCCGGTCTTTTCCACGATCTCGGCGATGGGACGGATGTCGTTCTGGTGAGTGCGCGCAGCACAATTGGCGCGGATCTTCAGGCGCGCGCGGGCAATCTCGCGCGCCAGCGCAGCCACGTGCGCCTGCGCACGCGGGCCCGCGCCCGGCAGGCCCAGGTCGAGGGAATTGATCCCCAGTGCCTCCATCAGGTGGAGGATCTCGATCTTCTCCTCAATAGAAGGATCGCGCACGGAAGGCGACTGCAGACCGTCACGCAGGGATTCGTCGTTGAGCAGGACCGGCCCGCGCGGCGCCAGTTGCTGCGAGGGCGCCTGGTTCCAGTCGTAGATCAGCTCCGATCGGTTCATGCGAGAAACATGCTTCGTGAGGCCTCACGTGTCAGGGCACGACTTTAGTCGTGCCGATAAGCCAGACAAAGAAGCAGCCTTTAGGCCCTGAGGCAGAGTTTCATGCTCAGCGGCTAAAGCCGGGCGTTTTGGTAACGCCAACGGCACGACTAAAGTCGTGCCCTGACACGTTTTCTTCCACGAACAATGTCCGGCTGCGGCCCCCGAACGGCCTACTTCCCATCCTTCGGCGGCACCGTCAGCCCGAAGGTCGAGATCTGTCCCTGGCCCGCCACGTTCAACCCGCTGGGGTCCTCGGGGTTGGGCAGGTAGAGCGTCTTGCAGAATTCGCAACGATAGATCTCGGCGTTCGGCCCGAAAGCCTTCGCTACGTCGCCGCAGGCCCGCTCCTTGACGTCGGCCATGTAATACCAGCGCTTCAAGTGGCCGCCGCACAGCTTGCCCTTGGCGTCCTTCTCGTTGCAGGAGCGTTGTCCCGGCTTCTTGATCTTCACTTTGTGGTTGGGGAGCTGAGGTACTTGCGTCTGAGTCGTCGCCACCAATCTCTCTCCTAGGATGACGTTGCACCCACACCAGTGCACGCTATTTTACTACGGCGGAAGAATGGCAGAATCAATTGCTGTGCTCCTTGCATCCGACGCACAGGGGAATTCCGTCGATGCTGGAAACCGTTCTCAAGCGCTTTGAGGAGCCGGACGAGGTACGGACCTTCGAAAAAGGAAAATTCGAAATCGTGCATATCGGGGGCATGAGCATCGGGCGCGCCACCTACCAGCCCGGATGGAAGTGGTCGGTTCATGTCGGACCCAGCGTAGGCGCGTCGCGCTGCAACGTCGAGCACGTTGGGCTGGTGCTGTCCGGCTGTGCCACAGCGGCGATGGAGGACGGCACCATCCACGAACTCCGCGCCGGCATGCTCTTCTACATTCCACCCGGGCCTCCCGGTCACGATAGCTGGGTGGTGGGCGATGAGCCTTACGTCTCGCTCCACCTTCTGGGCACGGAGAAGTATGCGAGCAAGTAGTTGGAATTCGGAAGAAAGCTCTAAAGTCTTCCGGCCCGGAAGTAAGCTCGCACAGAGCGCAGGCCACCGCTGACGCGCCGCGCCAAGCTGGCAGAGAACAGAAAGTCCACGAACCCTTCCATCTGCCGCGCGAACTCCCCGCCATAGCCGAACCACCAGACCTTGCGCACGCGGGGGAGGAGGTCGGAATCCACATACTTGATCCGGACCATCTCCTCAAGTCCCAAGCGGCCGTGGGCGCGGCCCAGCCCGCTCGATTTCACACCGCCGTGCGGGGCTTCGCTGATGCCAAAGCAACTGATCACATCGTTGACCATGACCGTGCCCGCTTCGATGCGCCGGGCGAGGGCCTCGCCGCGCCGCCGATCGCCGGTCCAGACGCTGGCGGCCAGGCCGAACTCGGAGTCGTTTGCCAGCCGCACCGCCTCGTCGTCGGTGGCAAACGGCATTACCGGCAGGACCGGGCCGAAGGTCTCCTCGCGCATGATCAGCATCTCGTGGGTGACGTCGGCGAGCACGGTGGGCGCGTAGAAGTTCGGGCCGAGTTCGGGCAGCCGCCGGCCGCCGCACAGAACCCGGGCGCCGCGCGCGATGGCGTCCGCTACGTGCGCTTCCACCACCCGCAACTGCTGCTCGTGGATCATGGGCCCGATGTCCGTCTCGGGATCCAGACCGTTGCCCAGATGCAGCTTGCCGGTCTTCTCCACTACCGCGGCGAGGAACCTCTCGTACAAGCTGCGATGGACGTAGCAGCGCTCGACGGAGAGGCACGTCTGACCCGCGTTCATGAATGCGCCCCAGACGGCGGCGCTGGTGACCACATCCAAGTTGGCGTCGTCCAGCACCAGCATGGGATCCTTGCCGCCCAGCTCCAAGAGCACGGGAAGCAGCTTCCTGGCGGCCGTCTCCGCCACGCGCTTACCGGTGCGCACACTGCCGGTGAAGACGATCTTGTCGATGGGCGCTTCCACCAGCGCGGCGCCGGCGCTGCCGTCGCCGACCACGACCTGGAAGATGTCGGGCGGGACGCCGGCCTCATGCAGCAGCGATGCCAGCTCCAGAGCCGCCAGCGGTGTGAATTCCGAGGGTTTGAGCACGACCGCGTTGCCTGCAACCAGCGCCGCCAGTCCTTCGGTGGCCGGGGTCGAGAACGGATAATTCCAGGGAGAGATGATCCCGATCACTCCGTATGGCTCGCGCACCAGGTGTGCCGACTTGGTCTTCATGATCAGGTTGCCGTGGGGCACGGGCTCGGGCTTGAGCAGCGTGCGTGCGTTCTCGATGAGGAAGCGCGCCGCTTCCAGGACCACCAGCACCTCAGTCAGCAAGGCCTCGACCTGCGGCTTTCCGTTCTCCCGGGTGATGGCGCGGGCGACGTCATCCTTCTTCTGGCACAGCAGGCGCTGGAATCGCCGCAATATCCCGATCCGGGCCGGTACTCCAAGCTCTGCCCAGGCAGGTTGCACCGCCCGCGCGCTCTCCACTGCAGTGCCAACCTCGGACGGGCTCACGCATTCAAACTCGCGCAGCGTTTCGCCGGTGGCAGGATTGCGCGAAATCAGCCGCCCAACACCGATCTGGAGGTCTGTCGCCATGAAACTTGTGTACCTAGCCTACAACATTCTGCCGATGAGCCAATCACCCGATGAATGGACCTTCAATACTCTACGCTCACCAGATACAGCCCGCAGGCCGGGGCCGTGGGACCGGCGGCGGAACGGGCGCGTGCCTCGAGAACGCGCTTCATCCCGGCGCAATCCAAAGTGCCCTTGCCCACCAGCAAGAAGGTCCCCACCAGGTTGCGTACCATGTGGTGCAGAAAGCCACTGCCGCGCACGGTGTAGATGAGTTCCTGTCCCTCGTGCCGCCATTCCGACGAATAAACCGTGCGCACGTTCGAAACTGCTTCCTCTTCCCGGCCGCACTCGGGGTCCACTGCCGCGAATGAGGTGAAGTCGTGCTCGCCCACGATGACGGCGGCCGCGGTACGGATCGCATCTTCGTCCAGCGGATACGGATAGTGATAGACGTATCGCGCCAGGAACGGCGGGCAGACCTCGTCGCGATAAATGCGATAGCGGTAGGTCTTGGCGCGCGCCGATTTACGGGCATGGAAGCCGGGCGCCGCTTCGTCAACGCTCAGCACGCGAATGGCCGCCGGCAGCAGGTGGTTGAGCGCTCGTTGCAGGTTCTCGGTGGGAATACCGGCGTCGAGCTGGCAGGACGCCACCTGTGCCAGCGCGTGCACCCTGGCGTCGGTGCGGCCCGATGCTTGCGGCAGGACCCTGGAGCCGGTCACGCGCTCAATCGCCGCCGCCAGTTCGCCCTGGATGGTCGTGCGCTCCGGCTGCACCTGCCATCCGCAAAAGTCGCTGCCGTCGTAAGCCAGGGTGATCTTCAGATTGCGCACGATCGCTGCCGATGTCCGCGGCCCGGCGCGCACACGCAGGCCGCGCAGACCCGTGGTTTATACTATCCCACTTCCCGCGGCGAGCGCTGGCGCGCTGCGCCCGGCAGAAAAGTGAAACCATGAACATCCTACTTGCGTATCAGCAGGTGACCATTTCCATGGCCGGCAGTCTGATGGAGTTGGTACCCATTCCAGGTTTTTCCGGAGACAACTGAATGCGTTTTCCCCGAGTGCTGTTGCTTTTGGCGTGCTGTCTGGCCGCGATGCTGGTCATGGTTTGCCCCCGCACCTTCGCGCAAACCACGGATTATTCCAAATCGGTGTCGCAGTTTCCCAACGTGGTTGGCCCATACATCCCGCGGCGGGTGGCGGAGCCGAGCTTCGCCAACAGCGCGCGCATCGACCAGTTGATGAAGGATGGAAAAATCTACTTGTCGCTGAACGACACCATCGCGCTGGCGCTGGAAAACAACCTCGACCTGGCCATCGCGCGCTACAACCTGCCCATCGCCGATACCGACATTCTGCGCGCCAGGTCGGGCGCTGCCACGCGCGGCGTCAACACCGGGCTGGTGCAGGGCACGCCCGGCGGCGGCGTGGGCACCATCGGAGCGGGGGGAGTCGGTGTGACCACGACGGGAGCGGGTGCGGGCGGTACTGCTGGTGGCGCCGGAGGCGCCGGCGCCGGAGCTGCCGGCCTTGTGACTTCGGCTCTGGGCGCCGGTCCTCCCATCGGGTCCTATGATCCCATCCTGACCGCGAACCTCAGCATTGAGCACCTGACCTCGCCCAACGCCAGTCCTTTTTCGGGCGCCACCAGCCTGCAACAGAACTTCGGCACCGCGAATTTTAGCTGGAACCAATCCTTGCCGTCCGGCACGACCTTCTCGGTCGGCTTCAATAACCAGCGGCAGACCACGAACAGCACGTTCACCGAGTTAAGTCCGCTTATCAGCACCGGCATGCGCATAACCTTCACGCAGCACCTGCTGCAGGGATTGAGCGTCAACGCCAACCGGCGCTTCATCAGCATCGCCAAGAACAACCGCGAGATCTCCGATGTGGCCTTTCGCTCGCAGGCCATCAACACCGTGGCACAGATCGAGAACATCTACTGGGACTTGGTCAGCGCCTATGACGACGTGCGGGTGAAGGAGCGTTCGCTGGCGCTGGCCGAGAAGACGCTCTCCGACAACAAGAAGCAGGTGGAAATCGGCACCCTGGCACCCATCGAGGTCACCCGCGCCCAGTCCGCCGTGGCTTCCGGGCAGCAGGACCTGATCATCTCCCAAACCAACCTGCAACTGCAGCAGTTGCTGATGAAGAACGCGCTTACTCGCAATATGAGCGACCCGCAACTGGCCGCCGCTCCCATCATCCCCACCAGCTCCATGGAGCTGCCGAAGCAGGAGCCGGTCGTGCCCATCCAGGACCTGATTAACGACGCCCTGCAGCACAGTCCAGACCTGGCGCAGTCGCGCATCGACTTGACCAACCGCGACATCACCAAAAGGGCCACGCGCAACGAGCTGCTGCCGACAGTGGACCTGGTTGCCTGGTATGGCTCTGCTGGCCTGGCCGGCAACACCAACCCGCTGGCCCTTTGCACCACCCCCGGTCAGATTGCGTGCGTAACGCCCCCAGGACCACCACCCAGTGGGTTCGGCGACGCGTTCACGAACCTGTTCGGCTATAACGCGCCCGACTATGCTGTCGGGCTGAACGTTAATATCCCCATCCGCAACCGGGCGGCGCAAGCCGACCAGGTGCGCTCGGAACTGGAATATCGCCAGGCGCAGGTGCGCTTGCAGCAGCTCCAGAATCAGATTGCCATCCAGGTGCGCAATGCAAACTTCTCGGTACAGCAGAACCGCGCCCGGGTGGACGCCGCCATCAGCGCCCGCCAGCTCGCCGCCGAATCGCTGGACGCCGAGCAGAAGAAATACGCGCTCGGAGCCTCCACCAACACTCTAGTGCTGCAGGCCCAGCGCGACCTGGCCCAGGCGGAGGCCAACGTGGTCATTGGCATGTCGGTCTATGAGAAGTCGAAGGTCGAGCTGGACCGCGTCATGGGCCTGACGCTCGATCACAATGGCATCTCGATCGCCGACGCGGAGTCCGGCAAGGTGACACGCATGCCCAATGTGCCCAGCATCCTGCCCCGGCCGGAGGAAAAGCAGCCGCCAAAGTAGTACCGAGTACCAAGTTGCGAGTACCGAGTGAGGAGCACCGAGCACCAAGTTGCGGGTACCGAGTTAAGTGCAGGAACTTCCGCCTTACTCGGTACTCGGTAGTTGGTACTCGGTACTAAGTCGTGACCCTCTCCGTCGTGGTCATTACCTATAACGAGGGGGCCGGCATCGGCCGCCTGCTGGAGAGCGTCCGCCCAGCCGATGAGCACGTCGTGCTCGATTGCGGCTCCACCGACCGAACACTGGAGATCGCTCGCGCCTTTGGCGCCAGGATATTTAGGGAAGAATGGAAGGGCTACTCAGCGCAGAAGAATTGTGCCATCGAAAAGGCCACCGGCGACTGGGTGCTGTCACTCGACGCCGATGAGGCCGTCGAACCAGAGCTGATGGAAGAAATCCGCCACGCCCTCGACCACAATCCGCCGGTCGACGGCTACTACATACCGCGGAAGAATTACTTCCTCGGCCGCTGGATCCGCCACGGCGGTTTCTATCCCGACCGCAAGCTGCGCCTGTTCCGCCGCGGCCGTGGCCGCTTCGGAGAGCGTCCGGTGCATGAAGTGGTTCAGGTAGACGGCCCAACGGGCACGCTCAGCCATGCCCTGGTGCACAACGCCTATCCCACGCTTGAGGGTTACATCACCCACATGAACCGCTACTCGTCGCTGGGCGCGGAGATCGTGGCCGAAAAAGGCAAGACTAGATTCAGCCTTTTAAACATCGTTATCAACCCGCTGGCGACTTTCATTTACAACTACTTCTTCCGCCTTGGATTGCTGGACGGCCGCGAGGGGCTGCTGCTCAACCTCTATCACTCGGTGTATGTAAGTTGGAAATATGCCAAGGCGTGGGAGCTGGCGCGCGCCGCCCAACCTGAGCCCCGGTAACACCGGACGCAGTGGCGGGCGTCACACCTTTGTGTTCTTGCCCCTGTTTTCCGCATCTTCTATGATTGTCAGTTAACTGGCTGCTTTCCATGACACCCAAAGACAAGCCCCACAAGCCGCCCGTCGCTGAAAGTCCGATCCAGGAAATATTCGAAGGACGCCATCCTTCGGCCTCCGAAAAAGAGTGGGCGGAGAGCTGCCTGCTGCCTGCGCTGGAGAAGAACCCGGAAAGACCCATCGGCAAGCCCACGGGTGTGAACCTCGACGAGCAGGGGCACGCGCGCTACACGACTGTCTCCGGCAAGCCCATCCGGCGTCTCTACACGCAGGCCGACCTGCCCGAAGATTGGGAGTACGCGCGCTACCTCAGCTATCCCGGCCAGCCGCCCTATACGCGCGGCATACACGCCACGGGCTATCGCGGCAAGCTCTTCACCATGCGCCAGTTTTCCGGCTTCGCCTCGCCGGAGGAGACCAACCTTCGCTACAAGTACCTGCTGACGCAAGGCGGTGGCGGGCTCTCGGTGGCCTTCGACCTGCCTACGCTGATGGGCTACGACTCCGACCATGCCGCCAGCGAAGGCGAGGTCGGCAAGTGCGGCGTGGCCATCGACTCGCTCGAGGACATGGAGATCCTCTTTAACGGCATTGACCTCGAGAAGACCACTGTCTCGATGACAATCAACTCGCCCGCCTCGGTGCTGTGGGCGATGTACCTGGTAGTGGCGGAGAAGCAGGGCGCCGACTGGAAGAAGGTTTCGGGCACCATCCAGAACGACATCCTCAAGGAATACATCGCGCAGAAGGAATACATTTATCCGCCGGCGCCCTCCATGCGCCTGGTGGTGGACACTTTCGAGTTCGGGTCGCTGTTCACGCCGCGCTTCAACACCATCTCCATCAGCGGGTATCACATCCGCGAGGCCGGCTCGACCGCGCTGCAGGAGCTGGCGTTCACCATCTACGATGGCGTGGAGTACGTGGAGTGGGCGCTGCGCCGCGGCCTCAAGATCGACGAGTTCGGGCCGCGCCTCAGCTTCTTCTTCAACGCCCACAACGATTTCTTCGAGGAAATCGCCAAGTACCGCGCCGCGCGCAAAATCTGGTACCGGTTGGCCAAAGACCGCTTCCATGCGCAGAAAGAGCGCACCTGGCTGCTGCGCTTTCACACCCAGACCGCAGGCGTCTCGCTGCCGGCACAGCAGCCGATGAACAATATCGCCCGCGTCGCGCTGCAGGCGATGGCAGCCGTACTCGGCGGAACGCAATCGCTGCACACCGACGCCTACGACGAAGCTCTCGCCCTGCCCACCGCCGACGCCGCGCGCATCGCGCTGCGCACGCAGCAGATCATCGCCTACGAATCCGGCGTGGCACAGACCATCGATCCGCTGGGCGGCTCCTATTTCGTCGAGCGCATGACCCTCGACATGGAAAAAGGCGCCTTCGATTACTTCGAGAAGCTCGATGCCATGGGCGGCATGGTCAAGGCCATCGAGCGCGGTTATCCGCAGAAGGAGATCGCCGAGGCTTCATATCAATACCAGCGCGCGGTCGAGGCCAGGGAGAAGATCATCGTCGGCGCGAACGACTTCGTGATCGAAGAGAAGACGCCGGAAATCCTCTACATCGACGAAACCGTTGCACGCCAGCAGACGGAGAAGCTGAGGAAGCTGCGCGCTCGCCGCTCGAACGAAGAAGTCCAGCGCCGCCTCGACGCCCTGAAGAAGGCTGCTGCGCAGGACCCACAGGTCCGGTCCGACGGCAAGATCTCCGACGCCAACACCATGCCCTACATCATCGATGCTGTCCGCGCCTACGCCACCGTGGGCGAGATCTGCGAAGCGCTCAAGCAGGTGTACGGGACGTACACGGAAGTAAGCATCACGTAGCTTGAGGGGAGCGCTATGCGATTGCCGATGCGCCTGCTTTGGGTCGTAGGCTGCCCCTTTCTATTGCTCCAGCTGGTGTTGGGACAGCAAGAGCAACTGCGCCCTCCGTCGGACGTTGTTGTTTCGGTCGTTAGTTTCAGCATGCAACAGCAGGAATGCGTGATCGTGCATTCCACTGGAGTGTACCGACGCGAGCAGGTCGCCCTCCGGGGAGCCAACAAGCCGGAGATTTCTGAGGCAAGCCTCGACCCTGAGGACCTCCAGTTGGTGCGGGCAATCATCGATCAACCCGAATTCAAAGAATTGAAAGCGCCACCGGCGGAAAAACTTTTGTTCCGGGGAAAGGTGTATTTGATCTCGGTCCCCCGAAAAGAGGGACTTCAAAGGTATAGGACCGAGGACGTTGAGCTCCGGACTCCACCGAAGGCCGTCCACGCACTACTCGATTGGATCAAGCAAATGAACAAGCGAACTCGGCCGGAGCGGCAGGGAACGCCGCAATGTCCGCCGGTCCGCGTACAGTGAGATCTCTGGCTTCTGGGAGTTAGCCACGACAGTCACCCGATGACCCGATCTCCCGATCCCATGTTTCTCTGTGTCTCCGTGCCTCCGTGGTGAATCTACATTCCCCGATGAGACACGCTGTCCGCCATCTGAAGAAGTCCGATCCGGTACTGGCTGCGATTATCGAGCGCGTCGGCCCGTACCGCCTGGCATTTCGCGAGCCGACATTCGAGACCCTCGTGCGCTCCATCGCGTTTCAGCAATTGAATGGCAAGGCAGCCAAGACCATCTTCGACCGGCTGGTCACCGCCGCGGGCGGAACGCTCACGCCGGAGTCGATTCTGGCGCTGACGCCGGAGCAGATGCGTGCTGTCGGTCTCTCCCGGCAGAAGCTCTCCTACATCCGCGACCTGGCCGAGCGCACGCTCTCGGGCGAGATCGAATTTGCGCGGCTGCCCGAAATGTCCGACGAAGACGTTATCGAGCACCTGACCCGCGTCAAGGGCATCGGCGAGTGGTCAGCACAAATGTTCCTGATGTTTGCCCTGCGCCGTCCCAACATCTTGCCCACGGCCGATTACGGAGTGCGCGCCGCCATCAAGAAGCATTACCGCAAGCGCAAGCTCCCCGATCACAAGCAGATCGTGAAGCTGGCGCGTGCCTGGCATCCTTACTGCTCGGTGGCGTGCTGGTATCTGTGGCGGAGCGGCGAGACGACCGTCTGATTTGAGATTGTGATTTCTGATTTGCGATTTGCCACGGCATTCCAATCACAAATCACCAATCGCAAATCACAAATGCCTGTTGTATCCTAGATAGCCGCAATCCACGTGAAATGCCTGCTGAGAAGAAGATCCGTGTCCTTGTGGCCAAGCCTGGCCTGGACGGCCACGACCGTGGCGCCAAGGTGATCGCGCGCGCCCTGCGCGATGCCGGCATGGAGGTCATCTACACCGGCCTACGCCAGACCCCTGAGATGGTGGTCCACGCCGCACTGCAGGAGGACGTGGACGTCATCGGCCTCTCCATTCTCTCCGGCGCGCACAACGCCATCATGCCGCGTGTCATGGAGTTGCTGCGGCAGAACAAGATGGAAGATGTGCTGGTAATCATCGGCGGCATCATCCCCGACCAGGACATCCCCGGCCTCAAGCAGGCGGGCGTGGCCGGCATCTTCCTGCCCGGTACTCCGATGAACGAAATCGTCGAGTTCATCCGCAAGAACGTGAAGCCGCGCGGCGTGGCCGCTGTCTGAGGACGCCATCCGGCAGCGCCAGCTCATCGAGCAGACCATCGGCCCGGCGCCGTGGTACTGGGAAACGTACCCCGAATTCGCCGGCCCATCCGGCCAGCGCTACGCCTGGACCTGCCACCAGGGCGAACCCGCGATCGAACTCCTGATCACGCTGTACCGCCGCCAGGCGCCCGATGCAGCCCTGCTGGCGCTGAATACCTACAGCAGTCCGTTCCTCGTGCCCGAAGGACGGCTTGGCATATGGTGTCCCGAACCCGGCTACCTGCGCCTGATGTGCTTTGATCCCGACCAGCTCAAGGCGCTTCCGTTGCGCGATGTCGCGGGTTGGTTCAAGCAGTCTCAGGACCGTGTCTATTCCACTACCGTGCCTCTGGCCGAAATGGAGATCAGTTCGCGCCTCACCGCCGGAACGCACGCGGTAGAAGTCCCGCCGGAATTCCACGGGATCGAAGAGCTGTTGATGATCGGGCCCTACCCGGCAGCGAGCAACGACGAAGCCGCTTGTGCCATCGTCGTGCTGCGTCCCGGGGCAGGAGAAGTGACGGTCCTTCCGCAGACCTGGTACACCGCTAACAAGTGCGACGTCGGGTACCAATGGATCACGCGCGTCACGCGCGACCCTGCAACCGGCAGGATCATCGGCGGCGGCATCCGCATCGGGCACTTCGAACTGGCCGAGGACGGGATGAGAGTGGAGAGGTGGATTGAATGAAAGCAGCAATTGGCACTTGGCAATTAGCACTTAGGCGGGGCTAAATGCTAAGTGCTAATTGCCAGCTGCTTCTCTCGTGTCTGAATACTTCGAAATCGAGCACACAGACGGGGCCACCATCCTGCGCCTCACTTCGCAGGACGGCACTAACCGCCTGACTCTAGCCTGCGTTCTGTCGCTCACGAACACCATCCAGGAACTGGCGCGCTCGCCGCGACCGCTCATCATCACCGGCAACCAGCATTTCTTCTCCGCCGGCGCCGACCTCAACGAAATCGTAGCCCTCAGCGGTCCGGAGGCATTCACGTTCTCCAAGGCCGGCCAGATGATGACCGATGCCGTGGACGAATTCCCGGCGCCGGTGATCGCCGCCGTCAACGGCTACTGCATGGGCGGCGGTCTGGACCTGGCGCTGGCCTGTGACCTCCGCATTGCCTCCCCCCACGCCATCTTCGGCCATCGCGGCGCCGCTCTCGGGCTGATGACCGGGTGGGGAGGAACGCAGCGCCTGGCGCGCCTGGTGGGCCACGCCCGCGCCACGGAAATGTTCATCGCCGCGGAAAAGCTTCACGCGGCCCAAGCCTTGCGCTATGGGCTGGTGGACGCCGTGGCCGATGATCCCATTGCCGCCGCCCTCGGTCACCTAGCCGCCTAGTCCCCCCCGGTTTGCGCCCGCTCGCGCCGCTGTTGTACCGTTAATCCTCCCTTGATGACAGACCGTTCCCATCGCGCCTCGACCGAACTGCCCGCGAACATCCTGAAGTCCACCGTGGACGCGACCTCGGCACGCTACGAGCGAAACATGCGCGCCATGGCTGAGCTGGTGGCGGCCTTGCGCAATGAAGAAGAGGGCATTCGCGAGGGCGGCGGCCACAAGGCCATCGAGGCCCAGCACAAAAAAGGACGGCTGACGGCACGCGAGCGCATCGCGCTGCTGCTCGATCCCGGCAGCGACCTGTTCGAAGTCGGCCTCTTCGCCGCTCACGGCATGTACGAAGAGTGGGGCGGCGCGCCGGCGGCGGGCGTTGTCACCGGGCTGGGACGCATCCACAGCCGGCTGCTGATGATCATCGCCAACGACGCCACGGTGAAGGCCGGCGCCTTCTTCCCCATGACCGCGAAGAAGGTGATCCGCGCCCAGAACATCGCCATCGAAAACCGCATTCCGACGATCTATCTGGTGGATTCTGCCGGCGTCTTTCTTCCCCTTCAGGAGGACGTTTTCCCTGACACGGACGATTTCGGCCGCGTTTTCCGCAACAATGCCGTGATGTCGGCCATGGGCATTCCGCAAATCGCGGCCATCATGGGCATGTGCGTGGCCGGCGGCGGGTATCTGCCGGTGATGTGCGACCACATCCTGATGACCGACGGAAGTGGCCTCTTCCTCGCCGGCCCGGCGCTGGTGCAGGCCGCCATCGGGCAGAAGGTTGATGCGGAGACCTTGGGCGGCGCGGCCATGCACTCGCAGATCTCCGGCACCATCGATTACCGCGAGCCCAGCGACGAAGCCTGCATCGCGCGCATTCGCTCGCTGGTGGAGAAGATGGGCTATCGCCGCCAGTCGGTGTGGGACCGCAAGCAGCCCGAGCCGCCGCTCTATTCCGCCGAGGAACTCTATGGCATCTTCGAAGCCGATCCGGCGCGTCCGTACGACATGAAGGACGTCCTGGCGCGCATCGTGGATGGCGGCCGCTTCGAAGAGTACAAGCCGGAATACGGCGAGACCGTGATCTGCGGCTTCGCGCGCATCGGCGGCTTTGCCGTGGGCATCGTCGCCAACCAGAAGAAACACGTCACCGTGTTCGACCACCACGGCCATAAGCGGGTGGAATTCGGGGGGGTGATCTACACCGAATCGGCGGAGAAGGCTGCGCGCTTCATCATGGACTGCAATCAGAACCTGGTGCCGCTGGTCTTCCTGCACGACGTCAACGGTTTTATGGTGGGCCGCGACGCGGAGTGGAGCGGCATCATCAAGGCCGGCGCCAAGATGGTGAATGCGGTCTCGAATTCGGTGGTGCCCAAGATCGCCATTATTATCGGCGGCTCCTTCGGCGCCGGGCATTACGCGATGTGCGGCAAAGCCTACGATCCGCGCTTCCTGTTCGCCTGGCCGACGGCGCGCTACGCGGTCATGAGCGGCGACTCGGCCGCCGGAACGCTGGTCGAAATCAAGATCAAGCAACTGGAGCGCGGCGGCAAGAAGCTGAGCGAGGAGGAAAAGAAAGAGCTGTACGAATCGGTCAAGCAGACCTACGACGCGCAACAGGACCCGCGCTACGGCGCCGCGCGCCTGTGGATCGACCGCATCATCGATCCCATGGAGACGCGCGACGCCATCGTGCGCGCCCTGGAAGCGGCCGCGCTCAACCCAGAGGTGCCCGAGTTCAAGGTGGGAGTGCTGCAAACGTGAATGAAGAAATTGAGCCATTCATTCATTGAGTCATTGAGCCATTGGAGGGGCGCAATTCAGCGATCCTCAATGACTCAATGGCACAATGGCTCAATAGCAAGTGTCGCTTTGATCTCCCATGATTGAGCGCGTCAAACTGATCGAGTGTCCGCGCGACGCCTGGCAAGGCCTGGCAGGGATAATCCCCACCGCGGTGAAGGTGGCTTACCTGCGCGCGCTGGTCGGCGCCGGCTTCAAGCACCTGGACGCCGTCTCTTTCGTCTCGCCCAAAGCGGTGCCGCAGATGGCGGACTCTGAAGACGTTCTGCGCGAACTCGATCCGCCAGACGATGTAGAGATTCTCGGCATCGTGGCCAACGAGCGCGGCATGGAGCGAGCCATGAACACCGAGACGGTGACCGTGGTCGGCTATCCCTACTCGGTTTCGGAAACGTTCCTCAAGAACAACGTGCACCAGACGCTGGAGGAGTCCATCGAGATTCTGGAGAAGATAAAGCAGGAGGCCGATAGCATCGGCATGGGCGTGGTCGCCTACATCTCGATGGCCTTCGGTAATCCTTATGGCGATCCCTGGAACCCGGGCGAGGTGGTTGAAGCTGTGCGCCTGCTCACCGACATGGGCATCGATACTGTGTCGCTAGCCGACACCGTGGGCCTGGCCGACGCCGATCGTGTCGACGACGTGGTTTCCGCCGTGGTTTCGCAGTTCTCCGGCGTAGAGATTGGCGTCCACCTTCACAGCCGTCGCGAGGACGCGGCCGAGAAGATTCTGGCGGCCTACGATGCGGGCTGCCGCCGTTTCGATTCGGCAGTCGGCGGCCTGGGCGGATGTCCCTTCGCGCAGGACCTGCTGGTCGGCAATATTCCCACCGAGATCGTGTTGGAGGCACTCGCGAAGCGCGACGCGGATCTGCCCATCCGCAAACCGCTCGATTCGGTGCTCAGGATGAACGCCGACATCGCGGACAAGCACGCCGCGCCGGTGAAGCAGTAGGAAGTACCGAGTTGCGAGTACCCAGTACTAGTTACTCGCTGTTGCGGTAAATTGGCTGCTAGCAGTTAGCACATGACTCTTTGCCAGGAGCTAAAAGGCAGGAAGGTGCGCCACTCGGTACTCGCAACTCGGTACTCGCTACTACGCTATGGACCTGAAAACCATCCTTCTCACCGAATCCGGCCGCATCGCGACCCTGACCTTCAACCGTCCTGAGAAGCGCAATGCCATCAGCTACGGGCTGATCGAGGAGATGTTCCTTGCGCTGGCGGCTGTCGAACGGTCCGATGCTGAGATCCTCATTATCACTGGAGCCGGCGTGGCATTCTGCGCGGGCATGGACTTGGACAATCTGCGCGCCATCACTACGCACTCGCCCGAGCAGAACCTGGCCGACTCGCAGACCATGGCCAAACTTTTCCGCACCATCTATGAATTCCCCAAGCCCACGATTGCTGCGGTCAACGGCGCGGCGATGGGCGGCGGATGCGGCATCGCTACGGTCTGCGACTTCACGGTCGCGTCGGACGAGGCCAAGTTCGGCTACACCGAAGTTAAGATCGGCTTCCTGCCCGCCATCGTTTCGACTTTTCTCATTCAGCAGGTCGGAGAAAAGCGCGCTAGAGACCTGCTGATGACCGGGCGCATCTTCTCCGCCGAAGAAGCCAAGCAGTTCGGCATGGTGAACGATGTTGTCTCCGCGGGACAGCTCATGGAGTGGGCCCGCGAGCTTGCGGGAACGCTCATGCAGTCGAGTCCGGCGTCGATACGCGCCACCAAGGGCCTGTTCTCGGCCTTCGCCAAAGACACGCTCGATCGCCGCCTGGCGCTGGCGGCCGAGGAGAACGCCCGCATCCGCTCCATGGACGAGTTCCGCGAGGGCATTGCCGCCTTTCTCGAGAAGCGCAAGCCGCGCTGGGGCGGTAAGTAAATGATGGATCCTAAGGCTGGGTTGCTGACTAGGGTGGAGCAGGCCTTCAGGCCTGCATTGAGGAGATGCTTTGGGAACAGCGGGCTTCAGCCCCTGAGGCCTGCGGAGCATAAGACTCACTCAGTGGCTAAAGCCGAAGGCCAGCGGCGGCAGCCAGTATGCAGGGCTGGAGGCCCTGTTCCACCCTGGGAGATCCCTGCATCATGAATAGCCCTGACCAGTCAGCGCGCCATCGCGCCGTCTGCGAGACCCGGCTGCGCGTGCGCTACGTCGAAACCGACCAGATGGGCGTGGTCTATCACACGAACTTCTTGATCTGGTTCGAGGTTGGGCGCGTGGAGTTCCTGCGTCAGCTCGGCTTCACCTACCGCGACATGGAATGCGAGGACGGCTGCTATATTGCCGTGGTGGACGCCCGCTGCCGCTACAAGGTCCCGGCCCGCTACGACGACCAGATTGTGGTGCGCACCTTCTTCAAGAACCTGCGCTCCTCGCTCATCCACTTCGGTTACGAGATCCTGCGCGAACCGGAGATGACGCTGCTGGCCGAGGGCGAGACCACGCACATCGTCACCGACGGCAATCTGCAGCGCCGCGAGCTGCCGGCAAAGTATCAGGAGGCGTTTGCGCGGGCACTGGGATGAGACGTGAAACGATGCAAGCCCTCCACATCAACGGCAACGATCTCACCCTCGAAGACCTGCGGGAGGTGGTGCTTGAGCGCCGTCCAGTGCTGCTGGCCGCCGACGCGCGCCAGGCCGTCGAGCGTGCTCGCGGCGTGGTCGAGGAGCAGCTCGCCCAGGAGCGCGTGGCCTATGCCATCAACACCGGGGTCGGCAAACTGGCAACAGTACGCATCCCGGCGGATCACATCCGCGAGCTGCAGGTGAACCTGATGCGCTCGCACGCGGTCGGCCTCGGAGAGCCGCTCAGCGAACTCGAGGCCCGCGCCATGATGCTGCTGCGCGCCAACTCCCTGGCCAAGGGCTTCTCCGGCGTGCGCCCATTGGTGATCGACGCGCTCTGCGAGCTGCTCAACCGCGGCGTGCATCCCGTGGTGCCGTCGCAGGGCAGCGTCGGTGCGAGCGGCGATCTCGCTCCCCTGGCGCATCTGGGATTGGTGGCGATCGGGGAAGGGGAAGCCATTTTTGAAGGCGGGCATGACACCGGCGCCGAGGCCTTGCGGCGCGCCGGCATCGAACCGCTGGTGCTCGAAGCCAAGGAAGCCGTCTCGCTCATCAACGGCACGCAGGCCATGCTGGCGGTCGGGACACTGGCGCTGCTCGCCGCCGAGACGCTGGTCGACACGGCTGACGTCATCGGCGCGCTCGCCCTCGATGCCCTGCACGGCACCGACGTGGCCTTCGATCCGCGCATCCAGAAGGTCCGCCCGCACGCCGGGCAGGCGCACACTGCGCAGAACCTCACGCGCATGCTCACCGGAAGCCAGATCCGCGAGTCGCACCGCGCCTGCACCCGCGTGCAGGACGCGTACTCGCTCCGCTGCATGCCGCAGGTGCACGGCGCCGTGCGCGACACCCTTGCCCACTGCCGCCGCGTCTTCGATACCGAGATGAACTCGGCGGTGGACAACCCGCTGGTCTTCCCGGCAAAGAATGGCGGCGGCGATATCCTTTCCGGTGGGAACTTCCACGGCGAGCCGGTGGCCTTCGCGCTGGATTTCCTCGGGATCGCGCTGGCGTCGCTGGCCGGCATCTCCGAGCGGCGCATCGAGCGACTGGTGAACCCCGCGCTGAACGAAGGCTTGCCGCCGTTTCTCGCGCCCGGCGCCGGCCTGCACTCCGGCTTCATGATGGCCCAGGTCACGGCTGCGGCCCTGGCCAGCGAGAACAAAGTGCTGGCGCATCCCGCATCGGTGGATTCGATCACCACCTCGGGCAACAAGGAAGACTACGTTTCGATGGGAATGACGGCCGCGCTCAAGCTGAAGCGCATCCTGACCAATGCGACCAACGTGCTGGCCATCGAAGCCATCGCCGCCGCCCAGGCGCTCGATTTCCTTGCTCCACTTATGACCAGCGCCCGCGGCCAGAAGGCGGTTGCCGCGATACGTTCGGTGTGCGCGCCCGTGGAGCGGGACCGCGTGCTCGCACCTGATTTTGCACGGGTAGCAGAGTTGATTGCAGCGGGAAAGCTGGCGGAGGTGTTGCGCTGATCGTATGGCACGCGACCTGAGCCTACGGACGAACGACGGGCCGGCCCAGCACGACAGCTATCCGTTCGTCAGTTGATGACCTGCAGCTTGTGCAGGTTCGTCAGGCGGCGATTCGTATTCTCCAGGAAATCAAGCCGCCTCCTGAGTTCCAACCCCAGATGAATTTCGTCCGTGATGTTGTCCCGCTCATCCATGACAACCGCAACGACATTGGCGATACCGCCCTCTCCGGGGCAACGCCCAGCCCACTTTTCCAATCCTTCGCACCAAGTATTTTTCCTGAGCCGGTATGACCGCCTTACCTCATCGTTAATCGAGGAAAGGCTGCTCACATATTCACGAACCAGAGGCAAGAGAGGCACATCTTTCCCGTGGCTAGCCTCAAGTTCATCCAAAACAAGCTTCTGAAATTTTGGATCGGACCGGAGGTATTCAACTAACAACGATGGAGAAACATAGCTAAGCAACCTCTCCTCCTCCTCCGTCTGGCCGGAACCAACCCACCTAAAGCCAAAACTGATACTCTGCGACGGTAAACCATAGTGTTGTGCGTAATTGCGCAACGCCTCGATCACCCTGTAGCTTAGCGAACGCTCGCGCTCAGCATCAAACAAATGGCGGATGGCATCGCGCTCTGCCCCGGTGCATCCGGGAATGGAACACACATGACGCTTCGTATGGTCGATAAAGGCGCGCGCGGATGATAACAAGTTCGCGGTCATCCTATTTATGAACCTGTGGTCTTGGTCCCAGTGGGCACGTTCTCGTTTTTTAGGAGCGCGTACAAATGACTCGACAGCAAGCGACAGCGCTGCCTTTTCAAGATCGATGTAATTGCTGAGCAGAATGTCATAGTCGCTCTCTATCAGCAACAAACTAACCAAAGCCTTCGTGGCATCACGGATCGATTCAAAATCGATGCGTTCGATAGGCACCACGTTCTTGGGGCCAGGGGCCAGGCGAGTTATTCCGTATTTCATGCGTTGTCAGGATACGCGTGCTTAGCGCACGGCGGCCAGCCTAGGAATCAGCCCGCCAGCCCCAACTCCCCGGCAATCCCCTTCATCGCCTCGATGCAAAACGCGATGTGCTCATCGAGGTCCACGCCCAGTTCCTGCGCGCCCTGGATAATGTCCTCGCGGCTGACGCTGCGGGCGAAGGCCTTGTCCTTCATCTTCTTGCGCACTGACTTCGCGTCGACCTCGGCCAGCGATTTGCCCGGCTTCACCAGCGCGGTCGCGGTGATCAGGCCGGCAAGCTCGTCGCAGGCGAACAGCGTCTTCTCCATGTTGCTGACGCGCGGGACGCCTGAGTACTGCGCGTGCGAGAGGATGGCGCGGCGGATCACCTCCGGCCAGCCGCGCTCTTCCAGAATTTTGTTGCCAACGAAGGGGTGTTCTTCGGGCGTGGGATGTTTTTCGTAGTCGAAATCGTGGATCAGCCCGGTCACGCCCCAAATTGATTCGTCCTCGCCGAACTTGCGGGCGTAGGCGCGCATGCAGGCCTCGACGGCGAGCGCGTGCTTGCGCAGGTTCTCGGATGCAGTGAACTCGGTTAGTAAACTCCACCCCGCCTGGCGGTCACTCATAAGATCGTACCTGTCTTCTCCATGTTTTCTCCGATTAACTTACGGTATTGCAGGCAACTTATGCTTGTTTTTAACCAAAATTTTCTTGACTTCCACAGGTATGTTCCCACAAAGTACGCTTCAAGGCTGCACCCATTTTAGGTCATGGTGGGCTGCACTGGTTTTTGGGCCCTGGTAGGCGACCTGCCTGCTCTGGCATCTCGCGCACCATAGATGGCAACGACACTCGCCCCGGTTGATTCACGAGAGGTAGTGCGCTGCGACCGCTGTCACCTGGTTCAATTCCGGACCACCAACAATCTTTGCAGGAAATGCCGCACTTCGCTGGACAATGAGGAGCCGCCGGCAATCCTGGCGCCGCCGGTGGCAGCAGCCGAGCCCACGAACGGCAACGGCCATGCTCACCTGCAGATCGCGTCCGCCATCCGCACGCTGCGCCAGCGGGGGGGCTTGAGCCAACGGCAACTGGCATTGCGCATGCAGGTGCCGCGCACCTACGTCTCCAAGATCGAGAACGAAAAGGCAACGCCCACGCTCTCGTCGCTGGAACGGCTGGCGCGCGCGCTGGAAGTCACCGTGCCGGATCTGCTCAGCGGCGGCGACCGCGCCCGCCAGGACGAGATCCGCGAATTGATGCGCGACGACCTGGTGGCGCAACTGGTGCCCTTCCTGGCGACGCTCGACGCCATGCAGAAGGCCAGTATCCTGAGTCAGGTGCGGGACTTGACTTTACGTCCGCGCCGGCACGCCTAGCCACCCCTGCGGGAAAGATCGTGCGTGCCGGCGTCGGGCTCCGGTGCAGAAGGTTTCTCCCTCCCCCCAATTGGCCGGGGCGATTGCCCCGGCCTTTTTTCAGATGGGTCCCGATTTACTCCACTTTCATTGCGCTGAAAAGACCGCTATGCTAGTTATAGATTTCCGAGGTAGCCTTGCACACATCCGCAGGATTGGACCGCAAAGAGTCTGAGGTCTACGCCAAGCTCGATCCCAAACGGCTCCCGCGACACATCGCGATCATCATGGACGGCAACGGGCGCTGGGCCCGGCAGCGCCACCTGCCGCGCATCGCCGGACACCGCGCCGGCGTCGCGTCGGTGCGCTCCACGGTAGAGACGGCCGCCCGCATCCACCTGCCGGCGCTCACACTCTACGCATTTTCTTCCGAGAACTGGAAGAAGCGCCCGGCCAGCGAGGTGGACTTCCTCATGCGTCTGCTGCAGCGCTACCTGAAGGCCGAAGTCCCCACGCTGAATAAGAACAACATCCGCCTGGAATACATCGGCCGCCGGCAGGAACTGCCGGAGGCGGTGCAGGAGCGCATGGAATGGGCCCGGCAGGCGACGGCGAAGAACACCGGCATGGTGCTGTCGCTGGCACTGAACTATGGCGCGCGTATGGAGCTGGTGGATGCCTTCAACGCCATCGTACACGCGGCGGCCAATAACGGCGGGTTGCGCCACCTGAAGATCGACGAGGAACTCATCGACCGCCATCTCTATACCCGTCACCTGCCCGATCCCGACCTGGTGATCCGCACCTCGGGCGAGATGCGGCTCTCGAATTTCCTGCTGTGGCAGGTGGCCTACGCCGAGATCTACGTCACCCCAACGCACTGGCCGGACTTCCGCGGGCACCATCTGTTGGAAGCCATCGCCGAGTACCAGACGCGCGAGCGGCGCTACGGCGGCCTGGGCAACGGACACGGCGCGCTACCGTGATCAAGCGCGTCGCGACCGCGGTCGTCCTTATCCCCATCGTTTTGCTGATCGTCTTCCGGGCTCCGCTGTGGCTGTTCGCGGCGGTGCTCGGCCTGATCGTGCTGATCACCACCCGCGAGTACCTGGGCCTGGCCGACGCCTATGACATCAAGCCGGCGAGGCTACTCACCTATTTGTTCACGGTCCTTTTATTCGCCAGCCTGGTGGCGGCGTTCGGGGCAGAAGCAATCTTGAGCAGGCTGCCGGCGGCGGTGTTGCTGCGCGGTATCGCGCCGAAAGAGCACCCGCACATTTTCTTCGCGCTCAATGCCGCTTCCCTGGCAAGGGACTCTCTGCTGCTTGCTGCACTCCTGTTCCTTGTGGCGGTGATGAAGCGTGAGGACCTGCGCTCGACCTTGCCTGGAGCCGCCGCGTCCGCTTTGGGGCTTACCTACATCAGCCTACCTTTCCTGCTGCTGATGAACGTGCGGGCCCGAGCGGCGGGAGCGTTCTATGTGTTTTACCTGCTGGTGGTGGTGTGGTTCGGCGACATTCTTGCTTTCCTGGTTGGCCGGTCGGTGGGCAAACACAAACTTGCTCCCCGAGTCAGCCCCAACAAGAGCTGGGAAGGCACGGTAGCCTCTCTGGCCGGCGCCACCGCGCTGGGAACTCTCGTTCTGGCCAACGCCAGCACGATCGTAGGATTCCTCCGGAATACGAACCTGCTGCCGGCACAGCAAGGTAGCATCTTGAGCGTCGGTCCCTATCCACCTCCCATGCCGCTTTGGGTATGCATCCTGCTGTCAGCGGGGCTGAATGTGGCGGCCCAGCTCGGCGATCTCGCTGAATCCATGCTGAAGCGCGGCGCCGGAGTCAAGGATTCCGGCTCTCTGCTTCCCGGCCACGGAGGCATGCTGGACCGCATCGACGCGCTGCTCTTCGCCGCGCCGGTGCTGTGGTACTATGCGCAGATTGCCGCCATCTTAGGTCCCCGATAGTCCGTCTTCATGAAGCGCATTGCCATCCTGGGTTCCACCGGCTCGATCGGACGCAGCACGCTGAGCGTGGTAGAAGCCCATCCGGAGCGGTTCTCCGTCGTCTCGCTCGCAGCCGGCAGCAATGTGGAAGCGGCCTTGGAGCAGGCCAAGAGCTGGCGACCGCGCGTGATCTCCATGGCCACGGCGCGCGCTGCCGATGAGCTTGCCCGCAGGCTGAAACGCGCGGCCTGCGATGACGTCGAGGTCGTTGGGGGCTCGGCGGGCGCGATACGCGTCGCCACCCATCCCGACGCGGACTTCGTGGTCAGCGCCATCGTAGGCGTGGCGGGCCTGGAAGCAACCTACGAAGCGGTGCGCGCGGGCAAGAGCGTCGGCCTGGCAAACAAGGAATGCCTGGTCGCGGCGGGAGAGCTGATCACTGCCGAAGCGAAGAAGCACGGCAAGCCGCTTCTGCCCATCGACAGCGAACACAATGCCGTCCACCAGTGCATGCGCGGCGGGCGCCTTGAAGAAGTCCAGGCGGTCTGGCTGACGGCCTCGGGCGGCCCGTTCCTCGACACCCCAGCCTCCCGCTTTCCGCGCATCACGGTAGAGGAAGCGCTGGCCCATCCCACCTGGAAGATGGGCCGGCGCATCACCATCGATTCCGCCGCGCTGATGAACAAGGGCTTCGAGGTGATCGAGGCCTGCCGCCTGTTCGGCCTGCCGCCCAGCCGGGTGAAGGTGATCGTGCACCCGCAGTCCACCATCCACTCGTTGGTGGAGTTCGTGGATGGCAGCATCCTGGCGCAGCTTTCAGTCACTGACATGCGCCTGCCCATTCTTTATGCCCTTACCTGGCCGGAGCGCATTCCGTCCACTTTCCGTTACTCGGTCAGTGACTTACGTCATCTGGATTTTCGGGAGCCCGACATGCAAAAGTTTCCCTGTCTGGCCCTGGCCTATGAGGCCGCCGAAGCCGGGGGCTCGAAGACCGTGGCGCTGAACGCCGCCGATGAGGTGGCGGTGGCCGCGTTCCTCGACGGATTGATCGGATTCGATGAGATCCCTCGGGTCATCCGCGACGTAGTCAATGAAACCCGCGCCCGGCATCCTGAATCTATCAAGGAGGTGCTCCTGATAGACGCCCAGGCCCGGCAATTGGCCCGGGACAGGGTCCAGCACTCGAAATCCAGAAAGGCAGGCACGCGCCGTCCCGTTGTAGCAAAATAGAAGCGGGACCGTTTCCCTCATGTACAACGCTTTTACCATCCTCTGGGCCGTGGCCCTGGTGCTCGGGATTCTTATCCTGATCCACGAGCTGGGCCACTTCGTTACCGCCAAGCTGTTCGGCGTGCGCGTGGAAGTTTTCTCCATCGGCTTCGGCAAGCGCCTGCTCGGATGGCGCAAGGGCGACACCGATTACCGCATCAGCGCATTGCCGCTCGGTGGCTACGTCAAGATGGCGGGCGAAAACCCCATGGAAGCGCGCACCGGCGACCCCGGAGAATTTCTCTCCCATCCGCGCTGGCAGCGGTTCATCATCGCGGCGGCGGGTCCGGCCATGAACATCCTGCTGGCCATCGCCCTCCTCACCGGCGTGTTCATGGTGCGCTACGAGCATCCCTACTTCCTAGACCAGCCCGCGGTGATCGGCTGGGTGCTGGAAAATTCGCCGGCATCCAAGGGGGGATTCGAAGCCGGCGACCGCATCGTGCGCATCGGCAACACGCAATCGCCCACCTGGGAAGACGTGGAAGCTAAGCTCATGCTCAATCCGGGGCAGCCGCTGGATGTCGCCATCCAGCGCGGCGGGCAGATCCTGCAGAAGACCATCGTCCCCGATAAGCAGGGTCCGGAGGACTACGGCGCGCTCGGCGGCTGGATACCCCAGGAACCTAATATTGTCACGCAAATCGAGCCCGATATGCCGGCGGCCAAGGCGGGCATGAAGGTCGGAGACGAGGTCGTGGCGGTCAACGGCGTGACCATGCGCTCCATGCGGGCGCTCATCCACGCTCTGCAGCAGAACCAGGGCAAGCCGCTCGACGTCGCGGTGACGCGCAATGGCCAGGAGCTGCACTTCAACGTGACCCCCGTGCTCTCCCACAACGCGCACGGCGGCGAACAATGGCGCATGGGATTCATCTCCAACCCGGTGCACGTGGACAAGCTGGGCTTTGCCGACGCTTTCGCCAAGTCCATCGAGACCAACAAGCGCTACTCGGTGCTGATCCTGGAGCTGGTGCGCCAACTGGTCGCCCGCAAGGTTTCGATGAAGCAGATTGACGGCCCCATCGGCATCGCGCGCGCCTCGGGCGAAGCTGCCCGCCAGGGCTGGATGCCGCTGCTGGCGCTGATGGCCGCCATCAGCCTCAACCTCGGCATCTTCAACCTGTTCCCCATTCCCATCATGGACGGCGGCGTAATCCTGCTGCTGGCCATCGAGAGCGTGATGCGCCGCGACATCAGCATGAAGATCAAAGAACGCATCTACCAGGCGGCGTTCGTCTTCCTCATCCTGTTTGCCGTGGTCGTGATCTACAACGATATCGGCAAGGCGTTGCCGGGACTGGCGAAGTTTTTGCCGTGACGGCGCCGGAACAACTTAAAGCGTGTAACAAAACCCTCCCAAGACTGGCAAGCCACTCCTGAAGGCCGGTGCGCCACGGTTACCTTCCGGATTGCCGAATACTCTCCAAGGGGCGGCTTCGACCCGTCCCCGGGCTCGGCGCCCCGCGGCGACGCAATTACAATAGAAGTGCGATGCAAAAGACCCTGATCATTCTGACCGTCGCGGCTGTCTGTCTGAGCGGCTGCAAGAAATCCACGGCTCCCTCCGGCTCCACTGCGAAGACGGGCGATGCGGTGCAGCAGAAGCTGCAGGAACTTGCCGGGAGCGCCGCCACCGATTGCGGGCGGTTCCAGTCGCGGGCGCAGGAGCAACTGAAGCCTGCCGGCGATTGCGCCATCCAGGCGGCGCAGAGCAGACATCCCTTCTACGTAGCGTACGACATGCCTGGCCTGACGGTGGGTGTTTCGGGTGACGCCGCCGGAAAACTATACTTTGTTCAAGCGGAACAGCCCCAGAACGCCCAACCTGGCGTGAAGGCCGCGATCCAGAGTGGCCCTTGCCCGTCCGAGTTGCGGGTCGCGCAGAGTGGGCGCGTCACGTGCTTCGCCGCGGGCACGATGGGCCCGGGGACGCACGGCGGCATGACCATGCCGCCCATGGGCATGGAAAATCCGCACGGCGGGATGAGTTTGCCTCCGACGGGCACGCCCAACCCTCATGGCGGTAAGAAGGCAGCCCCGCCGCCTGACAAAAACTAATCAGGGATTGCGATGGACTCTGATGCGGAATCGGAGACCTGAGCCCGGCCCATAATCCCTATGGTTATTTCTGCTTTACGACCAGCTCACCGTTTTCCACCCGCACGTCGCTGACGAAATCCGGGAGTTTTAGGCGGTCCTGCTGTTCCAGCATTTTCTTCTGCAGGGCATCATTGACCAGCGACACTGGCACGTTCAGGTCTCCCACCTTGAATTCCGTCGGCTCAAAGGTTGCATATCCGTTTTTCGAGCCCAGATGGCCTGCTACGGTGACGTAGGTCTTTTTCCCGGCCACTTCGGTTACGAATTGGCCGCGGACTGTGTCGCCTTCAAAACTGATGATCGGTTCCTGAATGTTGGCCTGCTCAATGGCACCCGGCGCCGCGGCAGCGGACGTGTCAGCCGAAGGGCCAGCGGCACTGGGGGCCCTCCCCTGCGCCGGCGAACCCGGCGTTGCTCCGCTGGCCTGAGCGATGGCAGCCCGAACCTCATCCGCAGTCAGGCGTACCTCAGACCCGGTTTGGCCCTGGGCCTGGGCCTGTTCCAACTGGCTCACTTTGGCTTGAAAGGACTGGGCGTTGGCGGCGACCGCAGCCGGTGTTTGCGGCGGCGCCACCGGTTGCGGCTTCTTTAACGCAAGAACGAGGGCGGCCACGGAGATCAGAAGCGTCGCTATGCTCAGGATGCGACCAAGGCCGATTTTCCCACGCCCGTCGGATTTATCCCGGACACCCATCTTCTCTCTTCGAACAACGCTTGCCAGTATGCAGGCATTCCGGGTCGGCTTACACATGACAAAAGGTTATGGACGTCCGTGGGGAGACAGAAACCGGGTCCTGCGTCAGCTTGCAGGATGTCCTCCAACCCGGCCACCGGACAGCTTTACGCCCACGCTCGGCCAGTCGTTCAAGCCAAGGGGCCAGTAGTTTACTGACTATGAAGAAAGCGGAAGGCTCAGATTGATCGAGATCTCACGATCTAGGAAAGATCACTCGTCATGAGGAACAGCGGTTTCATTTCGAAGCTTTTGTAGTGCGGCCGTAGTCGGTCGGTATTGTAATGTTCTTTGACGTTCACCACTTTCTTCGAAGCGGTAACCACGTCAATCGGCACGTTGTCGTAACGCCCGTTCTTAAGCACTACCAGCCTGCCATCAACTTTGCTGAGAATCAGGTCGAGCGCAAGATTGCCGTAGGCCATCGGCACGATGGAATCGATAGCGTCAGGATCGCCACCGCGGACCAGGTACCCCAGTTTTTGGTTGATGACGTGCACTAACGCGCCATGGTTGTATCTGGGCGAGATTTCCTGCAGCTTTTCCGATACCAGATCGCCAATCCCGCCCAGCTTCTTGTGCCCGAAGGCGTCGGTCGTCTCCTTTTCAAAGATCATCTCCCCGCCTTCGAACATCGCTCCTTCCGACACCAGCACCACGGAGTAGCGGCTTGGGTTTTTGCGGCGGTCCTCCACCAGCAACTCCGTCAACCGCTCGATGTTGAACTTGTGCTCCGGAATGACACACCGATTCGCCGCCCCCGCCATGGTCGGCAGCATGGCGGTGAAGCCAGCATAACGGCCGAACACCTCGAGCACCAGGAAGCGTTCATGCGAACCAGCGGAAGTCCGCAGGCTGTTGGCCATTTGAATCGTGCGCGTCACACAGGTACTGAACCCGATGCAGTAATCGGTTCCCGGGACATCGTTGTCCATGGTCTTGGGAATCGCAACCACCCTCACGCCTTCCTGATACAGGCGCACCCCATAGCTCAGCGTGTCATCGCCGCCGATCGGTATCAAACAATCGATCCCAAGCCAGTCAAGATTCTTGAGCACTTCCGGCGTCAGGTCATTTTTCTCCCCCTGGTAGGTACCTTCCAAGTGAGCGGGAAGATGAGATTTCTTCACCTGGCTGGGATTCGTACGCGAAGTGTGCAGGAAGGTGCCTCCGGTCCGGCCTGCCCGGTTGACGAGCTCTTCGGAGAGAATCTGGAAGTTGTTGCTGTTGTCGTAGTCCTTCTCGCGGATGATGTCGATCAGCCCCGCCCATCCGCGCCGCAGGCCGATAACCCGGTAGCCCTCCCGCAGCGCCCGTATCGTGACGGCACGGATGGCCGGATTCAAACCGGGTACGTCGCCGCCTCCTGTAAGGATTCCGATGACGCCTTTTGCGGTATCGACATTAGGCATTGTGCCGGACCTGCCTCCCCATAGAGTACACCACACGTTCGCCGGCGTCGCGGATGGAAGCGCGAGGTCCCCTTTGGCTTCGCTCAGGGCAGGTGGGCTGAGAGCCCCTCGCTCGGGATGACAATCTTTTGGGTGTAAACTTAATCGGGATGGCAAGCATTCAGCGCAGGAAAACCGTTACTGCCAGCATAGGCGGGGTGCGCATCGGCAGCGACGCACCGGTGGTGGTGCAGTCCATGACCAACACCGACACCGCCGACGTGGCCGCGACCGTCCGCCAGGTAGCCGATCTGGCGCGGGCCGGCTCCGAGTTGGTCCGCGTGACGGTGAACCACGACGCGGCCGCCGCCGCCGTACCCCGGATCGTCGACAACCTCGAGCAGCAGGGCGTTCGCGTGCCTATCATCGGCGACTTCCACTACAACGGACACCTGTTGCTCAAAAAACATCCCGACTGTGCCCGTGCGCTGGCCAAGTACCGCATCAATCCCGGCAACGTTTCCATTGGCAAGAAGGACGACGACAATTTCCGCACCATGATCGAAGTCGCGGTAGCCAACCAGAAGCCGGTTCGCATCGGCGTGAATTGGGGCTCGCTCGACCAGGCGCTCTTGACCCGCATGATGGATGAAAACTCGCGCCGCGCTGAACCGCTCGACGCCCGCGACGTCACGCTCGAGGCCATCGTGGTGAGCGCCCTCGATTCCGCCGAGCGCGCAGAAAAGTACGGGCTGCGCGCCGATCAGATCATCCTCAGTGCCAAGGTAAGTGGAGTACAGGACTTGATCGACGTCTATCGCGCGCTGGCTGCGCGCTGCCGCTATCCGCTGCATCTAGGCTTGACCGAGGCCGGCATGGGCGCGAAAGGAATTGTTTCATCCACCGCGGCGCTTTCTGTGATACTCCAGGAAGGCATCGGCGATACGATCCGCGTCTCGCTCACGCCCGCGCCTAACGGCGACCGAACCGAGGAAGTCCTCGTCGCGCAGCAGATCCTGCAATCCATGGGCATCCGCAGCTTCACGCCGCAGGTCACTGCCTGCCCTGGCTGCGGGCGGACCACCAGCACTTTTTTCCAGGAAATGGCGGAGCAGATCCAGTCCTACCTGCGCCAGCAGATGCCGCTGTGGAAGCAGCGCTACGCGGGCATCGAAGAGATGAAGGTCGCGGTGATGGGTTGCGTGGTCAACGGGCCGGGTGAATCCAAACACGCCCACATCGGGATTTCACTTCCAGGAACGTTCGAAGAACCGAAGGCGCCAGTGTTTGTGGATGGGCGTCTGCTGACCACGCTGAAGGGCGATCGCATCGTCGCCGAGTTCATCGACATTCTGAACGAGTACGTGGAGTCGCACTACTCGGAGCGCACCGAGGCGACGGCGCGAGCCTAGCGCGTATTAGCGTTGCAAGTGAAGGGGCACGCCTTCAGGCGTGCCGTAGAGGACACTCAAAGACTCCGACTTTAGCCGCGGAGGGACGGGCCTCAGGGCCTAAAGGCCGCTTCAGTTTTGGACGGGGTCGGCACGGCTCAAGCCGTGCCCCTTCACCTGCTCGTGACCGAGGCACGTTGGAATAAGCAGCCATCACGCGAGCCTGAGCAGCGCAAAGGCCGCCACCGCCCACACCGCGAACAGCGCCACGTTGAGCGAAATCCTGAAGGCCATGTTGTCCATCAGCTGGTTGTATTTCGGTCCCATGATCCACCTCGTCTGTCCTGTTCCTTGGACGTGGGACGCGCTGCCTGGTTAGCAATGCGCGTTCGCGATCTCACTGGGAGATACGGAGGGTGGGGCGGAAAAGTTCCACGAGGAATCGCCGACATCGCGCGTAATCGCCGGTTGCAGCGATCTCACGGGATCTCGCTGATCTCCCTCAGTTCCGGATAGCGCTCGACCAGCGTCGCCGGCGCCTTTACCTTGCGGCCGGTGAGCATGTGCTTCAACTGCAGGCCGTTTACCGCCGCCTTGCCCTCGAAATGATTGTTGGCGATCACGTAGGTGACCTCGGTCTTGCGGGCAATTTCTTCGATTCGTGGCTTCCACTTGGCGAGTTCGCCCTCGGTGTAGAGATAGTTGTAGCGGTCGTGCGGCTTTTCATGCTCGAACCACTGCTCGTAGTTGCGGCCGTGCAGGCGCACGTAGCCGATGGGAGCGGTGGCGTGCGTGGTAGGGGCGATGGCGCGTCCCAGGAGCGGCTGATCGATATTGCAGAAGCTTACGCCCTTTTCTGCGAATGAGCTGAGAATCTCCGGGTTGTTCCAGCTCGCGTGCCGCACCTCGACGACGCGCGAATACTCATGGAAACGCCGTACCAGTTCGGCCAGGTAATCGCGATTTGGCGGCGTGTTCTTGAACGAGATGGGAAACTGCATCAGCAGAGCGCCCAGCTTTCCCGCTTCCGTCAGCGGGTCGAGGCCTTCTTTAACGTCGCGCTCGTCTTTTTCTGTCGGGGAGAGCGTGGCCGCCGAGGTGGGCTGCACCTCGCCACCAGGCGCGTGGGTAAAGGCCTTGTAGAGCTTGGCCGTGAATGTGAACTCGGGATTCACGCCTGCCACCTTGCGGCACCACAGCTTGGCCAGCTCCGGCTTGATGGGACCGTAGAACGAGGTGTTGATCTCGATCACGTCGAAGTATTGCGCCAGGTACTCGGCAGGATGGAACTCACGCCTGACACGGGCGGGGTAGACGATCCCTTCCCAGTCTTTATACGACCAGCCGGCGGTGCCGATGCGGATGTTTCCTGTGCCTGGCACGGCAACGGCAGAGTAGCACGAGGATCGCCGGGATCTCCGAAACCGACGGACCAGGCAACCAGATCTCGGCGATTCCGGCGATCACCGCGATTTCGGCGATCAATAGAACGCTACCACCACCCAGTTTGTCCCCTCAGGATACGTGTTGGTGCGGGCGAAGCAGGCGCCCACCGCGTAGGTCCTGGAGGTAGCGACGTTGGCGATGTCGCGAAAGTGGGAGCCGAAATTCGCCGGATCGGGATCGGTAAACGCGAGACTGGCGCTGACGTTCGGCTGTCCCAGGAGGGCGTTAGCGCTGACGCGGTCGTCCCTGGCCATCGCGCAGGCGTAACGCCGAAGTTCGGGATCCTGCTGGCGGACAAGCGGTGGCTGCTTCTTGCGCATTCTGACCTGGTTGATGGCAGTCGCAACCGTGTCTTCCAGATCGCTGGCGGAGAGGGCGGGCACGGCGTGGGCGAAGTCGGTGACCGCGTACAACTGATCGCCGCTGCGCACCACCGCCACCCCGATCGCGTTGTACCTCGAATCAAGGATGTTGGCGCGGTGGCCGGGAGAGTGCATCCAATCGTCGTTGATCTCGGCCGTGGCCAATCCCACAGCGACATTTTCCCCCGAGGCGTCGAAGCGCAGTGCCGTGGCGGCAATGCGGTCGCGCACGCCGGGTTCGCCGGGAAACTGGTGCGAGAGCTGGCCGCGATGCGCCATCTCCTCCGCGTGCTTGCGCGCTGCCTGGGCCAGCCACTCGTTCCACTCCAGCTCCGGCCGGCCGGCCTGGGCGCGATCGCGGTTGATCATGCGGAACAACTCCTGCTCCGCCGCAGCCGACTCGGCACCCGGACTGGAGACGGCGCTCTGCGCCAACGCCAGCCCGCCGAATACAAAGGGGACAAAGACCAGAAGCAGCCGACCCATCTTTAGCATGCTCACAATCCCTTTCGCTGCGGCAGCTCGCTGCACAGTATCAGCAACTGAAAGAAACAGAAAGGCCTCCGCTTTCGCGGAGGCCCCGTCTCCCCCTTGCAAATCGAATTTACTGGTGGCGGGCGTTGTGCTTGTCGCGATAGATGGCTCGCGAGGTACGATTCTGCTCGCGGTTGATCTTGGCGCGCTCGCCCGGAGTTAGGCTGCCGCCGTTGGCGGCCTTCATGCGCGCTTCCTGATGGTTGATGTGGGCTTCCCGGCCCTCCAGCCTGGCGGTTTCCCCGGCGGTCAACTGTCCGCTGCGGACGCCCTGGGCGATGCGGTCCTGCTGGTTTTCCTTGCGCTGATTGATGACGCCCTTGGTACTGGGTTGCACAGCAGCGTTGTGCTTGTCGCGATAGATCTGCCGTGACAGCGCGTTCTGCTGCCGGTTGATCTTGGCCCGCTCGGCGGGTGTGAAGTTGCCGTCCGACTTCATGTTGCGCTCTTCTTTATTAAGGGCGGCTTCCTTGCGCTCCAGGTTGGCGGTTTCTCCCGCCGTGAGGCTGCCGTTCTGGACGCCGTTGGCGATGCGGTCCTGCTGGTTCTCTTTGCGCTGATTGATCTCCTGGTTCGACTGCGCGATCGCCGGAAGCGCCAGCGCGCCGAACAATGCCACCACCGTGAGTCTCCCTGTCCAGTTCATCGATCGTCTCCTTGTGATTTTTCCTGCGCGGCTGGCGTTTGCTTCCGCAGCCTGCTGTCAATGTGCTGAACCCTGCCGGTCCCAGTATGTCGCGAGGCGGGGAAAATTTCGTGATGACTGAGGGACATGGCCTATTTGGATTTTGCAGCAACTTTTGGAGAAGAGGCGGGTTGCGTGCCCGGCAGAAAAGCAGGTCCTTCGGTCGCCTTCCTCGCGCTAGCGCGCTCGGTCGCGCTCCCTCAGGATGACAATCATCAGAGTTACAGCCCGGCCTCAATCCTGGAGCGCGGATCGAGATAATCTCGCAGCGCATCGCCAATAAAGTTGAACGACAGCACCGCGATCATCACCGCGGCCGCGGGAAACAGCACCAGGTGGGGAGCGTCGAAGAGGTGGGCGCGGCCGTCGTTGAGCATCGAGCCCCAGCTCGCCGTCGGCGGCGGCACGCCCAGGCCCAGGAAACTCATGGTGGCTTCGGCGAGCACCGCGCCGGCCATGCCGATGGCGGCCTGCACAATTACGGGCTGGATCATGTTAGGCAGGATGTGGCGGGTGACGATGCGCCAGTCGCCCGCCCCCAGGGCCCGCGCTGCCTCCACGAACTCGCGCTCGCGCGTGGCCAGCACCTGGGCGCGCACCAGGCGCGCGTAGCCCACCCAGCCGCCGATGGAGAGCGCAAGAATGAGGTTGAAAATCCCCGGCCCGAGGAAGGCCACGAAAGCGATGGCCAGCAAAATTCCTGGAAACGAGAGGAAGGCGTTCATCACGATGACGTTGACGAAGCGGTCCACGCGCCCGCCGTAGTAGCCGGCGATGCAGCCGACGATCAGGCCGATGGAAAGCGACGCTGCCACCACGCTCGTGCCCACCAGCATCGAGATGCGCGCGCCGTAGATGACGCGCGAGAGGATGTCGCGCCCCAACTCGTCGGTGCCGAACCAGTGTGCCGATGTCGGCCCCATCAGTCGCGCCGGCAGATTGATGTTCGCGGGATCATAGGGCGCAAGCCACGGAGCGAAGATGGCGCACAGGACGAAGATGCCTACCATCAGCACGCCGGCGGTGGCCAGCGGGTTGTAGCGGGCCAGTTGCCAGTTGCCGGTTTCGAGTTGCCAGGTTTCAGTCGCCATCGTCGATCAGCAAATCAGATTGTCAATCCCGAGCGACGCGCTCGGTCGCCCTGCTCCCTCGCACTGCTCGGGATGACAATTCGTCGAGTTCTCCTTGTTCACTGCCTGATCCTCGGGTTCGCCACCGAATACAGCAAGTCCGTCAGAAAATTCACGCCCACGTATGTCAGCCCGATTGCCAGGATGCATCCCTCAACCAAATAATAATCGCGGTTAGAAATGGCCTGGATGGTCAGCCGGCCGATGCCAGGCCACGAAAAGATCGTCTCCGTAACGATGGCGCCGGCGAGCAGGGCGCCGAATTGCAAGCCGACCACCGTCAGCACGGGGATAAGGGCATTGCGTAGGGCGTGGCGATAGACCACCGTGCGCTCCGGCAGGCCCTTGGCGCGGGCGGTACGGATGTAATCCTGCCCCAGCTCTTCGAGCATCGAGGTACGCACCATGCGGGTGAGGATGGCGGCCAGCGCG
>Ga0335069_10000797_pt1 | contig 51000 bp, 51 predicted proteins | sample Lox_Sample_11_FD_206714 | JGI IMG/M metagenome (GOLD analysis project Ga0335069, IMG submission 206714) | Soil microbial communities from Loxahatchee National Wildlife Refuge, Florida, United States - Lox_Sample_1.1 | ecosystem: Environmental > Terrestrial > Soil > Wetlands | place: USA... | reverse complement strand
CCTAGGCTCCCTTTCATGGCATCGGTCAACAGGGTGTACGCCGCCCGGCTCGCCCGGATGTTGGTGTTGGGTCCACTCGGGGAGTCCATGGAGCGGGTCCGTGATGTCGTGATCAGCATCAGCATCGTGCGCCAGCAACCACGCGTGCTGGGACCGGTCGTGGAATTAGCCACCCGACGCAGCATCTTCATCCCGATGTTGCGGGTCGGCGCGATCGAGCCCGAGGCGGTGACACTGAGCACCGGCAGCGTGTCGCTACGCCACTTCGAACAGCAGCCGGGCGAGGTACTGGCGATCGGCCAGGTGCTCGACACCCAGGTCAAGGTCAACGATCCCGCGCTGCCGGAGCTGGCGGCGTCGACGTCGTCACCGACCTGGGAATCGAAAAGACCCGCACCCGAGACTGGACGGTGACCAGAGTCGCCGTCCGCAGCCAGCGCCGGCTGGGCCGGCGCGGCCCGGTGCACGTCGTGGACTGGCACAATGTCCACGGCTTGACCCCCCGGCTGGCCGACGTTCTGCAAGAGCTGCCCGAGCTGGATCAGGCCGATGTGCTCTCGCAGCTGGGCCCCGAACGATCGGCCGACGTGCCCGAAGAAATGGATCCCGGCGACGTCGCCGACCTGCTCGCTGTGCTGAATCCAACCGACTCCGAGATGCTGCTGACCAGGGTGGACCCCGACGACTCGGAACCGGTGCGTCGGCTGCTGACGCATTCCCCGGACACAGCGGGCGGCCTGATGACCTCGGATCCGGTGGTGCTGACTCCCGACACGTAGGTTGCCGAAGCGCTGGCCCACGCCCGCGACTCCGACCTCACCGCCGAGCTGTCGTCCATGGTGTTCGTGGCGCGCCCACCGACGGCCACCCCCACTGGTCGCTACCTGGGTTGCGTGCCGCTGCAGCGGCTGCTCTGCGAAGCGCCGGCCGAACTGGTCGGTGGCATCGTCGACAGTGACCTGCTCACCCTGAAGCCGGAGACGCCGCTCGCCGCGGTGACTCGCTATCTGGCCGCTTACAACCTGGTGTGCGGACCGGTGGTCGACGACCAGAATTCACCTGTTGGGAGCGGTAACCGTAGACGACCTTCTCGATCACTTGCTGCCGCACGACCGGCGAGTCGACGTGCAAAAACTCGACGCTGCCGGCCGGCTGGAAGAGTCGGGAGGACCCGTGTGAGCAAATCGACGGCGCCACGACGGCTGTACACCCCGCGGACGTCGCGCAGATACTCACCACGCCTGGACCCCGAGGCCGTCGGCCAGGTCACCGAGTCGATCGCGCGTTTCTTCGGCACCGGCCGCTACCTGCTGGTGCAGACAATCGTGGTGGTGGTGCGGATTGGGGTGAATCTGTTCGCGGCCGAGGCCCGCTTTGACCCATACCCCTTAATCTTGCTCAATTTGGCTTTCTCCACCCAGGCGGCCTATGCGGCGCCGCTGATTTTGCTGGCGCAGAACCGCCAGGAGAACCGAGACCGGGTGGCGCTCGAACAGGATCGCCATCGTGCCGCGCAAACCAAGGCCGACACCGAGTATCTGGCTCCGCGAGCTCGCTGCGCTGCGGCTAGCCGTCGGCGAGGTTGTGACTTGCGAATATTTGCGGCACGAACTGGACGATCGGCGCGCGCTGCTGACCAATCTGAACTCCCAAAACGACGAGGCAGGGGCGGTACAGGGCGGTGACGGACTGGAGCGGACGGCCAAGAACTCCGGCTGAGAATTCAGTTTCGACCATTGCGCCACTCTCGTCACAAGAGTTATGTATGGTGATCTAGTTCACGGCTGAAAAGCGGTTGACCACCTCACATACCTAGGACGGTCGAGTGCGCATAGGGGGACGCCGGGATAGACGCCCGGCCGACGCGATGGTGCGGCTGCGAGCACTTCGCGTCACGCGGACGCCGGCGTTCGGCGTGGCGGTGATCATTCCCTTGGTATTCGCCGGAGCGGTCAGCGGCGAGCCGCCGGCACTGCCCGCAAGAATCCCGCCGGTGCACGCCGCCGTCACGCCAGTGGCCGCGGTTTCTCCTGCCGTGCCTGACCTCTCCGGACCGACCGTGATCGCGATCGACCGGGGTCCGACCGCGTTCCACGTCGCCGAGCCGGCATTATCCGCGCCGCCACCACCGATGATCGTGAATGCGCCTGGCGCGCTGGGCATTCCGAGTATCGCACTAGCGGCCTATCGCAGTGCCGAACAAAAGATGGCCGTGGCCGCCCCGGGATGCGGCGTCAGCTGGAACCTGTTGGCCGGAATCGGGCGCATCGAGTCTGGCCATGCGGGCGGCGGCGCGGTTGACCCGCGCGGGACCGCGGTCGTTCCGATCTATGGACCCGCTTTGGACGGCACCCTGCCCGGCAATGAAGTCATCATCCAAAGCAGCGTCGGCAATCGCGTCAGCTACGCCCGCGCGATGGGACCGATGCAGTTCTTGCCCGGCACATGGGCGCGCTACGCCTCCGACGGCAAAGGCGACGGGGTGGCCGACCCGCAGAACCTGTTCGACTCCACACTGGCGGCGGCTCGGTACCTATGCAGCGGGGGGCTCAACCTGCGTGACCCGTCGCAAGTGATGTCCGCGATCCTGCGCTACAACAACTCGATGGCGTATGCGCAGAACGTGCTGGGATGGGCCGCGGCGTACGCCACTGGGGTCGTTCCTGTCGACTTGCCACCGATGACCGGGCCGCCACCGCCGCTCGGCGACGCTCACTTCGAGCGTCCCGAAGGGCTCGGACCTAACCTGCCGATGAACATCAACGGTCTGCCGATGGACGACCCATTGGCCCGCGTGCCGCTGATCGACTTCGGTCCCCAACAGCTGCCGAGCCAGCAGCCGATGTTCCCGTGGATGGCGCCGACGACCCCACCGCAGTCGCAGACGCAGCTGCCTGGTTGCACGGTGATCTGCATCGGCCCGCAGACCCCGCCACCGGGGGTCTTAGCACCGGGGCTGGCCCCGCCGCCGAACGGTGTCCCGCCGTGGGCCCCGCAGGTCGGCATGCCGCCCGCCGCGCCGCCGCCCCCGCCCGGCGCCCCCGGCCGCACCAGCGTCACCGGCGCCCAAACCGGCTAACCAGCCACCGGCCGCGGCGTCGAACGCGCCGGTGCCCACTCAGCCGGCGCACACTGCGGCCGGCTGACCGGGAGACCAGCGGCGATCGCAAGCGCGGCGAAGCCGGGCGCGACGGGTCGCCGCCGCACGACCCAACCGCACACGCCTACACTCGGGGTGATGTCCCGTCATGACTCGTCTGATTCAGAAGCCGACCTGAGCGCAGCCATCCGCACCGCACTGGGAAAAGTGATCGACCCCGAACTGCGGCGCCCGATCACCGAACTCGGGATGGTCAAGAGTATTGACATCGACCCCGACGGCGGCGTGCACGTGGCGATCTACCTGACCACCGCCAGCTGCCCGAAGAAGACCGAAATCAGCGACCGAGTCACCCAGGCGGTTTCTGACGTTCCGGGCACCGGGGCGGTAAAGGTCACGCTGGACGTGATGGGCGACGAACAGCGCACCGAACTGCGCAAGCAGTTGCGCGGGGATGCCCGTGAGCCGGTCATCCCGTTCGCCCAGCCGGCCTCGCTGACGCGGGTGTACGCGGTGGCATCAGGAAAAGGTGGCGTCGGCAAGTCCACCGTCACGGTGAACCTGGCCGCGGCGATGGCGGCGCGTGGTCTCTCGGTGGGCGTGCTTGACGCCGACATCCACGGCCATTCCATCCCGAGGATGATGGGCAGCACCGACCGGCCCACCCAGGTGGAGTCGATGATCCTGCCGCCCATCGCACATGAGGTCAAGGTCATTTCAATCGCGCAGTTCACCGAAGGCAACACCCCGGTGGTCTGGCGCGGGCCGATGCTGCACCGAGCGTTGCAGCAGTTCCTGGCCGACGTCTACTGGGGCGATCTGGACGTACTCCTACTGGATCTGCCGCCCGGCACCGGTGACATCGCCATCTCGGTGGCTCAACTGATCCCGAATGCGGAGATCATGGTGGTGACGACGCCACAGCTGGCCGCGGCCGAGGTCGCCGAGCGGGCCGGCAGCATCGCCCTGCAGACGCGCCAGCGCATCGTCGGCGTGGTGGAGAACATGTCGGGCCTGACACTGCCGGACGGCTCAACGATGCAGGTGTTCGGCGAGGGCGGTGGTCAGCAGGTGGCCGAGCGGCTGTCGCGCGCGGTAGGCGCCGATGTGCCGCTGTTGGGGCAGATCCCGCTGGATCCCGCGCTGGTGGCGGCCGGCGATTCCGGCACGCCGATCGTGCTGACCGCTCCAGACTCACCGCCGGGCAAGGAACTGCGCAGCGTCGCCGACAAACTGTCGTCGCGACGGCGCGGACTGGCGGGCGTGTCGCTGGGGCTCGATCCCACGCGCCGCTGACGCGTCAGGTCGCGTCGGCGTCGAACGGCGTGGGGCCGGTGTGGCGCTCCGGCTGCGTGGCGGGCGTGGGCTGCAGCGGCTCCGCGGGTGTAGCCGCAACTCCATTGACCGGTCTGTCGAAGTTCCCGGTGAAGAAGGAGTCATCGCCGTCCAAGAGGTGCTTTGTCAGTGCTGCCCGCGGTGTCATGCCGCGTAACTTCTGCAGCTCGTTGATCGGACCGCGCAGATCGTCGAACTCGGGTCCGAGGTCTTGGCGCAGCTGGGAGGTCACCCCGGTTAAGTACTCACGCGCCTGGCGCAAGGCATTCGAAGTCCACCGGATGGCGCCGGGGAGGCGCTCGGGACCGAGGATCACCAACCCGACCACGACGAGGACCAGGATGTGCTCCCAGCTCAGGTTCGCGAACATCTAGCCGTTATCCGGGTCGGGCTTCACGGTCAGGGTGACGTGCCGACCGTCGCGCACCACCTCTATCGGGGCGTCCTGGCCGATCGGCAGCTGCCTGACGGCGACGACGACCTCGTCGGCGTCGGCCACCTTGCGGTTACCGACCTTGACGATCACGTCGTTTTCCAAGATTCCGCCCTTTTGCGCGGGACTTCCCGCTTTGACGTTGGCGACCTGGGCACCGGAAGCGATCGCATTACTCACCGACCGGGTGCTGATGCCCAGCGTCGGGTGCACGATCTTGCCGTCTTTGATCAACGTCTGCACGACTTGCTTGGCCTCGTTGATCGGGATCGCGAAGCCCAGCCCGCTTGCGCTGTCGGACAGCGACTTGCCCGCGGTGTCGATGCCGATCACTTGGGAGTCCATATCGATTAGCGGGCCACCGGAGTTGCCGTGGTTGATCGACGCGTCGGTCTGGACGGCGTCGATGACGGTGTCGGTGTCCGATCCCTCCCCCGACAACGGAACCGGACGGTGCAGCGCACTGATGATGCCGTGAGTCACGGTGCTGCGCAGCCCCAGCGGGGAACCCGCGGCGATCACTTCGTCGCCGACGCGCACCTTGTCGGAGTCACCGAGCCGGGCCACCGTGAGATTGTCGACGTTGTCGACCTTGAGCACGGCCAAGTCGGTCTTCGGGTCGCGACCAACCAAATTGGCGGGCACTTCCTTGCCGTCGTTGAACACCACCGTCGTCTTGAACTGGCTGGGGTTGTTGGCGGCTTCGGAGATCACGTGGTTGTTGGTGACGATGTAGCCGCGGCCGTCAATGACGACGCCGGAGCCCTGCATGCCCTCCTGGTCACTCTTCGACTCGATGGTCACCACAGCATCGGCGGTGGCGGCGGCAACCTTGGCGAACCGGCCGGCCGGCGATTCACCGTTGCCATTCGTCGCCAGCGTCACCTTCGACGTGGTGAACGCCTCGACGACCTCGGCCGTCTTGCGGCCGATCACGCCGCCGATCATGCCGATCAGCAGCGCTACAAGCATCAAGACGGCCAGCGCCAGGTAAGACACTTTGCCGCCGAACAGCACGTCGCGCACGCCGAGCTTGCCGCCGTAGCCCAGCACGGTACGCGGTGCCGACGGGGTCACCGCCGGGGTGCCCAGGGCGGCCGCAGCGGAGGGGTCTCGCCAGGGATCGTCGAGCTCGTCCGGCTCGGCGCCGTCTTTTTCGGCGGCCAGCGCGCCGGCATCGATCGGGTGGCGCTGCAGCGACTCGGGACTCCCTACCGGCCGGCTGAATGCCTCCTGAAGCACTGGATCGGCCGGTCGGTCACGCGGGGTGTATTCGGCCTGGTCGCGGTACTTTTGCGGGCGGACGCGATCGGCCACGAACGATCCGCGCAGCCCGTCCGGACGACTGAACACTTGACGCGATGCGGGGTCGACCGGCGGCCGAGAGACGGGGCGCGGCGCTAAGCGGTGGCCGCTGCTGGTGCCGCTGTCTTGCCCCTGGTCTACGTCTTGATCCGAGGTCACGTTACCCCTTTGCAATCCTCTGCTTGATCGCTCGAGACAGCCCTTTTACCGGGCGCAATACGCTGCACCGGCGTTGTCTGTGTCCACCCTAGTATCCACAGTTCGGTGATGGTCGCCCATGAACGCACGCCTGCGCCGCTTGCCGAGCAGGTTTCAAGCTAGCGGCGCTTACGCTGTTCGCGGACATCGCGGTCCGCGAGGCGGTCGGATACCTGCGTGGTCGAGTCGTCGGGCGCACCGTAGGGAATGTCAGCCAGCATCCCAAGCAACGTGCTGGGGATGCGGATCGGCTGGGAGTCGCGCAACGCCGCCCGCGCCCTGCTCTGATCATCGACTTCGGCCGCGCACTCCGGGCACAGCGAAAGATGATGTGCGGCGCGCAGATGCGCGTTCATTCGCAGCTCACCGTCGACGAACGCGGCAATCGCTTCGACGGACAGATGCTCGGTGGAACCAAACTGACGTGGCGCGCCGACCGGCGCATCATTCTGAGAGGCGAATTGGGCCGGGAGCCAAGAGAACGCGCGGCGGAACACATGTCCTCGGTCGGGCATGACCGGCTCCCTTCGTTATCCCTTATATCTCGAATGTAGCGCGAGGTGGCGCCCAATACCGCGGCGAAAGGCGCAAAACCGCTGGGTTATCCCCGATGATGGGAAGGAACCGGTCCGTGCCGGAGCCGCCGCCAGCCTAAGCCGATTCGGTGCGCAGAGCGTCGCCCCGAGCGCCCGCTTCGGGATGGGCGGCCAAGTAATCACGCAACGCCTGACGTCCGCGGTGGATGCGGCTGCGCACGGTGCCCAGTTTTACCCCCAGCGTGGCACCGATCTCTTCATACGACAGACCTTCGATGTCACACAGAACGACAGCGGCACGAAACTCCGGCGCTAGCGAATCCAGGGCGGCCTGCAGGTCAGGCCCAAGCCGCGCATCGTGGTAGATCTGCTCAGGGTTGGGCTCGTCGGCGGGCACCCGTTCGTAATCCTCGGGCAACGCCTCCATACGGATGCGGGTGCGCCGCCGCACCATGTCGAGGAAGAGATTGGTGGTGATCCGGTGCAGCCAGCCTTCAAACGTTCCGGGCTGGTAGTTCTGCACCGAGCGGAAAACCCGGATGAAGGTCTCCTGGGTGAGGTCCTCAGCGTCCTGCTGATTGCCGGACAGGCGATAAGCCAGCCGGTACACCCGATCGGCATGCTGGCGCACCAGCTCGTCCCACGACGGCATGGTGGCCTTGTCGCCGGTCGCGTCGAAAACCGCGGTGCCCTGCCGCGCACCGGACGTCTCCACCCATTCGTCGGTGGGGCAGACCTGCGCATGGGACATGCTGGTCGGGCTTAAAAGCGTGGTGATGATCAAGTCCTCCGAACTCGGCCTGCCAATCAGTGGCAGTTCGTCCCCGGCGGCAACAGTTAGCTGCCACTCGTTATTCCCGTACCAACGCGCTCCGCGATCCATAGGGACACCGTCGCGTATCGGCGTATGCGCGATATATGAGCAATCTGAGCTGAGCCTGAGAAACCCTATCGTTACGTGCGTTGCGCAGGGCATATCCGTCGCGAAGTGATCTTAAACGCATCGAATCCGCCGGGCGTGTCACAGATGGTCGGATTTAGGCGCGCCTGCCGGCGTGCGCCACGATTTGGAATACGCTGCGGGCATGGACGGCACCGATCCAGGAACCCTCGACCAGCCGGCGGCCAGTCGAGCCGAATCACTCTCCGCCCACGCCGAGGCGTCGATATCGGAAGACGCGCTGTTGGCGGCCGCCCGCGAGCGGGCCGTGGACATCGGCGCCGGGGCGGTCACGCCGGCGGTCGGTGCCCTGTTGAGCCTGTTGGCCAAGCTCAGCGGCGGCAAAGCGGTCGCCGAGGTGGGCACCGGCGCCGGGGTCAGCGGGCTTTGGCTGTTATCGGGGATGAGCGACGACGGTGTGTTGACCACCATCGACATCGAGCCCGAATATCTGCGCCTGGCCAAGCAGGCCTTCACCGAAGCCGGAATCGGGCCGTCGCGCACCCGCCTGATCAGCGGCCGCGCGCAAGAGGTTCTCACCCGGCTCGCTGACGACTCCTATGACTTGGTCTTCATCGACGCCGACCCAATCGACCAGCCGGACTACGTGGTGGAGGGCGTGCGGCTGCTGCGATCCGGTGGCGTCATCGTGGTGCACCGGGCCGCCCTCGGCGGACGAGCCGGCGATCCGTCCGCCCGTGACGCCGAGGTGGTGGCCGTGCGGGAAGCGGCCCGGCTCATCGCCGAGGACGAGCGCCTGACTCCGGCGCTGGTGCCGCTCGGCGACGGCATTCTGGCGGCGGTCCGCGACTAGGGCGGACCACCGGAACCTTTTACGGATCCTTGACGCGGCGTCCTTGACTCTCGACTGAACGCCCGTTTAATGTACTGAACATGCGTTCAGCCGACCTGACCGCGGCCGCTCGGATCCGCGACGCGGCCATCGAGCAGTTCGGCGAGCACGGGTTCGGCGTCGGGGTACGGGCGATCGCCGAAGCGGCCGGGGTGAGCGCCGCGCTGGTCATTCATCACTTCGGCTCCAAGGAGGGCCTGCGCAAAGCCTGCGACGACTACATCGCCGAGGAGATTCGCACCGGCAAGTCCGAAGCCATGCGGTCCACGGATCCGGCTACCTGGTTTGCGCAGATGGCTGAGATCGAAAGCTACGCGCCGTTGATGGCTTACCTGGTCCGCAGTATGCAGACCGGCGGCGAACTGGCAAACGCTTTGTGGCAGAAGATGATTGACGATGCCGAGAGTTATCTGGACGACGGGGTGCGAACGGGGCTGCTAAAGCCAAGCCGCGATCCCCGCGCCCGGGCGAGGTATTTGGCGATAACCGGCGGTGGCGGTTTCCTGCTGTACCTGCAAATGCATGAGACTCCAGGCGATCTGCGTACGGTGCTGCGCGACTACGCCCGGGACATGATTCTCCCGGCTCTGGAGATCTACACCGAAGGCCTGATGGCAGACTCCACCATGTACGACGCATTCCTGGCCGCCGAAGGTGAAGGAGGACCTCATGCCGACTGACGAGTTCGCGTCCATCGAAATCCGGGGATTGACAAAGAACTTCGGCACGGTAAGAGCGCTGGACGGCCTCGATCTGACCGTGCGCGAAGGAGAAGTACACGGGTTCCTCGGACCCAACGGAGCCGGGAAGTCCACGACCATCCGCATCCTTTTGGGTCTGGTGCGAGCCGACCGCGGAACCGTTCGCTTGCTGGGCGGCGACCCGTGGACGGACGCGGTCCAACTACACCGCCAAATTGCCTATGTGCCAGGCGATGTGACGCTGTGGCCGTCACTGACTGGCGGCGAGACCATCGACCTGCTCGCCCGCATGCGCGGTGGCCTCCACCAACAGCGTCGCGCCGAGTTGATCGAGCGCTTCGACCTCGACCCGCACAAGAAGGCGCGCACCTACTCGAAGGGCAACCGGCAAAAGGTCTCCCTAATTTCGGCCTTCTCCTCACACGCCAGGCTGCTGCTATTGGACGAGCCCAGCACCGGTCTGGACCCCTTGATGGAGAACGTCTTTCAGCAGTGCGTCGGCGAGGCGCGCGACCGGGGTACCACTGTCTTGCTGTCCAGCCACATCCTCGCCGAAACAGAGGCGCTGTGTGAACAGGTGACCATAATCCGGGCCGGCAAGACCGTCGAGAGCGGTTCGCTCGACTCGATGCGGCACCTCAGCCGCACCTCGATCAAAGCCGAAATGACCGGTGATCCAGGCGATATCACGCGAATCAAAGGCGTCGAGGACGTCAGGGTCGATGGCAACACGCTGCGCGCCCAGGTGGACAGTGAGAGTTTGGGCGAACTTATCCGGGCGCTCGGCGACGCCGGTGTGCGCAGTCTGGTCAGCCAGCCGCCCACGCTGGAGGAACTGTTTCTGCGCCACTACGACGCGAACGGTGAGCGAGGGCACAGCGAGAAGAAGGTGTCGGCGTCATGAGCGCCGCAACCCTGGATCGGCCACCCCGCCCAGCGCACCCGGCGCCGCGGGCCGGTTCCAACTTCGCCGGAACGCTTGCGATGTTGCGCCTTTACTTACGCCGCGACCGAATTTCTCTGCCACTGTGGGTGTTGCTGCTGTCGGTCCCGCTGGCCACTGTTTACGTCGGCAGCATCCTGACGGTCTACCCCACCCAGGCCGCCCGTGCGCAGTTCGCCGCATCCATCATGGCCAGCCCGGCCCAGCGTGCGCTCTACGGGCAGATCTACAACGACAGCATTGGCGCCGTGGGCATTTGGAAGGCCGGGATGTTCCACCTGCTCATCGGTATAGCGGTCATTCTCACCGTCATCCGGCACACCCGCGCCGATGAGGAAACCGGCCGCACTGAATTGCTGGACTCCACCGCGGTGGGCCGGTATGCCGGCCTGATTGCGGCGCTGCTGTTGTCATTCGGGGCATCGATCGCCACCGGCGCGATCGGCGCGGCGGGATTGCTCACCACCGGCATCCCGGCAGGCGGCTCACTAGCTTTCGGGGCGGCGCTGGCCTGCTCGGGCCTGGTGTTCACCGCGGTCGCCGCGGTGGCCGCCCAGCTGTCGCCGAGCGCCAGGTTTGCCCGCGGCGCCGCCTTCGCCGCATTGGGCGTCGCGTTCGCGTTGCGCGCCGTCGGTGATGCCGGCGACGGCCGGCTGTCTTGGCTGTCACCGTTGGGGTGGTCGCTGCAAGTCAGGCCGTACGCCGGTGATCGCTGGTGGGTTCTTCTGCTGCATCTGGTGACGACGGCCGCGCTCACCATGCTGGCCTACCGACTGCTCGCCGGCCGCGACGTGGGCGCCGGGCTCATTGCCGAACGAGCCGGTCCGGGAACGGCTGACAAGTGGTTGAGCAGTGTTGACGGCCTGACCTGGCGGTTGGACCGCGGCGCGCTGCTGGCGTGGACCGTCGGTTTGTGCCTGTATGGCGTCGTGATGGGCAGCGTGGTGCACGGCATCGGTGACGAGCTGGGTAACAGCACGGTCGCGCGTGACATCGTCGCGCGGATGGGCGGCACCAGCGCCTTGGAGGAGGCTTTCATCGCGGTGGCATACACCATGATGGGCATGGTTGCCGCTGCGTTGGCCATCTCGCTCAGCCTGCGGCTTTACCAGGAGGAGACCGGCCAGCGCGCCGAGACGACACTGGCCGGTGCGGTCGCTCGAACTCGTTGGCTGGCAAGTTATTTGGTAGCCGCGTTGATTGGATCAGCGGTCGCGATGCTGGTCTCCGGGTTGGTCGGCGGGCTCGTCTACGGACTCGCGGCCGGCGACGTCGGGGGCAAGCTGGCCATCGTCGCGGCAAGCGCGGCCGTCCAGCTACCTGCCGTCTGGCTGCTTGCCGCGATCACGGTCGGATTGTTCGGTCTGCTGCCGCGCTTGACGCCAGTGTCCTGGGGCATCCTGACCGCATTCGTGGCCGTGTACCTGATCGGTGAGCTGGCCCGTTTCCCGCAATGGCTGCTGGACTGCGAACCGTTTGCCCACATTCCGCGAGTCGGCACCGACTTCACCGCCGTGCCGCTATTGTGGCTGCTGGCCATCGATGCGGCGCTGATCATCGCGGGGGCCGCAGCTTTCCGACGACGTGATCTGCGTGGTTAGGAGCGTCATGAACCTTGCTGTCCGACTGGCGGCAAACTCAGTTTTCGGACTGGCCGCCTTTTGCCTGGTCCTGTTCCTACCGGCCGGCACGCTGCATTACTGGCAGGGGTGGGTTTTCATCGCCGTGTTCACCGCGGCGTCGATCATCCCCACCATTTACCTGGCGCGGACCAACCCCGCAGCCCTGCAGCGACGCATGCGTGCCGGGCCACGCGCGGAGACCCGAACGGCCCAAAAGATCATCAGCGCAGGGTTATTCGTGAGTCTCTTCGCTATGATGGCGTTCAGCGCGTTCGACCATCGGATGGGCTGGTCGACGATGCCGGTGTGGGTGTGCCTGCTCGGCGACGTCCTGGTCGCGGTCGGGCTGAGCATCGCCATGCTGGTCATCGTCGAGAACGGTTACGCAGCTGCCACCGTCCGGGTGGAGAGCGGCCAGAAATTGGCCTCCCAGGGTCTCTATCGGATCGTTCGGCACCCGATGTATCTCGGAGACGTCATCATGATGGTGGGCATACCCCTGGCGCTCGGCTCTTACTGGGGACTTCTCTTCATCATCCCGGGCGTCGTGGTCCTCGTCTTCCGCATTCGCGACGAGGAACGACTGCTCAACACGGATTTGCCGGGATACCCCGAATACACTCGGCAGGTGCGCTACCGGTTGGTACCCAATGTGTGGTAGCGGCCGAGTCGGTCCGCCTAAGGTATTGGCGTGGCGCGAATTATGGCACCAACGCTGGACCGGCCATGGCGACGTCCCGGTGCACTCCGCTACGCCCTGGGCCGGGTTCGCGGCATCGCCAAACCCCCCATCACCGTCACCGCGCCACCATCGGAGATCCTCATGAATCGGGATGTCGGTGTCTCCACCCGCGACGGGACGGTGTTGCGGATCAATGTCTACCGCAGAAGCGGCGATACCGGGCGACCGGTCATCTTGAGCATCCATCCCTACGGCAAGGACAATCTGCCGCGGCGGCGCGGCAAGCGGTGGACCTACTCCCTGCGATACCGCATGTCGCGCCAGCCCATACCGGTGACCTTCTCCGCGCTGACCGGCTGGGAAGCGCCGGACCCGGCCTGGTGGGTCCCCCACGGCTTCACCCTGGTGAACGCCGACTCGCGCGGCTGCGGCCATTCCGACGGCACCGGGAAACTGCTGTCGCGCCAAGAAGCCGAGGACACCTACGAGCTGGTGCAGTGGATCGCCGGCCAACCGTGGTGCGACGGCAGTGTCGTCATGCTCGGGGTGTCCTACCTGGCGATCAGCCAGTACGCAGTCGCGGCCCTGCAACCACCGGCGCTGCGGGCGATCTGTCCGTGGGAAGGCTTCACCGACGCGTATCGTGACCTGACGTTTCCGGGCGGTATTCGGGAGTCCGGCTTCACGGCGGTGTGGTCACGCAACGTCCGTCGCGATACCCGGCAGACCTACACCCTCGGGCCGATGCAGCATGAGCACCCCCTGCGCGACGACTTTTGGCGCTCCCTGGCACCCGACCTATCGGCAATCAAGGTTCCCATGCTGGTCTGCGGCAGCTTTTCGGATAACAACCTACACAGCCGCGGGTCGATCCGGGCATTCACCGACGCCGGCTCCACCCACGCCCGCCTCTACACGCACCGCGGCGGCAAATGGGCGACCTTCTACTCGAAAGCCGCACTGGCCGAACAGCTCACCTTCTTCCGCGACGTGCTCGACGGCGCAGCCGCTTCTCGCAGCGTGCGCCTCGAGGTGCGCGAGGATCGCGACACCGTCGTCAGTGTGCGCGAGGAGGCCGAGTGGCCGCTGGCCCGGACCCATTGGCGACCTTTGTATATGGGCGCAGGCGGCGCGCTGGTAGCCGAGCGGCCGCAGACTACGGGCAGCATCACATTCGAAACTCTCTCTCGGGCAGCGGCATTCAACTGGACGTTCCCCACGGACATCGAGCTGACCGGCCCGATGGCCGCGCGGTTGTGGGTTGAACTGGACGGCTGCAACGACGCGAACCTTTTCGTGGGCGTGGAGAAGTGGCGCGGCGGAACGTTCGTCGCATTCGAGGGATCGTATGGCTACGGCCGCGACCGGGTGACCACCGGCTGGCAGCGCGTCGCGCTGCGCGCACTGGACCTCGAGCTCTCCCGGCCCTGGGAGCCGGTCTCGGCGTGCACCGAGTCGCGGCCGGTGCCCGCGGGTGAGGTGGTCGCGGTTGATGTCGCGCTGGGCCCGTCGGCCACGCTGTTCCGCGCCGGTGAGCAGCTGCGGTTGGTGGTCGCCGGGCGCTGGTTGTGTCCGCGCAACCCGCTCGTCGGGCAGTTCCCGGCGGCCTACCAGCGCTCGCCGCGCGGTCGCGTCACGCTGCACTGGGGCCCGCGTTACGACGCGCACCTGCTGATCCCGGAGATCGCGTAGTCCGCCGAGCAGACGCAAAATCGCCCATTTTCGGCACGAAAAGGGCGATTTTGCGTCTGCTCAGGCGGTGACCGTCAGATCCAGACGCCCTTACCCACCGCGACCACACCGCCGGCGCTGATCGCGAAGCGCTCCCGGTCCTTTTCCAAATCCACGCCGACCATCTCCCCCGGCCCGACGACGACGTTCTTGTCCAGGATCGCGTGGCGGACCACCGCCCCACGACCGACCCGGGCGCCGGGCATGATCACACTGCCCTCCACGATGGCGCCGTCGTCAACGACCACGTTGGACGACAGCACGGAGTTGCGCACCGAGGCCGCCGAGATGATGCTGCCGGCACCCACGACCGACTCCTGGGCCGAGCCACCGTTGACGAACTTCGCCGGCGCCAGGTTCTCCGACTCACCACGAATCGGCCAGCGCTTGTTGTAGAGGTTGAACACCGGATGCACCGACACCAGATCCATGTGCGCGTCGTAGAACGCGTCTAGCGTCCCCACGTCTCGCCAGTATGCCCGGTCCCGATCGGTCGCGCCGGGGACCTCGTTGTCGTTGAAGTCGTAAACCGCGGCCATCCCGTCGTCCACCAGTCGCGGAATGATGTCACCGCCCATGTCGTGATCCGAGTGGTCGTCATCGGCGTCGGCGCGAATCGCGTCGATGAGCACCTTGGTGGTGAAGATGTAGTTGCCCATCGAGACGAACGTTGAGTCGGGGTCATCCGGGGTTCCCGGCGGCTCCAGGGGCTTCTCCAGGAAACTGCGGATGCGCCCGGAATCGTCGGCGTCGATGCAACCGAAAGCTGCGGCGTCGCTGCGGGGAACGCGGATGCCGGCCACGGTGGCGCCGGCGCCACTGTCGATGTGGAACCTAACCATCTGCTCGGGGTCCATGCGATACACGTGGTCGGCACCGAAAACTACTATGTAGTCCGGGTCTTCGTCGTAGATCAAGTTGAGCGATTGGTAGATCGCGTCGGCGGATCCCGTGTACCAGCGTGGTCCCAGGCGCTGCTGCGCCGGTACCGGGGTGATGTACTCACCGGCCAGGCCGGACAACCGCCAGTTTTGCGAAATGTGACGGTCGAGTGAGTGCGACTTGTACTGCGTGAGAACGCAGATCCTCAAATAGCGCGCATTGACAAGATTGGACAGCACGAAGTCGATCAGTCGGTAGGCGCCGCCGAAGGGAACTGCGGGTTTGGCGCGATCCGCGGTCAGCGGATACAGCCGCTTGCCCTCACCTCCGGCCAGGACAATGCCCAGCACGTGTGGCGCTTCCCTCATGGTGTCAAACCTATCGGCCGCCGCGGGGCGCTGCCAGGGGCATTGTGCTATTTCGCCACGTTCTGTGCGGCTGTCCGTCAAGGTAATCCGCGAGCCGGTCACGATTGACAGGCCCGACTCGCGGGCCCTGTCGTCACCGAACTACGGTGCGGGTATGCAGGTGGCGATGATGACTAGGGAGTACCCACCAGAGGTCTACGGGGGAGCCGGAGTACACGTCACTGAACTGGTTACCCATCTGCGCCGATTATGCGCGGTAGATGTGCATTGCATGGGCGCGCCGCGGCCGAACGCCTTCGTCCATCAGCCCGATCCGCGGTTGGGGCATGCCAACGCCGCCCTGTCGACATTGTCGGCGGACCTGATGATGGCCAACGGGGTGTCGGCTGCCACTGTGGTGCATTCACACACCTGGTACACCGGGATGGCCGGCCACTTGGCCGCGTTGCTCTACGACATTCCGCACGTTTTGACCGCGCATTCGCTGGAGCCGCTGCGGCCGTGGAAGGCCGAACAACTCGGCGGCGGCTATCGCGTGTCGACGTGGGTGGAGCAAACCGCGGTGCTGGCCGCCCGGGCCATCATCGCGGTCAGCGCCGCGATGCGAGAAGACATTCTGCGGGTCTACCCCGCGCTGGACCCCAGCCTGGTGCACGTCATCCGCAACGGAATCGACACCGATGTCTGGCATCCGGCCGGGCCGGTGCAAAGCGGCTCGGTGCTGGCCGAACTCGGCGTCGACCCGCACCGACCGATGGTGGCTTTCGTTGGGCGCATCACTCGGCAGAAAGGCGTCAGTCACCTGGTGGCGGCGGCACACCAGTTCAGCCCCGGAGTGCAGCTGGTGCTGTGCGCCGGTGCGCCTGATACCCCTGAGATAGCCGACGAGGTCGGGGCCGCGGTGGCCAGGCTGGCCCGCAGTCGCGACGGGGTGTTCTGGATCCGGGAAATGCTTCCCACCGGGGAGCTACGTGAAATACTCTCTGCAGCAACAGTTTTCGTATGCCCCTCGGTGTATGAACCGCTGGGCATCGTCAACCTTGAGGCGATGGCCTGCGCGACTGCGGTGGTGGCCTCCGACGTCGGCGGGATACCGGAGGTTGTCGTCGACGGGATCACCGGCTCATTGGTGCATTATGACGCCGGCGACCCGACCGGTTACCAGGCGAGGTTGGCCGCAGCGGTCAATGAACTCGTCGCCGACCCGGCGAAAGCCCGGCGCTACGGCCAAGCCGGACGCCAGCGCTGCATCGAGGAATTCTCCTGGGCCCACGTCGCCGAGCAGACCCTGGAAATCTATCGGAAGGTGTGCACTTAGCGCCGCAGACGGTGGTCCGGCAGCGGGGCCTTAGCTCGAACTCGTAACACCCTTGAGTTCGTCACTGAGGGCGGCGGCTTCGTCCGGCGTCAGCTCAACGACCAGTCGACCGCCTCCCTCAAGTGGTACCCGCATCACGATGCCGCGCCCCTCCTTGGTTGCTTCCAGAGGACCGTCGCCGGTCCGGGGCTTCATCGCCGCCATCGAGTGCTCCCTCCAGGTTCGAGCCGGCCCGCCGTCGCGGACCTGGTCGGCACCGAGCATGCCCCGCCAGCGAATTTCCAGCCACACCCGGCATCGAACTGCCAAATCACCCCTCCATTGTTCCCTATCCAGGTCACGAGTTGTACAAAGACCCGGTTCTCGGGTCTTATCGGGCCGCCATAGGAACCCAGCAATCGCGAATGTGGTCATCGACCATGCCGGTTGCCTGCATCAACGCGTAAGCGATGGTTGGCCCGACGAAGCGGAATCCACGCCGTTTCAGTTCGCGCGCCATCGCTTGCGATTCGGCAGTGGCCGAAGGGATTTCGAAGCCGTGGGCCGGGCGGGGCCGCGGTGACGGCGCAAATGACCACAGCAGCTCCGCCAGCCCCATCGGGGTTCCCAGCTCGGCGGCGGCGCGCGCGTTGGCGATGGTTGCCTCGATCTTGGCCCGGTTGCGGACGATTCCGTCGTACGCCATCAGCCGTTGCACGTCGGCGTCGGTGTATCCGGCGACCTGCTCGATGTCGAACCGAGCGAACGCGCGCCGGAAATTCTCGCGTTTACGCAGGATGACCAGCCACGACAGCCCGCTCTGAAAGGCCTCTAGGCTCAACCGCTCGAACAACGCCACCCCGTCGCGCACCGGGCGGCCCCACTCCTGATCGTGGTAGTCGCGGTACAGCTCGAAGTCGCTCCCGGGCCGAATCTCCGCCCAGCCGCAGCGAACCAGGACATCATCGCTCACGTCAGATCCTGACGCTCACCAATGTCCGGGCTGTGATCGGTGTTCGGGGCGTCTGGGCGCTCGGCCTCGAGATCAGCCTCACCGGGCGGTGCGGCGTCGACGGCGGCCAGCTGACCGCGTAATGCCTCGAGCTCACGGGCGAGCCGGTCCAGTACCCAGTCCACCTCGCTGGTCTTGTAGCCGCGCAGCACTTGGGTGAACTTGACGGCGTCGACGTCGGCGCCGGTCACACCGTACGCGGGCAAGACGGTGGCTGTGGTGCCCCGCGGCAAGGGCGGCAGCTGCTCACCACGACCGAACAGCAGGCTGGCCGCACCGAACAGCACGATCGCCACCAGCACCAGCACCACCAGGTACAGCAACACCAACGCCACGCGAACGATATTGCCCTATCCCGCCGACACCGGACGATCAGCGTGGCTCACCGAGGTCTGAGCACTTTCATGGGCGGGCGGTCCGCGAGCGACACCGGCCAGGTGTGCTGCGTATAGCTTTGACCATCGGGCCCTTCAGGCTCAAGGACGACGAACTGGGTCAACCCGACGCCGGAGTCGGGAATCCCGCAGCGCGAGAGCAGGGTCGCGATGACCTGGCGACTCATCGCGCCCAGCTCACCCAGCGGGCGGTTGCGGTGTGCGCGGACACCCAGATTGACCTGGGCGATCGCATCCAGGCCCAGCCGGTCGAAGGTGTCCACCAGCAGGCCGATTTCCACACCGTAGCCCGGGGCGAACGGCACCGACGTCAACAGTTCCCGGGTGGCCGCGTATTCGCCGCCGAGCGGCTGCAGCATGCAGCCCAGCTCCGGCCGCAGCGCGGCAAGCAGCGGGCGGGCCACCAGCTCGGTGACCCGCCCACCACCGGTGGCACTCGCGGTGCCGCCCGCATCGCCGACATTCAGCGGTCGCCGGTAAAAGCTTTTGACCAGGTGGATGCCGTCGCCGGTGAGCAGCGGGCCGACCAGCCACGGCACGAACATGGGGTACGGGTCGATCAGGTCGGAATCGACGAACACCACGATGTCACCGCTGGTAGCCGCGAGCGAGCGCCACAGCGCCTCGCCCTTACCCGGTCGTATCGGCACCTCGGGCAACGCCTGCTCACGGCTGACGACACGGGCACCGGCGGCGACGGCACGGATCTCGGTGTCGTCGGTCGAGCCGGAGTCGAGCACGATCAGCTCGTCAACCAAGCCATCCACCAGCGGTGAGATGCTCCCAATCACCGATCCGATAGTTTCTTCTTCGTCGAGCGCCGGCAGCACCACCGAGATGGTCCGCCCGGCCTTGGCGGCTTCCAGTTCGGCGACGCTCCAGCTGGGACGACTCCAGCTGCGGTTGGACAGCCAGGCGTCTCCGGGACGGGCGGCAAGCACTCCGTCGTTGGTGAGATCGCCTGCCACCAGGTCCGATGCCGTCATGCCAGTCCCCTCACCACGCTCGCCGGCGCACGTGTTCCCTGGATCGAGGCCACCATCTCCAGCACCCGTCGCGTGGCCGCGACCTGGTGCACGCGAAACATTCGCACACCCGCGGCCGCAGCCAGCGCGGTGGCCGCCAACGTTCCCTCCAGCCGCTCGGTCACACCCACCCCCAGAGTCTCCCCGACAAAGTCCTTGTTACTCAGAGCCATGAGAACCGGCCATCCGGTATTCACAAGATCGCGGGCGTGGCGCAACAGCATCAACCCGTGGAAGGTGTTCTTGCCGAAATCGTGGGCCGGGTCGATCAGCACCCGGTCCCGGGCCACTCCCAGCCCGACCGCCCGCTCGGCGGCGGCGGTCACTTGGCGAATGACATCGTCAACCACGCCGCGGGTGGTGGTTCCGTAGCTCACCCGGAACGGACGCGTGCGGGGTCGCGCGCCGCCGGTATGCGAGCACACCAGACCGGCGCCGAACTCGGCGGCCACCTCGGGCAGGGCCGGGTCAATGCCACCCCAGGTGTCGTTGATCAAGTCGGCTCCCACCGCGCAGGCCAGCTTGGCAACTTCCGAGCGCCAGGTATCGACGCTGATCAGCTGGTCCGGATAGGCGTCGCGCAGCCATTCGATGAAGGGCACCAGCCGGGCGATCTCGGTGTCCGCATCGACCTCGTGGCCGGGGCCCGCTTTGACACCGCCGACGTCGATGACGTCGGCGCCTTCGGCCACGGCGCGGTGTGCGGCGGCCCTGGCAGCCTCGTCGCTGAAGGTCGCACCGTGGTCAAAAAACGAGTCCGGGGTGCGGTTGATGATTGCCATAATCAGCGGGCGATCGGCTGCGACCGGCCGGCCGCACAAAGTTGACTGCACAGCTATATGGTGCCCGGTCACCGCTTGGTGTGCGGCCCGGGGACGAGCGTGCGGCCAGCGGCACGGTCGACGCCGAAGGTGCGGCTGGCCGCACAGCCGACGCGCACTCAGCCTTGCGGTCGCTTACCCGAGGCCACTTCGTCGGGGTACTCGTCGTAATAGGGAACGTAGCCCTCCTCGCGCCCGGCCAGCACATACAGTGGGTCCTTCACGTCGGGACCGTAGCCCTGCTCACGCAACTCGACCTTGCGGCTCTTGAACGTCGTCGTGTGCTCGAGCGACTTCACCACCCGGACGAACAATGGCAGCGCATAGGCGGGCAGCTGGCCGTAGACGGCGCGGGCCAAAGACTTGCCGTCGAACTCGGCGCCGTCGCGCAGCTGGACCGTCGCCATCCCGGCGCGACCGCCGGTGCGGGGAATCTCGACGCCGAAGACGGTGCACTCCTCGACCGACTTGTCCGACGCCAGCGCCGCTTCCACCTGGGTGGTGGCGACGTTCTCGCCCTTCCAGCGGAAGGTGTCGCCGAGCCGGTCGACGAACGCGGCGTGACCCATGCCCTGCGGGCTCATCACGTCGCCCGAGTTGAACCAGACGTCGCCCTCGCGAAACGCGTTGCGGACCAGTTTCTTTTCGCTCGACTCTTTGTCGGTGTAGCCGTCGAACGGCTGCAACCGGTTGACGGGGCTGAGCAGCAGTCCCGGCTCACCGGGCGGCACCCGACGCACCCGTCCGTCCTCGTCACGCAGCGGGGCGCCGGTTTCAGGGTCGTATTCCACGTAGGCCAGCGGCATCGGAAAGACGCCGGTGCTGCGCGGCACGTTGAAGACGTTGATGAAAGCGGTGTTGCCCTCGCTCGAAGCGTAGAACTCGCAGATGCGCGGGATGCCGAATCGCTCGGTGAACTCGTCCCAGATCTCTGGCCGCAGGCCGTTGCCGGCGATCACGCGCACCTGGTGCGCCCGGTCGGTCGACTTGGGCGGCTGGTTGACTAGATACCGGCAGATCTCGCCGATGTAGATGAACGCGGTCGCCTGGCTGGCAATCACCTCGTCCCAGAACTTCGACGCCGAGAACGAGTTGCCGATCGCCAGCGTCGCGCCGGAGTTGATCGCCGACGACAGCGCAACCGTCAGCGCATTGTTGTGGTAGAGCGGCAGGCAGCTGTACAGGGTGTCGGAGCTCTTCAGCCGCAGCCCCACGCCTCCGAATGCGGCGAGCGCCTTCAGCCAGCGCAGGTGCGTCATCACGCTGGCCTTCGGAAATCCCGTGGTGCCCGAGGTGAAGATGTAGAACGCGGTGTCTTTGGCCAGCACTGCCGACGCCGACGCCGGATTGGTGGCCGGAGCGCTCTGGGCGAATCGCTCCAGATCCTCGACGGTGAGCACCTCGGTATCGCCCGCGCCGCCGCATTCGGCTACCGCGCTGACCAGGTCGGTCTCGGCAATCAACACCTTGGCTTTGAGCAGTCCCAGGCTATGCGCCAGCACCTCGCCGCGCTGGTGGTAGTTGAGCATGCCGCCGACGGCACCGCACTTGACCGCCGCCAGCATCGCCAGCACGGTGTTGGGCGAGTTGCGCAGCATGATGCCCACCACGTCGCCCTTGCCCACGCCGCGCGCGGCCAGCACCGCGGCGTACCTATTGGTGGTCGCGTTGGCGTCGCGGTAACTCAGCTCCTGGTCGCCGAATCGCAGGAAAATCCGGTCGCCGTAGCGCGCGGCCCGGTCTTGAAAGACCGTGCCGATCGACTTTCTGGAGGTCGGTCGGGCGAGCAACCCGGTCAACGCCCCACGCATGATCACCGGCATGTCGGCCAGTAGGCCCGGCACCCGCGAGGCGATATCGGTCAGGCCGACCGCCGTACGCCCTCCCCCATCGTGATCGGACACGTACTCCTCGATTCCGTGAAAACTAGAAGCTCGGCGGACAGCCTAATAGGTGGCAACAGGTCGCGGGCGGCTCAGGCGGGCGCACACGCCTCCACGGCCGCACTGACCTTGTCGACCAGCATCAACCGGTCCATGGCGGTCTGGGAGATGTAACCGCTGTCCAGCAATCCGCACAACCAGATCCACAGGCCCTCGTAATGCCCCAGCGGATCCAGCATGACGATGGGTTTGCGGTGTAGACCCAGATAACCTGTGGTCCACGCATCCAGTAGCTCGTCCAGCGTGCCGACGCCGCCCGGGAGCACGATGAACGCATCGGCGCGGTCTTCCATCACTTGCTTGCGCACACGCATCGTCTCGCTGACGACCAGCTCGTCGGCGTCTGCGTCGGCGATCTCGTGCCGCATCAAGATTCGCGGGATGACGCCGACGGTCTTGCCACCGCGGGCCCGCGCCGCACTTGCCACCGCGCCCATTGCCGAAACACGCCCGCCGCCCCACACCAGGGTCCAGCCGCGCTCGGCGATCGCCTCGCCGAGTTCGGCAGCGACGGCAAGCAATTCGGGATGCTCCGGGCCGGACGCGCAGTACACACACACCGCCCAATCGGGTGACGAATCGGGTGCCGGGCCCATATCCGCCAAAGGTAGACCAATCCCTTATCACTCGTCACATGTAGGGCTTTCGGCCCGCCGCCGGCATCGGGCGCCATAAAATCCGGCAGTGCCGATTCGATGGAACGTCCCCCGACACGCGGCGGCCTTGCAGCGGCTCACCGCTTCGCTGCGTGACCCGGCGCCGCGGACCGGCGCTGTCGTGCTCGGACCCGACGGCGTCGGCAAATCCACGCTGGCCCGATTGGCGGCAGAAAGCTACGCCAGCCAGCACCCCGGCACCCTCACCCGTTGGGTCACCGGCACCCCGACCGAGCGCGCGGTGCCGTTCGGGGCGTTCAGCCACCTGGTCCGAATCGCTGACGTGGGCAAGCCGGCCGCGCTGCTGCGAGCGGCCCGGGCTTCCCTCGCCGATGACAATCTGCTGCTGGTGGTCGACGATGCCCACGAGCTGGACGTCCTGTCGGGCACCCTGGTGTACCAATTGGCGCTGGCCGGCGCGGCCCGGATGATCGTCACCGCCCGCGCCGACTCAGCGCCGCACGCCATCGCGGCGCTGTGGACCGATGGCCTGCTGGATCGGATCGACGTCGAGGCGTCGGGCGACGCAACCACGCCGGCCGAGCTGGACACCTTCATCGCCGAGTTGCCCGAGGGCGCGCGGGCGGTGCTGGACTACCTCGCCGTCGAGGAGCCGCTGTCGCTCGCCGACCTGAGCGTCCTGGCCGGTGACCGGGCGGTGAGCGAGGCAGAGGATCTCGGCGCGGCGGAAGCTCGCGTACGCGGCGGAGCCTCAGATGACCCAGTCGTCTACACGGCGCACCCGCTGTTCGCCGAGCGGGCGCGCGCCGCGCTGGGCGCCGACGATGCGCGCCGCCGACGGAGCGAGCTCGTCACACTGCTGGGACAGCATCCGTCGGACCATCCCAGCGACCGGTTGCGGTTGGCGTCCCTGGCGTTGGACAGCGACACCCCGCAGCTGGCCGCCGAGGTGGTCGCTGCCGCGCAGGAGGCGTTGCGACTGGGCGACCTCGCGCTCGGCGAGCGACTTGCCCGCTCGGCACTGGACCGATCCGGCGGGTTGGCGGCGCGGCTGGCGCTGGCGAATGCCCTGGGGTGGCAGGGCCGTGGACGTGAAGCCGATGCGGTGCTGGCCGCCGTCGACTCGGCCGCGTTGGCCGAACCGGCGCTGATGGACTGGGCCCTGCTGCGGGCGGCCAACCAGTTCTGGATGCTCAGCGAGCCGGAGCGCGCCACCGCGTTCCTGCGGACGGTGCGTAACCGGGTCTCGGATGCGGGCCCGCGCCTTACCCTCGACGCGCTGAGCGCCACGTTCGCGATGAACGCCGGCAACTTCGGACACGCGGTGAAAACGGCTCGCGCGGTGCTCGAGTCGCCGTGGGCCGACGACCAGGCGGTCGCCTGGGCGGCCAGTACGCACGCGCTGTGTTCGGCCCGGCAGGGTCGCTTCGATGAGGTCGAGCCGCTGGCGCAGCGGGCCTTGGCCGCCGAACATCCCGGCCTGCTGCGCTTCACCATCGGGCTCGGCCAGACCACCGCCTTGTTGATGGCGGGTCAGCTGGCCGGCGCCCGCGAAATGGCCGAGCAGTTCACCGACTTCGCCGAACTGCAACAGCCTGGCCGCGCGATCGGCGAGGTCCTGGTGGCTCACGTGCTGATCGCCGAGGGAGCATTCGCCGAAGCCGCGGCGCTGCTCGGGCCGGCGGCCGCTACCCTGCAACGCACCGGCTACTCGTGGGGGCCTCTGTCACTGATGCTGCTGGCCACCGCGCTGGCCCAGCAGGGAGATACCGCCGGGGCGGCAAAAGCGTTGAGCAGAGCCGAATCTCGGCACGGAACCAAGTCGGCGTTGTTCGCACCGGAGCTCGGGGTAGCCCAAGCATGGCGGCTGGCCGTCATGCGTGACGCGCCCGGGGCGGTGGCCGCCGCCCGCGAGGCTGCCCGCATGGCCGAACGCGGCGGGCAGCGTGCCGTGGCGTTACGCGCTTGGCACGAAGCCGTCCGGCTCGGCGACACCCGTGCGGTCGATCCGCTGACCCGTCTGTGCCGCGAAATCGATTGCGTTTTTGGCCAATTGGCTCTCGCGCAGGCGCGCGCGCTGGCAGCCGGTGACGAAACCGCGCTGCGGGCGGTGTCGGACGACTTCGCGACGATCGGAATGCGCGCGGCCGCCGCCGACGCCGCGGCGCAGGCTCAACGGTGTCGCTAGCCGGTCAGGTAGGCGCGCAGCACGGCCACCGCGGCGGTGATGTTGGCGACCGGGACCCGTTCATCGCGACGGTGCGCCAGGTTGGGGTCACCCGGCCCGAAATTGACCGCCGGTACTCCTCTCGCGGCGAAACGTGAGACGTCCGTCCAGCCGTACTTGGCCCTGACCTGACCGCCGGCGGCCTCGACCAGCGCCTTGGCGGCAGGTTGAGACAGGCCGGGCATCGCGCCCGCTGCGGCGTCGGTCTGCTCGATGCGCACGTCGAGGCCGTCGAATACCTCATGTACGTGTTGGAGTGCCGCGGAAACCGAACGGTCGGGAGCAAACCGGAAGTTGACGGTCACCGAAGCCGCATCGGGAATCACGTTGCCCGCCACGCCACCGTCGACGCGCACGGCCGACAAGCCCTCGCGGTAGACGCAGCCGTCGATGTCGACCGTGCGTGCCTGGTATGCGGACAGCCGCTGCAGGACAGCGCCGAGTTTGTGAATGGCGTTGTCGCCCAACCAGGACCGTGCCGAGTGAGCACGGGTCCCAGTCGCGCTGATCACCACCCGCAGCGTGCCCTGGCAGCCGGCTTCGATGTAGCCGCCGGTGGGCTCGCCCAGGATCGCCACATCCGCGGACAACCAATCGGGCAGCTCGCGTTCGATGCGGCCCAAACCGTTTGCCGCGGCGTCGATTTCCTCACAGTCGTAGAGCACCAGCGTCAGATCGTGGACGGGCGCGGCCACTGTGGCGGCCAGATGAAGGAACACCGCGTCACCCGACTTCATGTCCGCGGCGCCGCATCCGTACAGGTCGCCGTTTTCGCGACGGCTGGGAACGTTTCCCGTGACCGGGACGGTGTCCAGATGCCCGCCCAGCAGCACCCGCGACGGCCGCTGGCGCCGGGTGCGCGCCAGCACGGCGTTGCCGTTGCGGACAATCTCGAAGCCGGACGTCTGGGCACGCAGCGCGGCCTCCACCGCATCGGCCAGGCGCGCTTCGTTTCTCGATTCGCTGGGGATGTCGACCAACGCCGCGGTCAGCTCGATCGGGTCCCCGCGCAAGTCCAGCACGGGTCCCAGGTTATCCGCTGCCGAGCAGCAAGTAACCTGACCGCCGTGACTGGAGCTGCAGGTATCGGGCTGGCGACACTGGCCTCCGACGGATCGATTCTCGACACGTGGTTTCCGGCACCGGAACTGACCGAGCCGGGCGTCAGCGCCACGTCGCGGCTCGCGCTGTCGGATGTTCCCCCGGAGCTGGTCGGGCTCGTCGGCCGGGACGACGACCGGGGCACCGAGACCATCGCCGTACGCACGGTGATCGGCTCGCTCGACGACGCGGCCGCCGACGCCTACGACGCCTACCTGCGGTTGCATCTGCTGTCGCACCGGCTGGTGGCGCCGCACGGGCTGAACGCCGGCGGCTTGTTTGGAGTGTTGACCAATGTGGTGTGGACCAATCGCGGCCCGTGCGCGGTCGACGGTTTCGAGGCGGTCCGGGCGCGGCTGCGCCGGCACGGGCCGGTGACGGTCTACAGCGTCGACAAGTTCCCGCGGATGGTCGACTACGTCCTGCCCACCGGGGTGCGCATCGCCGATGCCGATCGGGTGCGGCTGGGCGCCCACTTGGCGCCGGGCACGACGGTGATGCACGAGGGGTTCGTCAACTACAACGCCGGCACCTTGGGCGCCTCCATGGTGGAGGGCCGCATCTCCGCCGGTGTGGTGGTGGGCGACGGGTCGGATGTCGGTGGCGGAGCGTCGATCATGGGCACGCTGTCCGGCGGGGGCACCGAAGTGATTTCCATCGGCAAGCGGTGTCTGCTCGGCGCGAACGCGGGACTCGGGATCTCGCTGGGCGACGACTGCGTCGTCGAAGCGGGCTTGTATGTCACCGCGGGCACCAAAGTCAGCACAGCAGAAGGCAAGGTGGTCAAGGCGCGTGAGCTCTCCGGCGCCAACAACCTGTTGTTCCGCCGCAATTCGGTCACCGGGGCCGTTGAAGTGGTGGCCCGTGACGGTCAGGGCATCGCCCTCAACGAGGACCTGCACGCCAACTGAGCTAGCGGCGCACGATGTCCAGACCCGAACCCAATGCCGTCCCGTTGGTTTCCGGGAGCAACAGCGTGCACACCAGGCTGGCCATCACCAAGGTGGCCAGCATCACGCCGATCGCCCAACTGCCGTAGGTCGCCACCAGCGTCCCGGCGATCAGCGGCGGCAGAGCGCCACCGACCACGCCGGCGAGATTCTGCGCCAGCGCCGCTCCGCTGTAGCGATAGCGGGTGGCGAACAACTCGGGAATGAACGCTCCGGTGGGTCCAGAGCCGATCGCGACCAGGGCGAACATGCCGACGATGGCGACCGCGTACAAAGCCGGTTTGCCGGTGTTCATCAACGGCAGCATGACCAACGACCAGGGCAGGCAGGCAGCCCACCCAACCAGCATCATGCGGCGGCGGCCCACTCGATCACACAGCGTGGCCGAGAGCGCGACGCACGAGATGCTCGCCAACCCGCCCAGCGCACCGACCGACCAGATGAAGTTGCGCGAATAACCCAGGTGCGAGTGGGCGTACATGGTCAGATAGGTGTTGCCCATATAAGCCAGGCCAAAGCCGGCCAGCATGCTTCCGGCGGCCAACCCGATCTCCCGGCGTTGCAGCTGCAGCACCTCGGCGATCGGCGCTTTGGGAACAAGGTTGCGGGCCTTCTCCTCGGCGAAAACCGGGGTTTCGTTGATGTTGAGCCGTACGTAGAAGGCGATCGCGATGAGCCCGGCGCTGATCAGGAACGGGATTCGCCATCCCCACTGCATGAACGCGGGGCTTTTTTCGCCGATGGTGAAGTTCACCCCGAGAAAGGTGAGGCTGCTCAGCAGCGCCGCAGTGCCGCCACCGAGCAGGGTGAACATGCCATAACGTCCGCGTTTGCCGGCGGGCGCGTATTCGGCGCTGAGCAAGGCCGACCCTGCCCACTCGCCGCCCACGGCGAATCCCTGCAGTAGCCGCAGGGCGACCAGAATCAAGGGGGCCGCCACACCGATGGCAGCCGTGCTGGGCACCAGTCCGACGGTTACGGTGGACAAAGCCATGATCAGCAGCGTGGCGATGAGGGTCTTCTTGCGGCCCAACCGATCCCCGAAGTGGCCGAACACGGCCGCGCCCAACGGCCGCGACAGGAACGCCGTCGCGAATGTGCCCATCGAGGCGATCATGGCCACCGTGGGGCCGAGGTGCGGGAAGAAGACGGTGGGAAACACCAGCGCGGCCGCGGTGCCGTAGATGAGGAAGTCGTAGAACTCGATTGCCGAGCCGACAACACAGGCGGCCGCTATCCGCCCGATGGGAGTTGACGGCGTTTCGGCGGCAATCGTGACAGCGGTGCCCACTGACCGATTCGGCTCACTCATGGAGGCCGCTGGCTGTCCGGCTGCATCGATACACGGTTACGACGGTAGGTGAAGGTTCGCGGTCTCGCTGGACGGGACAGCTGGCAACATCCTGCGTGTCCAGATGAGGGCTGCCGGATGCTCAGCCATTGGCGGGGATGTCGGGTCGTCGCAAGGGCGTCATCGGCATAGATCCCGCGCAGGCACAGCGCGATAGTCATCAGAGGTTGGGCGCGGGGCAGACGTTGGCAGGATCGAACTCGGCTGTCTGGTCGGGCCCTGCCTATGCGGTAGAGAAAGGCCGAGGCCGCCGACCGGTTGCCGAGCTTGGAGTACTCGTTGTTAACTCGTTGTTTGCGGCGCTCGCCTATTCGGGCACTGGCCGTTTGCGGTATCTATGTTTGGCGCTCTGGAAAGCAGCAAGATTCCACGCAAAGGGGGCTGCGGATGGCAACTGAACGTTCGAGCGTGCACCGGCCTGGCTGGTCGGTGTGGGTAGCCGGCGGTGCACTGATGGCCGCAATGCTGGGCCAAGTCGTGCTGGCGGCACCACCGGCATCGGCGAACTGCAACTTGACAGCCGAAGACGAGCAATACATCCACTTGCTGGGTCAGAACAACATGATCCACACGGCCGATTTCAACGACTGCCGCCTGACCACCGAGGGTCGGTGGTTGGCCAATCAAGTACGTACGGCAGCCGATCCAATGGCCAGGGCCAAATCTCTGATGACGTTGCTTACCGATACGACGTCGATGGACGCGAAGCAGGCTGAGTGGGAGGTCGAGTCCGCGGTCTTCGTGTACGCGCCGGAGATGGTTCCCAAGATCAAGGATGAAGCCGCTCAGCAAGCGCCTGCCGAGTCCTAGTCGGGGTGGGCGTTACTGCCGGGTCTTAAAGCCGGTCTGTGTTTTACCGCGCGAGCTGGGCCGCGGCTCAGCCGTCGGCTAGCAGCTGCTTCTTGAGCACCTTGCCCATCGCGTTGCGGGGCAGCGCGTCGACGATCCGCACCTCACGCGGTCGCTTGTGTATCGAAAGCTCATGAGCGACATGGTTGATCAGCTCATCGGCGTTCAGGCCGGACGAGCCGACGACGAACGCGACGATGCGCTGACCCAAGTCGTCGTCGGGCAGCCCGATGACCGCCGCCTCCTGCACGCCGGGGTGGCCGAGCAGTGACGTCTCGATTTCGCCGGCCCCGATACGGTAGCCGCCGGACTTGATCAGGTCGACCGATTCGCGTCCCACAATGCGGTGCATGCCGCCGCCGTCGATCACCGCGACGTCGCCGGTGCGATACCAGCCGTCGGCGGCGAACGCTTCGGCCGTGGCCTCCGGCCGATTCAGGTAGCCGTCGAACATCATCGGACCCCGAACCTGAAGTCTGCCAACGGTTTCCCCGTCATGCGGAATGGGATTGTCATTGTCGTCGAGCACCCTGGTCTGCACGCCGGCCAGTGGCAGTCCCACCCAGCCCGCGCGCCGCTCGCCATCGGCCCGGGTGGAGAGGGTGATCAGCGACTCCGAGGCGCCATACCGTTCGATGGGCTGATGCCCGGTCAGCTCGGCGAGCCGGTCGAACACCGGCACCGGCAGTGGCGCGCTCCCGGACACCAGCAGCCGCGCTGCCCGCAGCGCCTCGGCGGCCGAGGAGTCCGCCACGATCCGCGACCACACGGTGGGAACCGCGAAGAACAGCGAGCCCCCCGATTCCGAGCAGGCCTGGGCGTACCCGGCCGGTGTCGGTTTTCCGGTGTGCACGAAGCGATTCCCGATCCGCAACGAGCCGAGTAGGCCCAGCACCAGCCCGTGGACGTGAAACAGCGGCAGTCCATGCACCAGCACGTCGTCGGCCGTCCACTGCCAGGCTTGCGCCAGTGCGTCCAGGTCAGCCGCGATCGCCCGCCGGCTCAGCACCACACCCTTGGGCAGTCCGGTGGTGCCCGAGGTGTAGATGATCATCGCGGTGGCGTCCGGCGACGGCTCGGGATAGCGGTGCCAGGACCGGGCGTGCAGTCGAACGGGTATGTGCGGCAACCCTTCTGGCTCGTCGGGTACCGGGCCGAGCCAGGCTTGCACCCCGGAGTCGGTGATCATGTGGCGGCGTTCGGCCGCACCGACGTCGGCGGGCACCGGCACGAACGGCACGCCCGAGATCAGGCAGCCGGTGACCGCCAGCACGGTCGACGCGGTCGGCGTCGCCATGACCGCAACCCGCTGCGCGCCGGCGACTCGCTCGGCGACCGAGGTTGCCGCACCCACCAAGTCGCTGCGGCTCAGCACAGCGCCGTCGATGCGTACCGCATCGGAGATATCGGTGGCGTTAACCGCCGAAGGATTCAAGGATGTCAGCAACACGTCAGCAGGCTAACCGGCCGCTGCGCGTCAGTCTCGTTCGTCCCAAATCTTCATCAGGGTGGACAGGATCTCCTCGCCGCGGCCCAGTCCGGCGAGGTGGCTTTCGCCGGGCAGCACCAACAGCTCGGCGTCGGGCAGCAAGGACACGACGTGCTCACCGTGTTCAAACGGAACGATGTGGTCGCTGTCCCCGTGCCACCACCGCACCGGGACTTTGACTTCGTCCAGCCGGAATCCCCAGTCCTGGGTGAACAGGATGATGTCATTGAACGGGGCAGCGAGTTGCTTGCGGCTGCCGTTGAGCAGGTCGTCGAGGAACATGGCGGCGAACTCGGGCCGGGTCAGCAGGCGCCGGTCGGCTTCCGGCGATACCGCGGCATACAGATACAGCGCGGGGTTCGCGACCGGACGAATCATCCGGATCACCAAGCTCGCGCCGATCCGCAGCGGGTCGCCACCCAGCCGCAGCAGTGGCGCCGCCCGCTTGCCGAGGTTCATCAGACCGCTGGTGATTCCTTCCTCGCCGAGGAAGGGGGCGACGCCACCGAGTACGCCGGCCGCCACCACCCGATCCGGCAACACCGCGGCGGACGCGAGCGCGTACGGACCGCCGCCGGACAGCCCGATGACGGCCATCTTGTCGATGCCCAGCGTGTCCGCGATGGTGCGCAAGTCGTCACCGAACGCCCGGATGTTCTCGTAGCGATGGGGTGTCGACGAGCCGATACCGGGGCGGTCCAGGCCGATCAGCCGGATCTTGTGGTTTTCCGCGTACAGGCGGGCTTCGGTGGGAATCTGGCGCCGGGCGCCGGGGGTGCCATGCAGCCAGAAAAACGCCCGGCCCTGCGGGTCGCCGAACTCGGCGAAGCCGATCTGGCGGTCTTCGCCGACTGCGACGTTGCCTTCGAGTTTGGGGCGGGCGATCTCGATGACCATGTCGAGCAGCCTGTCATGTGACGGCCCGCTTACAACAGGCTCACGGGGCGCGCCTTACGCGGGCACGCCGATGGCCTGCACCTCCATGTACTGGTGTAGTGCGCCAATTCCGCCGCTCTCCCGGCCGAACCCGCTCAACTTGAAGCCTCCGAACGGCGCATCCCCCGGTCCGACCCCGTTGATGGCGACCTGGCCGGTGCGGATGCGCCGGGCGACCCCGACGGCGCGGTCCACGTCGGCACCCCACACGGCACCGGAGAGTCCGTAGCGCGAGTTGTTCGCGATCGCTACCGCATCGTTGTCGTCGTGGTAGCGCAGCACCGACAGCACCGGGCCGAACACTTCCTCCTGCGCGATCGTCGAGTCGGGGTCGACGTCGGTGAGAATGGTCGGTTCGAAGTAGAACCCGGCATCCAAGCCGGCCGGACGGCCGCCGCCGGTCACCAGCTTCGCTCCGTCGTTGACCGCGCCGTCCACATGCGCCTGCACACGCTCGCGCTGTGCCGCGCTGATCAGCGGACCCATTTGCGCGGCAGGGTCTTTGGGGCCGCCAACCTTGATCTCACGGGCCAACGCGACGATCCGGTCGACGACCTTGTCGTGCAACGAATCGGGAAGCAGCAGCCGGCTGTGCAAGATGCACGCCTGACCGGCATGTAGTGAGCAGCAATTGAACAGCATCTGCTGCAGCATGTCGTCGGTAAGTTGCGCATCGTCGAGGACGATGCTTGCCGACTTCCCGCCGCACTCCAGCAAGAGCCGCTTCATGGCATCGCCCGCGGCCCGCATCACCTCGCAGCCGACGGCCGAGCTGCCGGTGAAGCTGACCATGTCGATGCGCGGATCGGTGGTGAGTAGCTTGGCGGCCTCGATGCTCGATGGCGTGACCACATTGACGACGCCGGGCGGAATATCGGTCTCCTCGTCGATGACGCGGGCGAGCGCCAGCCCGGCCAGCGGTGTCAGCGGCGACGGCTTGAGCACGACGGTATTCCCTGCAGCCAGCGCGTTGTTCACCTTCATGACGTTGAGGCAGTGCGGGAAGTTCCACGGCGTCAGAATCGACACGACACCAAGCGGCTCGCGTCGCAGCAACGTCGTCCCGGCGCCGACTCCAGTGACCGGCTCGTCCGTCAACTTCGTGGCGAGCTGGGCGGCATGCATGGACATGTATCCGGCACCGTCGATTTGCATCGTGCGTTCATTCGAAACGCAGCCCCACTCCGTCTGCGACAGCGCGAAGAATTCGTCGGCGTGCTTGTTCAGGGCTTCGCCGAGCTGATTGAGGCAGCCGGCCCGGTCCTGCGGGCTCGTGGTCCCCCACGGCACACTGTCGAAGGCGCGACGCGCGGCGGCGATCGCCGCACTGACCTGCGCGACGCTCGCGCCCGGCGCGGCGGCGATGATCTGCTCGGTGGCCGGGTCGATGTCGTCGTAGCGGCCGTCCTCCGGTTCAACCCATCGGCCGTCGATGTAGAGCTGGTAAGTGTCGACAAGGGGAACCGGGGCTTGTAGCTCGGCCATCTGCTTCCTCACCCGAACGTCGGTCACCTAGAAAGTCAGTGTTCACCCGTGCGCCTCGGCCGTCAATCACCAAACTGGTGAATCCTGAACTACTTCATCGCGTTACCGGTGTATTGACAGGGATAGCCGGCCGGGAGTAGACACAACGGCACCGACACATCAGGGCAGTGTGTCCGATCGCGGCCCGGCCCGGTCCGTTGAGGGAGGCTTGCCGTGCAGACCACTTTTCCACTGCATTCCCCGGACTTTTACGCGGGTGATCCCTACCCGGCTTACCGAGAGCTGCGCGCCGCATCTCCGGTGTGCTGGAACGACGTCACCGGCTTCTGGGCGCTGCTGAAGTACGAGGACATCCGCTTCGTGTCCAGTAATCCGGCCATTTTCACCTCCACCAAGGGGCGTCAATATCCCCGACCCGGGGATGCCGAACCCGGTGCAGCAAGGCAGCCTCATCTTCACCGACCCGCCGCGGCACCGGCAGCTGCGCAAGCTGATGAACTCGGGGTTTACCCGGCGACGAGTGGCCGTGCTCGAGCCCAAGATCCGCCAGGTCGTTCGGGTCATCCTGGACGGCATAGCAGCGGACTCCGTCCACGAGTTCGCCGAAGAGATTGCCGCTCCGCTGCCCACCCGAATGATCGCCGAGCTGATCGGTGCGCCGCCGGACGACTGGGAGCAGTTCCGGGCCTGGTCGCACGCGGCCACCGGAACCGCGGACCCGGAGATCGAACTGGACCCCTTCGTGGCCATCGGCGAGCTCTACGAGTACTTCCGAAAGCTGATCGCCGCCAAACGCAACGATGCGAGCGACGATTTGCTGTCTGTGCCGGCCGGCGCGGAGATCGACGGAGATCGCCTCACCGATGAAGACCTGCTCAATTTCGCCTTTCTGCTGCTGGTTGCCGGCAACGAAACCACTCGCAACTTGATTGCGTTGGGCACCTTGGCATTGATCGCTCACCCCGATCAATGCCGCCTGGTGGTCGAGGATCGGTCGCTGATCCCGCACGGCGTCGAAGAGATGTTGCGCTGGAACAGCCCGGTGGTCCATATGGCCCGCACCGCGACGACCGATGTCGAGATACGCGGTCAGCTGATCGCCGAAGGTGACACGGTAGTCATGCTTTACGGGTCGGCCAACCGGGACGAGGACGTCTTTGGTTGCGACTCTGAAGAGTTCAAGGTCACCCGCCACAACCCGCACATCGCTTTTGGCTGCGGTGAGCATTCATGTGTCGGTGCCCAGTTGGCGCGCCTGGAGGCTTCGGTCATGTTCGACGAGCTACTGCGTCGCTTTCCCAATTTGGAATTAGCCGGCGAGGTGGACCGGATGCGGGCCACCATGGTGCCCGGGGTCAAGCGCATACCCGTGCAGCTCAGGCCCGGAAGAGATTGGAGATCAACTCAGTGACCGACTCGCAAACGGCACTTCGCGACAAGCTTCGCGGGCTCATCGGCCAGCCCACCGGCGGAACCGGAAAGCCTTCGGTAGCACCGGATCCGGTCAACGAGCCGATGATTCGGCATTGGGCGCATGCGCTCGACGACATGAACCCGGTGTACCTGGATCCGGAGTTCGCTGCTTCGTCGCGGTTCGGTGGGATCGTGTCGCCGCCGGTCATGTTGCAGACCTGGGTGATGCCGCCACCCAAACTGGAGGGCATCAGGGACGCGGCGGCGCGCCAGTCGAAATCGACGGCAATCCAACGGCATTCCTCGACGAGGCCGGGTATACCAGCACGGTGGCAACCAACTCGGAGTTCGAAATCGAACGCTATCCCCGGCTAGGTGATGTCATCAGCGCAACGTCGGTGTTCGAGGACGTCTCCGATGAAAAGAAGACCGCGCTGGGGACCGGCTACTTTCTGACCTGGGTGATCACCTACATCGATCAGAACGGTGAGGTGTTGGGGCGGCAGCGATTCCGGGTGCTGCGATTCAGGCCGGAACGCTGATGGCGACCCGACGGGCGCCGGCGATCGGCCCGGACACCGAATTCTTCTGGAGCGGGCTGCGCGAGCACAAACTCCTGATCCAGCGCTGCACCGGATGCGCAGCGTTGCGCCAGCCGCCTCGGCCCATGTGCCCGAACTGTCGTTCGCTGGAGTGGGATGCGATCGAATCGTCGGGTCGCGGCACGGTGTACAGCTACGTGATGCCGCTGGAACCCCGGTTCCCGTTCTTCGACTATCCCTACATCGTCGTACTGGTGCAGCTCGATGAAGGCGTGCGGCTGGTTTCGAACCTGTGTGATATCGACCCGGCCGATGTCACGGTCGGCATGCCCGTGGAGGTCTGCTACCAGACGTTCGACGGAGCCGGCTCTGAAGACCTTGTGCTGCAACAATTCCGGCCGACGGAAGGGAAACGATGACGAGCGCTAAGGCTCGCACCACGACACGGAAGTGGGCCGACATCGAAATCGGGGACGAGGTCACCGCACTCGAGATCCCGATCACCACCACGATGATCGTCGCGGGCGCGATCGCGTCGCGGGACTTCATGCCGGTGCACCACGACCGCGACTACGCCAACAAGCAGGGGTCGCCGAATCTGTTCATCAACATCTTGACCACCAATGGGTATTGCGTGCGTTTCCTCACCGACTGGGCGGGGCCCGAAGCGATGGTCAAGAAGCTGCCGGCGTTCATGGCGCATTATGCGCCGTTCGGATTGCTCACTCCCGCAGCGTGGGTCGCGTTGCACGCGCAGCGTTACATGTCGACCCATGGGGTGACCAACGAGGACTTCGGCCGGATCGCCGTCGTCGACCACACCCACGCCGCCAGCAATCCCGATGCCTGGTTCTACCAGCGCCCGATCACGTTGCAAGACCATCAGAATTCCCGCTGGATCGTCGCACCCGTGCTGAGATTGCTGGATTGCTGCCAGGAAAGTGACGGCGGGGTCGCGCTGGTGGTGACCAGCGCGGAACGCGCCAGGGACCTGCGCCAGCCGCCGGCGGTGATCGCCGCCGCCGCCCAGGGTGCGGCTCGCGACGGCGAGATGATGACCAGTTACTACCGCGAGGAGATCACCGGCCTGCCTGAGATGGGGGTAGTCGCCGCGCGGCTGTGGCGTGACTCGGGCCTCGAGCCGCAGGACATCCAAACCGTTTTCATCTATGACCATTTCACGCCATTCTTCTTCACCCAACTCGAAGAACTCGGTTTCTGCGGCCGCGGGGAAGCCAAGGACTTCGCTACCGTGGAACGGCTGTCGCTGGGCGGGGAGCTGCCGATCAATACCAACGGCGGCCTGCTCGGCGAGGCGTACATCCATGGGATGAACGGCATTACCGAAGGTGTGCGCCAGATACGCGGCACGTCCTACAACCAGGTCGACAACTTCAAGCACGTCTTGGTCACCTCTGGGACCGGCGTGCCCACCAGCGGGCTGATTCTTGCGCCGAGTGGGTGAGAGATTGAGGACCGAGCCGACCGAGCCATCTCAGCCGACGACCGACACCCGCGAGCTGATCGTCGAGGCGGCGTATGCATGCTTCTGCCGACAGGGGCTCCAGAAGACGACGATAGTGGATATCGCCAAGGCGGCCAACGTCTCCCGGAGTACCGTCTATGAGTACTTCAGCGACAAGGGCGCCGTCCTTGAGGCGTGCGCCGAGCATGCGTCCGAGCAGTTTTACCGTGACATGTCCAAAGCGATGGACCGGGGCGGGTCGCTGGAGGAAAAGTTCAGCCGCGCCGCGGTGTTCGTGACCCAAGCACGCCAAGCCATCGCCTCAGGATGGTATTTCGACGAAGATGCGCTCAGCCTGCTGCTGACCAAGGATGCCGCCGTGCTGCTGCGCGAGTGCGTAGAATTCTTCGCGCCCTACCTGTCCGCGGCCAAGCTCACCGGCGAGGTCCGCAAGAACCTCGACGTCGAGGCCGCCGGTGAGTGGTTTGCCCGGATCCTGTTTTCGCTATTCAGCACGCCCTCATCGACCCTGGACATAGACGATCCTGAGGTAGTCGCGGAGTTCGTGCGGGCGCACGTGGTGCGGGGGTTTGCCGGTGACCGTCCGCGGCCGCGGCGTCAGGGGTGACCAGCAATGCCACCATGCAGCATTTCTTGTCGGTGACCCTTCGTACGATCTGAGGCATGAGGTCGAGCAGTCGTGAGGACATGGTCGAGGCCTTCGACGTGCTCGAGTCCGGTGCGGAGCGCTTGTCCGAGTTGTCGTTTGACGTGCTCACCACACCGGAACGGCTGCGGGCGCTGGAGCGCCTCGAGCGGGTGGCTCGCCGGCTGCGGGCACCGGGGCATGCGTTGATCAATCAACTCGCCGAGCAGGCCAACCAAGAGGAGCTCGGCGGCACACTGCGCGACGCCTTGGCCAACCGGCTACGGATCAATCCCGCCGAAGCCAGCCGCCGGTCGCCGACGCCGAAGATCTAGGTCCGCGCCGCGCCCTGACCGGTGAACCCTTGGCCCCTCAGCTGACAGCGACGGCAGCCGCCCAGCGCGACGGCGTACTCGGCGAAGGTCACGTGAGGGTGATCCGCAGCTTCTTCGCCCAAGTGCCGCAGCATGTGGACCTGTTCACCCGCCACGCCACCGAAGCCGACCTGGCCCGGAAAGCCCGCCACTACTGCCCCGACGAGCTGACCAAATACGGCAAAGTGTTAATGGACTGCCTCAACCCCGACGGCAATTTCACCGACGAGGACAGGGCGCGACGGCGCGGGATCGTCATCGGGTCGCAGGAATTGGATGGCATGTCCCGCATCACCGGCTACCTCAACCCCGAGCTGCGCGCCACGTTCGACGCAGCGCTGGCCAAGCTGGCCGCCCCGGGCATGTGCAACCCTGACGACGAGACGCCCATAGTGGACGGCCCGGCACCGGAACCAGCCGTGCAGCGCGACAGCCGCAGCCAGGGTCAGCGTAACCACGATGGTCTGCTCGCCGGCCTGCGCGCCCTGCTGATGTCAGGAGAATTGGGTCAGCACAACGGGCTACCCGTCAGCGTCATCGTCACCACTACATTGACCGACCTCGAAGCCGCAGCCGGCCGCGGCCGCACCGGTGGCGGCACTCTGCTGCCCATGACGGACCTGATCCGCATGGCCGGCCATGCGCATCACTACCTCGCGATTTTCGACGGCGGCAAAGCCATGGGGTTGTATCACACTAAACGCCTGGCCTCTGGGGGGCAGCGAATCATGTTGTACGCCAACGCACGTTACAGTCGTGCGCTGTAGAATGGGTGGCATGTACAGCACAAACACCCCGAGGCGGGCCGCGATCTATGCCCGCATATCCAACGACCCCGGCACCGCCGCTGCCGACACCCGTAGGCGGGGCGGCGACGGCCTGGGCGTGGAGCGGTAGCAGGAGGACTGCCGCGCCCTGGCCGACGCGCTGGGCTGGGAGGTCATCACCGTCCTGGTGGACAACGACATCTCGGCGTACTGCGGCAAGGTCCGCCCTGGTTTCGAATCGCTGCTCGATGAGATGAAGCGCGGCGAGATCGACCCACTAATCTGCTGGCACACCGACCGGCTCTACCGCAGCATGAAGGACTTGGAGCGCTTGATCGAGATCGCCGAAGCCGCGAAGATTTCGATCCGTACCGTACAGGGCGGCGAGTTGGACCTGTCCACCTCTGCGGGCCGCATGGTGGCCCGCATCCTCGGTTCGGTCGCACGGCAGGAGTCAGAGCATATGAGCGAACGTCGCATCCGGTCCAACCGGCAGAAGGCCGAGAAGGGCAAGTGGCAGACGGCCAACCGGACTTTCGGATACACCATGACCGGTGAGCCGTTGGAGCCGGAGGCGAGTGCTGTGCGCCAGGCTGTTGTAGACGTGTTGAGCGGCAAGAGCATTCAGCAGGTAGCGCGTGACTGGAATGCTCAGGGCCTCAAGACGACTCTGGCAGGGCGGGTGCAGAAGAACCCCCCACACCGGCGAGGATGTGACCGTGTCCGGCGAGTGGACAGGTCGGCGGGTCCGGCGGCTGCTGGTTAACCCGAAGTATGCCGCGATCAAGACACACACCGATAAGGCCGGGAAAGTGACCGAGTTCCAGGGAAATTGGACTCCGCTCATTGACATCGACACGCATCGTGGCCTGGTCGGGTATCTTTCCGACCCTTCCCGGATTAAATGCACCTCGCCGTATGAGCGAAAGTACCTCGGTTCCAACCTGTATCGCTGCGGTAAGTGCAGTGGCCGGATGAAGGCCGCGATGCCTGGGAACGCTGCTGGACGCGCCACCAACCGCAAGAGCCGCGCCTACGCTTGCCGCGATCACGCACACGTCCTGCGGGCCGGTGAACCCGTCGATGACTATGTGACCGCGACCGTGCTGGAACGCATGACGCAGCCCGACGCGCCGACCTGCTCGCTAATCGGGGCGCTGACATCGACGCCTTGTCGGTGCAACGGGAAGCCTTGCAGCGCAAGCTGGATAACCTGACCGACCTGTTCAATGACGACCAGATCGACGCGGAGCAGTTCGGCAAGTCGAGCCGCGACACCGGCAACAAGCTGGCCTTGGTGGACCGGCAGCTTGCCGACGCTACGCGTACGTCACCGGCTGCGGCTCTGGTGGCTGCCGGGGCCAACGCCTGGGAGGTGTGGCAGGCCATGAGTCCCATGCAGCGCGCTCAGGCCGTCGATGAGCTATGCGTCGTGACGATTAAGCCGTGCCCACCGGGGCTGCGCAAGTTCGATTCCGACTATGTGGATGTCGCCTGGCGGCGCGGCGAATAGGGCAGTTGCAGACAGATAGATGGAGCCACACTACCGGGGTCCACGATTTTGTTGCGGCGTGTCGCGCCCGACACGCGCTACATATTTTGGTGCGGGCATGGCGCTCGCAATGTGACGACGCATAAGCTCGCTTTATAATTTCATACGGGCGCTAGTACGGCGCGGCGATGTAATCCAAAGGCGGAAAGCTGAGGACCGCCGCGTGTGCGGTACGAAGCGGTGTTAGCGGAAAGTGAAGCCGGGCAGCCAACGAACCCGTAGGGCCAGAGTCCCTTTCGTTGGTGTACCCGGCTTTTTTATCCGCGAAGGGATTTCACCCCAATGCCCGGTAAATCAAACAAGCTACACGCAACCCCTCTTGCCCCCATCGACCCGATCCAGCGCACGCTGTCTCCGGAGGATGTCGCGGCCATAGCCGAGGTCCACCTTTATACGGTGCACCGCTGGCTACGCACCGGCTTGCTACGTGGAACCAAGTTCGGGAACCGCTGGCGCATTCTGCGCGAAGACGCTGCCGCAATCACAGGTCAAGACGCGTGAGCGCAGACCTGCCTCCGTGGTTGCGGAAGCTCGACCCCAAGTCCCGAGAAGCCGTAAAGCGCAACGTCTCCACGGCACCGCCTCTTACCGCCCGGCAGCGCGAGCGGGTTCGTCTGCTGTTCCGAAACAACTCATCGACTCACTGACAAAAGCAGCAACGCCGGGCTGCTAACACCCGACGCTGCTCAAACCGTTGGAAGGAAGGGCCAACTAATGGCTGATCATATCAAAACGGAAAGCGTTGGCGCACAACTACGCCGCCGCCGCGAAACAAGTCTCCGCTTACCGCCGCTCGCGTGCGGCTGCCGAGAGCCTCTTACCTGCCGTTGCTACGAGCGCAAGGATGATTTCGACGATGAGTTGTGGTCACGGTGACCGCCGACGAAAAGTTGTTGGCCCGAGGCAAAGCGGCTGCCGAGCGGTTCGCCGCTGAACAGCCCTCCAGCCGTAACGGCGCATCGCACGCCAATCACTACGAAGACGATATTCCACCACCGTATGAGCCACCGGATCAGCCGAACGGACTAGGATTCTCCGCCGTCAGGCTTGATGCCGTACAACCAGAGCAAGTCAGAGGCTATGGCCCGGCCGGATCCCCCTGGGCAAGGTAATCACCCTCGACGGCGACCCTGGACTCGGGAAATCCACACTTGCACTGACATTCGGCGCAATCGTCAGTACCGGCGGCAAATGGCCGGACGGGACACGTTGCAACTGTCCGGGCGACGTGATCCTGATGTCAGCAGAGGACGGCCTGGCCGACACCATCCGACCTCGGCTAGATGCCGCCAACGCCGACGTGTCCAGAGTCGTTGCAGTGCAGGGCGTCCCAATCGACGACGAGGGCACCCTGCGGCCGCCCACACTGGCCGATGTCGAACAGCTTCGCACGCTTGTCACGGGGACGCACGCCCGGCTGGTCATCATCGACGTGCTGATGGCCTATCTGCCGACTGGCACCGACGCGCACAAAGATCAAGATGTTCGGCGCGTACTGGCGCGCCTGGCGGCGCTGGCCGAAAGTACCTCATGCTCAATTCTTCTGCTCCGGCACCTAAATAAAGGTAACGGTGATCCCCTCTATCGGGGCGGCGGATCCATCGGCATCGTCGGCGCGGCACGTGCCGGGATGATCGTCGCCACCGACCCCGACAACGCGGATCAACGGGTGCTGGCGTCGGTGAAGAACAACCTCGCTCCCAAGCCGCCATCGCTTCTGTATCAGCTAGTGCCCGACGACCTTCGGGGCGTGCCACGAGTCCAGTGGGGTTGGCTATAGCGATCACGACGCACGGGACCTATTAAGCCGCAACAATGATGACGAGCCACCCGAGGCGGTGCAATGGCTAGAGGACTACCTGCTTCAGGAAGGCCGGGCGAGATCCCGAGACGTAAAGAATGCCGGACGCAGCGAGGGATTCAGCCAGCGCAGCATCGAACGTGCCTCTGCGCGGCTCAGGGTTGTTTCGGAGTCCGAGGGCTTTCCCCGGCAAACATTTTGGTCGCTACGGCAGCCAGACCGGCCACGCCGACCACCACCACTGGCGTGATTGGCGCAACTAGCGTGACTGCGGCCGACCTGCGGAAATGCTTGGCGCGACTAGGTGCAGTCACGCCGACCAGTCATACCAGGCCACGTCACACAAACAGCCTGGTCACGCTCAGTTGCGCCAGTCACGCCAGTTGCGCCAGGCCCTGGGCGACAGCGATCCGGCAGAGGCGTCACGGGCACCGCTCGGCAAACTCGAATCGAGTCGATCTACGAGGTAGCTAGTAGCAGGTCTGTGTGACATTCTGCTGGGGTGTCCGCTGACCGGGCGACTGCTCCTTCGGGGGTGGTGACGTTTCTGTTCACCGATGTGGAGGGTTCGACGCGTCGGTGGGAGTCCGACGCGAACGCGATGCGGGCGGCCCTGGCCGCCCATGACAAGGTGCTGCGCACCGCTATTGAGGCGCACGGGGGCTGGTTGTTCAAGCACACCGGAGACGGGGTATGCGCGGCGTTCTCGTCACCAAGGGCAGCAGTGGATGCCGCCGTGGCTGCACAGCGGGAACTGGAGTTGCCGGTGCGGATGGGCATCGCGACCGGCGAAGCAGAACTCCGCGAGCGTGACTACTTCGGTGCGGTGCTGAACCGTGCGGCGCGGGTGATGGCCGCCGGTCACGGCGGTCAGGTCTTGATAGCGGACTCAACGGCAATGCTGCTCAGCGGGGTCGACGTCCTCGACTTGGGGCCGCGTCGGCTGCGCGATGTGCCGACGCCCGTTGGTGTGTTTCAGCTACGAGCCGAGGGCCTGCGCACCGAATTCCCGTCTTTGCGGGCGCTCGATCCGACGCCGGGAAATCTGCGGCCGGCGACCACCAGCCTGATCGGGCGCGAGTGCGAGGTGGCCGAAATCGAAGCGGCGGTGCGGTCGCATCGGTTGGTGACGTTGACCGGGGTGGGCGGGGTCGGAAAGACCCGTCTCGCACTAGAAGTCGCGGCACGGCTGGCCGATGAATTTCCCGACGGAGTTTGGATTTTCGAACTCGCCACGGTCACTGATCCGGCGGCGGTACCCGATGCGGTGGCGGCGATGCTGGGCATCACCCAGCAACCGGGCAAGACAGTGACCGACTCGGTGGCCTCCGCTTTAGAGGGCAGGCTGCGGTTGTTGGTGTTCGACAACTGCGAACACGTTCTCGACGCCGCCGCCGACCTGATCGAAGCAATCCTCACGCACTCGGCGACCGTGAAAATCTTGGTGACCAGCCGCGAAGGTTTGGGGGTCGCCGACGACCAACTGTGGCCGGTGCCGTCGCTGGACGTCGGTGCGGGAATTGACTCTGCGGCAGTCGATCTGTTCGTCGAACGCGCCCGCAGTGTGGCCCCGCGCTTCTCCATGGAACAGCCTCGCGAGGCTGCCGCGGTGGTCGAGATCTGCCGCCGCCTCGACGGAATTCCGTTGGCCATCGAGTTGGCGGCGTCACGGATGGCGTCGATGACCGCGAACGAGGTCCGTGACCGTCTGGATCAGCGGTTCCGGCTGCTGGTCGGATCCCGGCGTGGCCTGGCGCGGCACCACACCCTGCGCCACGCGGTGGCGTGGTCCTACGACCACCTCGATGATGCCGAAAAGGCGCTGCTGGTTAGGTGTTCGGTGTTCGCCGGTGGATTTGACGTGCAAAGCGCTTGTGCGGTAGCCGGATCCGAAAGTGTCGACGACTATGCCACCCTCGATCTGCTGGATGCGCTGGTGCGCAAGTCGCTTTTGGTCGCCGACCGCTCTTCGGGGCGGACCCGGTTTGCGATGCTGGAGACGATTCGCCAGTTCGCCGAGGAACAACTGGTCGCCGGTGGCGAGGCTTCCGAGATTCGGGCCGCGCACTCGCGCTATTTCGCAGGGCGCGAAGCCGACATCCTGGCCCTGTGGGACAGCCCCCGCCAGCCGGAGGCCTACGACTGGTTCGCTGTCGAGCTGGCCAATCTGCGCACCGCGTTCCGGTGGGCCGCCGACCACGGCGACCTGGATGTCGCCGCCACTATCGCCACCTATGCGGGGTGGCTCGGCGCTTTGGTCCAAACCGTTGAGCCGATCGCCTGGGCTGAAGAGCTGATCGAGCCCGCCCGCGCCGTCGACCACCCCCGGCTGGCGTTCCTGTACGTGATTGCGTCGGCGTGCTACACGACCGGACGAATCGAGGCGGCTGTCGGCTATTGCGACGCCGGTAAGACGGTGATCGGCACCGGCCGCTACGAGGTGCCGTTCGGCACCGAGGCCGCGCTCGGCACTGTGTACCTGGCCATCGGCCAGCCCGAAAGGATGGTCGAGTGGTGCCGCGCCCAGCTCGCACGCCGCCGCGACACCACCGTCTACATCTGGGGATGGCGGGTTTTGGCCCTTGCACTGGCCGGTTCCGGTGGAGAGGCGATGGATTGCGCGGATGGCGTCATCGAGGCTGCGGAGGCAACAGGCAACCCGATGTTGCTTTCGTTGGCGCTCGGTGCCTACGGTTCGGCTTTCCGTGACGCAGATCCCGTCGGGGCGCTTAACGCCCTCGGGCGGGGTCTGGTGATCGCTCAAGACAGCGGCAATCGCGCTGCCGCGGCAGTCCTGGCGAACCGTCTGGCCCTACTTGAGACCGAACACGGCGGCACCGTGGCCGCGTTCGATCACCTGACTCTGGCGATCCGCAACTTCCACAACGCTGGCGACAGCACGACGATCCGCGTGCCGCTGGCTAGCCTCGCCACTCTTTTCGACCGGCTCGAACGCTATGAACCCGCGGCCACCATCGCTGGCTTCGCCCTCAGTCCGATGGCCGCGGCGGTGTTACCCGAGATCACCACCACGATCACCCACCTCCGCGATGTCCTCGGCGACCAGACCTACGAATCGCTCGCCCGCAAGGGTGAGACGATGACCACCGCCGCGATGGTGACTTACGCCTACGACCAAATCGACCAGGCCAGAACAGAACTCGAACACCGAAGCTGAATGCCCCGTCAGACACACCGCTGGCGTGCAGAGCGTGACCGGTCGGGCGCGTTAGACTGTCCTTGAACGTCCGTCTTCAAATCGACGGCACTGCAAGGGAGTTCAGTAGTGATATTTCCAACTGTCCGGCCAGCACGTCGGGCCTATCCGCCGCCAATTCCGTCCGGCTTCATCGACCCTGGCGGCAAAACCCCTGTCGAGCGCACACTGCGGACGCAGCAAGCCGTCGCGGATCAGTACACCGCTTGGCGTGCCGCTCATAGCCCGAACATCGACCCAGACGTGTTGAAGCACAACGCTGGTGCCTTCCAGGTGTCGGATGCCGCGCTGGCTTTGCAGCCCGCCCTCGATGCCGTCAAGGCCGACGCCGACGACGCGCAGACCAAAGTGGACGACCTTATCAAGGGCCAGAAGGTTGGCAACGATGTCGAGGCCCGCCTTGCGGCGCAGTCCTTCTGGCACCGCAAGGAGCGCGTGCTGGATAGCGTCCCAGACAAGGCCAAACTGGTTGCGGCCGTGCAGGAATTGATTCGCTCAACCCCTGATGACCAGATTGCTAACCTGGCCGAGGAACTGCCGGACTACTTGGCATCGCGTGGCGTCCCGTCCGACTGGCTGCCGAACGCGTTGGCGTCAAGAGTTCCCGGCCTCGACGAGGCGCAGGCCGAGGCCACGCTCAAGGCCAAGCAGCACGCCGTACTGGCGCAGAATCACGCGGCCCTGACCAAGGCCATCGCCAACGACAACCCGCCGCCTCCGCTGTATAACCCGTACTCGGCCACGATCACGGCTGAGCCGTACACGAACGGCGAACCGTATGACCCATCCGGCCCGTGACGGCTTGACGAGCCTCCCGCTGCCAGTTCCATCGCTACGGTAGGAGATCAACATGAGCGACATGCCAGCCGAATTCATCGCGGCGGTATCTCAGCACACGGGTGTACCTGAGTGCTTCCTGACCGGCGACACCGCAGAGGCTGTGTGGGATAGAGCGCAGCGCCTGGTGGACTGGAAGGCCAGCACCGCGCCGCCGACAGCCGCTGTCTGTGCGTCTCTACCGGACAGGCCGATCACGGCGGCAGGCTGCGTGCCGGACGGTGACTACCTGACGGCCTGGCGCACCGGCAGGCTGGCACCGGCCGGGATACCTGCACCGCCGCCGCGCCAATCACGGGGGATGCCCTGGTGACTCACTGGGTTTCACCATCGTCCTGATCCTGGCGGTGGTCGCGGATATCGTTGCTACCGTCGAGTGACTGCGAGTGGCCCATCGCGCAGTGGATCGCCCGCTGAGGGCCGTTCGAACATCGCGAGGAAGCCGTCTGTCGCTGTGTTCAACTCGCGGCCCAACCGAAGGTCGTTTTCGGCGGCTCAGGCTTAGCCTCATGGCATGGATCGCATCTGGCAGTGGGTGTGGGATCGGTACGGGGCGAGGTACTCGTGGGCGATCTTTGTGATCAGTACCCTTATGTTGCTCCCGATCTGGCTCGTGTCGTCGATGATCATTACCGCCTACGAGCATTCCAATCATTACGTCGAGACGGCTGCTGTCACCGTTGTGGCCGTGCCAGTGCTGGTTTACGCGACCGTTCTTCCTGGCCTGGGCCGACTCCGCTCCGTTGAGCGGTGGGCGGCGGCCCAGGAGGTCGATCGGGCGACAGCCCTGACGGACACCTACAGGTACCTTCGGGAGGGGTTCTTCCGAGCGGTGGTCATCACCGCCGTTTGGGCCACCCTGCTTGCGGTCGTTGTCGGTGCGATCGCCGGAGCGACCGGGTCGCGGGTCGTCCAGTACGGCGTATGGGGTGCCGTCCTCGGAGCTACCACCCAGTTGGCCGCGAGCCACAGCTTCTCAGAAGCATCCCTGCGGCCAGCGCGAGCCGCGCTAGCCGGTGATACGGGCATCGGTGATTCCCTGCCGCGCTCTCGCCCGACTTTTGCCGCCTGGTCCAACGCGTTCATGCTGGGCGTCGCTTTCGTCTTCGCCCTGGCGGGCGCGATGCTGGCGGCTGTGTTCCATCGGGTCAGTGAGGTTCCCCTACTCGCTGTCGTGATCGCCTTTAGCTTGGCGTTTGGCATGGGGCTGCCGATCACCGTCGGAGCCGGGTTTTCGCCCTCCCTCCAACCGATTCGCGACCTCGCCGAAGGCACCAAACGTGTTGCGGTCGGCGACTACAGCCAACGCTTGCCGGTGGTGCAAGACGATGACCTCGGTGCCTTGGCGGGGTCGTTCAACCGCATGCAGGCCGGTTTGGCCGAGCGGCAACGACTTCAGGCGGCGTTCGGAACCTACGTTGACCCGGCGCTGGCGGCGCGGCTACTCGAGCAGGGCGACGATGTCTTCACCGGGGAGCGCCGCGAGGTGACGGTGATGTTTGTGGACATCCGTGACTTCACGCCGTTCGCCGAGGCGAACACCGCCGAGGATACGGTCTCGCGCCTGAACGCGCTGTTTGAGATCGTGGTGCCCGCTGTCGTTGATGCCGGTGGGCACGTCAACAAGTTCCTGGGCGATGGCGCGTTGGCCGTATTCGGTGCGCCGAACGACCTTGCGGATCACGCCGATTCGGCGTTGAGCGCTGCTGTGCGGATTCATCGCTTGGTCGCTGAGCGATTCGGCGGCGCGCTTCAGATCGGGATTGGGATCAACACCGGGGTTGTGATCGCGGGCACCATCGGTGGCGGCGGCAAGTTGGAGTTCACCCTCATCGGTGACACCGTGAACGTCGCGGCCCGCGTAGAGCAACTCACCAAGAACACTGGCGACGCAATCCTTCTCACCGGCCAGACCGTTGACACCCTGTCTTCTCGACCGGCTGCGCTCACCGACCGGGGGTTTCACGCGCTGAAGGGCAAATCAGCGGCCGTGCAGGTCTTTGGCCTCGACCCACAGGCAGACGCTATTCGGGCTGATCCCTCACGCTGACCTGGTAGCAGGACGTCGAGATACTGATTGACGTTGGCCGTAATGGTTGACCCGTAAATGGACTTCCTTCAAGTCGGTTAACACCATCCGGTCTCCGGGGTTAGTGGGCCAGACTTCGGGCTGGTTCGGCGCCAGAGGATCGGGGCTGAGCTCTGAACTTGTCTGCGTGGACCGTCGATGGGCGGCGGCGGTGTTTCGGTAGTCCAAAGTTGACCGTTGCCCACGATCTGGCACTCGGCCGGGCGCGCCGGCGCTGCAGGGTACCGCGCCCACCCACCGTCCCGTCGGGATCGCCCCGCCCGAACCGGTGAGGATCGCTTCAGGGCCGTCGGCGCGGTGCCGGCGACTTGCGTGCCCTGGCGGGGCATGGCCACGGCGGTCGTGGACGCGGTGCGGGTTTGGGAGTGCGTCGTCACCTCGAGGCGGCTTGGCTCTCATTCATCACCTGCACGTCTGCGCGGATACCCGCGCACTTGCGCCGTGGCGTCCGATAGCTATCGTCGAGACGTCAACCACCCGACCTCGCCATCCAAACAGGTTGCCGGGTTGCCTGCCCGCAGGTTTCCCCTTACTCCGAGAAGGCGCCCATGGCGAAAGCAGACATCGCCGCGCTGCTCGCCCTGGGCGCCGCCTTTTTCATCGGCCTCGGGGATGTCATCCAGCTGCGGTCCGCCCACGAGGTGACCGATGAGGAAGTCGGCATTGTCGGGCTGTTCACCCGGCTGTTGCGCGATCGCCAGTGGTGGCTGGGCACCATCGGCGGAGGCATCGGGTTCGCCCTGCAGGCGGCAGCCCTCGACCTCGGCTCGGTGGTGGAGGTGCAGGCGATCTTGTGCACCTCTTTGCTATTCGCGTTACCGATAAATGCGAAGATCTACCATCGCCGCGTCACCCGCTGGCAGTGGACGTGGGCCGTGCTGCTCGCCGCCGGCGTCGCAGTGATCGTCACCGTCGGCAATCCGCAGCCCGGGCGCTCGCATGGGTCGCCGGAGACCTGGCTCAGGGTGGCCGCCGTCATGGTTCCGGCGATGATCCTGTGCGGGCTGGGTGCGCGGATGTGGCCCGGCACGCGCAGGGCGGTGCCGCTGGCGCTGATCTCTGGCTCGCTGTGGGGTGTGGTCGCGGTGTTGACAAAGGGCGTGACGGAACTGCTTGGGCACGGCCTCTCGGCGCTATTGCGGGCGCCGGAACTGTACTGGTGGGCGGGGATCGCGGTGACGGCTACGGCGTTTCAGCAGTCATCCTTCCGGGCCGGGTCGCTGACCGCCTCTATGCCGACCATGTTGGTCACCGAGCCGGTCGTCGGCTCGGTGCTTGGAATCGTCGTGCTCGGCGAGACGATCCACACCAACGCCTTAGGTTATGTCGCCCTGGGTGTGGCGGTCGTGGTGACGGTGGTGGCTACCGCGGCGCTCGCCCGTGGTCAGGCCGCCGCCCAGTCGGAGGCCAGCGCCGCTGATGGCGCCGAAACCGAACGACGTTAGCGAGATGGTGTGTTGACGGCCATCGCGATCATTCCCTCGCCACCACTGTTGGTGCCCGGGCTGGCAGGCGCGGTGGCCCTGAAGACGACCGACCTGCGCCAAGCCGTATTCGCCGCGGCAGCGGCGCCGCCGGGCCCGTAGAAGCAACGTCGCGCCAGGCTGCAAGAGCCCGCCGGCTCTCAGACGCTGTCGGCGCAGTGCAGCTATGAAATCTATGTCCAAGGATGAACCGCCGTTGGGGCCGCACACTGTCGTTTCGACGAAAGTGGGCACCCGAGCTGTTCTCGCCGGTGGCTTGGGCTTGGCCGTCATCGCGCTGGGCGCAGGCACGGCCAACGCGAACATAGCGCCAACCATCTCCTGCCCAACGACCACCCTGCCCATCCGCCGGGGATCTGCCGACCGGCAACCCCACCGCCGGCTCACAGCCCACCCCATCATGCAGCGCACCATCCGATCATCGCCAGCGGCGCGCTTCCCGACATCACGTGAACACGCCAACCGCGCACCATCCTGGGGACTGCCACCATTCAGCCATTCCCCGGACTGACCACCATCCCCTCGACACCACCCCATCACAACCGGTGACCATCCGCCCACCAACACCACCCCCGGCACCACCCCCCGCCGCCATCCCCGAGGGCTACGGCCGCCACAGCGGATTCCGGCGCGCACGCTTCCGGCCTGAGTTTCGGCAGGTCAGCCGCTTGGCAAGCTACGCTGCGCCTGTTTGCCGCTCCGCGCTGCTGTCTTGGGGCGATGCTAGGATGACCGGCATGAGGGCACCGAAAACGCAAGCAGCGCAGGCACTTATCGCGGCGCTCGATGACGAGTTGGCGTCGGCCTCCAAAGCGACTGGGCGGGAACTGGTTTGGTCTGCCCAAGAACTCGATTTGATCGAGATGCTTGGTGCTGCGGTTGACCGGCGCGTCGAACTCTCGGAGCAGTACGAGCAGTGCAGGGATCGCAAAGACCTTGGGGTGAGGGTCAAGCTGGCTGCGGAACTGCGGCTGCTAGAGGGTTCGATCTCCCGGCTTCACCGGCAGATCAGCACGGAGGTACCGCAGCCGATGTCGTTGACCAGCAGGAAGGCTCAGGCGGCGGCTAACGCACGGTGGACCCGGGAGAGAATGAAGGCGGCGAACGGGGGCTAGTTCGAATGCCTGTGGTGCGCAACGGGGTCGCGGCGGCGGGGTGGCCAGGATATGAGCATCCATGCTCCCGGCGCTTACGCCTATGTCGTACACGCCGTGTGCGAGCAGCGGGGCGCTTCGGCGGATGGCTGGCTTGCGGCAAGCGAAAGCCCAGAGCGGTTGGCGGCTTTCGAGGCTGAGGAAGCGGAGCGGGTGGCGCTGTTGGAGCGCGGGTATCACGAGGCGGGGAAGCCGGTGGCGGCGGTCGTATCATCTGCCATCTGGGCTGCCTGCCCGGTTTGGACGGTCTGCACGAGAAGAACGGCGGTTCGTCGTATTCCCCGATGACACAATCACTTTGATTTCTAGAGAAGCTAGGAAATGATGGGACATAGCAACATCGTTGAAGGCAAGGCGAATTCAATCGAGCGGAGCGGCGGGGGCGCGCAGACTGAGCCGCCACAACGCTGCGGCCACGCCCCAATGTTCGCTCGTCCCGGCGAGCCGGAGCCGAATTGCGTCGTCGGGGAGCGGTTGCAGGCACCGCAGGCCAGGCCGCACCGCGAGGCGTCTCGCACGCTGGCCGAGGCCC